>Ga0265314_10004286_pt1 | contig 13324 bp, 14 predicted proteins | sample 4126metaG_FD_203106 | JGI IMG/M metagenome (GOLD analysis project Ga0265314, IMG submission 203106) | Rhizosphere microbial communities from Carex aquatilis grown in University of Washington, Seatle, WA, United States - 4-1-26 metaG | ecosystem: Host-associated > Plants > Roots > Rhizosphere >... | reverse complement strand
TCCGTTGTCGATCGTGCCGTCGCAGTCGTCGTCCATGCCGTTGCCGCAGATCTCGGCGGCCATCGCGGTGACGCCGCCGGTGCACGTGCCGAGCGTTCCCGACGCGCAGCTCTGCGTGCCCGCGCGACAGATGCCGACGTTGCTGCCGCAGCTCACGGCGATGTTCTCGTCGACGGTGCCGTCGCAGTCGTCGTCCATCCCGTTGCACGTCTCGGGGTTGCTGCACATGCCGCCGTCGACGGCACGGAACGCATCGATCGCTGCATCGACCGCAGTGTCGGGGCCTCCATCGCGAGCACCCGTGTCGGGCCCGGTGTCGCGCGGCGGTCCTCCGTCGGGCTGCGGCCCGGTGTCACCGGCGTCGGTTCCGTTCGTCGTCGTGTTGCCCGCGCAATCGCATCCGGGCAGGGCGAGCGTGGTGCAGGCGAGCGTGAAGGCGAGCGTCGGCCCGAGCCGCGCGAAGGTGCGAGCGTTCATGATTCGGATCCCTCCCAAACGAAAATCGAAGCTGCGGCCGCTACGCAAACCGCGATCCAGGCTGTTTTCTCGATGGATTCGGATGACGCACTGCGCGAGCCCACCGCAACGGATGCCCGGTCGCGCAACGTTTGCGTAGATCACTCGATCGCGACGACGCCGCGCGTGTCGCCCGTCGCCGGATCGATCACGTTCATCGCTTCGAGCAGTCGCTCGGTGTGGGCGAGCCACGGGCCGTAGTCGTGGTTCACGTCGAGGACGAACACGAGGTCTTCGTCCTCGAGGTAGCCGCCGATCGGCGAGTGGTGTCCGCCGCCGCGCGCGAAGAGCGGGCCGCGGTGGAAGTTGGCGATGAAGCGAAGATCCGGATCGTCGGCGCGGCGCGCGATCTCGCGGAGCGCGTCGAGATCGAGATCGCGGTGCACCGTCACCGAGCGATCCGGATAGCGGCGCTGCGCGAGGCGCGCGACCTGCTCGATCGTGATGCCGCCCGGCAAGAAGCCGAGCCAGGTGCGGATGCCGCTGCCGTCGAGCACGTGCGCTTGATCGAGCTCGCCACCGGTCGATCGCACGACGTCGACGACGCTGGTCGGCCCGCAGAAGCTGCCGTTGCCCTGCGACTCGAAGTGCGGGCGATAGAGACGCGCCGCCGGCAGCGCCCAGGCCCGCGCGAGCAGCGCGGGATCTTGGTACACGGAGTCGCGCTCGATCGAGATCGCATGCGCGAAGCGCGGATCGGGGCGCGTGACGTACGCGGCACCGCCGCCCATCGCGGAGACCAGGAGGACGAGCGCGCCGAGGCAGCCCAGCGCGATCTTGCGGCGACGCGTCATCGCGCCAGCGTAGCCGTCGTTCGGAAATTTTACGCGGGAACCCAGGAGGTCAGGAACCCAAGAGAGATCTTCTCCTGGGTTCCTGACCTCCTGGGTTCCCGCGTCAATTGTTCGGAAACCAACGCTGGAAGCTCGCGCTATCGTCCGCCGGATGAGCAAAGACCTCCTCTCCGCGATTCGTGAGCTGATGCCGATGCTCCGCGCGAACGGCCCGCGGATCGAAGCCGAGCGCACGCTCGGCCCAGACGTCGTGAAGGCTCTCGCACGCACCGGCGCGTTCCGCATGGCCGTCCCGCGATCCGTCGGCGGGCCCGAGCACACGCCGCGCGAGATGATCGAAGCGATCGAGGCGATCGCGACAGCCGACTCGGCCGCCGGGTGGTGCGCCGGCATCCACGCGACGACGAGCCTCGTCGCCGGCTTTCTGCCGATCGAGAGCGCGCGCGAGATGTTCGCCGATCCGATGACGGTGGCCTGCGGTGTGTTCGCGCCGATGGGCAAGGGCGTGCGCGAGGCGGGCGGCGTGCGTGTGAAGGGCCGCTGGTCGTTCGCGAGCGGCTGCGATCACAGCGACTGGCGGCTGGTCGGATTCGTGACGGACGACGGCGCGATGATGCAGGGCATCGTGCGCGCGGCGGACACGAAGATCGTCGACACGTGGAGCGCCGCGGGGCTGCGAGGCACGGGGAGCCACGACATGGTGATCGAGGACGCGCTGATCCCCGATCGCTTCCTGCTGTCTCTCGCGGACAAGCCGCGCGAAGAGACGCCGCTCTATCGCTTCCCGCTGTTCGGGCTGCTCGCGCTCTCGATCTCGGCCGTCACGCTCGGCATCGGTCGCGCCGCGATCGACGCGTTCGCCGAGCTGGTGAAGACGAAGAAGCAGGCGGGCTCGAGCCGAACGCTCGCCGAGCGCGAGATGGTGCAGACCGAGCTCGCCCGCGCCGAAGGATCGCTACGCGCCGGTCGTGCGCTCGTGCTCTCGACGATCGACGACGTGTTCGTGCGCGCGCAGCAGGGATCACCGCTCTCGCTCGCCGATCGCGCATCGCTCCGGCTCGCGGCGACGTACGCGACCGAGCGCGCCGCGGCGTCGGTCGACGTCGTGCAGCGCCTCGCCGGCAGCGCGAGCGTCTACGACGCGCAGCCGTTCGGTCGCTTCCATCGTGACGTGCACGTGGCCACGCAGCACCTGATGGTGAGCGACACGACGTACACGATGGTCGGTCGCGCGATGCTCGGACAGCCCGTGCAGGAGAGCGCGTTCTGACGGCGGCTCGGATGATGATTCCGCTCGGAACGCAGCTCGCGGGCGCTCGTTTGTCCGACGTGTAGAATCGCCGTTCATGCGTCAGCTCTGCATCGCCTGTCTCGCCCTTTCGCTCTGCATCGCGCAGCCCGCGGCGGCGCAAGACGCGGAAGTCCAGTACCGGATGGCCGTCGCCGAGCGTCGTGCGGGACATCTCGACGCGGCGCTGACGGCCGTGCGCGAAGCGATCCGCCTGCGCCCCGATCACGCGGCTGCGCACTTCACGTGCGGCGCGATCCTGCGCCAGCAGGGCCACTACGATCAGGCGCTCGTCGAGTTCCGTCGCGTGCTCGAGCTCCAGCCGAACAGCCAAGAGGGCCACGCGATGGTGGGCGCCTCGCTCGTGCGGCTCGAGCGCTGGGAAGAGGCGCTGCCCGAGCTGCGCCGTGCGGTCCAGCTCCTTCCGACGGACGTGCCGAGCTGGGGAAGTCTCGGCATCGCGCTACGGCATCTGCATCGCGTGGACGAAGCGATCCAGGCCTACGAGCAAGGGCTGCGAACGAACACCGACAACCCCGACCTGCTCAACAACTACGCGGTCGCGCTGCGTCAGGCAGGCCGGCCGGAAGAAGCGATCGGCACGCTCGAAGGAGCGCTGGCGCGCCTGCCCGACGATCCGAACGTGAACCTCAACCTCGCGATCGCGTATCGCGCGGCGCAGCGTTGGCCGGAGGCGACCGCGCGCTACGAGCACTGGCTGCAGCTCGTGCCCGTGCCGAGCGATCCCTCGCCGCTCTTCGATCTCGGTTACTGCTACGAGCAGCTCGGCCGTCAGGACGATGCGGTGCGCATCTACACGCGCTACCAGGGCCTCGTACGCAGCGACGAAGCGGCGACCACGCGCGTGGACGATCGCCTCCACGGCCTCGGTCATTAGCGGGGGACCGCTCCTGCGGACGTCAGCCCGTCTTCCGGGTGCGGCGGCGCTTGGCGAGGACGTCGGAGCCCATCAACAGGCGCAGCAGATCGGCGCGCGACTCGGCGCCGAGCTTCTCGAGCAGGTTCGTCTGATGGAAGCGCACCGTGCGCGTCGAGATGCCCATCACCAGGCCGATGTCGCGGTGCGTCCGGCCCAGCACGAGCAGCTCGAGCACGGTCTGCTCTTGCGGCGAGAGCTCGTGATCGCGCTCGAGCCGCGTGATCCACGCCCGACACACGCTGTGCGTGAGGTGCGCATCGATCTCCACGGCTGCGACGTCCGCTTCGGTCCCGCGCTCCGAGACCATCATCAGCACCGGCATCCGGCTCTCGTCGATGGGCTCGGTGACGAACACGCCACTGCGCGGCGGCTCGCGCACCATCGGGCACTCCTCGCACGGCGAGTCCGCCCCGTAGAAGTACTCGTAGCAAGTCTCGCGGGAGCGCGCGCCCTTGCGCTGACCTTCGAGCACGACGAGACGGCCGAATCGCTCGCCCGTCTCGATCGTGAAAGTCATCGTCGCGGAATTTTTTCGCGCGCTCACGGCGTCGCAACGTAGGCAGCCGAATCGAATTTGGGACCTGTCGCTTGCGACAGGTGTTCTCGCTTTCGGCGGGTGGGACGGTGGAGACGCATGGGGGAACGCCTGAGCGAGGCGATCTTGCAGCAGGTCGCCGCGGCAAGCCGCGAGGCGATGATCGTAGTCGATCGTCACGACGCCGTGGTGTGGGCAAACGAAGCCGCAACAGTTCTCGACCTGGAGGGCCTGCGACACGGGAGGCTGCTGCCGCTGGCCCGCAGCAACCTGCACATCACGCGCGTTCGACTGGCGGGCGAAGGCGCGCTGACCCTGGTGACGGTGCGCGAGCTGGAAAAGAGCCCGCCGCTCGCGGCGGAGATCGCTCACGAGCTCGCGAGCTCGGTGAGCACGCTCGCGCTGGCGATCGCGCTCTCGAACGGAAACGATCCCGAGCGCGGCCGTGAGGAAACGCGCCTGGTCCTGCGTCAGCTGGAGCATTTGCTGGCCGATCTGCGCGCTGCCGCTGGGGCGCTTCCATCCCTCGGTGGGCAGGCCGACGTTCGCCTCGCCGCAGAGCTCGCCGCGCAAGCCGCCGGTGCAACCCTGCTCGCGCACCGAGCGAGCGTGAGCGTGAAGCTCGAGGCTCCCGTGATCGTGCAGGCCGACCAGGGCGCGCTCGAGCGGGTGCTCACTCACCTCGTCGTCAACGCTGCCAGAGCAATCGACGACAGCTCGGGCAGCCGCACGATTCGCATCGAGACGTGCGCGGAGGACCGTTGGCTCGCGATCGACGTCGTGGACACGGGCCAAGGCATCGCGCGCGAACAGCTCGAGCATCTCTTCGACGTCGGCGACACCGGCATCGGCCTCGCCATCTGCAAGCGCCTGGTCTCCGAGATGGGCGGCGAGCTCGAGCTACGCTCGCGCGTGGGCGTGGGCACGTGCGCGCGCGTTCGTCTCCGACCCGCGTGAGCGCCGATCTCGCTCTGGCGCTCGTGGCGATCCGGCTCGATGATGCGCGCATGAATCGCCTGGCGGACGAGCTCTCGCCGTACCTCAAGCAGCACGCTCACAACCCGGTCGACTGGTATCCATGGGGTCAGGCCGCGTTCGCCAAGGCGCGCACCGAGGACAAGCCCATCCTGCTCTCCATCGGCTACAGCGCGTGCCACTGGTGCCACGTGATGGAGCGCGAGAGCTTCGCGAGCGCGGCGACGGCGAAGGTGATGAACGAGCGCTTCGTGAGCGTGAAGGTCGATCGCGAAGAGCGACCCGACGTCGATCACGTCTACCAGCTCGTGGTGCAGATGATGGGCCGCAGCGGCGGCTGGCCGCTCACCGTGTTCCTCACGCCGACGCTCGAGCCGTTCTTCGGCGGCACGTACTTCCCCGACGTCGAGAAGTACGGGATGCCGAGCTTCGGCAACGTGCTGGATGCGGTGCACGCCTCGTGGACGGAGCGGCGCGCGGACATCGAGTCGAGCGCCAAGGAGATCACGGCCGAGATCATCCGGGTGTCGTCGCCGAGCACGAAGCCGGGACAGATCCCGCGCGACGTGGCACGGGGCGCGGCGATGCTCCTCTCGCGCCGCTACGACGACGCGAACGGAGGCTTCGGCACCAAGCCGAAGTTCCCGAACACGATGGCGCTCGAGCTCTTGCTCCGCGCTGCGCACGACGGCGATCGCGGTGGCGCGCTGCAACGCGCGGACAAGGCGCTGACCGCGATGCGCGCGGGCGGCGTGTGGGATCAGCTCGGCGGCGGCTACCACCGTTACTCGACCGACGCGCACTGGCTCGTGCCGCACTTCGAGAAGATGCTCTACGACAACGCGCTGCTGCTGCGCGCCCACGCTGAGGCGTTCCGGGCCGGATGCGGCACGCTCCACGCGCAGACGGCGCGCGAGATCGCGAGCTACCTCGAGACGCAGATGCGATCTCCGGAAGGGCTCTTCTACGCGACGGAAGATGCCGACACGGAAGGGCGCGAGGGAGCGTTCTTCGTGTGGACGCGCGCGGAGATCGATGCGGCGATCGGTCCCGAGCTCGGCCGTGTCGCGGCGCTGCGCTTCGGCGTGGAAGAGGAAGGCAACTTCGAGGGAACGAGCGCGAGCGTTCTCTCGATCGCGCGCCCGACGGGCGAGATCGCACGCGAGCTCGGCCTGGATCTGGAGGCGGCCGCCGGGAAGATCGAGGAGGCGCGCGTCGCGCTCCTCGCCGCGCGCAACAAGCGAAAGCGGCCGTTCCGCGACGAGAAGACGATCGCTTCGTGGAACGGTCTCGCGATCGGTGCGCTCGCCGTGGCCGGAAGTGCGATCGGCGATCCGAAGATGGTGACGCTCGCCAAGAGCACGCTCGCTGCGATCGACAAGCGCTTGTGGAAGGACGGCGTGCTCCATCGCATCCGCAAGGACGGCGAGACGAAGACGCCGGGCTTCCTCGAGGACTACGCGGACGTTGCGAGCGCCGCGATCGACGTGTACGAGGCGAGCGATGCGCCCGAAGCGCTCGCGATGGCCGAGCGCCTCTTCGCGGCGGCGAAGGAAGCGTTCTGGGACGAGGAGAAGGCGATGTTCTTCTTCGCCCGCAAGGACGCGAGCGATCTGATCGCGCGCACGAGCGATGCGTACGATCACGCCGTGCCGTCGGCCGTCGCGACGATGGCGCACGTCGCGCTGCGACTCTCGGTGCATCGATCGGACCCGTCGCTGGAGGCGCTCGCCAAGCGCGTGCTCGACGGAACCGTGGGCCCGGCGCTCGCGAGCCCGCTCGGGCTCTCGCACGCGCTCGCGGCGATGGATCGTCTGATGCGCGGGCCGACCGAGATCTACGTCGTCGGCGAGCGCGGTGAAGCGCGCTGCGAGGCGCTGCTGCGCGTCGCGCGCGCGGCGTGGCAGCCGAACGCGGTGATCGCACGGCTCGATGAGAGCGATCCGCGCGCGCAAGACAAGCGCGCGATCGACGGGCACGCCACAGCCTACGTGTGTCGCGATCGCACGTGCGGTCTTCCGATCACGGATCCGGCGAAGCTCGCGGAGGCGCTCCGACCATGAGCAAGAAGCGCGAGCGCACGGTACGACGAGAAGCCGAGCGCGAAGCCGAGAAGCTCGCCGATGCGCGCGAGCGCTTGTCGCTGCTCGAGCAAGGCGGCTCGTGGGAGCGCCCGATCCGCGTCGAGAGCGCCTCGCAGATCGAGCTGCGCGTCGAGTCGATGCGATGCCCGCGCTGCGATGGCGAGCTGAAGGTGTTCGAGCACGTCGCGCGAAACGTCTCGGGGCACTCGCTCCGCATGGTGGACGCGCGCTGCAAGCGCTGCGGTCATCGGCGCGAGGTGTGGCTCGTGATCGCCAGCGATCTCAACTGAGGGAGCGGCACGAAGCGATCGTCGATATCCCTTCCATCGCCGATATCCTCAGCCCGCAGCCCTTCGATCAGCCGTCACTGCGACGGAGGAGGCAGCCGTCCATCGACGAGCTCGACGTGCATCCGCACGCGCTCGTGCGCGCCGGGCGTCATCCACACGCGCATGTCGGAGTCGACGATGACGGCCTCCGGATGTCCGGGCCGATCGCGGAGCCACTCGATACAGCGCTCGGGGCCCCACACGAAGCAGGGCTTGGTCATCGCGTCGGCGTAGATGCCCTCGTCGGTGATGATCGAGACCTGCACCGAGCGCGTCGCGGGGCGGCCGGTCGAGAGATCGATGATGTGGTGCCAGCGACGGCCTTCGTCGTCGATGAAGTAGTGCTCGTAGTCGCCACTCGTCGCGATCGAGCCGCCGTCGGTCTCGAAGAACCCGATGTAGTCGCTCGCGCGCGGGTTCTGGATGCCGACGCGCCACGGGCGATCGCCGCGCTGGCCGTGCACGGTCACCTGACCGCCGCCGAAGATCATGAACTGCGTGAAGCCGCGTGCGACCAGCAGATCGCGCGCGCGATCGAGCGCGTAGCCCTTCGCGATGCCGCCCGTGCCGATCGCCATGCCCTCACGACGGAGAAAGACGGTGCTCGCCGCCTCGTCCACGACGATGTCTCGGAAGTTCACGAGCGGAAGGCGTGCAGCAATCTCTTCGTCGCTCGGCACGTGCTCCTGACCGCGCTGGAAGAGATACATGCCGCGCAGGGCGGCCCACGAGAGATCGAACGCGCCGTCGCTCCACTGCGAGACTTCCATGCCGGCCTGCACGACGGTCATCGTGTCGGTGCCGACGTGCACCGGCTCGTGACCGGCGGCGGCGTTGATCGCAGAGATCTCGGTCCCCTCGCGCCACTCGCTCAGCACGTTCTCGAGCCGATCGATCTCGTCGAACGCCGCTTCCATCGCCTCGTGCGCGCCCGGCTCGTCGTCCGACACGATCGTGATCTGGTAGACCGTGCTCATCATCTCGCGCTGCCCGCGCACGAGATGCGCCTCGGCGGACGCGGCGGCGGCCCCCGGCGCAGGAGCGTGCGCCGTCGTCGTCGTCGGAGGCGGCGGCGGCGCGGGCGGATGCGCATGCGGCTCCTCGCCGCCGGAGCAACCGCAGAGAGCCACCAGGATCGACATCGCGAGCCAGCGCATCACGCGCGAACGATCTAGCATGCACGCTCGGATGTCACGGCTCGCGATCACCCTGTCCGCCGCGCTCTTCTTCTCGGCGCTCGCGCCCCACGCGGCGCATGCGCTCGGGGAGACGTCGCTCTTCGACGTGCGGACCGTGCTCTACGACGGTGGGCATCCGACGCCGCGGGAGACGGCGCCGCGGCGCCTCGCGTGGGAGCTGCGCAAGCGCACGAGCATCGAGCCTTCGCTCACGCCATCGTCCGCGCGCTTCGACGATCCCGCGATCTTCGAGACACCTTTTCTCTACTGGACCGGCGACACCGCGTTTCCCGAGCTGAGCGAGGCCGAGGTCACGGGCCTGCGGCGCTTTCTGACCTTCGGCGGCTTCGTGCTCGTCGACGACGCGTCGCCCGAGAGCGACGGGTTCGATCAGTCGGTGCGCCGCGAGCTCTCACGCGCGCTCGCTTCGCATCCGCTCACGGCGCTGCCACGCGATCACACGATCTATCGCACGTACTATCTGCTCGATCGCCCGGTCGGGCGCGTGCGCGGGCCCGATCAGCTCGAGGCGATCACGCTCGGCGATCGCATCGCGCTCGTCTACAGCCGCCACGATCTCGGCGGCGCCTGGGCCCGCGACAACCTCGGCAACTGGGAGTACCCGGTCGAGCCGGGCGGCGACGCGCAGCGCGAGCTCGCGATGCGGCTCGGCGTGAACCTCGCGATGTACTCGCTCTGTCTCGACTACAAAGACGACCAGGTCCACGCGCCGTTCATCATGCGTCGGCGGGCGGGAGCTCCGTAGTCGACGCGAGCGCGCGCAGGGCCTTGGCGCGATCGGGGCGCGCGAGCTGCTTCTCGTAGAGCTTCTCCAGCACAGCGAGCGCGGGCGACGTTCTCGCGTCGCTCGACGCGGCGAGGCTCGCCCACAAGAGGCGCTCGAGCGCGTGATAGCGGCGCGACGCGAGCAGCGAGTGGACCGTGAGCGCGATGATCTCCGGATCGCCCGGGGCGAGGCGATGGGCCCACTCGGCGTAGCGGGCGGCCAAGCGCGGGCGACGCAGGTCTTCCAGCGCGGTCTTCGCGGCCGCAGTCAGCGCGCGCGCTCGCTCGCTCTGCGATTTCTGCGAGTCACTTCCCTCGGCGATCGACTTCGACATGTGTGCGCGCGCTGGTGCGGTGGCGCGGCGACGACGCAGCATCGGCGCGATTCCGGCGAAGACGATCCACACGACGAGCAACGTCGCGGCGATCTCGAGGGCGAGCGGGGTCCAGTCAGGCGACACGGCGCTTCGTCTTCGTCGTCGTTTTCGTCTTCGTCTTCACGGGCGCCGTCTTCTTCGCGGCCCAGCTGCAGATCGCGCAGTGCAGCGGATCGTGGCGGAGCGCGGGGCAGTGCTCGCGACCGAAGAAGATGATCCGCAGGTGCAGACCGTTCCACAGCTCCTGCGCGAACGTCTTCTTGAGATCGGCCTCGGTCTTGGTGACCGATGTCCCATCCGAGAGCTGCCAGCGCTCGGCGAGGCGGAGGATGTGCGTGTCGACCGGGAACGCCGGGACACCGAACGCCTGCGCCATCACCACGCTCGCCGTCTTGTGGCCGACGCCCGGCAGCGCCTCGAGCTCTTCGAACGTCCGCGGCACCTCGCCGCCGTGGCGCGTGAGCAAGAGGTTCGCCAGGCCCGACAGGTTCTTCGCCTTCTGCGGCGCGAGCCCGACCTCGCGGATGAGCCGATGGATCTCGGGAACCGGCAGCGCCGCCATCTTCGCGGGTGTCCCCGCCACCGCGAAGAGCGCGGGCGTGACTTGGTTCACCTTCTTGTCCGTCGTCTGCGCCGAGAGCACGACCGCGACGAGCAGCGTGAAAGGATCGGTGTGATCGAGCGGGATGGGCACCTCCGGGTAGAGGCGCTCCAAGATCTCGACGATTCGACGCGCTCGCTCGGCCCGGTTCATGTGCGGCGCGAGGATAGACCGTTTTTCACGGGGTGCTCGCGGTTTGCGGCGGGGACCGCCGTGGCGTAGCGTCGCGCTCTTGCTCGCCAGGAGGGCCCCGTGCGCGCTCATCGTCCGTCCGCTTTGTTTCCGTTCCTTGCGAACTCGTTGCTCCTCGTCGCGATCACGCTCGCCGTCGGCTGCAACCCGCCCGCCGCGACCGACGATGCGGCCGTGCTGCCCGATACCGGGCCGGCGCCGATCGATGGTGGCCACGATGCGTTCGTGCGCCCCGATGCGGGCCCGCTCCCGCTCTGCTCGGGCACCGGCTGCGAGCTCGTCGGCATCGAGCTGATGAGCGAGTCGACGTGCGTGGTCCGCGGCAACGGGCAGGTCGATTGCTGGGGCCGCGCGCAAGAAGGCGAGCTCGGCGACACCGCGCACAGCCACGGCTCGAACTGCCGCATGAACGCAGGCGAGAACGACACCGACTGTTCGCCGCGCGCCGTCACGGTCGCGTTCGCGAGCGCGCCGAGCGCGATCTTCACGCGCGGCACCGTGCAGGGCTGCGGCCTCGTCGGCGCGGCGCACGAGGTGTGGTGCTGGGGATCGCAGCAGTACAAGCTCGGCGCGACGCTCGAGCACTCGCGCCTCGCGCCCGAGCACGTGATGGTCGACGGCGTCGCCGTCGCCGACGGTGCGACGCAGATCGCGCTCAGCTACGGCAACCTCTGCTGGATCGCGGCCGACACGACGGTGCAGTGCCTGGGCGCCGGCAGCAGCGGTCGTCTCGGCAACGGCGCCTTCAGCGACACCACGACGCCCTCGCCGGTGATGCTCTCGGGCGGCACGCCGCTGATGGGCGCGCTCGAGATCGATCAGCAGAACGGCCACGCATGCGCACGCACGGCCGATCACCTCTACTGCTGGGGCAACAACCAGTTCGATCAGATCGGCTCGGCCGGTCCGCACCAGACCTGCATCGCGACGCCCACCATGTACGACTGCTCGAACGTGGCGGTCGAAGTGACCGGCGTCACCGCCGCGACGATCATCGACATCCAGCTCGGCGATTCGTTCAGCTGCGTGCTGCACAGCACCGGCCACGTCCAGTGCTGGGGCGGCGGGCAGGGCGGCGGGCTCGGGAACGGCGATCTTCACTCGACGGCCCTTCCCGTGGAACCCACGGGCCTCTCGAATGTCGCTGAGCTTCGTGTGGTGGACGGAGACGCTTGCGCGCTCCTCCACGACGGGAGCGTGATGTGTTGGGGCGCTGGAAACCAGGGTCAGATCGGCGATGGACAGATGTCACACGCGGCGACGCCGTGCGTCGACGGCAACGGTGCGCCGTACGACTGCCAGCTGACCCCGACGATGGTGCCGAGCCTTTCGGGCGTGGCGCACATCGGGCTGGGCGAGGGGCACGCGTGCGCACTGCTGACGAGCGGCGAGGTGTGGTGCTGGGGCGCGAGCTTGCGCTACCAGCTCGGCGATCAGATGCGCCCGACGCCGCAGTACGCGCCCGTCCGCGTGACCGCGCTCGGTTCGTGACGTACGCCAGGCGGGTGTTCCGTTCTCTCTCGGGCTCGCTCGCGCTGGTCGTCTTTCTGCTCGGTGTAGTCGGCTGCGGTGGCTACGAGCCGCCGCCGGCACCGCAAGACCCGGAGCCCAATCCGGCCGATCCGCTGGAAGCACGCATCCGTCATCGCGCGCCCACCGAAGCGCCGTACATGATCCGGCAGGGGGAGGCGCGACACTTCACCCTCGTCCCGGGACAGAGCGCGAGCTTCTCGCTCGTCCTGGCTTCGGGCCTTTGTTACAAGGTGATCGCGCAGGGCGCGGACACGGTCGGCGAGCTCGAGCTCTTGCTCTACACGAACGACGGCGTGCTCGTGCAGCAAGACACGACGACGGGCACGGGCGCGATCCTCGGCAGCACCCGGCCCATCTGTCTCGAAGATCCGGCCCAGCTGCGCGTCGATCTGCGCGCGAGCGGCCCCGGCGAGGTCGCGACGCAGCTCTACGCCTCGCCCTAGCTCGTGGGCGGAGAGACGCTCTCGTAGCGGATGAAGTCGACCTTCTTCAGCTGCGGCGTGCCCTCGGGCGCATCGATGACGCGCACCTTGTTCACGGACACGAGCGCGTTGAGGGCCTGAGCCACCTCGCCGCGCGCCATGAACCCCTGCTTGCCCACGAGCTTGGCGACCTCGTCGAGCGTCGCGGGCGCATGACCGCGTAGCGCCGTCTCGATCTGGCCCGCCAGCCCGGTGCCCTGCTGCGCGTTGCGCCGGTTCCAGAACATCATCGCCAACGCGACGACGACCCCGATGATCGCTCCCTGAATCATGGCGGCGAGCGTAGCGGGTTCCGACGCGATCGGGCAGGGCGAGAAGCGCGCCGCGCCGGCTCTGGTACAACACGCCCATGGCGCAGCGCTCGTACACGCGCGACGAGATGGAGGAGATCCTCCGTCGCGCGGCGGAGCGGACGCAGCAGGCCGAGGACGGCGTGAGGCACGACGATCTCGTCGCCGCCGCGCGCGAGGTCGGCATCGATCCGGGCGCGATCGACGAGGCGCTCGCCGAGCTCGGGGAAGAGAAGACCGTGGAAGCCGCCGCGGCACGCTGGACGCGTGACGCGCGCCGCGCGTTCGTCTCGCACTTCTCCACGTACGCGATCGTGATGGCCTTCCTCGGATCGCTGAACTACCTGACGACGCCGGGCGTGCCGTGGGCGCTCTGGGTGGCGCTCGCGTGGGGCATGGGCGTCGCGTTCAGTGCACGGCGCGC
>Ga0265314_10004285_pt1 | contig 13328 bp, 10 predicted proteins | sample 4126metaG_FD_203106 | JGI IMG/M metagenome (GOLD analysis project Ga0265314, IMG submission 203106) | Rhizosphere microbial communities from Carex aquatilis grown in University of Washington, Seatle, WA, United States - 4-1-26 metaG | ecosystem: Host-associated > Plants > Roots > Rhizosphere >... | reverse complement strand
AGTCTCGACCAAAAGATGGGCCTGACTAAAAGCGCCGGGGGTCGCGTAATTTATTTTGCCCGGAGACGACTTCGCCAAACTCACAAATTCGGCGACGCTCTGGGCAGGCAACTTCGCGTTCACAACCAACAGCATCGCGTTTTCAGCGACCACGACAATCGGCTCAAAATCGCGTTTGACGTCGTAGGGCAATCTTGTGTTCACGGCCGGATCGACGGTGAACGTCGATGGCGCCATCAAGAGCGTGTAGCCATCGGGCGATGCCTTAGCGACCGAATTTGCACCGATGGCACCGCTCGCGCCCGGCCGATCGACGATAATCACCGGCTGGCCGAGACTTTGCTGAAGCTGAGGCTGTATCATCCTCGCGACGGCGTCGATGGCGCCGCCCGCGGCCAGCGGAATAACGATGGTGATCGGACGATTGGGATATGTCTCGGCGCAAGCCTGCTTGGCCGTGACGATTCCCATGACGACTGCGCACAGAGCCAGCGACCACGCGAGCCTACGAGCACCCAATGCCTTGGGCCTGCCGGCGCCGCCAGTCGCACGCATTGCTCGCCTCACGCGTCGAAGCCATTGCCTGTTAACTGAAGAAGCTAGGGATGGATAAATCATCATTTTACATAGCCTGAAAGTCAATTTCACCGTTCGAACGCCATTCAGCAGAATGAATTTCATTCATTACGACCATCCAAGTCATAGCCATGCCGCTTCATCGTCTCGCGAGCGATGACGATTTGCTGAATTTGGGAAGTCCCTTCGTATATTCGGAACAGCCTGACGTCACGGTAAAACCGCTCGACGGGATATTCGCTCATATAGCCGGCGCCGCCGTGTATTTGCACCGCGCGGTCCGCGACCCGCCCCACCATTTCGGATGAAAACAATTTGCAGCAGGCGGCTTCGAGCGTCACGTTTTGACCGGCATCTCTCAACTTTGCCGCATCTAGAACCATCGCTTTCGCGGCCAATGTTTCGGTCTGACTATCGGCAATCATCGCCTGCACCAGCTGGAAGTTGGCGATGGCTTTCTTGAACTGTTTGCGTTCGGCCGCAAAACGCACCGACTCGAAGATCAGCCGCTCCGCCATTCCAACACATAGCGCGGCGATATGGAGCCGTCCCTTATCGAGCACTTTCATGGCCGTGCGAAAGCCAGTTCCCTCAGAATTTCCGAGAAGCGCCGACGCCGGAATTTTGCAATCGTCAAAGATCACATCGCACGTCAACGCACCGGCTTGGCCCATTTTCTTGTCAGGTTTGCCGAGCGTCAGTCCCGGTATGCCGGCATCGACCAGAAAGCACGAGATCGCACCGGCGCCCTCACCGTCGCCTGTTTTCGCCAGAACGGTGAACAATCCGGCAATTGGCGCATTGGTGATATATCGTTTCGTCCCATTCAAGACATAGTACCCATCTTCCCGACGAGCTCGCGTCTTCAATGCCGACGCGTCGGAACCCGCGTCGGGTTCGGTCAAAGCGAATGATCCGACAAGTTCTCCAGACGCTAGTCGAGGAAGGTAGCGTTTTCTCTGTTCGTCGGTTCCGTCGAGAACAATGGCCTGCGAACCTATCCCGATGTTGGTACCGACCGCGGATCGAAATGCCGGCGACGTGTAGCCGAGTTCAAAAACGACCCGGACCTCCTCCTCCATATTCAATCCAATTCCGCCGTGGTCCTCGGGAATGGAGAGTCCGTAAAGGCCAAGCTCCCGCATTTCGCCGATGATCGCATCCGGAATTTTCCCCAGTTCCGCCACCTCGTTCTCCGCAGGAACGAGACGTTCACGAACGAAACGGTGCACCGCCGCGAGGAGAACTTGGAAGGTGGCCGGATCTAACGCCATTAAACTGCCCTACCTCAATAAATCGGATAAAACTCACCGACGGCCGACGCTGAAGAAGCAACGCATTTGTCCGAAATCGCCGGGACGTACAATCGCCGCGCCAGCAAGGAATTCAAAGTGCTGAATAATATTTCGGCAAGGACGGAGCGGGCGGCGCTCCAACCGTCCGGCGCTGACGGCCATCATGATGGCGGCGCGGTTACCCCTGGCATCGCGACAGGCTCCATAACCGCGTTTTCTTCGATGCGCGGCCCCCTAAATCGCTTCATGCAAAGGCGTGCCAGCACGATGGCAGCCACCGCGCCGAAGGCCAACGGAATGGCGGGCGCCAGGAACAGCGCTTGTTGCGAAAGCTGCATCGCGATGAGCCATCCACCGATCAGCGGAGCCGATATCGCACCAAACCGTCCGATACCGTGCATCCACCCGGCCCCCTTCGACCGAATGGCCGTCGGATAGATCAAACCGGAGACAGCATTCAGCCCGAGTTGAATTCCCAACACAGAGAAACCGGCCATAAAGACTGTCAGCGTCAGGACCCAGTGCGATTGTTGCGGAAACCCGATCGCGGCGACGAAGGGACATCCAATGACGAAGAATGTTGCGACCGCCGCGATACCCCAGCGATCGAGCAAACGGCTAATAAGCAATCCACCAAGCACGCCGCCGACGTAATAAGATGCTTGAGTGACCGCGGTCTCGTCGATTGACAAGCCGCGAGCCCTGAACAGCGTAGGCATCCAGTTGTTCAAGAAAAAGTTCGCCATGAGCGAAGCAACGAAAATAAACCAGATCAGCGGCGTGATCCATTGCAAGCCTTCCTTGAACAATTGCCCCGGCAAAACGCTCCCCGCATTATGCGAAATCGGCATCTGCAATTCAGCTTCGGGATGAATTACCAAATCGGGCCGCAGTTTTCGCGCCAAGCCTAATGCTTCCTGCCGCCTGTGCTCATGCAAGGCCAGATATTTGATCGATTCCGGCAGAAAGAAGAAGAGGGCCACAGTTATCACCAAAGGCGCGGCTCCACCGACAATAAAATAGGCCGGCCACCCATAGCTGTGTTCCAGAAAGGACGAAACGAGGGCCGGCAATGCACCCCCGACTGTTACGCCCATGAACATTAGAATGATCAAAGTGGCGCGCAACCGCTTGGGTGCGAATTCGGCGTTCAGCGCAATCGTATTGGGCATAACTCCGCCAAGACCCACACCGCAAATGAACCGCAGAACAAGCATCTCATTGACGTTTCCGACTGCGAGCATGCCAAGCGTCGCCAGCCCGTAAATCACCGTCCCGACTATGATCGCCCATCGTCGACCGAACCGATCTCCCGCGTAGCCAAGCATCGGCGCGCCAAAGAGCATGCCGACCAAGCCAGCGCTAAACAGCGGGCCAAGTTCGGAAGGCTTGAGATTCCAAGCGCGGACCAGAGGCGGCGCTGCGTATGACATCGCCGCGAGATCGTAGCCATCCGCGAGTTGAACGAGGAAAGTGAGAAATACGATTTTCCAAACTAGAACGCCGACTTTCTGCTCATCGACAATTTGTGCAACAGTGACGTTCGCCTTGACTTCCAGCATTTCAACTCCCCCATTCAACGGGCCGAATTCTATTTGCCGCGCGTTTTTGATTGCGATCCCGGTGGGTTTTACGTTAACACCGTTCGACTAAATCAACAAAAAATGTATCGCGCCAATCGCGAACTGAATTCTCCAAACGAAGGGTGCTTCATGCCGCTTCCACTGAGCATCGGTCTCACGTCGAACCCACGCACATGGCCAATCATCGATGGCAGAGCGAAAGCCGACGGCATCGATTTCATTCCGACCGTGTTGCATCCGTCGGAGCTGTTTTGGCGTCAATTGCACTTCGCGGAATTTGCCGTGTCGGAAATGTCCGTATCGTCTTTGATGATTGCTAAATGCCGTGGCGACGACAGATTTGTCGGGCTGCCTATTTTCACAACCCGGATGTTCTTCCACGCCGGAATTCTCGTTCGCAAAAATGCGGGAATCGACAAGCCGTCCGATCTCAAGGGCAAGAAAGTCGGCATTCCGGAATACCAACAGACAGCCGCGTTGTGGATTCGCGCCGCGCTTCAACATGAATTCGGCGTTGAGCCGCAAGACATGGAATTCTGGATGGAGCGCCCCGCGTCACGGAGCCACGGCGGTGCCACCGGCTTCAAGGCGCCTCCCGGCGTCACCATCCATACTATCCCCGATGAAAAGAACATCGGCTCGATGATGCTTTCGGGCGAACTCGATGCCGCACTGTTCTATTTGGTCGATGCCAATCCGATCGATCGCAGCAAAGTCGACCTGGCTCGCTATCCCGACATCAAATGGCTGTTCCCGGATCGAACCGCGGAAACAGTTCGCTATTACCGCAAGACCGGATTTTATCCGATAAATCACATGATGGTGGTCCGTAAGGACGTCGCGGACAAGGAGCCTTGGGTCGTGCTCAATGTCTTGAAGGCGTTCAACCGTGCAAATGATATTGCCGAGGCGGAACGCATCGAGCAGGTCGAATACCATTTGAAGACCGGCTTGATGTCCGGCGACGAGCGCACTCAGATTTTGCATCATGGCGTCGCGGCCAACCGCAAGACCATCGAGACGATCGCGCAGTATTCGCTTGAACAGGGACTAACGCCCCGACTGGTCAGGCTTGAAGAGTTGTTTGCCGCAAATACGATGGATTCGTAGCAGTTATCGGGTAAGCGAAGCGGATAGCGCCATATCCGCCTTCAATCGGCAAGCGCTCGGTCGAGATTGCCGCGGCGAAATCCGAACCCGATATCGTTGGATACGTCCTCGAGGATCCGCTCGAGTTCGTCGCGTGGTTGGCGGCTGGCCCAGAACAGCGGCCCCCCGCGATCGGCCGGGAATCCGTATCCGTTCACAAGAACGAGATCGATATCGCCAGGCCGTTCGGCAATGCCGTCCTCGAGTACCAGCGCCGCCTCGTTCACGATGGCGCCCATAACGCGTGATTGGATTGTCCGTTCGGTAATTGGGCGCCGTTCTATGCCTTTTTCTTTCGAAACCTGGTCGATCACGTCGTGGACCACCTGATCGGACGATCTCGCCTGCCCGACTTTCGCGTAGGTGTACCAACCGGCGCCCGTCTTCACGCCAAGACGTCCCATCTCGCAGAGCCGGTCTAGGATCGGGATATATCTTTCCCTCGGATGCCTGCTTGCCGCGAGCCGCTTGCGCGTGCGCCAGGCGATATCGAGTCCTGACAAGTCGCCGACCGCAAATGGCCCCATCGCGAAGCCGAACGCCACGAGGGCGGCGTCGACTTCTTCCGGGTACGCTCCCTCCTCGAGCAGGATTTCGCATTCCCTACGATAGGCCGCGTAGATGCGGTTGCCGATAAAGCCTTCACAAACGCGCGCGACCACGGGTAGTTTCCGAAGCTTTTTGGCTACCGACAGTGCGGTCGCCAGCGCTTCGGTGGAGACTGTCTTCGTCCGCACAACTTCGACCAGCCTCATGACATTTGCGGGGGCGAAAAAATGCAATCCGACCACATCTTCAGACCGCTTTGTCCCTTCAGCCAGCAGGTCGAGGTCGAGATATGAGGTATTCGAACCGATAATGGCGCCCGGCTTTAAAGCTTGATCGAGCTTGGCAAGCACATCCCGCTTGATATCGATGTCCTCAAAGACCGCCTCGACAACAAAGTCCGCGTCCTTCAGGTCAGAGAAGTCGACCGTGCCGACCACCCGCGCGACGCGCTGGCCCGCCTCCTCCGCGGTCAGGCGGTTGGCCTTCACCATTCTCTCGTAAGTGGCGCGGATTCGCTCGAATGCACCACCGACGCCTTCCTTGTCACGCTCAACAAGGACCACTGGAAAGCCGGCGTCGGCGAAACAGACGGCGATTCCCGCGCCCATCGTGCCGCCACCGATCACACCGGCGCGCACAACGCTACGGGGCTTCACATTATCCGGCAGCCGGCCGGCCGCGCGTTCGGCAAAAAATAGGTGCCTGAGGGCGGCAGCGGCCTCACTTATACGCAGCCGCTGAAAAATGGCGCGTTCCTCGGCGAGGCCCTCGTCTATGGTCGTTTGTGCCGCGCGTGCGACAATCGCAGGAATTTCGCGCGCGGCCGGATTGCGCTTGCCGCCACGCAAAGCCTTGTCTGTCGCCGCTTGAGCGGCGTTTTCTTTGTCAGGCGGCACGGCCAGGTCTCGAACGCGGCGTTTCCGACTGGACAGCGACCTCGCGAATTCGACCGCAAACGACCGCAAGTCCGCATCGGCAACCGCGTCGATCATACCGGCCTGGAGCGCTTCACCGGCCGGCACATGACGACCGGAGGAAATCAACTCAATCGCTTTCGCGATCCCGACAAGCCGTGGCAGGCGCTGCGTGCCGCCGGCGCCAGGTATTATTCCAAGATGTACTTCGGGAAGTCCCACGACCGCGCTTCGCGTGGCAACCCGCGCATCGCATCCCAGCGCCACTTCAAAGCCGCCGCCCAAAGCGGCGCCGTCAATCGCCGCAACAAAAGGCTTCGGACAGGCTTCAAGCGCGGCAATGACCGCCGGCGTTTGCGGATCGCGCAAAGGCTTGCCGAATTCCTTGATATCGGCACCGGCGATAAAGGTCTTGCCAAAACCGATCAACACAGCGGCTGTAATCGTCTCGTCCCGCGCGATTTCGTCGATCGCCGCGGCGATGCCGCTCCGAACCTCCCATGAAGCTGCATTGACGGGCGGATTGTCTATGACAACGACGGCAATCGAGCCTTCGCGCTCCAGACGTATGAGTGACTTGTTCTGGCTAGCTTTCATATCGACTCATCTTTGGAACGATTGCGCAAATCCGTGCCGGAGACCGCAATTGGAATTCTATTTGCTCGGCTGCAACAACCTGCCTCAAACGCCATGCAGAAAGAGAGGCTGATCCTCATCCGGCCGCGCGACCGGAGCCGGCAAACCTGTAATGCGAATGCCCGCATCCGGGACTTTATACGTCCGATTGATCCAGATCAGCGCCGACGTCAGACTTTCCGCAACCACCGAATTGGCCAGGGGGCCAGCGTCCACGCCGCGCAAGCCGGCGTCATTGGCAAGACCAATTCCAATTGCGCGGGCCTCATTGTCGTCGGCGGCCACAAGCACATCACAATCAATTGGATGTCCCAATTTCTTCAATTTATGTGCCGAAACATTTTGAAAGGCCGAAACAACGCGGACGCGATCGCCTAGCATCTGCTGGACCGCCACGACGCATGAATCGGTGGGCGGCAACTGCACCCGAGATACTTTTGGCGGCACCAATGGCACCGTCACATCGATGAGAATCTTGCCGGCCAATACATCCTTCAGCAGCGTCACCGTCGGCATCTGCGCGGCGAAAGGGACGGCGAGCACGACTATATCCGCGGCGAAAATGCCGGCGCGACTTTCGGCACCCGCAATCGATTCGGCGCCGAGGATTGCATTGAGTTCGCGCGCTCCGTCTTGCGCTTTGACCAAGTCGCGAGAGCCGATACTGACGCGGTGTCCGGCGTGAGCCCAGCGTAATGCGAGACCGCCACCTTCCGCCCCGGTTCCGCCGACGACGCAAATTGAAAGCGATTGAAAAGTCATTCCCTACCTTACCGCAAAGACAATTTACCGGGTTGCAGACCGACGCCGTTATGGACGACAAATCGCCAAACGATGGATTTGCGTCATCGAGACGCAACAGCATTCACCGATGCCTCCTATACCGTGGCAGCGGATCGATGTCCCTCACTTTACCCGCCGCGCCCACCCAGGGCCGAAAGCTGCCATCAACTAAATTCAGCCGGTGGGATAAAGGCGGTCGATATTTTGCTTCTACTTTATCGCGCGGTTACGCTGTCGTTCAACTACCTTCGGCGGTCCGGAAAGTCGGCTTGACAAAAAGCTGGCGAAGCGTTCACGCGTTTGGAGCAACGGCCTTCCCCTAGCAATCTGGTTCTTTCCCGAGTAAGGCAAGAACAGGGGCCAAGCTTGCCGCTTCCGGCGTGTTACCTGAATTCGCCCATCCGCGCTAAGGGACGCGGCGCAATGTCGGCCACAGTTTCAGTCACGGCTATTTCCAACTTCCCTCGGGTCAAGCCGGGTGACGATCTTGCCGGTTTGTTGGGCGATTTCCTTCGAGCTAACTCGATCGTGCCAGTCAATGGTGACATCCTCGTATTAGCGCAAAAAATCGTGTCCAAAGCCGAGGGACGGTACATCGATCTTGCTGATGTTGCGCCGACGGAACGCGCCAGACAGATCGCCACGGCGACCGGCAAGGATCCGCGGCTGGTTGAATCGATCTTGAAGGAATCGCGACGCGTCGTGCGGCAGGCGCCGGGTGTTTTGGTCGTGGAACACCGCCTTGGCTTTATCATGGCCAATGCGGGTATCGATGCATCCAACGTCGACCCAGCGATGGGCGACGAACCGGTCCTGCTGTTGCCGGAAAATCCAGATCGTTCCGCGGCCGCGATACGGGACCGCCTGCATGCCGCGTTCGGCAAAAGCCTTGGCGTCATTATCAGCGACAGCTTCGGCCGGCCATGGCGCCACGGCACTGTCGGTGTAGCGATCGGCTCGGCGGGCTTGTCGGCTCTCGTCGATCTCCGCGGCCAGCCGGACCTCTATGGCCGCGCTTTGCGCCATACGCTCGTCGGCTTCGCCGATGAAGTGGCCGCCGCCGCCTCACTCGTCATGGGCCAGAGCGCCGAAGGCCGCCCCGCCATCCTGGTGCGCGGCTTGCCCCATGCGGATAGCGGCGGATCGGTTGCCGATCTCATACGTAAGCCGGAAGAGGATTTGTTCCGGTGATGTCGGCGAACAAAAGACGCGTGCTCGCTCTTTCGGGAGGAATTGGCGGCGCCAAGCTGGCGCTTGGATTAAGCCGCGTGCTCGCACCTGGCGAGCTTACGGTGATTGCCAATACGGGCGACGACTTCGAACATCTCGGCCTCGCCATTTCGCCTGATCTCGATACGGTGATGTACACCCTCGCCGGCCTCGCCAATCCCGAAACTGGATGGGGCCGCCGCGACGAAACCTGGACATTCATGAATGCGCTGCGCCAACTCGGAGGTGAAGCTTGGTTCCAATTGGGCGACGGCGACCTCGCCACCCATGTCGAACGAACGCGGCGACTGAAGGCTGGCGAAGCCCTATCGGCAATCACGACGGATTTTTGCCGGAGGCTCGGTATCGACGCCGAAATACTGCCAATGAGCGACGACAAGTTACGCACGCGCCTGCGAACCGCCGACGGGTTGCTCGATTTTCAAGATTATTTCGTTGGCAAACATTGCGAGCCCGTGGTTGAGCAGATCGTGTTCGAGGGTGCCGACGCGGCATGTCCCCTGCCGGGCTTTATCGCCGCCCTTGCCGATCCGAATCTGCGCGCAGTCGTGATTTGCCCGTCCAACCCCTACATCAGCATCGACCCGATCCTGGCGCTGCCTGGCGTCCGCCAAGCGCTGATCGACTGCACCGCGCCGGTGATCGCCGTGTCGCCGATCATAGGCGGGAAAGCAGTGAAGGGCCCTACCGCGAAATTGATGCTGGAAATGAGTATCGAGCCGACCGCGCTTGTTGCGGCCGAACATTACCGAGAGCTGCTTGACGGCTACGTGATCGACAACGAAGACGCGGCAAGTGCACGACGCCTCGACCTGCCCACATTTCCAGCGCAGACTTTGATGACCACGCTCGCGGACCGCGAAGCATTGGCGCTCCACGTGCTCGCAAGCGCATATTCGATCGGCGGTCGTCCATGAAGATATTCGCAGTCGTGCCCGTCAAAGACACTCGTCAAGCCAAACAGAGGCTTGCTAGGACTCTGCCTGCGTCTATCCGTCAAAAGCTTGCGCTGGCGATGCTGCAAGACGTACTCGACACGCTCAGTGCCGTAAACGAATTGGCCGGCATCATCCTCGTAACGGAGGATGCTGAAGCGACCCGCATTGCGCGGTCCTACAATGTCCGCGTATCCGCCGAAGGCGCCCGCGACGGGCACACCGGTGCGGTGACGGCGGCAGGCCGCCTGCTCGCCGCCGAAGGTTTCGGCATGATGGCGGTACCCGCCGATATACCCCTGGTGGCGCCGGCCGACATACGAAGTGTGCTGATCAGTCACGGCGAATCCCCGGCCTTCACGATCGTGCCCGCCCGAGACATGCAAGGCTCGAACACTATTCTCTGCAGCCCGGCTGACGCCGTGCCGCTTCGCTTCGGCTCGAACAGTTATTATCCGCACCTGGACGCCGCAAAATCACGCGGAATAATGCCATGCGTGGTTCAGGTGCCAGGCATCGCGCTCGACCTCGACACGCCGGATGATCTTAGGGAGTTTCTCGCCGCAGGATCGCAGACCCGAGCACACAATTTGCTGTCGGAATTCAGCAGCGCGAAAGCGGCGAGCGCATGAACATGCACAGCCCTATTGATCTCCCAATGAGCGGCGATGGTCTCCCCGATCACACCGCGCTTGCACTGGCGGACCAAGACGATTTACCGGCCCTTATGAACACGGCCGCTGCGCTCCGCGACCAAGGCCACGGCGCGGTCATATCCTATTCGCGCAAGGTGTTCATCCCGCTGACCAAGCTGTGTCGGGACAGCTGCCACTACTGCACCTTCGCCCATCCGCCGCGCAAAGATGAAGCGGCCTTTCTCACGCCCGATCAGGTTTTGGCCATCGCCCGCGCCGGCGCCGATTCGTCATGCCAGGAAGCGCTGTTCACGCTCGGCGACAAGCCGGAACTGCGTTACCGCGCGGCGCGCGACGAATTGGAGCGCTTAGGGTACGACAGCACGGTTTCCTATCTGGTCGCGATGGCCGCGCTCGTGCAAAAAGAGACCGGGCTGTTGCCGCACCTCAATCCGGGCGTATTGAGCGCCGCGGAAACATCGCAAGCGCGCACGATTTCCGTCTCGCAGGGGCTTATGCTTGAAAGCGCCAGCGAACGGCTGTGCGCTCGCGGCGGGCCCCATTTCGGCTCGCCAGACAAGACCCCTCAAGTCCGGCTTGCGACGATACGCGATGCCGGCGCAGCGGGTGTGCCTTTCACCTCCGGGATCTTGATTGGTATCGGCGAAACCCGCCGCGAACGGATCGAGGCCTTGCTGGCCTTGCGTGCCCTTCACCGGCGCTACGGTCACGTTCAAGAAATCATCATTCAGAATTTCCGCGCCAAACCGGGCACCCGGATGGCGGATCACCCAGAGCCTTCCTTCGAGGATCATCTTTGGACCATTGCCGTCGCGCGCATTTTGTTTGGCGCAACAATGAACATTCAGGCACCACCCAATTTAAGCGCCGGCGCGCTGACGCAGTTGATCGCCGCAGGCATCAATGACTGGGGCGGCGTTTCGCCGATAACGCCGGACCACGTCAATCCGGAGCGACCATGGCCTCACCTTGATTTGCTGGAAGAGCAAACGGGAGCGGTAGGGAAATTCCTGGTTCCACGGCTCGCGGTCTATCCTTCTTACGTTCAAGCCTCCGCCAAATGGATCGACCCTAAAATGCAAGCCGCGGTCCGCCGGGCGGCGGGCAGCGATGGTTTTGCGCGGGTCGATCCGTGGATGCCGGGGTCGGGCGCGGATCTGCCCGCGACAAGGGTCGTCAAAGGGCCGCCGCAGCCGCGCATCTCGCAGATCCTCGAGCGGGCCTTTGCAGGCGGAGAGCTCAGCGAAGACGAGGTCGTCACGCTGTTTGGCGCACGCGGTCGCGTCTTCGACGAGGTCTGCGCCGCGGCCGATGCGTTGCGAAAGCAGATTTCCGGCAATGGCATCAGTTATGTCGTGACACGCAATATCAATTACACCAACATCTGCGGTTACCATTGCAAATTTTGTGCTTTCTCCAAGGGAAAGACCCACGAGAACCTACGTGGCAAACCGTACAAGCTCGACTTGGACGAAATTGTCCGCCGTTGTGGCGAAGCATGGGAACGCGGCGCCGTAGAAGTCTGCCTCCAGGGCGGTATTCACCCGGAATATACCGGCGACACATATCTTTCGATTTGCCACGCGATTCATGAGGCATTCCCGCGCCTTCACATCCACGCATTTTCTCCGCTGGAGATATCGCAAGGCGCGGCCACCCTCGGCATATCGGTCGATCGCTTTCTCAGGCAGCTCAAAGACGCCGGATTGAGCTCCCTCCCCGGCACCGCCGCCGAAATTCTCGACGATGAAGTTCGGGCCATTATCTGTCCCGACAAACTGAATACAGCCGAGTGGATCGCTGTCGTCGAAACAGCGCATCGCGCCGGCTTGCCGACAACATCGACGATCATGTTCGGGCATGTCGACACGCCGCGACACTGGGCAAGACATCTTTTGCGCTTACGCGCCCTTCAACTGCGCACCGGCGGCATCACCGAATTTGTACCCCTGCCGTTCGTACCGATGGAATCGCCGATTTATATGCGCGGGAATTCGCGCATGGGGCCGACGTTCCGAGAAGCCGTTTTAATGCACGCGGTGGCCCGCCTCGTTTTTCATTCGCTCATTCCGAATATTCAGACGTCGTGGGTCAAAATGGGCCCCCAAGGCGCGACAGCATGCCTCGGCGCGGGCGCCAACGATCTTGGCGGGACGTTGATGAACGAAAGCATCACGCGCGCAGCCGGTGCGGTGCACGGCCAGGAAATGCCCCCCGAGGCGATGGAAGCACTGATTTGCGCGATGGGTCGACAACCGATGCAGCGAACGACGCTCTATCAACCGACCGCCTTGGATCGTCGCGAGCAATCGTTCAACGCCCCGGCCTTGGTTCAGATTGCCTAGACGGAGACGCAACGACCTCTAAACCGGCCACGTTTTTGTCCGGCCCAACCTCAAACAATGTTTGAAATGATTGGTGGTGGACGCAGTCACTGTCGAACTCGCCTCCACTCCTCAATTCCCGGCTAACAGGGAAAAGAACAGGGAGTTTTGCAAAATAGTAGCGTCGAGAGCGGCAGCGACTGTAAATAATAGCGTCGTGACGGAGGGTTCGGTACCAATTCCCTACTTAGCGGAACAGGGAAGTATTTGGCGGAAACAGGGAATCTTTGGGCGAGAGCAGGGAATTTTATCGGCCGCAATTCAAATCATCATCAGCTGAGATTTGCGACAAAGAGGCCCCCTCCGTAAGTCAGTTGTTACTCCAACAGCGGACAAAATGTTGCTGTGCCGCGAATGTCCGCTAAGTGCCAAAGACCGACATCGCGCGCAAGGCGAATCGCTTAATCCAGATAGCTTGTCATATCCTGACCGGAGAATAGGACGGTTGGCATCAAACACCAAAGTCATCTCGAAATCGGCAAGCGACTAAAATGCGCCGAAGGCCATCTGCGTTCTGTCATTGCCATGATCAAAAATGGGAAACCTTGCGTGGAATTGGCCCAACAGCTCCACGCAGTGGAAGCGGCTGTCGCTGCGGCGTTGCTCTCGAAGAGGGCTTGCCAACCCGACCAAGGCAG
>Ga0265314_10004283_pt1 | contig 13344 bp, 14 predicted proteins | sample 4126metaG_FD_203106 | JGI IMG/M metagenome (GOLD analysis project Ga0265314, IMG submission 203106) | Rhizosphere microbial communities from Carex aquatilis grown in University of Washington, Seatle, WA, United States - 4-1-26 metaG | ecosystem: Host-associated > Plants > Roots > Rhizosphere >... | reverse complement strand
GCCGCGATGCCTTCTACTGGGAGATGGTCGCCAGAAATATCGGCGTCTACACCCCGGACGAGCAGGCCAAGCTGAGAACGTCCCGGGTCATCATCTTTGGGCTGGGGGGCGTCGGCGGCTACGAGGCCATCCTTTGCGCCCGCATGGGCATCGGCCACGTCACCGGAATCGACCCGGACGAGTTCGAGATTTCGAACATCAACCGGCAGATGCTGGCGTCGTCGCGCCAGCTCGGCAAACCCAAGGCCCATGCCGCCGAGGAGATCGTCACCGACATCAATCCCTGCATGTCGGTCAACTTCGTTCAGGACAAGGTGGACGAGCACAACGTGGCCGACCTGATCCGCGGCCATGACATCGTGCTGGAAGCGGTCGACGACATGCCGTCACGGGTGATCATCCACCGCACGGCGCGCGAACTGGGCATCCCCAGCGTCGGCATGTCGGGCAGCCCGCCGACCAGGGGCTTCGTCTCGACCTTCTTTCCCCAGGGCATTGCCTACGAACAGGCACTGAACCTTCCGGGCATGGGCGAAAAGCTGACCGATCCGGAACTGCGCCGGCGCATCGCCGACGTGAAGAAGGCCCGCGCCTGGCACTCGGTCGGCCTGGGAGCCCCCAGCCAGTGGGCGCAGGATTATTGCGACGGCAAGGCCGGGTGGATCATCACCCCGGTTCGCGCCCATCTGCTGTCGCTGTTCAGCTTCCACGAGGTGGTGCAGATCCTGACCGGCCGCGAGCCGCTGGCCCGCGCCCCAAAGGGAATCCTCATCGATCTGGACACATCGGTTCCGGTCAGGGTCGCCAGCCCGCCCGAGGGCGGCTGGGACTACGCCACCCTTTAGACTCTTTCAAGGAAACCATCATGACAGCCATCACCAAGAGCCTCTACGAGGCCAGCTTCACCCGCAATTTCGGCGTCATCAGCCACGAGGAGCAGGCCCGGCTGAACAAGGCCCGCGTCACCGTCGTCGGCGCGGGCGGGGTCGGCGGCATCGCCCTGATCCAACTGGCCCGCATGGGAGTGGGCAGTATCCACGTCATCGACCGCGACCAGTTCGAGGCCAGCAACATCAACCGCCAGATGCTGAGCTCGGTCAGCCGGCTGGGCGAGGACAAGGCCGTGGTGGCCGGAGAGGTCCTGCGCGACATCAATCCCGATATCAGGCTTCGCGTCACCCAGGCCTTCCTCGGCGAGGACAACGCCGCCGACCTGCTGGCCGATTGCGACGTGGTGATCGACGCCACCGACAACCTGGTGTCGCGCGTCATCATTCACCGCGCGGCGGCCGAGCTGGGCATTCCCTCGGTGTGGATCGCCGTCACTCCGCCGTTCCGCGGCGGGGTGATGTCGCTGACGCCCGATTCCATGCCTTACGAGTTGGTGCTGCGCCACCCCTCCCACGGCAAGCCGCTGACGCCCGAGATGCGCGAGCAGGTCGGAGCCCTGAAGGACGGCCGGGCCGCCTATTCGGTGTCCCAGGGCGCCCTGCCCGAATGGGGCGAGGCCTACCTGAAAAAGGAGGCGGCCTGGGCGGTTCTGGCTCCGGTGGCCAATATCGTCGGCGTACTGGCCAGTTTCGAGGCCTTCAAGCTGATCGTCCGCCGCCCCGGCCTCGACCCGGTGATCGGCCCCAGGCTGGTCCGGATCGATCTGGCCAAGGAACACATGGTCGAGGCGGTTCTTCCCGAAGACGGCAGTTGGGACAACACCCGCCTGTGATCCGCGCCACCAAGGGGCCGGAGGCCATGCGCGGCCGGCCCCTCCTTTTTCCGGGGGAAAGTCAATGCTTCAAGCCGTCGCCGCCCTTGTGGCGATCGCCGCGCTGTCCCTGATTTCCAAGGATCGCATGCTGATGGCCGCCGCCGTCGCGCTGGCGATCCTGGCGGTCCTGGACAGCCGACCGGTCTTCGCCCTGCTGCAAAGGCACAGCTTTCAGGTCGGCATCTTCTTCCTGCTGCTGTTCCTCCTGCTGCCCATCGCCAATCAGAAAATCTCCACGACCGACATGGCCCGCCAGTTGCTCAGCATCGAGGGCGCCGTGGCGGTCATGGCCGGGTTGGCGGTTTCGATCGTCGGCGGGCGGGGAACCGCCATCCTGGTGGGGCATCCGGCCATCCTGACGGGGGTGATCATCGGCACCCTGATCGCCGTGCTGTTCTTCCAGGGACTGCCGGCGGGGCTGATCATCGCCGCCGGTCTCCTCGGCTTTCTCCGCCTTTCCCCGGCCTAGACATCAAACATCGAGGGTTCACCATGACCAGCCATTACAAACTGATCGACCAGACCGTGCGTGAAGGCGAACAACAGGTCGGCGTACGCTTCACGGCCCGGCAGAAGATCGAAATCCTCCATCTGCTGGAGGAGTTCGGCATCGACCTGATCGAGGTCGGCCATCCGGGCATTTCCACCGAAGACGAGCAGATTTGCCGGGAAACGGCCCTGGCCGCCCGCCGGGCCGAAATCCTGATGCATGCCCGCGCCGATGTGGAGGAAGTGCGCGCCGCCAAGCGGGCCGGAGCCCACTGGGTGGGAATCTGGGCATCTCTCAACGACATCGGCCTCGCCACCAAATTCGGCGATCGCCCGGCGTCCTTCGTCAGAGCGAAGATCGCCGAGGCCATCGGCGAGGCCAAGTCCCTGGGCCTGATGGTCCGCTTCACCATCGAGGATGCCTCGCGCACCCCTTGGCGGGATACGGAGGCGGCGGGGCGCGTCGCCCGCGATGCCGGGGCGGACCGGATCAGTCTGGCCGATACCACCGGCTGTTGGGAGCCCGCCCAATGCGGTGACGCGGTATCGCGGGCTCGCGCCGCCTTCGGCTGCGAAATCGAGGTGCACCTGCACGACGACCTCGGGCTGGCCCATGCCAACGCCCTGGCCGCCATCGACGCCGGGGCCGCCGTCATCGACACCTCGGTCTTCGGCATCGGCGAGAGGACCGGCATCACCAATTCCCTGGAGCTGGCGGTCAGCCTTCTCCACCTGCGCGGCGACCGGCGATTCGACCTCAGCCGGATTCCCCGGCTGGCACGCGCCGTTCGGCTGGCCACCGGCTACAGCCCCGACAGCCTGCGCCCGGTGGTCGGCCGCAATGCCTTCACCCATACCTCGGCCTACCATGTCCGCGCGGTGGGGCGGAATCCCGAAGCCTATGAGGCCTTCCCGCCCCAACTGGTCGGGCGCTCGCGCACCATCGCGCCGGGACGGCCATCTCTCGGCCGGTCGCTGGCCCTTGATGCCCTGTCCATCGGCCAGCCGTTCGTCAAGGGAGCGTCGGAGCTGAAATATCATCGCGACGGGCCGGGAGTGCGCTGGGTTCTGATGGATTCCCGCGTCGACCCCCGGACCAGCTTTTACGTGATCCAGCGCTTCATCGGCCTCCACGGCGCGGCCATCGTTCCCGAGAACCACGTGGACTCCCACGCCCATCACTGCGACAGCCTGTTCATTTTCTGGGGGGACCAGCCCGACGGCACCGGACTGACCTGCCGGGTCCAGCTCGAAGCCGAGGAAAAGACCGTGGAAAGCCCGGCCTCGATCTTCATTCCGGCCGAGATGGAGCATTCCTACAGCTATGTTTCGGGCAACGGGACCTATACCAACATCGTCCTGGCCCCCGACTACAACCGGAGCCTCATGGCCGAGACCGAAGCCGAACCGGAACGGGCCTCGGCCACCCGGTAACGGCCGGTCAGGCCATGAACACCGGCGCGAAGCCGCCGCCGGGAGTGCGGAAATTGGTGGTCTGGCCCTGGTACAGCCGGGCCGCCATCTGCACCACCCGTCCCTGCCAGGCGTTGACCCGGATATCCACCTTGAGCTCGGCCCCGACATGGTCGAGATTGAGGCGCGACGGCGGAACATAATGCTGGGCCACATAGGGCGAGGTCAGGATGGTCGGCCAGGTGGAGCGCGACAGCTTCTCGCCGCGATAGACGGCCTTGCCGGCGTGGCCCTTGGCGGGCTTGAAGAACCAGCGCTTGCGCTCGGCCCACAGGCTTTCGGCATTGGCCGCCGACACCGGAACCGTGAGCGGCACCACCCGGGCCACATTGGCGGCGATATCGGACCGCACCCCGATGGAGCGCAGCGCCTGCTCGTCGGAGAGCAGCGCCATCACCCGCTTGTCGGAATAGAGGAAGTGGGCGCGCGGATCGGGGGTGACCACCGTCCGCCCCTCCCGCCACGCCTCGGCCAGCACCGCATGGGCCGGGGAGTTCAGACTGAAATCCACCAGCCGGTTATAGACCATGTCCACCGCATCGGGCCGGAACTGGTCCGGGTCGAGGACGGTCGCCTGATAGCCGGCGCGCTGGAACAGACGCTGGTAGAGCAGGAATTCCGGTTCCAGGTACTGGCTGGAAGGATCGTCGTCGATGATCGCCACCCGCCCCAGCGGCCGTTCGCCGCGCTGACGCTCCCATTCGTCGCGAAAAGCGTCGAGCGCGATACCCTCCACCTCGGGGGCCTCGCCCAGTTCCGGCCGGCAGGCGGCCAGGGCGCGGGCCTGCACCGCCACCGCCAGCATGCCGCCGGGATTGGTGTTGATCTCGATCAGGCGCGGCCCCTCGGCGGTCAGGTGAAAGTCGAAGCCCAGCATCCAGCCGCCCAGGCCATGATCGGGAAGGCCTTCGCCGCGCGCGATCTCCAGCGCCGCCTCGACCAGGATGGGATCGGCGAAGGCCGTGTGCAGGGCCCGCACCGCCCGCTCCAGGCGCTCGATCTCGTGGGGAGGAAGCAGTACGGCGCAGGGAGACAGCAGGCCGTGGCGCCGCCTCAATGCCTCGCCGAGGGCGGGGTCCCCAAGATCGGCGGCCACCGCATCCCACATCCGGTCTTCGGAAACGGAAAGTGCCCTCACTTAACCCCGCCCTTATCGAGGGTCTTCAACACTTCCACCCCAACCTGATCGAAGGTCAGGATGCGCTTGCCCTTGTGATCGGCCATGAACTCTTCCGCATCCTGCCTGGAAGCCAGCGGCACCAGTTCATGGCCCATGGGCCCCAGCACGTCGGAGCCGACCACGAAGAACGCGCCACGGGCGTCCAGGGTCTTCACCCCGTAGTAATCGGTGACCGCCACGATGGCGATGTCGGCGGCGGAATGGCCGGAATCGAACTTCCCCACCTCGCGCATGAACTTGAACAGGTCCTTGGCCCCGTCGAAATAATGGGTGTGGCCGTCCTTGAACACCACGGCGGCCACCCATTCCGGATACTTGGCGACGAACATGCCGCAGACCGGACAGACGGAATGGGGTCCGGGCGGCGCCACCACCACCTCGCCGGCCCCGGCGCGGGCGGACAGCAGGAACAGGGACAGCAGCAGGGCGGTGACGAAACGCATGAGGCTTCCTTGTGAAAAGGGCGGGAGCCGGTCCCGGCTCCCGCCATGGCTGATCAGCTCTTGTGCATCTCGCCCATCATCTTGCGGCGGCGCTCGTCGCGCTTCATGCGGATCATCCTGGTGTCGTCGGCCATGCCCATGTAGGTGAGCATCAGGGCCTTGTCAAAGTCGGCCAGTTCGCCGTCACCCCTGGCGGCCTCGGCCGCCACCTTGGAGGCGAACGAGGTCTTGGGCTTCTTGGTCATGACCCCCTTGTGATCACCGCCGATGACATAGGTGGCGGCCTCGGCGTTGGTCAGCGGTTTGACGGCCTCGCCCGAACCGTTGTCGGGGGCGTAGATGGCCTTGGGCACCCGGTCCAGATTGACCGACAGCGACACGGCGGCGCAGTGGATGGAGCAGGTGCCGTCCACCAGATCGTCCGAGTAGTGAACCAGATGGCGGCTGAAGTGGTACTCCTTGCGGTCCATGCCGCAATAGGGACACTTGGGGTACTTGGCCAGTTCGTCGACCAGCGGGGTCGGGTCCTTCGGCTTCTTCGGGGTGAACTGCATGGGGGTGCCGTCCCCCTCGGCGGCGAAAGCGGGAACGGCCACGGTGGCGGCCAGGCCCAAGGTGGTACCGGCGGCCAGGAACTTACGACGGTTCATTATGTTCTCCTCTCCAAGACAACTCACCAGTTGGACAAATTCTTCATCACCGCGAAGAAGCGCAGACCCTGCATCAGGGTTGCCGCGCCCAGGGCGATGACCACGATGGCCGCGCCCTTCAGCAGCCATCCCCGTGCCGCGGCCCCCAGGCGGCCCAGCACGAAGCTCACGAACAGCATGGACGGCAGGGTACCCAACCCGAAGGCCAGCATCAGCAGACCGCCCTGCCAGATTTCGGACGCCACGGTCGCCTTGACCGCCACCGCCAGGGTAAGCGCGCAAGGCATCAGCCCGTTCATCAGCCCGGCCATGGCGGCGCCCCGCGCCGAGCCCTTGGCGGCCGTGGCGAAGTAGTATTTTCCGAAGGTCCGCATGGGCATGCCGATCAGCGGCAGCCGCCGGGGCAGCCAGCCCAGGATATCGAGGCCCAGGGCGATGACCACCACGCCCGCGACGATCTGCAAGATGCCCTGGACCTTGCCGACGATGCCGGTGGACACCAGGGCGAGACCCAGCGCGGCGGCCAGCAGGCCGACCAGCACATAGATGGAGACCCGCGCCCCGTGATAGGCCAACGCCGGAACCGCGCCCCGCCCCGCCTCGCCCATGCGCACGAAGCAGGCCGAGACCAGCGAGCCGCACATGCCGACGCAATGGCCGCTGCCAAGGATGCCGGCCATGAAGGCGAGCGTGTAGTCGATTTCGCCTTCCACCTACCTGTCCTTCTGCAGCCGGAGCGAGTTGGTCACCACCGACACCGAGGACAGCGCCATGGCCGACGACGCCACCATGGGACTGAGTTCGCCAAGCGCGGCGCCGGGAATGGCGATGGTGTTGTAGCCCATGGCCCACACCAGATTCTGGCGGATGATGCGCATGGTCTTGCGGGAAAGCTCGATCATCTCGGCCACCTTGGCGATGTCGCCGCCCACCAGGGTGACCGGCGCCGCCTCGATGGCCACGTCGGTGCCGGTGCCGATGGCGAAGCCCACGTCGGCCGCCGCCAAAGCGGGGGCGTCGTTGATGCCGTCGCCGATCATTCCCACCACCTCGCCCGCCGCCCGCAACCGGGCGACGATCTCCTGCTTTCGCGCCGGCGAGGCCTGGGCCACCACCTCGGGAATGCCCACCTCGGCGGCGATGGCGCGCGCCGCGTCCTCCACGTCGCCGGTCGCCATGACGGTGCGCACCCCCAGATCGTGCAGGCGGGCAATGGCCGCCGCCGAGGTGGGGCGCGGCCGGTCGGAAACGCCGAACAGGGCCGCGAATTTACCGTCGATGGCGGCCAGAACCGGGGTCTGCCCGGCCAGGGCCGGGACTTGGACGGCGACGCCTTCCGCCGCCAGGAAGGAGGCGCTGCCCACCAGCACCGCATGCCCACCGACGCGGGCGCGGATGCCTCGGCCGATCTCCGCCGAAAAGTCATCGGCTGCCTGGGGCTCGACGCCGCGCGAACGGGCGTAATCCACCACCGAGCGGCCGAGATGATGCTCGGACCCGGCCTCGGCGGCGCCGACCAGGGCCAGAACCGTATCCGGATCGAAGCCGGGCTGGGCCGCGAAATGGGACACCACCGGGCGGCCCTCGGTCACCGTGCCGGTCTTGTCGAACACCAGCACCGTCAGAGTGGCCGCCGTTTCCAGCGCCTCGCCATTGCGGATATAGATGCCGCGCCGCGCCGCCTGGCCGGTGGCGGCCATGATGGCGGTGGGGGTGGCGAGGCCCAAGGCGCAAGGGCAGGCGATCAGCAGCACCGAGACGGCATTGCCCAGGGCGGTGGAGAAGCGCGCCCCTCCGGCCAGCCAAGTGGCGAAGGTCACCCCCGCCACCGCCACGACGCCCGGCACGAACACCGAGGAAACCCGATCGGCCATGCGCTGCACCGGCAACTTGGCGGCCTGGGCGTGATCGACCATGCGGACGATGCCGGCCAGCACCGTATCCTGACCCACGGCGGTGGCGCGCATGCGGAAGCTTCCGGCGCCGTTGATGCAGCCGCCGATCACCGCGTCGCCCGGCCCCTTGACCACCGGCATGCTTTCGCCGGTGACCATGGATTCGTCCAAGGTGGTGCGGCCACTCACGACGCCGCCGTCCACCGGCACCCGCTCGCCGGGGCGCACCACCAGGATGTCGCCCACCGCCAGATCGTCCACCGGCACCACCACCTCGATTTCGTCGCGGACGACGGTCGCGGTGGGAGGCTGCAGGTCGAGCAGCCGGCGAATGGCGTCACCGGCCTTGCCCTTGGCCCGCTCCTCCAGCCAGCGACCCAGCAGCACGAAGGAGACGATGCCCGCCGCCGCCTCGAAATAGAGGTGATGTTTTCCCGCCAGCATGGAGGCCACCGAATGGCCATAGGCCGACCCGGCCCCCAGCGCGATCAGGGTATCCATATTGGCGGTACGGTTCCGGGCCAGCTTGGCGGCGCGGGTGAAGAACGGCCGCCCGGCCCCCAGCACCACCGGGGTGGCGAGGGCGAATTCCACCACATGCCACAGCCGCGAGCGGGGCATGGCCATGCCGATGACCATCACCGGCAGGCTGAGCAGACAGGCCGCCATGGCCCGGCGCTTGGCCTCCCTGACGTGCCGGCGCTCGCGTTCGACGATCATGCGGCGCTGCGACAGCGTATCCATGGGCCGGGCCTGATAGCCCAGCGCCCCGATGCGGGCCTCCAGCGCCGGGCGATCCAGGCTTCCGGTCACCGTGGCGGTAGCGGTGGCATAGTTGACGCTTGCCGAGCGCACCATGGGATCACGGCTCAAACTCATCTGGATCAGGGCGGCGCACGAGGCGCAGGTCATGCCCTCCACCGCCACGCTGACCTCACCGACCTCGCCCTCGTCACACGTCGCCGGGGGCGGAGCCTGCTTCGGCGCCCGCGCCACATTGCCCGCCACGGTGTCGATAAGGCGCAGCAGGGTCTCGGCCGGCATCGCCTTCGGATCGAAGCGCACCGCCAGCGAGGCCAAGGCGGGCACCACCCGCACCTCGCGGATGGCGGCATGCTTGCGCAACAGGATTTCCAGCAGGCACAGCCGCTCGGCCTCGCCCTTCAGCGCCGGGACCACCACACGGACCCGGCGCCGCAACTGGTGGACGACCTGGACCGTCCCGGTCATTTCTTCACCTTGGTAATGGCGCCCTTGCGATAACGGACCAGCAGAAAAGTCAGGTAGAACACCGTCATCCACTGGTAGCGGAAGGCCCAGGGACGCGGCAGCCATTGGCCGATGATGCGGTCCCAGTGCTGGCGGATCAGATAGAAGGCCACCAGATCGTTGCAGAAATGGATGATCCATTCCTGCAGATCGACGCCGCCTTGGACCGGCTTGCCGGTCTTGATGGCGACGATCTGGCGCACCACGTCGGCCTTGGCCTTCAGATCGTCATAGCGCCGCCGCACGGCGCGGACGGGCGCCGCCACCTTGAGGCGGTCCAGCCAGCCCGGTGCCACCGGCTCCTCGTCGGGGGCCGGCGGCACCCGGTCCAGGTCCACCGCCTCGCCCACCAGCCCGGCCAGCCTCCGGGCGATATCGGCCAGGGGAGAGACATCCTCGAACCAGCGGATGGACAGCTTGCCGGCACCGGTGAAGACATGGACGCGATAGACGCCCTCCATGGCCTCCAGCCCGGCGGTCAGCACCGCCGCCGCCTGCGGCGTGCGGAGCGGTTCGGGCAGATCGAAGCGCACATGGCCGGCCGAGCGATGACGCACCGTCATCGCCTGCCACAGCACCTTGGCGCGGGCCTCGCGGGCGGCCTGGGCCGCCTTCCCCCTTACTCCGATCATGCCCCTTCCACCAATCATGGCGAAGCCTCCCCGCTATTCCTTGGCCTTGGCTTCCTCGGCCTCGCGGGTCTCCTCGACCAGATCGGCGAGGTTCTCCTTGGCGTTCAGCGCCATGTCACGCCCCAGGTCGCTGGCCTTGGCCACGGCGGCGGTAATCTCCTTGCGGTATTTGAAGCCGAGATAGCCGATGGCGATTCCCGCCCCCAGCATCACCACCGGATGACCCAGCAGACGTCCGAACAGGCTTTTGCCCGCCACATATCCCACAGCCATAACAGCCCCCTTTCCAAGTTCATGTCCGAGATGGTTGGTGTCGTCGTTCATCATTTTTTATCCCCTTGTCCTTGGCCCTTATCCTTGACGGCATCCGGGTTCAGCATGATCCAGATGCCCCGGCAGCCCTCGCAGCAGAAGGCCATGTCCTTTTCCCCGGCCTTCAAGTGTAGGCCGTCCTTCGGCACCGGCAGCCCGCAAAGGTCGCAGGTCTCCGCCTCGCTCACAGCAACTCCTCCACCTTGCGGCGGAAGGTGGCCTCGTCGGTTTCGCCCAGGATGCGGCCCTTGATCTTGCCGTCGCGACCGACGAACAGGGTCATGGGCAGGCCGGTGACGCCGTACTGGCGGGTGACCTTGGACCCGGGGTCCAGCAGCACCGGATACGAAACGCCCAGCTTGGCGATGAAGCCGTCGATGTCACCCTTCTCCTGGCCGGCATTGACGGCCAATACCTCGAGGCCCCTGTCGCGGGACTGGCTCCAGACGGTCTGGATGATCTTCATCTCGTCCTTGCAGAACGGGCACCACGTGGCCCAGAAGCGCAGCACCACCACCTTGCCCGATAGCTGAGCGGGATAATCCACCGCTCCCCCGTCCAGGGTGCTCAGCTTGAAGGCGGGCGGCGCGTCGCCCACATGGGGGGCCTTGCCGCCCGACTCGCCGCAGGCGGCCAGCAGCAGAAGGACGGCCAGCAGGCGGAACGCTCTCATGGCTGGCCTCCGGACAGGTTGAGCAGAATGGCGTTGACCGGCGACTGCTCGATCAGGATCAGGTGCGAGCGGACGATCAGCCAGACCGTCACCGCGGCGAACAGGGCGAAACCCGCCATGGAGGCGCCGACACAGCGGCGCACCATGCGCGGCCCCGCCTCGGCCAGACTGGCGATGCGCGCCGAGGGTGCCGCCACGCCGCCGCCCAGGCCGAGCGCGGTGGCGGCGAACAGCGGCAGATAGAGGGCGTAGCCCACATGGCCGTACTCCCCCTTCAGGATGCAGAACGGGCAGTGGTGCTGCGGCATTTCGTAGATGTAGACCGAAATGGCGGCCACCACCGCCTCCAGCGCCACCACGAAGGCCACCCCCGACACCAGGGCGTAAAGAATGGCGCCCTTTCCGGATTTCAGCACCCGGCGCCCCAGGACCAGCACCACTCCCAGCACCAGCGCCAGCAGGGACAGGGCGGCTTCCGGCGCCGTGGTCGCCAGCTTGTCGCTGGTCACCTGGGTATTGCCGGAAAACAGGGTCGAGCAGCACGACGCGATGACGTCGGCCCGCAGGCCGAGGAAATAGGCCAGCTGCACCCCGGCCGCGCCGGCCATCAGCGGCGCCAGGGCCAGCAGCGCCCCATACTTCACCCGCACCAGCGGATAATCGTAGCCGCGCGAGTCCACGTGGTTGAGCACCAGCCACACCCCGGCGGCGAAGAACACCACGATCTTCAGGTACAGGGTGGGAAAGCCGAACTCGTTGACGTTGAGGGTACCCACCGCGCACATGGCACCGACGAACAGCGAGGACATGCGGTCGGCGTTGAACACGAACAGCACCAGCGACGCCAGTTCCGAGGCCAGCACCACCACCAGCAGGGTGGAGACCAGATAGGTGCGCTTTTCCATCTCCAACTGGGCCTCGGAACCGCTGGCCGTATCCCAGCGCCGCAGCACATTGATGGCAAACGGCACGGAGGCGACCACCATCAGGGTTCCGATGGCCGAGGCCAGCAGCAGGGCGATGATGGCGGGCTGGAACACCATGGTTCAGCGGCTCTCCACCAACTGGCCGTCGCGCAGGCAGACCACATGGTCCACCACCGCCGTGTCGCAGACCATGGGGTCGTGGCTGGTCATCAGCACGGTCTTGCCCGCCTGCTTCAGGGTCTCGACGATGCCGAGGAACTGCCTGGACCGCTCGCTGTCCAGGTTGGCCGTGGGTTCGTCGGCGATCACCACCTCGGGGTCATTGATCAAGGCCCGCGCGATGGCTACCCGCTGGGCCTCGCCGCCCGACAGCCATTCGGCGTTGGACTGGGCCTTTGGCCCGATGTCCAGGCTATCCATCAGCGCATGGGCGCGCTCGCTCAGTTCCTTGGGGTCGCGGCCCAGCGGATAGGCCGGAATCATCACGTTCTCCACCGCGCTGATGCCCTTCAGCAGGTTGAACTGCTGGAACACGAAGCCGAAGGTCGAGCGGCGGATATCGGTCAGGAACCGCTCGGGCAGGCCGGAAATGTCGCGGTCGCGCAGCCGCACCCGGCCCGAGGTGGGCCGTGCCAGACAGCCCACCAGGGTGAGCAGCGTGGTCTTGCCCGAACCGCTGGGTCCCCGGAATACCGTGACCTTGCCGGCCCTGACCGTGAGGTCGATGCCCTTCAGCGCCCAGAACTCGTTGCTCTTGCCCTGGTTGAAGGCTTTTCGCACGTCGGTGAGATGGATCATCGCATCACCTGATCGGGATCGACGATAGCGGCGCGCCAGATGGGCACCACGGTCGCCACCGTGTAGGGAAACACCGTGAAGAAGAACAGGGTGGCGACCTGCAATTCATCGACGAAGGGGGTCAGCCGGTATTTGGGGTACAGCACCGCCCAGCCCTTCAGCACCGGCTCGAACAGCCCGGCGCCCAGGTGGAAGACATGGGCATAGGCCAGCAGATAGCCGACCAGGAAGGCCGACAGCGACACCACCAGGCCTTCCAGCATCTTCAGGCGGATGACGTCGCTGGTCTCCCAGCCCACCGCCTTGAGGATGCCGATCTCGCGCCGCTCCTCCGCCGACAGGCCGGACGCCTTCTCCCACGAGAAGATGGCGAAGGCCAGGATCGAGCCGGCCAGCAGCACCAGCAGCATGCCTTCGCGCCAGTCGAACACCGATTCGTAGGTTCGCAGAATCTCGTCTCTGAGAATGATGCGGGTATCGGGCAGCGCCGCGTCGATCTTCTCGGCGATCTTGCCCACCTCGCGCGGGTTCCGGACCGACACGGCCAGATCGGTGAACATCCCGGCCGGGATGCCGAACAGACGGCGGAAGTCCTCTTCCGCCACCAGGAACAGGTCGGCGGACACCAGGGCCGATTCCCGCGAGATGGCATGGTCCACCTTGAACTGGACCAGGGAGCCGTCATGGGCGCGGAAGCTCATCAGATCGCCGGGATCGGCGCTCCTCACCCGCACCACTCCGTCGCCGATCACCACCTTGCCCGGCTCGATGCGGGGATTGGTCGGCACCATCAGGGTGTAGTTGGCCGCCGCCGCCGGGTCGAACAGGTACCCCCACAG
>Ga0265314_10004282_pt1 | contig 13344 bp, 6 predicted proteins | sample 4126metaG_FD_203106 | JGI IMG/M metagenome (GOLD analysis project Ga0265314, IMG submission 203106) | Rhizosphere microbial communities from Carex aquatilis grown in University of Washington, Seatle, WA, United States - 4-1-26 metaG | ecosystem: Host-associated > Plants > Roots > Rhizosphere >... | reverse complement strand
GGCCTTCGGGATGCCCTGCGTGAGACCGGTGTGAAACAAGCTCGGAGCGATGGTCACGACGCGGATGCCGAGGCTGCCGAGATCGCGCGCCATGGTGAGGGTCATGCCGGCGATACCGGCCTTTGCCGCGCTGTAGGCGACCTGCCCGATCTGCCCCTCAAAGGCAGCGATCGACGCGGTCATCAGGATCACGCCGCGTTCGCCGTTCGCGTCCCCGTCGTTGCGCGCCATGCATTCGGCTTGCAGCCGCGCGACGTTGAAGCTCGCCACGAGATTGAGATCGATCACGGCGCGGAAGTCGTCGAGCGGGTGTACGCCGTCTTTCGACAGCGTCCGCCTGGCAATCCCGCCGCCGGCGGTGTTGACGCCGAAGTGCAGCGTGCCGAGATCGGCGGCGGCGTGGCGGATCGCCGCTTCCGTGCCGGCGAAGTCGGTGACGTCGCAGCGGTAGAAGCACGTCCCATCGCCGACGGCGGCGGCGGCGGCCTCGCCCTTCTCGGCATCCCGGTCGAGGAGGGCCACGCGGGCCCCCTCGCGCACCAACATCTCGGCCGTGGCGCGCGCCATTCCCGAGGCGCCGCCGACCACCATCGCGTTCGAACCGCTGATCTTCATGCTGCGTCCTCTTCCTCGCGGACACGCGCGCCGGTGCCAACTCGACCGACCCTGCCGGCATCCGCTCGGATCCGTCTACACGAGGCCGATGGTCTGTGAAAATCACCGGACGCGGGCGCTGCGGACCTGATTGATGAGTCGACGCGGCAGGCACGGACCAGCGTCTGGCGTCCAGACCGTCTGCGTTTGCTTGCGTTAGTCGATGGGGTCGATCCGATCTATGGAGGTCCAATGCCCTGGGCGAGTTTGAAGGACTGCGCTACCGGGAAAGCAGGCCGGCCTCCCAGAGGAGGCGACCTCGATAGAACCCGATGCGCTGCGGACGTGCGCCTTGGCAACGAAGCGATATGGAAGCTTCCGCTACTTGTCGCATCGGGGCTTCTGCTGGCAGCGCTGGTGATGTTTCACGCGCCCGGGATCAACGGGCCTTCCTACTGGATGTGGGCCTGGCGAAGACTGAGCGCCGGCTCCTGGTATTCGCTGATGGCCCTGGCAGCGATTCCTTTTTTTCTGGGACAGATTCTTTACGACCGTGGTCAGGTGGGAGCACGAACCGGCCTGGTGTTCCTAATGGGATCCACCCTGCTGTGGGAAGCGATCGCCTGCCACCTGCAAAGCCCCCGCGGCCTCTGGGATTTGATTCGCTCGATCATCGAGAATTCGGCGGCCACCAGTTACTACTCGACCGCGCTGCATCTACTGAGGGCCGGTCGCTTGGACGACCCGCGGTGGCTCGGGCACTACGCCGAGTGGCAGGCCGAGTTTTCTCAGTATCAATTCGATCTCCATGCCCTGACGAAACCGGCCGGCGCGGTCCTCTATCACTTGTTCTTCCTTCGGTGGCTGGGCGACACGCCGGCGGCCGCGCTGGCGGCGGGAATCAGCGACGGTCTGCTGAGCCTGCTGGCGATTCCGGCGACCTACGCGTTGATCGTCTGGCTGCTCGGCGACCGCGCCAAAGCCTTCTGCGGTGCCAGCATCATGGCTTTGTCCCCCGGCCTCATCCTGTTTCTCCCGGAAATGGATCAGATCTTTCCTGTCTTCACCTGTCTGCTGTTGATCCTCTGGGCCGCGGCCCTTGCGGAAGATCGGGTGTTCTGGGGAGCGCTGTTCGGTCTGCTCGCAAGCCTGACTTTTCTCCTGACCTACAACCTGGTGGTCCTGGGGGTCTTCCTGCTGGGCTACGCGGCGCTGGCGCGGATGGAATTCCCGCAACTACCCGTTCGACGGATCGGCAAGCAGGCGGCGGTTGCGGGGCTGGTCTTTCTGGCGGCGTACGCCGTTCTGTGGCTGCGCACCGGCTACCATCCGGTCGATACCTTTCACTCGGCGCTGGCCAACCAGACGCGGGTCCTGCTTCCGTCTCTTGGCCGACCATACCCAAAGACCATTCCCTTCGACCTGTGGGATTTCGCCCTGGGGTGCGGTTGGATCGGGATCGTTCTGGCAGGAGCGCGGCTCTTCTCGACGCGGGATCTTCCACTGCGTGGCCGCAACGACCGAACGCTGACGGGGCTGGTTGTCTTGCAGATCGTGGCGGTAGCCGTGTCCGGATTGCTGGCGGCGGAGACGGCCCGCGTTTGGCTGTTCCTGCAGCCGCTCATGGCGATGGCCGCCGGCGCAGAACTGGCCGCCTGGCGGCCGCGTCACCGGTGGGCGGTGTATGCAACCGGGTGGTTCGTAATGGCAGCGATCGGGCAGAATATGATATTGAATTCCGTACCCTAGTGCCTTACCTGCTGCCGCCACCCGTTCTCCGCGGCGGAGCGCCGCGTCCGAGCTAGTGCAGCTTGTACACCCTCAGAATAGTGCTCCCCAGCACCTTGATCTCGTAATAGATCGGATAGTCGAACTCGCCCGGGTGCATGCGAAAATTCGTCATGAAATAATCGGCAGGGGCGTCTTCCCCAACCACCGCTATGCGCGAGCGGACCGCCGCCGGCAACAGCATTATGTTGTTTCGAACCGGCGTCTCAAACGTGGCGCGAACGACTATTACGCCAGCGTCGTCGTGCGCAAGAATATACTCCAGTCCTCGCTTGTACGACACTCCCCAGTATTCCAGATCATAACGTTGTCGCAACGATTCCTGCGCATGCGAGACGAGATGATTGAAATACACGTACTCGTACGGATGATACTGAATGATGAACCAGCCGGTTGCCGCGACCTGCGCCACACACAATGCCTGGGCAATTCTTCTCGTTCGCCCGTGCAGGAGTTTCCGCATGCCAAGCAGCGCCAGCATCACGAACGAAGGGAAAATGAAATACAGATGGCGCCAATCGTCGATGTCGGCACCATGCGTGACGCTCGCAATGACCAACGGACATAGAAAACAGAGCATGTATAATGCATAGTGCCGCTCTGGCGTCTGCATCAGGCACTTCAACGGCCGTCGCGCCAGAGCAACGCCTATCCAGGCGCAGCCCAATCCTCCCGCCAGCAACCACAGCTCCGGTATGCTGATTAGGCACCACGCTGGCGCATAGGTCCAAGGCAGCTCGTCGCCGCGATAGCTGACTCCATCAAACAGCACCTGGCCGGTCCATTGGATGTGCGCAAGGGTCCGGAGCGATTCCGCCAGATGAACGATTGGGTGATTCCACAGGAGCGGCCACGCAATATACAGGATGCTCGCAAACCCCACGGCGTACAGCGTCGCATTGAAGACAGGCTGGCGAATTGTCCGTAATGCGCGACGCTGATGGATATCCAGCACGAGAAAGCCGAACACGATGGCGGCTGGGACGATGCCAAATAGCCTGATGCTCGCGGCGTAGCCAAAGGCTGCGCCGAGCAGGAAGTGCCACGAGCTCTTATTGGTCTCGAAGGCAATGTGGCAGATGAGGAGAGCAACCAGGACCGCCGACAAAAACGGAATGTCTTTGGTATTGAAGAAGGAGTGCGCGTATAGGCGCGGATGAAAGGCGATCAAGACAAAAGCAAGACAGGCGAGGAAATGATCGTGAAACAGGCGCCAGGCGAGCATGTAGCCGCACAACACGGCCACGAGGAAGTATACGTGCGTCGCGAGGTGCCTGGCAGGGTAGAGGTCGCTCGGGTCCTCCAGGTGGAGCCACCGCTCCATCGCATAGAGTGGTAGCTCGAAGCCGGTCCCGAGAGCGCGATCGACATACGTGTAGAGCGCTGGATCGCCGTGTGTCACATAGTTGTACGTCACCATCCCGAGGGCGTGCTGGGCTGGCTCGTCCCAGGACATCCCGTAATCGTGATAGGAATCTGCGGCGAGAAGAATGGAGACCGCGAAGAGCGCCAATCCAGGCAAAGCAGGTCCGAGAAGGTGCAGGCGACGAGAGACACCTCGGGGCGCTGTCATTCGGTCCAGCAGTCCATATACGGGCGCCATGGGGACGGACAACCGCTGTCGGTCTCGGTGCGCAGCATCCGTTGCGTAAGACGAACTGCGCCCACCGCCGAGCGCGAGCTGGAGCAGCCGCCGGTTCGCGAGCTCTTCACGCGCATCCGCCTCAACGGTCGTCTCCATCATCGACGCGTCCCGTTACAGCCCGGTTCAGCGCCGCGCACTTCGAGGAGGTCGAATTGGTTACTCGGCGCCTTGATCTGAATGGCTGGGTGTTGCGAGGCTGTGCGGAAGTACCCGTGCGGTCAAGCTGATGACGTCCGCAATGTAGCTATGCGGCAGACGGCTCGGCGCGGGCCGCGACGAGCGATCGCGATGGAGTGATTCAGCGCCCTTCGGCTGCGGCGATCAGGATGCCGGCAGCTTGTTCCGCCGAGAGCGTGTCTGTGTTCATCACCAGGTCGTAGTGCGTCGGCCGCTCCTCGGTGACGCCATAGAAGTCGCGCAGGTAGTTGCTGCGCTCGCGATCTGATTGCTTGACCGCCTTGGCAGCTTCGCGCTCGTCCGCGGCGTGGCGGCCCGCCAGCCGGCGTTGCACACGGGTCGGCTCCGAGGCGGTGACGAGCACGCGCAGTACGCCCTCGACACCGGCCAGCGCCATCGATGCGGCGTGCGCAACGATCACCGCCTCGCCCTGCACGGCCAGCTCGGCAATCGTCTCGCGAATGACGGCGCGCAAGGCCGGCACCGGCGGCGCGGCCATCGACTCGCCGCGCCCATAGTAGGCCATGCCGCTGGCTGGCGCTTCGAGGGTCGGCCGCTCGAACGCCGTTGAGGAGGTCATCGCGCCGAGGACGCGATCGAGCAACGAGCGGCGGTGCTCAGCGTCGGCCACGAGCCCGGGATTGATCTGCGCCTTGTGACTCGCCAGCGCGAGGACCGCTTCGTCGACGTAGCGGTATCCCAGTCCCTCAGCGACCAACTTGCCGATGGCTTGGCCTCCGCCACCCAACGTCCGCGAAATACACACGACCCGCATCCGCACCTTCGTTCTCCTTGTCGGGCGCTGCACTACCGAACCGTGCGACAGCTAACGCAACTCGCAAGGGGGCGCAGGTACCCGCGGAGGGTCGCTAGCAGACTGATGTTACGAGATTGTTGCAGACGACTTACATGTTCTCGCGGGACTGCAGGCGAGTTGCTGAAGGCGCCGTGAGTCCCGCGTGGCATGGAGCGCAGTGGGGTGTGCGATTTTGAGCGGCTGCGGCGCATGCTGCTGAGCCCAATCGTGGCGGCTGAGCAGATCCTTGGTCAGCACTGGCTCTCGGCACCCGCGACACATGGCTTCACCTTCCAGATGTCGGCCGCATACTCTGCAACGGTGCGATCGCTGGAGAACCTGCCGGCGCTCGCGACGTTGAGGATGGCCGTGTGCGCCCAAGCCTGTGGGTCGGCGTAGAGCTCGCATAGCCGGCGATCTGCCTCGAGGTAGGACCGCAGATCCGCCAGGTGCATGTAGTAGTCGCCGTGCGTCAACAGCGCGTCGCGCAGCGGGGCAAAGACGCCCGGCTCGTAGCGACTGAAATGATCGGAGAATATCAGGTCGAGTGCCCCACGGATCTCGGGGTCGTTGTCGTAATGCCAATTGGGATTGTACCAAGCGCGGCTGCCGGCCACCTGTTGCGCGGTCAGGCCGAAGAGAAAGAAGTTGTCTTCACCCGCTTCCGCAGCCATCTCGATCGTGGCGCCGTCGCGGGTGCCGATCGTCAACGCCCCGTTCATCATGAATTTCATGTTGCTGGTGCCGCTGGCCTCGTAGCCCGCGGTGGAGATCTGGTTTGAGACGTCGCTTGCCGGGATCAGACGCTCGGCGAGCGACACGTCGTACTCCGGCAGGAACAACACCTTGAGTCGGCCGCGCATCGCCGGATCCCCGTCGATGGTGCCTGCCAGGTTGTTGATGAATTTAATCACCAGCTTGGCGAGCCGATAGGCCGGTGCTGCCTTGCCGGCGAAGACAAACGTCCGCGGTGGCGTCTGCAGACCTGGATGGTCGCGCAAGCGGTTGTACAGCACGACGATGCGCAGCGCATTGAGTAGTTGCCGCTTGTACTCGTGGATGCGCTTCGCCTGACAATCGAAGATAGTGTCGGGGTCCAGCCGTTGTCCGGATGTCGCCTTGATCCAGTCGACCAGGCGCGACTTCGCGCTGCGCTTGGCGGTTAGAAATTGTGCGCGAAACGCTCCGTCGGCGGCCAGCGATGCCAGCTGTCTCAGCTGACTGAGGTCCGTGACCCAGTCTTCCCCGATCGCCTCAGTGATGGTCCGGGCGAGCGCGGGATTTGCCGACCGTAACCAGCGCCGCGGCGTGACGCCGTTGGTCTTGTTGCTGAAGCGTTCCGGAAACATCTCGGCGAGGTCCTTGACGGTGACCGTGCGCAATAGTTCGGAGTGGATGGCGGCTACACCATTGGTGCTGTGCGAGCCGACGATCGCCAGGTTGGCCATCCGGACATGCTTGGCAGATCCTTCTTCGATCAGGCTGATCCGCGCGATGCGTCCCTCATCGCCTGGGAACCGGGCGCGCACGGTCTCGAGCAGCCGGCGGTTGATCTCGAAAATGATCTCCAAGTGGCGTGGCAACAGCAGCTCGAACCAAGCGACGGGCCACTTCTCGAGCGCCTCCGGCAGCAAGGTATGGTTGGTATACGCGAGCGTCCTCTGCGTGAGATCCCATGCCGCGTCCCAGTCGAGGTGCGCCTGATCGAGCAGGATGCGCATCAATTCCGGAACAGCCAGGGTCGGATGCGTATCATTGAGTTGAATGGCGACCTTGTCGGGAAGTGTGCTCCAGTCGGGGTTGCTGCGCTGGAAGCGCCGCACGAGATCCGCCAGGGAACACGCAACCAAGAAGTATTCCTGCACGAAGCGCAGGGCCTGTCCCATGCTGGTGGAATCGTCCGGGTAGAGAACGCGCGTCAGGGATTCGGCCTCGAGCCTTTCGGCCACGGCGCCGACGAACTCGCCGTGGCTGAATGCCTGGAAATTGAAGTAGTCGGGCGCAGCGGCGGCCCAGAGTCTGAGCGTGTTGATCGTCTCGCCGCCGTAGCCCACCACTGGGCGATCGAACGGAAGACCGATCAGACTGGACGGCCTGCCGGGGATGGCGCGCAATGAACCGCCGCGCACCTCGAATGAGCAGTTCAGATGGACTTCAACTTGTTCCTGCAGGCGCGCCACTTCCCAGGGGTCGGCGCGCCGGAGCCAGTTGTCCGGCGTCTCCTGCTGCCATCCGTCCAGGATCGATTGTGTGAACATGCCGTATTCGTAGCGCAGACCGTATCCCATCGCGGGCAGCTGCATGGTGGCCATCGAGTCGAGAAAGCATGCAGCCAGCCGCCCGAGGCCGCCATTCCCCAGTCCCGCGTCGGGCTCCTCCTCGAGCAGGCCGAGCCAGTCGAGGCTGTTCCGCTTGGCGCTCTGCTCGGCAACCGACTCGAGCTGGAGGTTGGTGATGTTGTTGGAGAGTGATCGGCCGAGCAGGAATTCGATCGACACATAGTAGAGGCGCTTCGGATTCAAGCGCTCGTGCGTGTCCGTCGTACGGACCCAGCGCTGCGAGAGCACATCCCGAACGGAACGGGCAAAGGCCTCATACTTCTCCCGCGGGCCTGCCGCCGACGGATCAACCACGTTGTCGAAAACCAGGTGCCGCTCGTACAGCGCATCGTCTGTGCCAGTGAGCTCAACGGCGCCGCATCCGTAGCGCTTGAGCACTTGAGACATGTTCGACAGCGCTGGCCGTGCCGCCTTCGCCGCTTTGCTCGTAGTCATGGAGCCACACCTCTCCGCTCGTGATGCTCGCGTGTCGCTGCATCATAGTGGGGCGCTTGAGTCCGCGCACGACACCCACGCGGCCAGCCCGGATACCGCGGATCACACACTCGCAGAAGCGGCGGCACGAGAAGACATTCACGTTGCGCGCATGCGCGGTGGTCTGGGCCGATCGCGCGCCGCGTAAACCTCGCCGTGTCCGTGCTGATCCCTCATTGTATGATGGACGGGAGGCACAACTCCTCGGTGAAGCGCGGCACCAGGGTAGCGGTGCCGCGATCGTCGGCGGTGAACACGCGGCCGACGTTCACGTGTCGCACGGGCTTGAGGCGGTAGCAGAGGAGCGCGTCGGGGTGGGCCGGCGCGCCGGGCGAGGTGCCGTTGATGTCCGCCGGCAGGCAGAGGCGTGTCGCCCGGCCGAGCGCGCCGCCGTACGCGCCAAACCGGTCCTGCAGCGTCACCGTTTGCTGGGTGCCGTTGCGCCCGCCGACGTGCACGGCACGCGCGCCGTAACAGGCAAAGTGATCGACCGCCGGCAGGCTCGGCGCCGTGGGCGCGCTGTTCAGCTGCTGCGTAGACGGCATCAGCAGAGAAGAATGTCCGTCCACGGCAACCGTCTGGCTGCCGAACGCATTGCTCACCGTGTGCCGCGCTGCCGGCCGCGGCTTCGCCGTCAAGCGCAGGCGATACCCCACGAATGAGCCGAGGGCCGTCGGCGCAGTAGGGTCGGCTCCGTTCAGGTCGGCCGGGCCGCAGAGCCACGCGGGCCTCTGCACGACGCCGCGTGCCGTACCGAGCGCGTCGGCGACGGTCACCTCAATCGCGTCGAACCGCTGTTGCGGCGCGTTGACCCAGTAACACAGTTGCGGCTGTGGCAGCGCGATCACCGGCGTGGCTGGCACGGTCTCGGCCGCGCTCGGTGTAGCGGTTGGGGTCGGTGTGGCGCTCGTCGTCGCCGTCCCGATGGTGGTCGGCGTCGTCGTCGCGATGGCGGTCGTCGTCACCGTCGCGATGGACGTCTCCGTCGCCGTGGCTGCGGAAGTAGCGATCGACGTCGATGCTGCCGTTGTCGATGCGGTCGCGGTCGAGCTTGCTTGCGGCGTCTGCGTCGCCGTGGCGGTCATCGAGCTCGTCGCCGTTGCGGTGAACGTCGCGCTTGCTGTGCGCGTCGCGGTCGGGACGGTCGGCGTCACGGTCGGCGTCGGCGGACTGAGCGTCATGCGCTGCTGCACCTGTTGGGCGGAAGGAAAGTAGGGCTCGAAGCCGCTCTGGTTGCCGTTGACGATGCAGGGGCCGTAACCGGTGAAGCTCACCGTGCCGCTGCTGAACTTGCCGCCGAGCCCACGGTTGCCGACCGTGACGCCGGTCAACGTGCAGCCGCTGCTGCCGGCATCGAGGGTGAGCGTCGACGCGAGTCCGTGCGAGGCGTGCGCCGTCACCGTGTAGGTGTCGCCGATCTGCGGGCCGCTGGGTGGCGTCGTCTCGAACGTGACGACGTAGGGCTCGACCACCGTGATCTCCTGAGAGGCCTGCGCAGCGGCGGCGAAGCCGTTACCGCCGGCCTGGTCGGCAGTGATCGTGCACGGCCCGCCACCGGTGAAGGTCACCTGCCCTGTCGCTGTGACCGTGCACGTGCCGCGTGAGGATTCCGGCGCCGCGAACACCACCGGCTTGCCCGAGCCGCCGCCGCTGGCGGTCGCCATATACGTGTCGTTGGGGTGCGGATTCGATGGCGGCGTCGAGGTGAAGTAAATCGTCTGGGCGGTTCCCGTGAGCGGTGTCACGGTGATGCTCTGCAACGCCTGCGGCGCCGGGTCGAAGACGCCGTTGCCGGCCTGGTTTGCCAGGATGTTGCAGGTGCCGGGAGCAACGAACGAGACGACCGAGCCGGTGAGCGTGCACACCGTCGCCGACGCCGAGTCGACGGCGATCGACAAGCTGACAGGAAGGCCCGACGACGCCGTCGCCGTTACGGTATAGGGCGGCCCGAACGCCTGGGCGTTGCTCGGGGCAGTCGACGTGAATGTAATCGTCTGCGCCGCCGCTGAGACGTCCAAGGCCAGGGCGCTCGAGTTGGTGTCCGGAAAGAACTGGTAGCCATCGACGAACGTCGCGACGATGTTGTGGTGCGGGCCATTGGGGATCGAGCTCGCATTGACCGTCAGCGCATACTCGCCGTCCTGGTCGAGATAGACCACGCCGAGCTGCGCGCTGTGCGAGCCTGCGGAGTCGGTGAATACCACCTTGCCTGCCGGCGCTGCGCCGGAATTGATTGCGACCTTGGCCGTGAGCTGCACCACGCTGCCGGCCGCGACCGGGTTGGCGTGGTCGGAGGTCAGGGTGACGGTCACCGCGAGCGGCTCAAAGAGGCGGAACAGCGTCACGATGACCTGTCCGTTTCCATTGTTGACGAGGCTGTTGAGCTGAGCGCCTTGGCCCGGGTAACCGCTGCCGCCGCCGCCGCTGCCGGGATTGAACGCGGCGCCGCTGCCTCCGCCGCCATACCATCCACCACCACCGCCGGCGCCGCCGTCGTTTACGCTCGGTACCGCCGTCCCGCCCGCGCCGCCGAAGCCGAAGCCGGCGCTGCTCGCATTGCCGGGGGAAGGGCCGCCGCCAAACTGGTTGCCGCCTCCGCCTGGGTCGCCGCAGGTCACGCACCCGTGCTCGGCAACACCGTCGCTACCGCTCGCGCCGCCGCCAGCGCCGCCTTGCGCGAGAACGCCGATCCCGAGTTCGAGAAAGCCGGCATATATTGAACCGCCACCGCCGCCGCCGACCACGAATCGGTCGCTGAGGCTTCCGCCCTGTGGGCGGACGTCGGAAGCACCGGCGCCGCCACAGGCGCTGAACCGGTCGCCGGAGTTGCCGCCACCGTTGAACCCGCCGACGTCGCACGTCACCCCAAGCCCGATACCTGGCCCACTGCCGAAGGGCTGCCCGCCGACCCTGATGTCGAATACCTGGCCCACCGCGACCAAATCAGTCGCGGTGCCGTTCCAGCCGCCAAAGCCCGTCTCTTTGCCGTTCCCGGCACCGTAGGCGTCCAAGCCGAGCTGGGGCCAGTACGGCGGCACCGTAAACGTGTCGAGCCCGGGCGTGCGGTACACGCACTGCGCTTCAGCATTTGCGTAATCCGGATTCTCCCCGACGTCATAAAACACCCCGGTGCCGCCGCACGACACGGCCGCCGCGGGTCGCGCACCCGCCGCGACGCCCAGCGCCATCGCCAACAGGAACAAGCGGCGCAGCGCTTTCCCCGGGTCTTTCCTTGCGCCGGCGTTTGGATCGACCCGCATGCTGCGCGGGAGGCTCGCGGCGAAACTGCCCTCATCAGACGAAGACGAAGCGCGCGTCCGCATGGTCTCGTCGGCGTGGCTCTGAAGTGGATTGGCGAGCACGCGCTGCATGAATCTCACCAGGTCGGCCACCGATCCGAAGCGCAGCGACTCACCGGAGCGGACGTGCTCCACTCGCCCCTGCAGAGTTTCCGGGACGCCGGCCGAGTCGGTCGTCAGGTGCACTACGAAGGCGGTGCTCGCCGACAGCGGGGCGCGCGGCTCAGTCGCCGATGGTCTTTTGATCATGGCGGCCACGCTAGGCAGCCCCGGCCGTCGAGTCTTTGCGTTACCTTTGTGTTTCCTTTGTGTTTGGGCCGCGGCGGCCCAGTCGGAGCCCTGGCCGGGCAACGTGCGCGATCTGGAGAACGTGCTGGTTGCGCGACCGGATTCTGCGTTTCCTTGGCGAGATCAGTGGTCCTTCGCGCCCTGAAAGGGCGCGCTTCCTGAGCCCAGGGCATCGCCCTGGGTGCTCCCGCAAGGATTCACTCAAGCTCTGAAAGGGCGAGCCTCGAACCAACCAGAAGAAAGTGTAGACGCCAGACCCTCAAGCGACGTAATTCGCGGCGATGGCGCAGTCGTTGGCTCGGATTGTGGTCCACGTCATCTTCAGCACGAAGCACCGGCCGCCGACTATCCCTGTCAGCCTACGCCCAGCGCTGCACGCGTACCTCGCAACGGTTCTCGAGAGCCACGACTGTCGCTCGATACAGGTCGGCGGTACGACCGACCACGTCCACGCGCTGTTTGCGCTGTCGCGGACGCAGAGCCTCGCAGCGGTCTTGGAAGGACTGAAGACGAGCTCGTCGAAATGGATGAAGCGGCAGGGGGGCGCGCGCCTTCGCCTGGCAAGCGGGCTACGGCGCCTTCTCGGTGAGCGAGTCGAATCTCTCCGCGGTCGTTCGATACGTCGCAAGACAAGAGCAACAACACCGACGCGTCACCTTCGAGGACGAGTTGCGCGCCTTCCTGGCGCGCCACGGCGTCCCATTCGACGAGCGCTACCTCTGGAACCAGTGCACCGCCCCCCGTCGGCATGTCGCCGAGTCGGTGCGCGTCAGCCCCCTGGCTCGCCCTTTCAGGGCTCCGCAAAACGAACGGATCGGTCCAACCCAGGGCGTTGCCCTGGGCTCAAGCCGCGCGCCCCTTCAGGGCGCCGAGCGCTACGAGCTGCGACTCGCCGGCCTTCCCGTCTTACGGCGCGCGCAGGTCGGAGGAGCGCCGTTGTCGACGACCAGGATCTCACTGGCGGGCGCATGGCGCTGCCGAGCCAGGGCAGCGAGGCAACGGGGATCGCGGAATGCCTCGGTGTTACCGCCGATGACGCGTGGTGGGGCCACATGCGACGAGATCTGCGCGCAGTTCGCCGACCGCCGCGCTGGCGATCGGGCGACGCGGCCGACGACAGAGAGCAAGGGTCACGGAGGCCTTGCCCGCCAATTCGCTTGGACCATCAAGCGTCGAAATACGGCGGCCTGGGCGGAACCCCTTCGCGCCCTGAAAGGGCGCGTTTCCTGAGCCCAGGGCATCGCCCTGGGTCTTCCGAGCCATTCACCCCAGCCCTGAAAGGGCGAACGAAACCGGGTGAACGTGTAGACGCCAGGTCAGGGGCTCGGATTCTTCTCCAAATGCCAACGGCCCATACGCGCAGAGCGACCCGCAGTGAGCTGGCGGGCCAAGCAACGGTTGGGGGGCGGCGCCGCGGGTGGTAAAACGCCGCGGTGACATCCCCCGGGCGAGCCTCTGTCATCAGTATCGACGTGCCCGGCGAGTGCATCTGGCGTGACGGCGAGCGGATCAGCGTGCCGCCGAAAGCATTCCTCGTGTTGCGCTGCTTGCTGGCGCAGCCGGGTCAGCTGGTGACCAAACAGCAGCTGATGGCGGCGGCGTGGCCCGATACGTTCGTCGGCGACGTCGTGCTCAACGTCGCCATTCGCCAATTGCGCGAAGCCTGCGGCGATGACTCGAAGGCGCCGCGCTTCATCGAGACCGTGCACCGGCGCGGCTTCCGCTGGATCGGCGACGCACACCTGTCCGGCGTCGAGGATCGCCCGGCGCAGCAGCAGGACTCGGCGACGCCCGACTTCGTCGGTCGTGCCGCAGCGCTCGTCGAGCTCGAACGCTGCTACGGCCAGGCGGCGGCCGGCAGGCGGCAAGTGGTCTTCGTGACCGGCGATTCCGGTATCGGCAAGACCGCGTTGGTGGACGAGTTCTTGAGGCGGTTAGGGGTTA
>Ga0265314_10004280_pt1 | contig 13351 bp, 8 predicted proteins | sample 4126metaG_FD_203106 | JGI IMG/M metagenome (GOLD analysis project Ga0265314, IMG submission 203106) | Rhizosphere microbial communities from Carex aquatilis grown in University of Washington, Seatle, WA, United States - 4-1-26 metaG | ecosystem: Host-associated > Plants > Roots > Rhizosphere >... | reverse complement strand
GAAATCATTGTCTTGTCCAGCTTATGGAATGTCACTGCGCCGACTGGGAAAGCTCTTCAACCTTGGAGACGCCGGAGAGCCCGGGAGCCGGGACCTTCTCCCCGCCGCCACGGCCATTCTTGATTTCCGAGGCGCGATACTGGCGATAGAGCGAACGCAGCGAGGCATAGTAGTCGAGCGAGGTCCGCTCGATCTCGTCCAGGGTATCGATCAGTGCCTCGCGCTTGTCCAGGCCGGTCATGCCCATGCGGGTATAGGTGATGTATTCCCTGCCGATATTGGCCATGGCCAGGTCGAAGGGGTCGGCGAACATCTCGGCCACCAGGCCGACGGTATCGCGGGGATTGGACGGCCCGAAGATGGGCAGCATCAGGAACGGACCCTCGCCCACGCCCCACACCGCCAGGGTCTGGCCCAAATCCTCCTCGTGCGGGGGGATGCCCGCCGGGGTGGCCACGTCGATGAAGCCGGCCAGGCCGAAGGTGCTGTTCAGCATGGCGCGGAAGAAGGTCTGCACCGCGCGGTCGGTCTCGCCCTGCAGCACGTCGTTGGCGAAGGTCAACGGACTGTTCAGGTTGGTCAGGACGTTGTGCACCCGCTCGCGGCCGAATTTCGGCATGACGGCGCGATAGCCCTCGGCCGCCGGCTTGATGGCGTACTTGTCGGCGGCGCGGTTGAAATCGAAGATCGCCCGGTTCATGGGCTCCAGCGGGTCGTTGACCTGCTCCCATTCGGCGACGGCTTCCGTGTCGTCGGCCGGCGGGGGCGTGGCGCAGCCGGCGACCAACGCCAGGGCGAGCACGGGGGCGACGAGGTGGGCGATGGTCCGGCGCGAGGCATTCATGGGCTACGTACCTTCTGTACCTTACGGTCTAAGGAAACGGGCGCGCAAAAGCATCGCCCGGACTCGGGAGCCACTCGCCCCTCCGTATTCCGAGGTATCACAGTCCCGATTTAATGGCTAGAGGGGAAAGGGAATTTCGCCCTCCGGGCACCGAATCCCGTGGCAATTCCGCATCATCCGGCAAACACCCGATGCCCCGGGGACAAAGAACGCTTCATATCCGCATAAAGATATGTTTATATGTTTTCAGAACTCGAATGGGAGCCCCTGTGGTGGAAACCTTGCTGACGGGATTGCGCGCCGCCGCCGAGCCGACCAGGCTTCGGCTGCTGCACCTGCTTGCCCAAGGCGAGCTGACCGTCACCGAGATCACCCAGATTCTCGGCCAGAGCCAGCCGCGCGTGTCGCGCCATCTGAAACTGATGTGCGAAGCCGGGCTGCTCGACCGCTTCCCCGAGGGAGCCTGGGTGTTCTACCGGCTGGCCGCCAAGGGACGCGGCGGCGCCGTGGCCCGCCGCCTGCTGGAATTGCTGCCCGAGGCGGGCGACCAGACCCTGACCCTCGACCAGCAGCGATTGTCGGCCATCCGCGCCGTGCGTGCCGACCGGGCCCAGGCCTATTTCCGCGACAACGCATCACGCTGGAACGAGATCCGCTCGCTGCAGGTGGACGAGGCCGAGGTGGAGAAGGCGCTGCTGGCCGTGTTCGCCGGGCGCCGCATCCACGATCTGGTGGACATGGGTACCGGTACCGGCCGGGTGCTGGAGGTGCTGGGCCCCCGTGTGGAGCGCGCCATCGGCATCGATCTGTCGCGCGAGATGCTGAGCGTCGCCCGCACCAACCTGGAACGGCTGTCACTCAGCAATTGCATGGTGCGCCAGGGCGACATCGCCCAGCTTCCCCTGCCGGCCGCCACCGCCGACGCGGTGACCATCCATCAGGTGCTGCACTACGCCACCGATCCCGCCGCCCTGGTGGCCGAGGCCGCCCGCGTGCTGGAGCCCGGCGGCAGGCTGGCCATCGTCGATTTCGCCCCCCACGGCGAAGAAGCGTTGCGCGACCAGCACGCCCACCGCCGCCTGGGGTTCGAGGATGCCGAGGTGGAAGGCTGGCTGCGCGCCGCCGGGCTGGAGCCCGGCCCGGTATCCCGCCTGCCCGGCAAGCCCCTGACCGTGGTGGTCTGGACCGCCCACAAACCCCATCCGCACATCAAGTCCACAGGAGCGACGCGTTGAGTCTCCCCCGTTCCGAACTTCCCATCGCCGCCGCCAGCCGCAAGCCGGTCAGCGTCTCGTTCGAGTTCTTTCCCCCCAAGACCGACAAGATGCAGCAATCGCTGTGGGAGTGCATCGAACGCCTGGCCCCCCTGGCGCCGCAATTCGTCTCGGTGACCTATGGCGCCGGCGGCACCACGCGGGAGCGGACCCACGAGACCGTGGTGCGCATCGCCCGCGAGACCAGGCTCAAGCCCGCCGCCCATCTCACCTGCGTCGGCCACGCCAAGGGCGAGGTGGACGACATCGCCCGGCGCTACTGGGACGAGGGTATCCGCCACATCGTCGCCCTGCGCGGCGACATGCCCGACGGTCAGGCCTATGTGGCCCATCCCCAGGGCTATGCCTATGCCGTCGATCTGGTGGCGGGCTTAAAGCGCATCGCCGATTTCGAGATTTCGGTGGCCGCCTATCCCGAGACCCATCCCGACGCCCCCTCGGCGGGGTTCGATCTGGACAATCTGAAGCGCAAGATCGACGCCGGCGCCAACCGGGCCATCAGCCAGTACTTCTTCGATCCGGCGGTGTTCCTGGCCTTCCGCGAGCGCGCCGCCCAGGCCGGCATCACCGTGCCGATCCTGCCCGGCATCCTGCCGGTGACCAACTTCGCCCAGGTGCAGAAGTTCTCCGCCGCCTGCGGCGCCAGCATCCCCGGCTGGATGGCCGACCTGTTCCAGGGCCTGGACGACGACCCGGAAACCCGCCGTCTGGTGGCCGCCACCATGGCCGCCGAGCAATGCCGCATCCTGGCCGCCGAGGGGGTGGAGCAGTTCCACTTCTACACCCTGAACCGCGCCGACCTGGCCTATGCCATCAGCCACATCCTGGGCGTGCGGCCGAAGGCGGCCGGCTGATTTTTCGCGTCATCGCCGGGCTTGATCCGGCGATCCATGGATGCCCGGGGCAAGCCCGGGCATGACGATTTCGAAGGAAGACCACCGATGACCAACATTCTCGATCATCTCTCCCAGCGTGTTCTCCTGTGCGACGGCGGCACCGGCGCCCTGGTGCAGGCCATGAACCTGTCCGTGGAAAAGGATTTCCAGGGGCTGGAGAACTGCACCGAGATCCTGGTCAAGTCGCGGCCCGACGTGATCCGCGGCATCCATGCCCGCTATTTCGAGGCCGGCGCCGACATGGTGGAGGCCGACACCTTCGGCGCCTCGCCCATCACGCTGGCCGAGTTCGGCATCGCCGACCGGGCGCACGAACTGAATCAGGCGGCCATCGAACTGGCCTGGGAAGCCGCCGAGCAGTTCAAGGGCGATGGCCGCACCCGCTTTGTCCTGGGCGCCATCGGGCCGGGCACCAAGCTGCCCAGCCTGGGCCATATCGGCTATGACGCGTTGGAGGCCGCCTACGTCATCCAGGCGGCGGGCCAGATCGCCGGCGGCGTCTCCGCCTTCCTGGTGGAGACCTGCCAGGACCCGCTGCAGATCAAGGCCGCCGTCAACGGCTGCAAGATCGCCAACGCCGCCGCCGGCACCGATGTTCCCATCTTCGTGCAGGTGACGGTGGAGACCACCGGCACCCTGCTGGTCGGCGCCGACATCGCCGCCGCCGCCACCGTGGTGCAAAGCCTGGACGTGCCCTTGATGGGCCTCAACTGCGCCGCCGGACCGCAGGAGATGGGCGAACACTTCAAGTGGCTGATCGAGAACTGGACCGGCTTCGTCTCCATCCAGCCCAATGCCGGCCTGCCCGAACTGGTGGACGGCCAGACCCGCTATCCCCTTCTGCCCGCCGAACTGGCCATCTGGCACGAGCGTTTCGTGGCCGCCGGCGCCAATCTGCTGGGCGGCTGCTGCGGCACCACGCCGCCCCATATCAGCGCCACCAACGAGATGCTGAAGCGCATCGGCAGCGGCTATCGTCCCGCCCCGGTGAAGCGCTCCGTCCACTGGGTTCCCTCGGTGGCCTCGCTCTATACCCAGGTACCGCTGCGCCAGGAAAACGCCTTCCTGTCCATCGGCGAGCGCTGCAACGCCAACGGCTCGAAGAAGTTCCGCGACCTGCAGGATGCCGAGGACTGGGACGGCATCACCGCCATCGCCCGCGAGCAGGTCAAGGAAGGCAGCCACACGCTCGACGTCTGCACCGCCTTCGTCGGCCGCAACGAGGTCTCCGACATGACCGAGGTGGTGAGCCGCCTGCGTGGCGCCGTCACCACGCCGCTGGTCATCGATTCCACCGAGCTGCCGGTTCTCGAGGCCGGTCTCAAGCTCTATGGCGGCAAGGCCATCCTCAACTCCATCAATTTCGAGAACGGCGAGAAGGATGCCGCCGACCGGCTGAAGCTGGCGAAAAAATTCGGCGCCGCCGTGGTGGCGCTGACCATCGACGAGGAGGGAATGGCCAAGGATGCGGCCGCCAAGCTGCGCATCGCCAGACGCCTCTACGACTTCGCGGTGAACCAGCACGGTCTGCCGGCCAGCGACCTGCTGTTCGACCCGCTGACCTTCACCATCTGCACCGGCAACGAGGACGACCGCAAGCTGGCGGTGGAAACCCTCGACGCCATCGAGATGATCGTCAAGGACCTGCCCGAATGCGGCATCGTGCTCGGCCTGTCCAACGTGTCGTTCGGCCTGAAGCCCGCGGCCCGGCAGGTGCTGAACTCGGTGTTCATCGACCATGCCATCAAGCGCGGCATGACCGGCGCCATCGTCCACGTCTCCAAGATCGTGCCGCTGCACACCCTGCCCGAGGAAGAGGTCAAGGCCGCCGAGGACCTGATTTATGACCGCGATCCCCAGGCGTTGTCGCGCTACATCGCCCTGTTCGGCGACCGCAAGGCCTCCGAGGTCAAGAAGGAGCGCCCGGCCAAGGCCGAGGACCGCCTCAAGCAGCGCATCATCGACGGCGACCGCACCGGCCTGGAAGACGATCTGGCCCAGGTGATGGCCGAGGGCTGGAAGCCGCTGGACATCATCAACACCCTGCTGCTGGACGGCATGAAGGTGGTGGGTGAGCTGTTCGGCTCGGGCAAGATGCAGTTGCCCTTCGTGCTGCAATCGGCGGAGACCATGAAGGCTTCGGTCTCCTTCCTCGAGCCCCATATGGAAAAGGCCGAGGGCCAGCAAAAAGCCACCATGGTCCTGGCCACCGTGAAGGGCGACGTCCACGACATCGGCAAGAATCTGGTGGACATCATCCTGACCAACAACGGCTACAAGGTGATCAACATCGGCATCAAGCAGCCGGTGACCGAGATCATCAAGGCCGCCAGGGAGCACAAGGCCGACGCCATCGGCATGTCCGGCCTGCTGGTCAAGTCCACGGTGATCATGCGCGAGAATCTGGAGGAGCTGACCACCGCCGGCATCGACGTGCCCGTGCTGCTGGGCGGCGCGGCGCTCACCCGCAAGTACGTGGAGGAGGATTGCACCAAGGCCTACGGCTCGGGCCGGGTGGCCTATGCGCGCGACGCCTTCGACGGCCTCGACCTGATGGCCAAGGTGGCCGACGGCGGTTTCGACGATCATGTGGCGGCCAAGGCGGCCAATCCCCACCGCCCCGGCTCTCCCAGCCGCACGTTGGGCGAGGCCGCCCAGCCCGCCACCCGTCCGGTGGATTGGGACGAGATCAACCTGCGCCGCGCCGAGCTGCACAAGGACGTGCCCGCCCCGGTCCCGCCGTTCTGGGGCGCCCGGGTGATCGAGTCGGCGCCGCTGCAGAACCTGATCCCCTTCCTCAACGAGACCATGCTCTACCAGTTCCACTGGGGCTATCGGAAGCAGGGCAAGTCGCTCGAGGAATTCAAGACCTGGGCCCACAAGGAAATCCGCCCCATCGCCATGGACATGCTCAAGCGCTGCGCCAAGGAGGAGATCCTGCGGCCCCAGGCGGTCTACGGCTACTGGAAGGCGGCCAGCGACGGCGATTCCGTGGTCCTCTTCGCCGAGGACGGCAAGACCGAGGTGGCCCGTTTCCCCTTCCCGCGCCAGGCCAAGGAAGGGGGCCTGTGCATCGCCGACTTCTTCCGCCCCATCGGCGACAGCGTGCGCGACGTCATCGGCCTGCAGGTGGTGACCATGGGCAAGCGCGCCACCCAAGTGGCGCAGGAATGGTTCAAGGCCGACAAGTACCAGGATTACCTCTACCTGCACGGCCTGTCGGTGGAGATGGCCGAGGCCATGGCCGAATACGTCCACAAGCGCATCCGCTCGGAACTGGGCTTCGCCGCCGAGGACGCCGCCGACATGGACCGGCTGCTGAAGCAGAACTATCGCGGCTCGCGCTTCTCGTTCGGCTATCCCGCCTGCCCGCGCGTCGAGGACCAGACCCAGTTGCTGGCCCTGCTGGGCTCGGAGCGTATCGGGGTGACGCTGTCCGAGGAGTTCCAGTTGGAGCCGGAGCAGTCCACCTCGGCCATCGTTACGGTGCATCCGCAGGCCAAGTACTTCAGCGTGTGAACACCGTCGCCACTCGTCACCCCCGGGCTTGACCCGGGGGTCCCACGCTGTTCCGCCGGAATGCTCTTGGAAACAAAGTGTGGAGTTGCGCCGCGTGGATGGCCGGGCCAAGCCCGGCCATGACGATGAAAGACCGGGTACCCGTGCGGCAAACGCAGCGCGGGTGAAGGATTTTCCTTTGACCTCCCCTTTTGTTCGCGTTGAGATGCCCCGGTCCCTTTCCTTGGAGGTGCCGGTCATGGCCTTGTCGTCCCTTTTGCGAAATGCCCTGGTGGGTGCCGTCCTGGTGCTGTCCGCCGCCGCTCCGGCCTTGGCCGAGCCGCCGGCCCAGCGCGCCGATCAGGTGGGCGGCTGGCACCGCTTCAAGCTGGGCGGTTTCCAGGTCACGGCGCTCTATGACGGCTATATCGACCTGGACCGCAAGACCCTGCTGGGCACCGAGGCCAAGACGGTGGAGGCCCTGCTGTCGCGCATGTTCGTCGATTACGGCAAGGGCATGCAGACGGCGGTCAACGCCTATCTGGTCCATACCGGCTCGCGCCTGGTACTGGTGGATGCCGGCACCGCCAAGGCCTTCGGCCCGACGCTGGGCTACATCCTCGAGAATATCAAGGCGGCGGGCTACGATCCGGCCCAGGTGGATACGGTGCTGCTCACCCATCTGCATCCCGACCATGCCTACGGCCTGCTGACCCCGGACGGCGCCGTCGCCTTCCCCAATGCCCAGGTGTGGGTCGACAAGGACGAGGCCGGTTACTGGCTGGACGAGGCGGTGGCCGCCAAGGCACCCCAGGCCATGCAGGGCATGTACAAGCTGGCCCGCGACGCCGTGGCGCCCTACAAGGCCGCCGGCCGCTTCAGGACCTTCAGCGGCCAGGCCGACCTGCCGGCCGGCATCGCGGCGGTCGCCACCCACGGCCACACGCCCGGCCACACCTCCTATCTTTTCACCTCCCAGGGCCAGAGCCTGCTGGTGCTGGGCGATCTGGTACACAGCCACGCCACCCAGTTCGCCCGCCCCGACATCGCCTTCGAATACGACAGCGACAAGGCCCAGGCGGTGAAGACGCGCAAGCAGGTCTTCGCCGATGCCGCGAAGCAGCGCCTGTGGGTGGCCGGCGCCCATCTGCCCTTCCCCGGCATCGGCCACATCCGCGCCGAGGGCAAGGCCTTCGCCTGGGTGCCGCTGGAATACAGCCCGATCCGCGGCGATCGCTGAGCTTTCGAACATGGAGGGGGCCCCGGCCCTCTCCATTTCCCGTTGACCCGCCCACCGCACCCGCTATGATCCGCCCACCATTCTTGCGGTGCCCCAGTGGCGGAATGGTAGACGCGGCAGACTCAAAATCTGTTGCCGGCAACGGCGTGCTGGTTCGAGTCCGGCCTGGGGCACCATTTTACATCAGTGGATTAAGGGGCGGCATCGGCCGCCTTTTTCTTTTTGCGCCCCCAACACCAGTCGGGAATCCAAATGCTGAAGGTTGCCACCCATAACGGAACGTTTCACGCCGACGACGTTTTCGCCTTCGCGATTCTTCGCGCGGCGTCGGACGGCCAGATCGAGTTGGCGCGTTCACGCGACCGGCAGGCCTGGGATACGGCGGCGGTGGTGTTCGATGTGGGGGGCGTCTACGACCGTGACGCGCGCCGCTACGACCATCACATGCGCGACAAGCCGTTGCGTCCCGGCGGCGAGCCCTACAGCTCGGCGGGACTGGTCTGGCGGGACTTCGGAGAGGCCGCCGTCGGCCACATGCTCCCCGAAGCCTCGGCGGAAGCAATCGTGCGGGTGGTCGAGATGGTCGACGCCGGGCTGGTCCGTGACGTGGACCTGATGGACAACGGAGCCATGACGCCCACGCCGGGGCACTTTTCCACCGTCATCGAGGCGTTCAACGCCACCTTCGTCGAGGACGGTCGCGACGAGAACGCCGCCTTCCTGCAGGCCGCCGATATCGCCGCGATGGTGCTGGAGCGGGCTTGCGCCAGGGCGTACGCCTCCGTCCAGGCGCAAGCCACCGTGGCCGCCGCCGCCGGCATCGCCGAGGATTCCAGGATCATCGTCCTGGACAGCAGGGTTCCGTGGGAAGACGCGGTCTACGATCTGGGGCTGGACAAGGCGCTCTATGTGATCCGCCCGGCGGGGGCGGCCTGGACCTGCAGCGCCGTTCCGCCCGAGCGCGGATCGTTCGCCCAGCGCCACCCCCTGCCCCAGGCCTGGGGCGGTCTGCGGGACGAGGCGTTCGCCGGTCTGACCGGCATCGCCGATGCCACCTTCTGCCACCCGGCCCTGTTCGTTTGCGGCGCGCGCACCCGCGAGGGGGCGGTGGCCCTGGCGCGCATCGCCGTATCGGCAGCGGCCTAGGACCGCCATGGCCACCGACCTCGACAAGCTGAAGGGGCGCCTGCAGGCCCTCAGGGCCAAGACCATCGCCAATGGCTGTACCGAGGAGGAGGCCCTGGCGGCGGCGGCCAAGGTCGCCCAGCTCCTCGACCAGCATGACCTGTCCATGGGCGACCTGGAAATCCGCGAGGAGCAGTGCGAGAAATCCGTCATCGCAACCGGACGCAAGCAGCGGCAGCCCATTTCGGCCTGCGTGCCGGCCATCGCCGAATACTGCGACTGCAAGGTCTGGCTGGAGAAGGATGAGAGCGGCATCCGCTACGTCTTCTTCGGGCTCCGCCCCAGTATCGAGATGGCCCGTTACGTCTATGACGTGATCGCCTCCGCCCTGCAAGGCGGATGGCAGCACTATGTCAGCAGCCAACGGTTCATCCGTCACCGGCATGATGAAAAGGGCTCGTTCCTGTTCGGCATGGCGGTGTCCATCGCCGAAAAGCTGACGGACATGAAGGCCGAGCGGGACGAGGCCAACCGGCGAAGCTCCGGCCGTGACCTCGTGGTGCTCCGCCATGCCATCGTCGACGCCGAATACGAAAAGCTGAACCTCAATCTTCGCCGCGGGCGGGCTTCGGGCAAGAAGGTCGAGGCGTCGGCCTTCAATGCCGGACATGCGGCCGGCCAGTCCGTGGCCCTGCGTCCCGGCGTGGGTGGCAAGCCGGGGGACGGGACCTGAATTCGGTCCGCCCCCGGCCACCGCCTTATGCGCTCCTCACATCCGCCAGGAACCCCTCGATCATCCGCCGAAGCTCGTTGGCCTGGGCCGCCAGATCGCCGGATGCGGTAAGAACCTCCCCGGACGCACCACCGGTCTGGCTGGCGGCGGCCTGTACTCCGACGACGTTGTTGCTCACCTCGGAGGTTCCCGCCGCCGCCTGCTCCACGTTGCGGGCGATCTCGCTGGTGGCCGCGCTCTGCTCCTCGACGGCCGCCGCGATGCCGCCGGAAATCTGGCCGATCTCCTCGATCACCCTGACGATGCCCTGGATGGTCGAGACGACCCGGTCGGTCTGCTCCTGCACGGAAGCGATCTGCTGACCGATTTCCCCGGTGGCCTTGCCCGTCTGGTTGGCGAGGTTCTTGACCTCGCCCGCCACCACCGCGAAGCCCTTGCCCGCCTCGCCGGCCCGCGCCGCCTCGATGGTGGCATTCAAGGCCAGCAGATTGGTCTGGTTGGCGATGTCGTTGATCAGGTTGACCACGTCGCCGATTTTCTGGACCGCGCTCGACAATTCGCCGACCACCTCCTCGGCCCGCACCGCCTCGGACACGGCGGTACCGGAAATCAGCGAGGAATGGGCCACCTGCCGGCTGATCTCGTTGATGGAGCCCGAAAGCTGCTCGGCGGCAGAGGCCACGGTCTGAACGTTGACCGAAGCCTGCTCGGCCGCCGCGGCGACGGCGGTCGCCTGCTGGCTGGTCTGGGCGGCGGTGGAGCTCAGCCCCTGGGCCGTTCCCTGCAGCTGATGCGCCGCCGATGCCACGGCGTGGACGGTTTTGGCGGCGCTTTCGTCGAAGCGCGCGGTCAGGTCGGCGATGGCGGCGGCCCGCCGGCTGCGCGCCTCGTCCTCCTGCTTCTGCCGGGCTTCCAGCTCCCGCTGGCGCAGCAGCCCTGCCCGGAACACCTCGAGCGCCGCCGCCATTTCACCGATTTCGTCGTTGCGCTCCCGGCTGGGAACGGAAACCGCAAGGTCGCCCTTGGCCAGCGTGCCCATCACGCCGGTGATCTCCACCAGCGGCGGGACGATCGACTTACGGGTCAGAAAGGCGGTGGCGGCGGCGACCGCCAATCCGACGACCAGCCCGAGAAGGGAGGCCATCTTCAGAAGGTCCGAATCGGCCTGGGCCTGCCGGGCGTCCTGGGCGAGCATGATCTTCTGGTTGCTGATCAGCCCCCCGGCCCGCGTTCCGTCCGCCGCGAGTTCTCCGTAAAGAGCGGCTTCGAGCAGGCGAACCCGAGGAACGGCTTCCTCGACGAGAATCTTCAGCGCCGCTTCTCCCGATCCGGCCTGCTCCGCCTTGTCCTGGGCGGCCCGCAACTCGGCAAGATTCTGCTTGGCCCGCGTCCACAACTCCAGGTTCCTTGGTTCGGTGAACCTCACCGCCAGCTTATCCATGGCGGCGCTGAGACGGCCGATTTCATCCCAGGCCCTGGCCCGATCCGCCTTGAAGGCGTCGCTGTTGGCCAGCAGGAAGCCGCGCAATGCGGCAAGAGAAACATAGAGCTCCTTCCCGATGCCGGAGCTTGTCTCAGAAACCGGCGTCCGAAATGCCGTCACGCCCTCGATGGTGGTGTCCAGTCTACTTGCCTCAAATGCGGATATACCGGCAATTACCGTCAATACCCCACAGATAGTCCCGAACCCCATAACTAGTCTGCTGCCGATTTTCATTCACGTTCCCTCCATAACATTCCCCAATATAAAGAAGTTAGGCGCTGTCCATGGCTCTGGATATATCCGTATGGGAGGTCTTCTGCATAATCCTAGGTAGATTTACGACTATTCAAATCTGCGCCCCGGCTATGCTTCCGGAGCAGATTCGTCGCCACAGGATTGATATCCCATCAGCCACCATAAGCCAACAGTTGCGAAGGATCATTTTCAGGGAGATATCGGGAAAGCCACCCTCAGTTCATCACCGCCGAGGGCAGCCAGGTGGCGATGCCGGGGAACAGCGAGCACAGCACCACGGCGGCCATCATGATCAGGACGAAGGGGATGGTGCCCCAGATGATGTCCTTCAGCGGAATATCGGGGGCGATATTCTTGATCACGAAGATGTTCAGCCCCACCGGCGGGTGGATCAGCCCCATCTCCATCACCACGGTCATCACCACCCCAAACCAGATCAGGTCGAAGCCGGCGGCCTTCAGCGGCGGCAGGATGATGGGCGCGGTCATCAAGATGATGGAGACCGGCGGCAGGAAGAAGCCCAGAACCATGGTGAACAGCAAGATCGCCGCCAGCAGGAACCATTTGGACAGGGAAAGGCCGATGATCCAGTCGGCTGCCGCCTGCGAGATGTGGAGGTAGCTCATCACATAGGCGTAGAGCAGCGACATGCCGATGATCATCAGCAGCATGGTGGACTCGCGCAACGTACCGGTGAGGATGGGCATCAGGAGCCTGGGCCGCCAGATGCCGTACATCAGTCCGATGACCAGCAGGGCGAGCACGGCGCCCACTCCGGCGGTTTCCGACGGCGTCGCCCAGCCGGCGTAAAGCACCACCATTACCCCGGCCAGGATGGTGACGAAGGGCGCCACCCAGATGACCATGCGGATCTTCTCGCCGGTGGAGTAGTGCTCGTCGGCCAGCAGCGCCGAATGGGTGCCATGGGCCGCCGCCGCCAGTTCCGCCCGCCGGTATTCGTGGCGATAGCGGACCATGGAATAGCCGGCGAACAGGGTGATCAGCAGCAATCCGGGGCCGATGCCGGCCAGGAACAGCCGGCCCAGCGACACCTCGGCGGCCACGGCATAGAGCAGCATGGTCACCGAGGGCGGCAGCAGGATGCCCAGCGTGCCGCCGGCGGCGATGATGCCGGCGGCGAAGCCCGGCGAATAGCCCCTGGCCCGCATCTCGGGGATTCCCGCCGAGCCGATGGCCGAGCAGGTGGCGGGCGACGAGCCGGCCATGGCGGCGAACAGGCCGCAGGCGATGGTGTTGGCCACCCCCAGGCCGCCGGGAATGCGGTGCAGCCAGGCGTGCAGGGCGGAATAGAGATCCTTGCCCGCATTGGAACGGCCGATGGTGGCGCCCTTCAGGATGAACAGCGGAATGGCCAGGATGATGACGTTGGCCAGTTCCTCGTAGAAATTCTGGGCGATGGTATCCACCGAGGCGGCCGGCATGAACAGCAGCATGAAGATCAGCGCCACCACCCCCAGGGCGAAGGCGATGGGCATGCCGGAAAACATGACCAGCAGGGTGACGACGCTATAGGCGATACCGGTGACCCAGTGGGGCAGGCCGGAGATCAGCGGCCGGGCCGGCGGCGTGGCCAGCAGGAAGGCCGCCACTCCGGCCGCCACCAGGGCCAGCAGCCAGGGCGAGCGCCGCCCCACCTGCAGCACCATCTGCAGGGCCAGCAGGGCCATGCCGGCGGTCAGCACCGAATAGGGAATCCACAAGGGCGGCCCCCAGGCCGAGTGGGAGGTCTGGCCTTCCTGGACCGCCTCGGCCAGCAGCATTCCAGACTTCCAGGCGAAGATCAGACAGAAGGCGAGGATGCCCGCCTCCACCACCCCATGGCGCAGATCCTTGGCGTAGGGAAAGGCGTGGTCGAGGACGTCGATGGCCACATGGCCGCGCCGGGCCTGGACGCTGGCCGCCGACAGGAAGACGGCGCCCGAGATCAGAAAGACGGTGACCTCGTCCTGCCACAACAGCCCGCGCCCGGTAAGATGCCCCAT
>Ga0265314_10004279_pt1 | contig 13352 bp, 10 predicted proteins | sample 4126metaG_FD_203106 | JGI IMG/M metagenome (GOLD analysis project Ga0265314, IMG submission 203106) | Rhizosphere microbial communities from Carex aquatilis grown in University of Washington, Seatle, WA, United States - 4-1-26 metaG | ecosystem: Host-associated > Plants > Roots > Rhizosphere >... | reverse complement strand
GATTGGTTTCGTCCGCGCTGGGGCTGATCCCGTCAGCCTGGACCGCGGTGCCGGTCAACATGGTGTAGCCGATGCGAAATCCCACGCCCCAGGAGCCGAAACCGTGGCCCAAGTATCGGTCGAGTTCGACCTCGGACATCAGATGGCGGGAGGATCCGAAGGTGTCGGCATAGGGATGAACCCCGTTGCTGAACTCGCTGTCCACGGCCGGGCGGTACAGCGAGAGCCCGACTTCGATTCCCCAATCCGGAGGGCGGTCGTTTCCCGCTGAGCTGGGGTTCATCGCCCACTCGTCGGTGCTTCTTTCCGACACGATCTGCGCGCGGGCAGTCGCAGTGAATGCGAGCACGACGATGGCGACGGTCATGAGGCCAGAGAGTTTTCGTCGCCAGCGCCTACGCCTCGCCACGACCCACGCCGCTGCGAGGGCAACCCAGAGGCACTCCGCGCGGCTTGGCCGCGGCGATGGCGACAAGGCGCAACCCGTGGCTGCTCCGCCTGCATTCTTGTACCTTTCGTAAAAGCCGAGGGTTGGGCCAGGCGTTGCCACGGCGGGCGGCGAAAGCGCGCTGACCCCGCCGCTGGGATCGATGGCGATCACTGCGACGGTGTAGGGAGTGCCATTGGTCAGCCCAGTCACACGTGCCTGTGTCGTCCCGGCGGAAACCGCGGCCGAGCACAGCTCGGTGGGGTCAGCCGGCGTCAGGATCGTGCCACCCGTGCTGACGCTGCCGAGCCCGCAACTATCGTAGCCGGCGGTCGAGGCGAGTGTGGGGCGAGGCAGGCACAGCACCTGGTAGCCTGCGACCAGCGACACGTCCGCCGGCGGCGTCCAGGTCACAAGAATATCCTGGTCGCCGGCCAGCGCAGTGGCCGCGGTGGGGGCTGCGACCGTGGTCGTGACGACGGGAAGGTTGATGGAAGGAGCGAAGGAGAGTGCGGTTCCGTCCTGGGCGATGACCGCCCACAAGGTCGTCGATGCCGCCACCAGGCTTGCACAGCTTGCCGCCGTACTACCCTCCGCCGCTTGGAACACCTGGGTGCTGCTGAAGGTCGGGCCCTGGGCCGACTGGGTTTGTGAAAAACTTACCTGGCCCAAGGAAATGCAGGATGTGGTCGAAGGGAAGCAGTTCCCTCCGAGAAGAAAATTGACCGAGACGGTCGAAGATCCCAAGTCGGTTTGGCCGGCGGAGGTGAGCTGCAACTCGGCGATGAGGTTCTCGGGACACACGCAGCGGTGGGCACCGAAACGGCCGCTGAGCTCGCTCGCACTAAGGAGGCTCCCCGTGGGCGTGAAGACTTCAAGCACGACGTCGCTTTGGGTCAGTGTCACCGCGGCCTGCGCCGGAAGGGCGGGCCAGACGGCGGCGACTGACAGGACGAGGATCAGGCGAGCGCGAGGGATGGCGGCGCGCAACGGGCACGGGTCGGAGGTTCTCATGGCCGCGCCATCTTGCCACTGTCCGCGGTCGCGGTCTGACGCTGATTTTGCATTTCGGTTGGATGGGCCGAAGGGCATTCGGGATTTCATGCGCTAGACTATCCGTCATCATCGAGTGCCCAACCAGGCACGAGGAGAAACATGGCTGGCATCCAGCAGGAACCAAGAGATTCGGACGAGAACGCCGGCGTAGTCGTCAGGGCCGTGAGCACTTACCGACCAGAAGAGTCGGATTTGTCTCACGCCACCGACAAGAAGTACGTGTTCTCGTATTTCATCGAAATAGAAAATCGGGGATCGCGCACGGTGCAGCTGATGTCCCGCCACTGGTGGATCACGGACGCCAACCAGGACGTTCGCGAGGTCGAGGGCGAAGGCGTCGTGGGCCAGCATCCGGTGATCGCGCCGGGGCAGGTTTTCAGCTACTCAAGCTGGTGCGTCCTGCCCACGCCTTCGGGCTGGATGCGCGGCAGTTACTCCATGGTGGCCACCGGCGGCGAAACCCTGGATGTGCCCATTCCCACCTTCAGTCTGGCCACGCCGCACGCGCTGAACTAGCCGGCTGTCGACTTCGGCGGGGTCCTGACGCACAATGGGAGGATAGGCGAAGGGACGATGTCATGACCAGATGTGGAATCGCATTTGCCATGTTGATCGGCGTGTCGCTCCCGTCTTCCGCGTGGGCGATTTCCCAGGGGTCGTTGTGCCGGCCTGGCGCCCGTGCCCAGAGCCACGCCGCGGGAACCGTGCTTGGGTGCGGCCTTTTCCAAGACCCGTGGCAAGACTGTGACGAAGATCCCTGGCAGCTCAGCTCTGGGGCTTCGTCGCGGGATGCGTTCTCGGATCCTTGGCAGGACAGCGCGGATCCCTGGCAGCCATTCGCGGCGCAGGCCAGTCCGGCGGCCGACGCGCGGCCGGCTCTCGCTCAAGATCCCTGGCAAGTGCTTCGGGTTCAGGTCGTAAAGCGAACCAGCGCTCTGCCCGTTCGCAATGCCATCGAGGATCCTTGGCAACCGGCGTTCGCGGATCCCTGGCAGGACGATGTCGAAGATCCCTGGCAGTAAGCGCGCGGATAGCTTTCCGAAACGGATCCGGGCTGGGTGAAAAGTCGTCACCAAGCGACCAGTTTTCACCAGGTCATCGGTCGTGGACACGGAAGAAACCTGGCTTTGAGGGCGGTATTGACATTGCATAGTCGTACACAGCAGTCGCTGTGATACAGCCCTTGGCCATCACCATGCCTATTCACACCTTGCATTTGTTTGCCTGGGACGTTCGGACCTGGACCTTGGCTGGGCAGGTTCCGTTCCTGCTCTTGGTGCTGGCTCTGTACGAGGCGGGGCGGCGGCGCGGGTGGCCGTGGCGTTCGTCGGCGCTGGCTGCGGCGGCCTTCGTGGCCGGACTCTCCCTCGGCACGGCCTGTCTGCCCAGCGTCCTGGGCGCGGTAGTGGGCGGGGTGGGGTTGTGGTTCGCCGCTCAGAAGGTTCTGCGCCTTCGCCGCCCACCGATCGCGGTCTTGACTCTGGGGCTGGTTGCCCTGATCGCGATTGGGCGCTGGGGCTGTCTACTCAATGGCTGCTGTTTCGGGACCATCACGGATCTGCCGTGGGCCGTGCACTACGACACCTCGACCTTCTCCTTCTTCCTTCATCGCTCGCTGGGGCTTTTGACTCCAGAAGCGCAGCACTCGCTGGGCGTGCATCCGTATCCTGCCTACGAAAGCCTGGGCTTGTTTCTTTGGCTGCCGTTCGGCTACTGGCTCAGCATGCGCCTGCGCTCGGAAGGCGCGCTCTTGGCCTTGTCGGCGGCCTTCGATTTGGCCCTGCGCGGTTTCATCGACGGCACGCGCGCGATGATCAACGTGTGGTGGTCGCTCTTGGGATCCTGGCTTGGGCTCAGTGTCTTTCAATGGGCTTTGCTCGCGTGCGCCGTTTTGGCGCTGCTGGCTGCTTGGCTGCTCGAACGGCGCGCCCGCTGCCGGGCGGTTTCCGCGCTGGTGCCCGCGGCGCCGGCTGCTCCGGCGGATTCCTGCGCGATGTGGCTGGTCTACCTTGGCCTTTGTGCAGTCGGATGGGTGAGCAACTCGCAACAAACGGTCTTCTTGCATCGTGCCCTGCTGGCAGCGCTTGCCGCGTGTCTTCCCGCGCTGGCATTTCCGCGCACCCTCGCGCTGCGCCTGCGTACACGGCCTTGGGCGGGATACGCCCTCGCCGGGCTTTGCCTGCTGGTTCTCGCCCTGCGGGTCGAGGCCGGGGCGTGGGCCGACGCAGCTGAAGGTACCTCGACCGCCACCCTCGGCATGCGCGGCGATGAACACAAGCGGAGCTGGATCTACGAGGTCGACCAGCGCCGCGGTGTCATCGTTCGCGTTGGCAACGGGAGCACGGACGCGAAAACCATCGAGAGGCACGAACGGCTGCTCGGCCTTCCCCCCATTTCTCGCCTGTTCGCGACACACCTTGCCCAGGTCGAGCCGGCGCCGCTTTTTCCGGTCGTGCCGGACAGCCGGAGCCCCAGGTACTTTCCCCAGCAGCATGGGGCCCCAGAGCAACCTCCAGCGCGATTGCCGCCCGCCGAGAAGCACGGGCGGACCTGGATTGGCGGAGGTCTTGCCGGCGGTTCGGCGACCTATACCGACACCACGGTTGTGCAGAACACGAGTTCAAGCTCGGACGATTCCGGGTGCCAGAGCAACAGCACCGTCTACACCACCACGCAGAAGCGAAACGCGGTCAGCGGTTGGGGGCAATTGGAGCGGGCAGTCCCAGCTCCGGGCAATGGGGGTGTCTATTGGATTGGCGGGCGAGCAGGTTTGGGCGGGGAGGACACCACCGTCGCAGTCAACGACGTTCGCGACAACTCCAAGAGCGGCTCCGGCCCGGCTTTCTACGGCAACCTCTGGGCAGAATACGAGGATCCGATGGTTGCTTTTGGGGTCGCCGCATTTGCCAGCCACGGGCGGACGGCCGGTGGAACCGTTCTTCCGGGCGGTCACCTGCGTCTTGGCCACCCCCGATTTGGCATCGACGTCGGCTATCTCGATCGTGCTTCGTATCTCGGCATGCAGACTGGCCATGCCGGCTTTTCCATCGCCATTCCGCGCGGCGAGAGGATCGCGCGCCTCGACGACGTTCTCCTTCGGCTGTTCATCGGGGCGCATCTGTTCCCAGGCACGGACACGCGTCTGTTCAAGGTCACGCCGGGTTTTGGCGCCGAGATCTTCATCACCCCACGTCTCGTGCTCGGCCTCGAAGGCGCGCTCTTGTCGGACCAATCGTTCGGCGGGGTCCACCTGCGCACGGCGCTTGGCGATTGAATCGATCCGTCGCCGCCAAGCAACATCTTTCGAGTCGAATCCGATACACTGCCATGGTGCAGTTGGTGATCGCAGAAAAGCCATCCGTGGCGCGCGACTTGGCGCGTGTGCTCGACGTGCGTCCGTCGGGCAAGGGCTGTTTTGAGGGCAAGGAGCGGGTCATCACCTGGTGCATCGGCCACCTGGTCGAGTTGGACGAACCGGCCAGCTACGACGGGCGCTGGAAGGCCTGGCGCATGGACACGCTGCCCATGGTTCCCGCCGAATTCAAGCTGCGGGCCGTGCCCTCCACGCGCGACCAGTTGCGCGCGGTGTGCGACCTTTTGCGCGAGAAGCGATTCACCGAGGTCATCAATGCTTGCGACGCCGGCCGCGAGGGCGAGCTCATCTTTCGTTATGTCTACCAGCTCGCGGGCAGTCACATCCCCATAAGGCGGCTGTGGATCTCGTCGCTGACCGACGAGGCGATTCGCAAGGGCATGGCCGCGCTGCGGGCAGGCCGCGACATGGAAGCCTTGGCCGATGCCGCTCGCTGCCGGTCGGAAGCCGATTGGCTGGTGGGGCTCAACGCCACTCGTGCGGTGACCATCCGGCACCGCCGGGGTGACAGCTCGACGCTGTTTTCCATCGGCCGCGTGCAGACGCCGACGCTGGCTATTCTGGTCGAACGCGAAAAGCAGATCCGCGCCTTCGTTGCGCAAGATTTTTGGCTGCTGAAGGGTGAATTCACGACGGGCGGCAGCGCGAAGTTCCCGGCTACCTTTGCCTTGGGAAAGATCACTCGTTTTGCCGACGCCGTCCTGGCCGAGACGGTGCGGGATCGGGATCGCGAACATGGCGCGGCAGCGGATCCGCAGGGCCCCGTGGTGGAAAGCCTCAAACAGAGCAAGACCCGCGAGCCGCCGCCCTTGCTCTTCGATCTGACGTCCCTGCAGCGCACGGCCAACAAGCGCTTCGGCCTTTCCGCCAAGGCCACGCTGGAGGCAGCGCAGGCGCTCTACGAGCGGCACAAGATTCTCACCTATCCGCGTACGGATTCGCGCCATCTGTCCGGCGATATGGTCAAGGAAATGGAGCGCATCGTGGGCGGCGTGGAGAAAATCTCGGACTACGCCGCCTTCGCACGCCCCTTGCTTCACAATCCGCCGCGCCCGACCAAGCGCGTGTTCGACGACAGCAAGGTGTCCGACCACCACGCCATCATCCCCACCGGCAAGGCGGTCGATCCGAAATCGCTGGGCCGCGACGAGCAGCGCATTTTCGATTTGGTCGTGCGCCGCTTTCTGGGGGCGTTTTATCCCGACGCCGAATTCGCGCAGACCGAAGTCGTCGTGCGCGTGGGATCCGCTGCCAGCGAAAAGGCGGCGCCGCCAGCCGAGGAGCCGGCGGTTATCGCCATCCTGCCACCGCCGCCCGATCGCTTTTTGGCGCGAGGTCGCGTGCGCACGGTCGCCGGCTGGCAAGAGGTAGCCGGCTTCGGCGACGATGCGGACGAAAAGACCGGCAAGAAGGGTAAGAAGAAGGACGAAGACGAGGACGAAAGCGCGACCTCGCTGCTGCCACCCCTGACCGAGGGCGAGCGGCTTTCCGGCGATTTCGCGACGGTGGCCAAGAAGACCAAGCCGCCCACCCGCCACACCGAGGCGACTTTGCTGTCCGCCATGGAGAACGCGGGCAAGCTGGTCGACGACGAGGAAATGCGCGCGGCCATGAAAGACAGCGGCCTCGGCACGCCGGCCACGCGCGCGGCCATCATCGAGACCTTGCTCAAGCGCGCCTTCGTGTTGCGCGAGGGAAAACATCTGGTGCCGACGCCCATGGGCATCGGGCTCATCGAGGCGTTGCCCGTGCAGAACCTGGCCTCGCCCGAGTTGACGGGAAACTGGGAAGCCCGTCTCGCGCGCATCGCGCGTGGGCAAGAACAGCGCGCGGTCTTCATGGCGGACATTGCGACCTACGTGAAAGAGGTCGTGGAGGCCATTCGCGCGGCGGCGCCCATGGCGGACGTGCCCCTGGCGGCGCAGAAGCCGCCGGCAGGGAAGGGCGCGCACAAGCCAAGTCGCAAGCCGAGGAAGACAAAGGCCACAGCGACACCGGCAACCGAGTCGCCTTTGCCGCGAGAGATTCGGCGAGGCATCGCGGAGCTGGTTTGTCCTGTTTGCAAACAAGGACCTATCATCGCTGGCAAGCGCGGTTGGGGTTGCAGCCGCTGGCGTGAGGGCTGCAAATTCGTGGTGTGGTTCGAGTCCGAGGGCAAGAAGCGAAGCGAAGCCGACCTGCGCGCCATCGTGGACTCCTTGTGATCGCAAAGCGAGCGAAGCCTGCGCAGGCGGGCTAGAATGCCGGGCGTGTTCCGCGAACCTTCACCTTCCATCGCGGGCGGGCGCGCCCATGCATGAGCTGTCCATCGCCTCGGCGATCCTGGATCGTGCGAAGGCTGCGTCGGATGAGAACGGCGGCGCGCGCGTGACCAAGGTTGGTCTGCGTATCGGCGAAATCTCGGGCGTGGATGCGGATGCGCTGACGTTTGGCATCGAGGCCCTAAGCAAGGACACTCCCATGCAGGGGATGGTCCTGGAGGTCGAGCTGTGTAGGCGCAAGCAGCGATGTGCAGCTTGCGCGGCCGAGTTCGAGCCCGTGGGATTTCAGGCGAGCTGCCCGACCTGCCACGGCGAGCAGAGCGAATGCATCGCCGGCAAAGAGCTCGATGTGATGTTTTTCGAACTAGAGGATCCCCCATGCGCGTAGATGTCGAAGAGAAGGTCCTGAGCGAAAACGACAAGCTGGCGCTTGGGCTGCGCGAGCGCTACCGCGAGCACAAGGTTTTCTGCGTGAACCTGATCAGCTCGCCGGGGTCGGGCAAGACCGCGCTGCTCGAACGCACCCTGGAAGCCTTACCCAAGTCGGCGAAGGTCGCGGTGTTGACCGGCGATTTGCAGACCGAAAACGATGCCCGCCGGCTGGCCAAGGCCGGCTTCCCGGTCAAGCAGATCACCACCGGCGGCACCTGCCACCTCGACGCCAGCATGATTATCAAGGCACTCGCCGACTGGGATCTCGACGCCATCGACATTCTCTTCGTCGAGAACGTGGGCAATCTCGTTTGTCCCACCAGCTACGATCTGGGCGAGCATGCCAAGATCGTCGTGCTCAGCGTGACCGAGGGCGAGGACAAGCCGCTTAAGTACCCGTCGATTTTCGCGGTGTCCGAGCTGTGCATTGTCAACAAGGTCGATCTGCTGCCCTATGTGCCATTCGATCTTGCCCAGGCCATCGCCAACGCGCGCCAGGTTCATCCCGGCATGGAAGTGGTGGAAACCAGCTGCACCAAGGTGCAGGGCTTGGACGCGTGGCTGGCTTGGATCGAACGGCGGCGCAAGCAGGCCATGCAAGACTGAATTGGAAGGCTGAATCGCGAAAGGACGTGAGCCATGGTGAGGACAAAGCAGACGGCGTTGGTGACGGGCGCCTCGGCCGGACTTGGACGCGAGCTTGCCAGGCTTGCGGCCGGCGATGGCCATGACTTGGTGCTGGTGGCGCGCCGGCGCGAGCGACTGGAAGAGCTTGCCACCGAGCTGACCTCCGCCCACGGCGTGCAGGTCATCGTCATCGCGGCGGACCTGTCCGAGCGAGCCGCGCCAGCAGACATTGCCGAGCGTCTCCGCGCCGCCGGGACGCGCATCGATTTCTTGATCAACAACGCCGGTTTTGGCAGTTGTGGGCCATTTTCACAGGCAGTTCTCGATCGCGAGGTGGAAATGATCCATCTCAATATCCGGGCGCTGGTGCAATTGACCCATCTGTTCTTGCCCGAGATGCTCGCGCGGAAACGTGGTCGCATCCTGAACGTGGCCTCGGTGGCTGGCTTCGTGCCCGGCCCATACATGGCCACTTACTACGCCAGCAAGGCCTTCGTGCTCAGCTTCACCGAGGGGCTAGCTGGCGAATTGCTCGGAACCGGGGTCACCATCACGGCTTCGTGCCCCGGTCCGACGGAAACAGAATTCGGCGCCGTCGCCGGCAGCACCAAGACCAAACTGTTCCAGCGCGGTGTCGCCACCGCGGCACCGGTGGCGCTGCACGCCTACCGGGCCATGATGGCTGGCAAGGTGGTGGCGATTCCGGGTCTGATGAACAAGCTGATTGCACAGTCGACGCGCATCGCTCCGCGCGCCTGGCTGCGCACCATCGTTGCTGGCCTCCATCGCAAACGCAAGTAGCGGCGGCGGCGCTCAGCAGATTCGCGGCAACTGCTCGCCACTGTGCATGTCGAGGATGCGCTTGGTACCGATGCGGCTTTGCAGGGTGACGAGCGCAGCGGGCGATTCGGACACGGCGCCGATGCGCGCGGCGGTTGCGGAAACTGGGTGGGAGCGCAGGATCTGCAACGCGCGGTCGGCTTGCGCGGCGGGAACGAAGGCGACAAAGCGGCCCTCGTTGGCCAGGTAAAGCGGATCGAGCCCGAGGATCTCGCAGGCGCCGCACACGTTTTCCTCGACGGCGATGTCGCGTTCGCGGATGTCCACGTGCAGGCGGCTGGATTCGGCGATTTCGATGAGGGTCGTGGCAAGGCCGCCGCGGGTCAGGTCGCGCAGGCAGTGTACGTCGATGCCGGCGGCAAGCAAGGCGAGCACGGGATCGGCGAGCGGGGCGCAATCGGTTTCAATGGTGGTTTGGAATTGCAGGCCTTCGCGCACGGCCATGATGGCCACGCCGTGCCGGCCCACGTCGCCGCTGAGCAGGATCGCGTCGCCGGATCGCACACTGGTGGGCGCGATGACGAGGTCGTGCTCGACGACGCCGATGCCCGCGGTGTTGACGAACAGGCCGTCGCCCTTGCCGCGATCCACGACCTTGGTGTCTCCCGTGACGATGTTGACCTTGGCGGCCTTCGCGGTGCGAGCCATGGAGGCCACCACGCGTTCCAGCGTCGCGATGGGCAGGCCTTCCTCTAGAATGAAGCCAGCGGAAAGGCAGAGCGGGCGAGCACCGCACATTGCCAGGTCGTTCACCGTGCCGGTGACGGCCAAAGTGCCGATGTCGCCACCGGGAAAGAACAGCGGGTGAACCACGTAGGAATCGGTCGTGAAGGCCAGCCGGCCCTTGTCGATCTTCATTACCGCGCCGTCGTGGCGCGATTCCAGGGGCTGGTTGCCGAACGCCGGAATCACGATGCGTTCGAGCAGGTTGTGCATCATGCGACCGCCGCCGCCATGGGCGAGGGTGACGAAATCTTGGTCGGCGATGGGGACGGGGCAACTGATGGTGAAGGGCAGATCGGACTTGTCGGCCATGCTCAGCTCCGTTTCCCAGCGGTGAGAGACGTTTGCGACGTCTGTTGATGCCGTCGGTACTGGTAGTAGGCGGCGCACGCACCCTCACCGGAAACCATGGTGGCGCCAAGCGGGCGCTCGGGCGTGCAGCGCGTGCCGAAGGCAGGACATTCTTGCGGTTTCCTCACCCCGCGCAGGACTTGCCCGGCGATGCACTCGGAATCCTCGTCGACATGATAACCGGTGACGCCGAAGCGGGCCTCGGCGTCGTAGGCGGCGAATTCCTCGCGCAGGCTGTAGCCGCTGCTCGGGATCTCGCCCACGCCACGCCACTTGCGCGCCACCACGCGGAAAACCTTCGCCATCAACTGCTGCGCCGGGCGATTGCCTTCTCGTTGCACCGAGCGCGCGTATTGGTTTTCGACCTCGGCGCGTCCCTGCTCAAGTTGCTCTACGCACATCAAGATCCCCTGCAGAATGTCCACGGGCTCGAACCCGGTCACCACGATGGGAACGTGATACTTGCGCGCCAGCGGCAGGTATTCCTCAAAGCCCATCACCGTGCACACGTGGCCGGCGGCCAGGAATCCCTGTGTGCGATTGTCGGGTGCGCTCAAGATGGCCTCGATGGCAGGCGGTACCAGTACGTGCGACACCAAAACGGAGAAATTTGGGATCTTTTGTGCCTGGGCCTGGAACACCGCCATGGCATTAGCCGGTGCCGTGGTTTCGAAGCCCACGGCGAAGAAAACGACCTGGCGCCCAGGATTGTCGCGCGCGATCTTCAGGGCATCGAGCGGCGAATAAACGATGCGCACGTCGGCGCCCTTGGCCTTGACCGAGAACAGATCTCCGCCGCTTCCCGGCACGCGCAGCATGTCGCCGAACGAGCAGAAAATGACTTCTGGGCGCGCCGCGATCTGCAGCGCCTTGTCGATGAGTTCCAGCGGGGTCACGCACACCGGGCAGCCAGGACCGTGCAGCAAAGTGATGTGCTTGGGCAATAACTCATCGATACCGTACTTGACGATGCTGTGGGTTTGACCACCGCACACTTCCATGATCGACCACGGCTTGGTGGTGATGCGCGCGATGGCTTGAGCCAGGCTATCGGCCTTGGCTTGGTCGCGGTACTCGTCGACGAACTTCACGGCTTGTCCTCTAGCTCTCCGAGCTCGCCAATCTGACGGAAGTATTCCAGGGTTTGCGCGGCTTCGGCCTCATCGACCACGCTGATGGCAAAGCCGGCGTGCACGAGCACGTAGTCGCCGACCTTGGCTTCAGGGACAAACGCCAGACACGCCTCTTTGCCTACGCCGCCAAAGCTGACCGTGCCCGTGCGCGAAGTGTCGCTGCCACTGATGTCGAGGATTTTACCCGGAACCGCAAGACACATGATCAATCCTTTCGCGATTCGCTTTCTAAGTGAGCCGCCATGATCTGCCCCAGCGCGATGCCGCCGTCGTTGGGCGGAACGCGCTGATGCCAGTACGGACGATAACCCGCGCCGAGCAGCCGCGACACCATGCGCTCGGTCAAATAGCGATTCTGGAAGCACCCGCCGCTCAGCACGACGTTCTTCTCGCCGATCCGTGCCACCACGTCGACGGCCATGTCGACCAGGGTGTTGTGAAAGCGCACTGATGCGAATGCCGGATCAGTGGTTAGCTCGGCGAGGACGGTGCGCACCGCCGGCTCCCAATCGAGCAACAGGGCGTTGCCTTCCTGGCGGATGACATAAGGATAGGAATTGTCCGCTTTTGCACCGGCCAAGGCAAACTCCAGTTCCATGGCGGCTTGCCCTTCGAAGCTTGCCACCTGGCGCAGGTTCAGAAGCGATGCGAAGGCATCGAATAGGCGGCCCATGCTAGTGGTGACTGGCGAGTTCAGGCGCTGGCGCAGTATGGGTTGCAGGTTTCTGAGTTCGCTGGTCGAAAACGCGCGCACCGTGGGCACATCGAGGCTGAAAGCCTGGTCGCCGAAGATCTCATAGAGGAGTGCCAGCGCCACCCGCCTGGGTTCGCGCACGGCTTTGGCATTGCCGGGCAGGAGGAATGGTCGCAGATGCGCGACCCGACGGAAACCCGCACTGGTCACGTGCAGGATCTCGCCGCCCCAAACGGTGCCGTCGCTGCCCATGCCGCTGCCATCCCAAGCGATCCCCAACACGGGCGGGTGCAGATGGTTTTCCGCCATGCACGAAAGGACGTGCGCGTGGTGGTGTTGGACCCTGACCAGCGGAAGGCCCGAACGTTCGGCGTGTTGGGTCGAGAGATAGTCCGGGTGCAAGTCGCAGGCGATGGTCTTGGGTGCGAAATCGTAAAGGTTCTGGAACGCGCCGATCACGGATTGAAATGCCTGATAGGAACCCTCTGTTGTGAGGTCGCCGATGTGCTGGCTGATGAAGACCTGCGCGCCGACCGCCGCCGCGATGGTGTTTTTCTGGTGTCCGCCCACGCCGAGTACGGGGCCAAGCTCGCCATCGACTGACACTGGCAACGGGGCGAAACCGCGGGCGCGGCGAAGCACCAATTCTCGCCCGCACACCTCGCGCACCACCGAGTCGTCAACATGGCGCAAGATAGGCCGGTCGTGGACAAGGAACACATCGGCGATACCGCGCAGCCGCTCCACGGCCTCGCCTTCGTCAGTGCAGATGGGCTCTTCGGAAAGGTTACCGCTGGTGGCGATCACCGGAAAGCCGAGTTCGCGTAGCAATAGATGGTGGAGCGGGTTTCCCGGCAGCATCATACCCAGGGTTGGATTTCCGGGCGCGACCGAGGCGGCGATGTCGCTTGGCTTTGGTCGGCGACGAAGCAGAACGATCGGACACTCAGGCGAACGCAGCAGCCTTCGCTCGACATCGGAAACCAAGCAGTAGTTCGTGGCGTGCGCAAAACTGGAGGCCATGAGTGCGAAGGGTTTCTCCTCGCGCTGTTTGCGTGCGCGCAGCTCTTGCACGGCCTCTTCATTGCGAGCGTCGACCATCAGATGGAATCCGCCAATCCCCTTGACTGCGGCAATCTTCCCCTCGCGGATCGCGTTGGCCGTCGCCAGCAGCGCCTCGTGCAAGCGCGCGATCTCGACACCGTGTTCGTTCCACATCGCAAGTTGCGGGCCGCAGGCGGGGCACGCGTTGGGCTGGGCGTGAAAACGGCGGTTCGCGGGATCCCGGTACTCTCCTGCGCATTCCGCACACATGGTGAACCGGTTCATGGTGGTGGCCGAGCGGTCATAGGGCAGGGCCGCGATGATGCTGAAACGAGGGCCACAGTTCGTGCAGTTCGTGAAGGGATAGCGGTAACGGCGGTTGCTGGGATCG
>Ga0265314_10004278_pt1 | contig 13353 bp, 17 predicted proteins | sample 4126metaG_FD_203106 | JGI IMG/M metagenome (GOLD analysis project Ga0265314, IMG submission 203106) | Rhizosphere microbial communities from Carex aquatilis grown in University of Washington, Seatle, WA, United States - 4-1-26 metaG | ecosystem: Host-associated > Plants > Roots > Rhizosphere >... | reverse complement strand
TATGGGATTTCCTTGTTCGTGAGCCATCGTTGGGCCTCGAAGATGGCTAGATCGCCGCTCCGGGCAGTCCAGATCACGATTATGTGGCCAGCCTTGTGCAGTCTGCGGAGTACTCGGTCGGCGTTCTTCATCATAGGCCCAATCTCTGGCCACTCATGCCGACAGAGGGTTCCGTCAAAATCTACGAGGATGACCTGTGGACCTTCTTTCTTGAGGTTTGTCTTCACTGTTGTTCCTTTCCCAGAGATGATACACCGACGATGTCGAAGGATGTGACCCTCAGGTTCCCCTCAGCGTCCACGTACCCACGGGGTGCCATTGAGTGCCTGCTGGCGATGTGGCGTATGACCTCACGGTTCATCCAATCAGAAACTCTGGGGGATGAGTAAGTGGAACCATCTCATCGATGAGCGCTCTGTCCTTGAGGAACTCCTGGGTAGTTATTGGTAACCCGTCGAGTACCCCTGGGGCGAAGAAGCAGTCGTTGATCGAGTACCGTCTCTTGGTCTTGCAGAAGTAGACCAGCTTCTTCCTGCCGTCCGAGGTCAGCCTGTAGGGTTTGCGCTTACGGTTCATCGTCTTGATGCTCATTCTTGATCTTCTCCTTCTTCTTCGGACCAATGGAACGTGACCTCCTCAAGGTCATCGGCGGCGGGCTTCTCCAGCACTTCCTCGCGGCTGTGGTCGGCCAGCTCACCCTTGGGCTCCAGCCCCACTACATTGCCAGCGTCGTCCCGTAGCAGCGTCACAGCGGCAACCTCGGCCCAGTTCCTGCCGATGCTGTGCTCGACGCCAGCCTTCACTTTCCACGTTGGGATGTTGGCGCTGAGCATGAGCTTGTCGAAGTCCGTTAGGAACTCCAGCAGGACACGCTTCTTCACCCTGACGTTGACTTCGTCGTGGATCGTCGCGAGGAACGACGCCTCACTGGTCATGTCGACGTGGTCGCCGTTCATGTTGGTGACGTTGACTACCCCGCCGTAGCGGATCGCCAGGAGCTCCCACAGCTTTCGGAGGACCATGCGGATGATGACGCCACCACAGCTCTGGATCAGGGTGTTCACGCTCGATCGGTCGGCAAAGGCTGAGAAGGCTTTGCCCATGCGGTAATAGGGTGCCAGTTGCCGGGGGAGCCCGTACATGTTGACCAGGGTACCCTCTTGTCGGGCCTTGAGCTTTATCATCTCGATCCACTTGAACAGCGTAGGCAGACGCTTCTTCATGGCTTCAACTATTTTCTTGGCTTCCTCGAGTGTGATGCCGGCGTTCTTGGCCACGGTATGCTCATCCCCTCCGTAGATGCAGTTGTGTGACACCATGTAGGAGGAAAGGTATTCGTGATTAGCAGTCTCCAGCACGTAGATATTGTCTTTCTTGGGTGTGCTCTTGACAACAGTCACAGGTACTATCTTTGACGGAAGCTCGAACGCGGCAGTGAACTCGTCCGCCATGAAGCTCATTGCATAGGGGGTTAGCTTCTGTTGACGACCAGTTCTGAGATTGTCTAGAAGAAATACATCTTTGCCATGGTAGCCCTTCTTTGCAAGTCGAGATCGATAGGTCTGTTCATAGAAGCCCATGGGGATGTTGTTGAATCCAAGCTTGGGGTGTCGAAGCCTAGTAGTAGAGATCTTTTTATGCTTCACCATTACTGGAAGTTCGTCGTTGAGGTAGATGACTATCTTTAGGGCTTCCTTGTAGGGGGCTCCTGTTACCCCGTGGTACCGACGCTCCCCTGATGACAGCGTTATCCCAGCATAGGTCTTTTGCAACCTGGTGGTCCCGCCTAGGACTGCCACCAGCCGAGCTGTGTCCGAGATCAAGACCGGATTAGAGTTGTAGAAGACATTGCGCCCCTGGCTCTGACCACCGTCGGAGTCTAGCAGTCCCGAGAGAATGGCCTTCAGAACGGGGGTCGTCATATACTCCAGGATTCTAGGCATGGTCTTACCTGGGAAGTGGTCTCGCAGTAGTTGGGCTAGAGCTGCTGAATAAGTCCGGAACTCGACACAGTCTCCAATGTTGGTCAGTACAACAACGCTAAACCCTCGAGAACGTAGGCCTTGAGCTACCCCAGAGAAGATCTCACTCTTTACGACTAGACGGACGGTAGAGTCGGTTGGACTCAGGTTCCCGTTACCTAGGAACAGCCCGATGAAATAGGCCAGGAACTCGTCGGAGGTGTCCCAGATGTATTGATGCGAGTTCCTTCGCTGGCCATGGGGATTGAATAGAAACTTGGCTGATTCAGGTCGATAGAACTCAGGGCCGGCAGTGGAGGTGATGATTTCGTGCTGGGGAGTCAGATCCTTGGCGGCTACCCACCCCAGAGACCTGTCTGGGGTGAAGCACTGAAACTTATGGTCAACATGATAGCTCTCGATAATGCCTGTGGAGAACTGGAGCTCAAACACGTCCTGGTCGTCAACCTCGTCGATCTTCCAGTCTTGAAGATTGCCATGCTTGTCGAAGATTAGATCCCCATCAGTCAGTTCTTGTGGGCAGATGAGGCCTCGCGAGGTGTTGAGGCGAACATCTTTCGTCGGGCAGGCGAAGATCACCGTCTTGGCCGTCTTGCGTTTGTTCTTGTCGTAGTTCTCCTTGCCCCAGACTTGGATGGCCATCTCTTTGTGGAAGTCCTCTCCGGAAAGGAGGGCTGCGATCATGGTCTCATCACCTGAAGCGTTGGCGACGATCACAATCTCCTGACCGCTGAAGTCAGTGCTCAGCCACACCTCATCCTCGTCGACTTCGAAGGCCTTTCTCCAGCTCAGGCCCTCAGCACCTGTCTCAATCTTGTAGCGGCCCTTGGGGTGAAAGTTCCAGGTGAAGTCCACTGGGTCGAAGTCGGCGTAGCGCTCGGCCTGCTTGGGCTTGGGCGCTGACTGCACGTTCATTCCTACCCAGAAGCCCATGTTCTTCAGCTTCTTCTTGACCTTCTTGCCATCGGGGGAACCCGCGGCCAGTCGGTATGTCGGCACGATGTACTGCCGGTACTTGAAACGTATCGGCAGTTCGTTGGCCCTGCGTTCCAGCATGGGGCTGATGTACGTGCTCTGGCTCTTGATGAGCTTCGAGTAGTTGATGAGAAGGGACGCCGCCTCACAGCGATCCTTGATCTTCTCCAGCAACTTGATGCCGACGGCCATGTCGCCGCCGGGGGTCTTCTCCCCGGTATCGAAGCCTAGCCTCTGCAGGAGGTCGCCCTTCTGCTTGTTCGAGCCCATGTTCATGATGCCGTACTTCGAGAAGAACTCTTCCTTGGTCAGCTCGATCTTCTTCTCGGTCTGCTCGGCATAGGCCTGCATGATGTCCCAGTTGACGGGGAGGATGTTCTCTTCGAAGTCGATCATGGGCAGGTGGAGCTTGTTGTCGAGGCTGATGATGAAAGGATAGAGCTTCTTCATCTCGGGGTAGAAGAGCTTGGCCAAGGAGTAGGTGTCCCAAGCGTCGTAGCCGGCATAAAACGTCAGCTCCCTGATGTCCTGGATGAAGATGTTCTCGCCAGTGGCCTCCTGGTCGAACTCCGGAGGGTCGACTCCAAGGAAGTACTTGGCCGCGGACTTCAGCGACCAGCGGCTGTTGTTGGTGTCGCTGATGAAGATCAGGCCTTGGACGTCGACCATGCGGTTATCAAGGTCCCGCCAGTTGATCTCGAGGATGGTGTTCCTCAAGATCCTGAAGTCGTAGTTGGCGTTGAAGAAGAAGATGCCTGGAACGTCATGGATGGCCTGCATCAGCTCGAGGAAGAGGTCCCGAGGTGCGACCTCGATCTTCTGCGTGAAGGCCAGTGGGGTGCCATCCTCGCGGGTAGCTGTGGGAGCGGCCTCTCCTGGGGTGCCTAGGTAGTCTCTTGGGAGGATCGCTCCCGACTCGCTATGGTGGGCGTAGACCACGTAGGCCGGGCCTCCGAAGCAGAAGCTCACGCAACATAGCTTGGCCTTGAAGGGGTTGAGGCTCGTGGTCTCGGTGTCGATCGCTATTGTGGGTGCTGCCCTAACCTGGGCCAGGACCTTCTCGAAGTTGGCTGCCAGGACGATGTCGTGCGGCATCTTGAACCCGAAACGGGAAGACGCCATTCTGATGCTCAGATGCCCTGGGTGCCAGGTATACTGGACGGTGCCTCCCAGACGCTCTTGTTTGCTTGCCATAGAAAAGGCCCCCTGCTGGGATTATACAACAGGGGGCCTGGGGCTCTATCCTCGGACGGTTGGGCTTTGGTTCCAATGGATGCTCATACCTTCGGAGGTTCCCTCGGAGAGCTTACCGTAGTCGGGGTTGGGGGTTCGGACAGTGGTGATGATCACAACCGTCCTGCCAGCGTTCCAGAGCTGAAGTGCGTTGACTCGGGGCCTCTCTTCGAGACTGTTGATGTCCTCATCACCCTCACCGATCTTGAGATCGGGGTACCAGAGGTCCAGGGCTTGCCAGAGATTGAAGAAAGCACTGGGACGGCCTGTCTCATTGCGATAACCGTAGCTGCGTCCATAGGTGTCGTTAAACGAGTAGAGTTCGTCCATATACGGGTAGATGGCATCCCGTTGAGCTTCGGTGAGTTTGGTGATGATCTGCTCTTCCTTGAGCCAGCGGCTGTGTAGGTAGCCTTTAGTGGGAAGGACTGCTGCGTCAGATATGCCCTTGGTGGTTGAGACCTTGATCTTGATCGACCGTCGATTTCTGATCAGGTAGCCGACCCTGCGGATAGCCCAAGTAGCCCCATAGGCGATGACCCAGAGTCCGAGTCCGAGGCAGATGATAAGGAGGTAGAGCCCGAGGACAACCGTCCCTGGGGTACCTCCGACCTCTGGAGATGCGGACAGCAGTTGCCCAGCTAGGATCACTAGGATCGACAGGACGACACCTAGGCTGACCACATACGCGATGGTCTTGTTGAAACGATTCTGAAACATAGAAACTCCTTCGGGCTCATGGCCCTTATTCATTAAAACTCTTGAGGTCCTCGAGAGCAGCCATCTGGACCAGGATGTCATTGTTTCCGGCGGCTTGGTGGGCCCTCTCTAATGCCCCCTGACATTCCATCACTAGAAACATTCCACTCGATGGAGGGAGCTCCTGGGCGTGGACAAGGATCTGGGTGACGCGACTGACTTCTCGGGACAGAGCCTCAGGTAAGTTCATGATTTCAGCTTCCCGAATGGTGTGCCGTCGTCGAAGAGAAGATCTTCGAAAGCGCTCATGTAGTTGAAGCCATTCGCCCCATTGTAGGTCTGAATCTGTATGAGATCCTCCCCGATCATAATGATCGCGTGGATGTTGATCCGTGAATCCTTGTAACGAACCCAACGCCCCTTGAGCAGGTCTCGGTCTTCCCAGGTGAAGGGAACGTACTCCGGGTCCTTGAGCTTCTCGGTGACGAAGAATTGGTAAGCGAAGGCAGCAGACACGCTCTTTATGAAGGGATAAGAACTTCTATGGTCTACCGAGATTAGCGTCCCGTCGGTACCAAAGCGTTCTGGCGTCCTGAGTGTGAAGAGGGCTGTTTGGTAGGTGTCGGTAAACATCCCCGATCTTCCGAGGTAGCGCTTAGCTTCCTCGACGTTATCTGCAGTGAGCAAAATCAGCTCTGGCACGGTGGCCTCCCTTTTTTCTTCGCACGGTGTCAGCACGTTGGGAGCCTTCCACAACCTGACCCTGATGATGGCTGTCTTTCTGCCGGTGTTGGCCACACAGGTTCTCCCTGATTCTGGGGTTATGTAGAGGCTGTAGCCCCTGGGGGGCGTGTCTGGTCCGCCGAAGTTCATCCATAGCGAAGTCTTGGTGTTGAGGTACTCCATAACAGGGAGGTAACCTTCCTTGGCCTGGCGTTCGAACTCCAGCGTAACCTCATCGCCTACCCTGAGAGTGTAGCCCTCAGTGTTGGGGACGTAGATCGGGGCGGGGTAGATCAGCGGAGACTGTGGTGGCCCTGCTGTTTGGGTGTTCATGGATGTTCTCTCCTCTTGTAGGTCAGGAAGTCGTAGCCTTCGCCTGGTTCCTTGTGGACCAGCTCCCAGTCGTGCCCACCGTATTCTGGGATCTCAACGGGGAACAGGACCCACCCGCTTCTGAGATCCGTGGGCATCTTCTGATGGACCCTGGTGATCTCAAGCCTGTTGCAGAGTGGAAGGAAGTACCGGTAGACCTGGGCACCCCCGCAGACGAAGGCTCCCTTCGAAGTAGGGACCAGCCACATCGCCTTCAGAAGCTCGATCGCGAGTTCCGGCGACCTGACCCAGTAGAGATTCTCGTGGGGTTCCAGTGACTTGCTGGTGATGACGATCGTCCTACGGCCTGGGAGAGGTGCCCCTATCGACTCGTAGGTCTTGCGACCCATGATCAGATCCCCACCCATCGTGAGGTCCTTGAACCGCTTGAGATACTTGATGAAGTGCCAGGGAATCTTTCCATCCAGGCCGATGACTCCGTTGTCGCTGATGGCGGCGATCAGGGTTAGGTTCATATCTCCACCTTCTTTCGAGTCAGATCTAGGACCAACTCCTTGAGTATCTTGTTCTCAGCCTCGAGCCCAAAGAGCCGCTGGTTCTCTCGGTGCTTCGTCTCACACTGAGGGCATCTCTCCAAGAAGGAGAACTTCTGCTTCTCACAATCAGGACAGTAGGAGGGAAAGGTATCAATGTATGCCTGCTCATTCTGCGCGGTCCAAGTCGTCGGATCTCCTGGAAGACCCAAGGCAATGTAGTACTCTCTCAGGGTCATCGACTTCCCGTAAGGATGAAACGAGGGGACACAGGGGGTGTCGAGTTTTCTTGCCTCAGTCATACTGACCTCCTAGGCCGTGGTCTTGCCACACTCGACGAAGACCTCGTACCATATTGGGACAAGGGGGCGGATCATCTCCTCGATCTGAGTAGCAATCTCTTGGATCTCGGGCTGGGCATGGCTGTCAGATCTAAGGTGTAGGAAGTTGGCAAGACTTCTCAGGTTCAGGGTCCAGACAATCTCAGTGAAGATGCCCACGGGCAGAACCATTCTGGCTTGCTCTCTAGCTACTCCCATCTGCAGAAGGACCTCGTATGCTGCCCAGGCCTTCGTGTAGGCTACTGTTGCGACGTCTGTAGATAGTCCCTGGTTCAGGTCAGCATCTATGTGGGAGCCTTGCTTGTTGACCCCGGGAGCCGACACGTTCTGTGACCTCCAGACCTCCGGAAGGAAGAACTCATCGGGGAGCTTGGTGTACCGAGCGGAGACCTCATTGATTGAGGCGATGCGGTGGCGCACTAGCTGCCTCATGACGAAGATCGGCATCTTGACCTTGAAGGTGAAGTAGACCATTTCGAAGGGGGAGCCATGTTCTTTCGACCAGAGGTGGAGCATGAGCTTCCGGTCTGCGGCATAGTCCCCAGCCTCCCTCTTGGTGCTGATCCTGGCGGACTCCAGAATACGGGCATCGTCACCCATGTGGTCGATCAGCTCAACCGTGCTGTGATTCTTAAAGTTCATCCCTTCCTCTCCTCTCCTCTTTCCCCTCGGTGGGGTAGACCACGCTCAGACACTTCGCGCAGATCCTCATGTTGGGGTAGGTCTTCTCTCTCATGGGGAATCCTGTTCCCCCGCACTTGGTCTTGACTGAGGGATTGCTGACATCCTCACCCTCGGCCACGTAGTGCTTGCTGGTGCCGGCTACCGACAGGCAGAACTGCTTGTCATAGATCACGGGCTTGGGGGTGTACCCGTTGGCCCCGCTCACAGCTTGAACCCTGGAGCCCAATCTGGGCGGTCGATGATCTCGCCGAGGTGGGGGTTGAGGCTGTAGCCATCCCTTGCCACCACTAGCTCGGTCTTGTTGTCGGTCAGGGAGTCCGCGTTGAAGACCGCTCCGATGAACCTGCCGTTGTCGGGGTTGCCTGTGTTCCAGATGCTCCACTGCCGGCTCTGAATGGGGTAGAGGTCGCCATCGAGTTCGCAGTAGATGGGGGCCGGGTAGGGGTTGTTGGGGTTGATGCTAGCAACGCTGAGAACTCGTCGACCGTCAGCCAGTCCTGGGGGTGCCGTCTCGACTACGGACCCCAACTCACCCATGATGAAGACCGCGCCCAGGGCCGGGTTGTCGGGGTGAAGGTAGAGACACAGCTCCCCCTTCTTGAAGCCATTCTTGGCTGTGATCCATTCCTTCTTGATCATAGAGTTTCTCCTCTCACGGGAGGATTATACAACTCTGGTCGGAGCTAGGATTTCTTGAGGGGACGGCCTGAGGGGTCGAAGCCGAATAGCGCCAGGGCCTTCTCAGCCTCTTCGAGGGTGGCCGAGCGCATGTCCTTGAAGAGGGTCGTCTTGTTTCGGACTCTCGAGGCCTTGCTGGCGGCTTCCTGGATGAAAGCACCTCGGGCAGTTGCTCGGTAGCGCATGTTGTAGGCCGTCATGCAGACCTTGCAGTAAGGCGACAGACCGTCCGCAGATCTCCTGAAATGGAAGAATTGGGAGATGGGCTTGAACCGCGGCGGATCGCACTTGGGGCACCACTTCACGGGCTCTTCTGGTGCCGAGGCCTGAACGCCTCCGATGAAGAGGTCCGGGCCTCGCTGTGGTCCACCTAATACAAAGTCGTCAGGTTCTTCGATGATCATCTCATCCTCCTCAGTCAGCGGGTCCAATGAACATCACGACCTTCTGCTCGTCCTCAGCCTCTTCCTCTCGGATCAGCTCAGGGGCCATCTCCAGCGCGAAGGCCTCCTTCCCATACAGACTCACGAAGTCGATCAGGTGGTAGGTCTTGTTGCACCTGCTCCAGCACCTCAAGGTGTTGGTATCCAAGGTGGCCGATGGGTTGTGGTCATCGTGGAAGGGGCACCGGACCTGTGTTTGCTTCATGTCGCCGATGACGCCCTTCTGGTAGAGCAAGACCCTCAGGGTCATAGGAAAGTCACATCCGAGTGAAGAGTGGGATCAAAGGGCCCCTGGAGAGCCCAGCAGTAGTAATAAGGCTCTCTACCGGTCCAGACCTTGTAGGCGATACCAAAAAACCTCTTGGGTCTTGGTCTCTTCGACTCCTTCCTAGGGTAGGACTCTAACTGGTAGCGCACCAGGAAGAACAAGGTCATCGGAACCCGGAACAGAACCTGTACTCGATAGGGTCGCGTGGGTGTCACTTCAGCATCTCCTCTAGGTCATCGGCTTCGACTTGGCTGTCGCTGTAGAGAGCTATCCCGAGAAGATTGCGCTTGCCGCATTTCTCGCCTTCGATCAGGAAGTACCCTGACGCCTGCCACTCAGCCTGCGTTAGCCACTCGACACCATCGCCGTCGATCATGGTTGCTTCTGGAATGGGCTCTGAGTCATAATGAAGTCCCGGGTCAGGGTCTCTTCTATCAGGACCGTGTGAGGCTCTTCCGATGGGTCCTTGGCTACGGCAACCCACGCCTGTAGGTTACCCTTGGATACGTCTCCCTGCATCCTGACGATGCGGACAGGAATCAAGTCCTTGGAGTGCAGGAAGGCCGCTACGATCTGTCGGTTGACCTCCTGTGATCTGGTGGACGGCGAGATGATCAAGAAGGCTATAAGTCCCAGCACCATCAAGGCGGTTGTTATCGCCAGAACCCTTTCGATGATTTTGTTCATGATCTGCTCCTACCTAGATGATACAGCAACGCATTAGAACTGGAAGCTGTTGTCCTGCCAAGCCGAGTCGGCCTCGGCGATGCTGACCGTCCTGCGGTCGCTGAAGCCGTTGGCCGTCCCGATCAGAGCGTAGGCTGGCTCGAAGTAGCAGGACTGGGGCTGGCTATCAGCACCCCCGTCTCTGGACTTCAGGACCATCGTGTTGATCTCTTTTCCCTCTCTCATTGTCTCGTCGCTATGGACCGCCAGGACGATCATGCAGTCCTTCTCCATCGCACTGATGTCACTGATGTCGGTGATCTGGAAATGACCCTTGGTCTTGAGCCCGCGGGCCTCGCCGTCACGATTGGGCTGGGCCAGAGGCATGACAGCAAGCTGACGGTTCCCGTACTGCCCGATCGCTACGTTGGCCAGACATCCCATCATCAGGTTGAGGTACTCGACACGCGGGTAGTCGGGGTGTCGGAAGCCGCCGAAACGGAGTATGTGATCAACGACAAGAAAGTCAATCTCATGTTTGTCGCAGTACCTTGCAAGCTGGGGTCCGAAGACGATTGGGTCGTTGGAGAACCCGTGCATTGACTGATAGATGATTTCACCTTGCATCTCCTGTTTGTAGAGCCTCTCGATCTCGTCCATCTTCTTCACGATAGTCTCTGAGTCTGGGTTGCCTCTCTTGATGGTCCTCTTCAGAACCGACGAGGAAATCCACAGATCCGGGTCTTCGAGCTCCCTGCTGAACCGTGACAGGAAGTTCATCTTGTATCGAATCGGGATGTCTTCCATGTAGAAGTAGCAGGAGCGCTTCGGTCGTTTGATCGAGTTCAGGTAGACCATGTTCTGGGCGAAGGTACTCTTGCCAGATGCCGGCGATCCAAAGAGCCCAGCCACAATCCCTGGTTGCAAGGGGGACAGTCGCTCGTTGAGACGGTCTATCGGCCAGATGACACCATCGATGTCAGAGTCAAACCTAGATCTAACATCGTCGACAACAGACATCTGGGAGTCATACAGGACGCTGTCGTGGATGTTGCTGGAGCGGACCAAGAGGGCCTGGATCTTCTCCGTGATCTTGCGCTTCTCGTCACCGCTACCAGCCTCGACTAAGAGCCGCTCGAGGTGTTTGACCTCGAAGCTCCCAAGGTACTGGCTCCACGTCTGTTGGTACTTACCCAGAAGGTCCGGGGTGAAGGAAGTCAGGACATCAGGGTTGACGCCGCAGGAGCTCAGGAAGTCCCCAGCACCGGGCACCGAAGCCATATAGGTCTCGAAGGTCGGAAAAACCCCCTGGGAGTTGTAGTTGTCGATCCATGCCTCGACCCAGGGCTTCAGGGGGTCTTGCAGGTACCCGACCTTCTTCTTCAGGTAGTCAACTTCCTGCTTAGCGTCAGGGCAGTTGGAAAGGAAATATAGGCCTTGGAGCACTTCAATAAGCATGGGTTCCCTTTCTAGTTAGTTGGCGAGTGGATCAGGTTTCTTGGGCGATGGGGTGTGCTTTGGCCCCTGGAGAGTGGGCTCGTAGGCGGGGAGGTCATCGGGCTTCGGGGCGCTGCCCTCGGTGGCGGGCACTACAGGCTCTGCAGGAGTCTCAGAGGACTCCCCAGACATAGCTACCATCTGACTTGCCGAAGGGATTGCCTCGTCATTGAAAGGGTTGATCGCATTCATCCCCCTACTGACCGCTGACTCTGAGGGGCAGATGAAAAGTGTCGCATGGCTAGTGGTCAACTGCCGGAAGCCGACGATCTGCTGGGTCAGCTCGAGGTTGTAGGTATGCTGGATCTCCTTGCCAGTGTGAATGATCACCAAGCTGTTGAATTGGCTCAGTGAGTCCATGCTGGCTTCTTTATCGAAGTGCTGCTCGACTAGCTCTTGGGTTGTGTACCACTCCCAGGGCAGGGCCTCAGCTCGGCTCAGAAGGAAGTACCGAACGGCCTGCTTCATCTCCAGAAGGCCCACGCCGCTGGGTACGCGCAGGCTATAATAGGGAAGCCTCTGTTCGAACATCTCAATGAGAGGCTTCCATCTAGCCAGATCCTTAGGCGGCGGCACATTGAAGATCCCTAGGTACCTGGCGTACTTATTCTTGAGATCCAGAACAATGTCCTGCTTCTGCAGAGTGATGCTGGGAGTTGGCCCGTTGAACAAGATGGTCGTCCTAGGTTCTGTTCTGAGCGTCACTAGGTTGGATTGTGGCAGCGACAGTGGGTCGTTCATTACCACTATTTTACACCACGGCTCGGCTCGATACTAGAAGCCTTCTCGGCTCCATCCATCGTCGCCTTCGAGGTCCTCAACCATGCCCATGGTTCCTCTCCAAAGCAGCAGTTTCTTGAGCACGGGAAAAGTGACTTTGCCGCCGATGACGTAGTCTTTGATCCACTCCCAGTCGGGGCTGTGGGGGAGGACGCCTTGGAAAGTGTTGCCGTCGAGTGAGTTGATGTTGAGTAGAAGTCTCTCCCAGAAGTAAGCATCGATGGTCTCCTTGCCAAGTAGAACATAGACGTCGAGGTCGGAGTAGTCAGCATCGCTGCGGGTGTTGCGGCCTAGGTACTGCTCTAACATCCCTGGGTTGGTGATGCTCTCGTAGATCGCTACCTGACGGAAGTAGAAGTTCAAGCTCTCGGTGATGGCCCGGGTGCAGAACATGATCTCGCTGCGGTCGTGGCCCAGGATCTTGCTGTGGACCTTGGTCGTGGCTCCAGTCAGCACCGAGACCTTCCTGTGGGGCCAGAGCTTCTTCGCCCACTCTCCAAGGTTGTTGGCGGTCTCGTGGTATTGGCAGTAGACCAAGCACCCATCCTTCTCGAGGATCTGCCGAAGGATGTCGAGCTTGTCCGCGGTGGTCGAGAGGAACTTCTGCAGGGCAGGCAGTCGCTTGGTAATCGCAGCCTCGTCGTCGATCTCCTCGACCTTCTTGACGATCCATGGGATGTTCTGACCCTTGAGCTTGACCATCCAGCCTACATGGATCTCGGAGGCCTCGACCATAGAGGTGTCATAGAGCTCGACCAACTCCTTCTGGGCCGCGGTCAGGGACTTCGGCTTCCCGCCGGCGTGGCTGAAGAGTGTGAACCTCAGCAGCTTGTCTTCGAGCCCCAGGCCCTGCACGAAGCTCGTATAGGTGGCGTTCTCGGTGTCAGTGAGGACGTAGGGCCGCATCTTCCAATGGAAGGTCCAGCGCTTGTCTACCGTCTCGACCAGGAAGGGCTCGAGGATCTGCCGTAGCCTCCCCATGTTCTTGTTGCCGAGCTTCTCGCGGACCTCGTTTACCACCCAGACCAGACGGTTGTTGATGAGCTTCTTCTGCCTCAGCTTCTTCCACTGGTAGTCGACGAACTCCTCGTAGAAGGCCCAGTAGTTTGGGAAGATCTGGGGGTCGACGTACTGCATGATCTGGAAGGTGTCGAGGGCGCTCGTATAGAATAGGGTTGCAGTGATGTACACGGCTAGCTTGTTTCTAGGGTATGCCCGGAAGAACTGGGCCAGGGTGTGATTGACCTTGGCCACATCGGTGCGGTAACGGTGGACCTCATCCATCAGCACCAGGTCGACATGAGCTGCCACACGAGAGAAGGCTTGCTCTGGCCTTAGAACCACTCGCTGAGTCTGGGCCTTCTCGTTGGGGAATAGGCCGGCGTGGAACTCGTCGAGCTGGCTCGTGACAACCACTGCTATGTCGTAGACCTCGAAGACTTCCTTGGGGTGGGCGACCAAGTAGGCTATGTCGGTGAGCTCTTTGAAGACCTTCATCTTGAAGCCGAAGAGGTTGTC
>Ga0265314_10004277_pt1 | contig 13355 bp, 15 predicted proteins | sample 4126metaG_FD_203106 | JGI IMG/M metagenome (GOLD analysis project Ga0265314, IMG submission 203106) | Rhizosphere microbial communities from Carex aquatilis grown in University of Washington, Seatle, WA, United States - 4-1-26 metaG | ecosystem: Host-associated > Plants > Roots > Rhizosphere >... | reverse complement strand
ACCCTGATTCCCGTGCGCGCGCATCTCGCCGGATTTTCGGATTTCGGGCTGGGCGCCATCGGCTCCTTTTATTATGTCGGCTTCATGCTGGGCTGCTTCACGGGGCCGCGCCTGTTCTTGCGCGCGGGCCACAGCCGTACCTTCGCCGTCGCCGCGGGCCTCGCGACAACAGCGACCTTGCTGCAGGCGCTGCAGGTGACGGTGTTCGCTTGGATCCTCACGCGCGGGCTTTTCGGTTTCGCCGCGGCGATGCTCTACATGACGATGGAGAGCTGGCTGAACGACCGCGCCACCAACAAGACGCGCGGGCGCATCTTCGCGTCCTACATGGTGGTGAACTATCTGGGCCTGATGCTGGGCCAATGGCTGTTCGTGACGGGGCGGCCATCGAGCTTCTCGCTGTTCGCGCTGGCGGCGATCTTTTACGCGCTGTGTCCCATCCCCGTCGGCCTCACGCGCACGCCGCAGCCCACGGCGACGAAAGTGCCCACGCTCGATCCGCTCAAGATCTTCCGCGTGTCGCCGGTGGGCGTCGCGGGCTGCATCGTGGTGGGCTTCGCCAACGCGGCGGTGTGGGTGTTTCTGCCGGTCTATGCGCAGGACCACGGCATGACGCGCGGTCTTCTCGCGGCGTTGATGGTGGCCTTCACGCTGGGCGGCGCCTTGAGCCAGATGCCGGTGGGCCGCCTGTCCGATCACATAGACCGGCGGTATGTCATCGCCGGCGTGACGCTGGCGGCGGCCGCGGCCGGCATCTGTCTTTATCTTTTCGGCGGCCACAACAAGACGCTGACGATCGGGCTGGTCGCGGTGTTCGGCTTCCTTGCCTTGCCGCTGTATGGACTGTCGGTCGCGCACACCAATGACCGGTTGCCGCGCGAGATGTTCGTCGAGGCATCGGCGACTCTGCTTCTGATCAACGCGGTGGCTTCGGCCTTCGGTCCGGTTCTGGGCGCGCTGGTGACGTCGCGTTTCGGCACCGCATCGCTGTTTCTCTACACCGCGGCGTTTCATCTGATGATGCTGGTCTTCACGCTCGTCCGTCTGTCGGAGAAGTCCGCGGCGCCGGACAGATTGCGCGAGCCGTTCGAGCCCATGCCCCTGCAAGCCGCGTCACCCGGCGTCGTCGAGCTCGATCCGCGCGCGCCTGAAACTGCCAGATGAAAAAGAGAAGGCCACCGTTTCCGGCGGCCTTCCCGTCATGCAATCGAAGATGCGCTTAATCCTGCTCGAGCTCGGCGGACGGCAGATAGCTGTCGCCGGCGGGGGCGCCTTCGTCCGGATTGGAAACTTCCGCGCCTTCGATCGCCTGATCCGGCGGCGCTTCCAAACCGGCCGTGGTTTCCGCGACCGGCTTCAGGGTCGCGCCTTTGCGCGCATTGCGCTTGGCGGCGCGTTCGCGTTTTGCGTTGACGCGTGCCACCGCAAGATCGAGCTCCAGCTGCGAGCAAAGACCCAAGGTCACCGGATCGACGGCCTTGATGTTCGTCGCGTTCCAGTGCGAACGCTCGCGGATCTTGGTGATCGTCGCTTTCGTGGTGCCGATCAGCTTGACGATGTCGGCGTCGGCGAATTCGGGGTGATTGCGGATGATCCAGTAGACGGCGTCCGGCTTGTCCTGGCGCTTGGAGACCGGCGTATAGCGCGGCACCTTCTTCACTTTCACCGGCGGCATCTTGTATTTCGAAACCGCCATCTTCAGGCGCGCCTTCGGGTTCTTCTCCGCATCCTCGATCTGCTCGCGGGTGAGCTGGCCGCTGGACACCGGGTCTTGGCCCTTGATGCCCTTGGCCACGTCTTCGTCCGCGATGCCTTTCACTTCGAGCGGATGCAAGCCGCAAAAATCGGCGATCTGTTCGAAGGTGAGCGAGGTGTTGTCCACCAGCCAGACGGCGGTGGCTTTGGGCATCAACGGGCGTTGCGGTTCGGCGGCCATGACAAAATCTTTCCTTTCCCGGGCGGCCCTTCCGGGTCCGTCCCTTCGCTCGATCATCCAATTTTCGAGGAAGGCGGGTCTTTTACCGAGTAAAGGCCCGGCGGGAAAGAGGATTTTTGAAAAAGCGGGAAATCCCTGTTTCCCGGCTATTTCTTCGCCCGGGCGATCCCGTCGGCGATGAGTTTCGCTGCCGCATCGGCGTCGATCCATTCGCCGATGCGCGTCCACTTGGCCGGCTCCAGATCCTTGTAGTGCTGGAAGAAATGCTCGATCTGCTGGCGCAGAATCACGGGCAGATCGCGATAGGAGCGCACGCCGGTATGATAGGGGTGCAGGTCGTCCACCGGCACGGCCACGATCTTCTCGTCCGGCCCCGCCTGGTCCTGCATGACGAGCGCGCCCACCGGGCGGCAGCGCACCACCGCGCCCGGGATCACCGGCACGGCGGAGATGACGAGCACATCGCAGGGATCGCCGTCTTCGGACAGCGTGTGCGGCACAAAACCGTAATTGCCCGGGTAGAACATCGCGGTGTGCAGGAAGCGGTCGACGAACAGGGCGCCCGATGCCTTGTCCATTTCATATTTCACCGGCAGGCCGCCCGCGGGGATTTCGATCACCACATTGATGTCATGCGGCGGATTCTTTCCGGCGGGGATTTGGGAAAGGTCCATCTTGTCCTCACATCGTCAGCAAAATCTTCCCGATATGGCCGCTGGAGGCCATGCGGGCGTGGGCTTTCTGGGCGTCGGCGAGAGGAAAGGTTTGATCGACGATGGGCTTGATCTTGCCGGCGTCGATCAGCGGCCAGACGTCTTTCAGCAGGGCATCGCGGATCGCACCTTTTTCCGCGTTGCTGCGCCCGCGCAGTGTGGTGGCGAGAAGAGACAGCCGCTTCATCAGCATCGGCGCGAAATTCACGCTCGCCTGCATGCCGCTCATATAGGCGATGTTGACGATACGGCCCCAGATCGCCGCAGCACTCATGTTGCGCTGGATGTAATCGCCGCCAACCATGTCGAGGATGACGTCCACGCCTTTGTCGCCGGTGAGCTTTTTCACAACCTCGACGAAGTCCTGTTCCTTGTAATTGATCGGGTGGCCGCCGAGCCTTTCGATCACGGCGCATTTCTCCGCCGTCGCCGCCGTCGAGAACACCTTGTGCCCCCGCGCGAAGCAAAGCTGGATCGCCGCGGTGCCGATGCCGCTGGTGCCGCCGTGAATGAGAACCGTCTCGCCGGGCTTCAGCCGCGCGCTGTCCATCAGATTGGTCCACACCGTGAAATGGACTTCCGGCAAGGCGGCGGCATCGATCACGCTGACGCCTTTGGGGACCGGCAGGAGGCATTTTTCCGAAGCGACGGCGAATTCGGCATAGCCGCCACCGGCCATCAGCGCGCACACCTTGTCACCCACCTTGTGGGTCGTGACGCCTGCGCCAACTTCGACGATCTCACCGGATGCTTCCATGCCCAGCGTATCGGGGGCGCCCGGCGGCGGCGGGTAACGTCCGGCGCCCTGCGCCATGTCGGCATGATTGAGCCCCGCGGCGAAGACCTTGATAAGCACCTCGCCCCCTTTGGGTTTCGGCGTGGGAATGTCCGCCACGAGGAGGCGATAGTCTTTCCCCGGATTTTCGATGGCGATGGCCTTCATTGTCTTTTGCCCGGTCTTGCGCGGTTATTTTGCGGGCGTGACACTAGCAAGCCCTTGTGCGGATGCGAAACATGCCGATCGATCCAGAGGAACTCAGCCCACGTAAGAAAATGCCCGAGATCATTTTGGGGCAGGATCTCTCAACCATGTCGGAACATGAACTGGTTGCGCGCATCGCCGCGCTGGAAGAAGAAATCAGCCGTTCGCATGATGCCATCAAAGCAAGGCAGTCCACCAAAAGCGCCGCCGATGCGTTCTTTCGCAAAAATTAGCGTTACGGCGAAACATCGCGGCGTTCACCACAACCTGAGCGGCGAATTCAGCAATCGTTAATTCGCAAGGTGTGCAGTGGCGATATGCAATCGCGCATAAGCGTTGCGCGAATGTCACCGCCCAAATGGTTTATCCATTCGATTGGAAGTAAGATCGCTTGCGTTGACCCACGGGCTTGATAGTTTTCGCGGATAACAAGGGGAAACGGGCGCGCATGTCGCTTACCGATCAAGACGAAGACAATCTCGGCCATGTCACCCGGCAAAGCTTCACCGGCTCGGTGCTTTTCGAAAAGACCTTCGATGAAGGCATGTCGCTGGTCGAAGAGACCGCGCGCTATCTCGACGGCAGGGGCCGTGAAGAATCCAAGGACCTGCCGCGCAAGGCCGCGCTGCTTTACGCCGGCGAGAGCATGCGCGTAACGACGCGCCTGATGCAGGCGGCGAGCTGGCTTCTGGTGCAGCGCGCGGTGCATGAAGGCGAGATGGAAGCGGAGCAGGCGGCGGGCGATCGCTATCGCCTCGGTTCGAAGGAAATCTGCCTGGGCGGCCGCGAAGACGGCACCGACCTTTTGCCCAAAACGCTGCAGGATCTGCTCAAGCGCAGCGACAATCTCTATCGCCGCATCGCCAGGCTGGACGACGTCCTGTTCCGCGGCGGCCTCCCGGAGACCGGCGTGCAAACGCAGATCAACCGCCTCGAAAAGGCGTTTGGCGCAAATTGAACGAAATCCAGTAAGCGCATTGCGGGGACGCCTTGCGGCGTCCGCCCGAGCTTACTTCTTCACGTAATCGCCGAAACGCTTGTTGAAGCGCGTCAGGCGGCCGCCACGGTCGAGCAGCTGCTGCTGTCCGCCGGTCCAGGCCGGGTGCGTGGACGGGTCGATGTCGAGCTGAAGCTTCTGGTCCGGCTCGCCCCAGGTCGTGCGGGTGCGATAGGTCGTGCCGTCGTTCAGGACGACGTTCACGAAATGATAGTTGGGGTGGACGCCCTTTTTCATGGCCGGAAAACCTTCAAACCCGTTCGGAAGCCGGGGCTTATAGAAGAAGGGGCCGGTGCTGGCAAGCCAGCGGCGATAGGCCCGGTTTTGGGGGCTTCAGGGGTAGTTTATAGGAGGCGGGAACCCTAGATACCCATCCATGTCCCAATCCGGCGAAGAATTCGCAGAACAGGTCCAGCATCTCGCGCAGGGCCGGGCCAAGAGCCGGTCGCTTGCGCCGTTGCGGGCCCTGCTGCCGTTCCTCAAGCCTTTCCGTTTCCGGATCGCCGCCGCGACCGCAGCGCTGATCGTTTCCTCGGGCGCGACGCTGACCCTGCCCGCGGCCCTGCGCTCGCTGATCGACCGGGGGTTCAGTGCCGACCAGATCGAGGCCATTTCGCATTATTTTCTTCTCTTCTTGCTGGCGGCCGCCGTGCTTGGGCTTTCGACGGCCATCCGCTTCTACTTCGTCACCTGGATCGGCGAGCGCGTGATCGCGGATCTGCGCAAGGCCGTGTTCGCCAATGTCATCGGCCTGTCGCCCGTGTTCTTTGAAGTCACGCGTACCGGCGAAGTGCTCTCGCGCCTGACCGCGGATACCACGCTGATCCAGACCGTGGTGGGTTCTTCGGTCTCCATTGCCGCGCGCAATTCCGTGATGTTCGTGGGCGGCCTCATCCTGATGTTCGTGACGTCGCTGAAGTTGACGGCGCTCGTGACCGGCGCGGTGGTGCTGGTGATGATCCCCTTGATGCTGTTCGGCCGCTGGGTGCGGACCTTGAGCCGCAAGAGCCAGGACCGCATTGCCGACACCAGCGCCCATGCCAGCGAAACCATCAACGCCGTGCAGACCGTGCAGGCGTTCACGCATGAGAACATCGAACGTGCGCAGTTCGGCCATGCGGTCGAGCAGAGCTTCGATGTCGCCATCCTGCGCACCCGCGCCCGCGCGGCGATGACGGCGGTGGTGATCTTCGCGGTGTTCGGCGCCATCGCGGCGGTGGGCTGGGTCGGCGCGCAGGATGTCGTCGGCCATGCGATGACGGCGGGCCAGCTGGTGCAGTTCATCTTCTATGCCGGCATTGTCGCCGGCGGCGTCGGCGCATTGTCCGAGACCTATGGCGATCTGCAGCGCGCAGCGGGTGCTTCCGAGCGCCTGAGCGAATTGCTCACCGTCGAGCCGGACGTGAAGGCGCCAGCGCATCCGGTCGCGATTCCCAAGCCCGCGAAGGGTGGGGTGCGGTTCGACAATGTGACGTTCCGCTATCCGGCGCGGCCGGACCACAAGGCGCTCAACGGTTTCTCGCTGGACATCAAGCCTGGTGAAGCGGTGGCGCTGGTCGGGCCGAGCGGCGCCGGCAAATCCACGGTTTTCCAGTTGCTGTTGCGGTTCTTTGCTCCGCAGGACGGCACGATCCTGTTCGACGGAATCGATACCGCCGATCTTGATCCCGTGGATCTGCGCCACAACATCGCGCTGGTGGCGCAGGACCCCGTGATCTTCTCCGGCACCATCGCCGACAACATCCGCTACGGCCGCCCGGATGCGAGCGACGCGGATGTGCGAAAGGCGGCGCAAGCAGCGGTCGCCGACGAATTCATCGATCGTTTGCCGAACGCCTATCAGACGCGCGTCGGCGAACGCGGCATGACCTTGTCCGGCGGCCAGCGCCAGCGCCTTGCCATCGCGCGCGCCATTCTGCGCGACGCGCCGCTGCTGCTGCTGGACGAAGCAACGAGTGCGCTGGATTCCGAGAATGAACGCCTGGTGCAGCAAGGTCTCGCCAATCTGATGGCCGGACGCACGACCATCGTCATCGCGCACCGGTTGTCGACGATCCAGAAGCTCAAGCGCATCGTGGTGATGGATCAGGGCCGCATCGTGGGCGAGGGCAGCCATGCCGAACTCGTCGCCGATGGCGGCCTCTACAAGCGGCTGGCCGATCTTCAGTTCTCGCAAGGCATAGCGCTGGCGGGTTAGACTTCGCCGCATGAGCCAGGACCCGGCGCTGCTGCGCCGCCTTTTGCGCGCGAAGGACAGCATGGACGCCGCCTCTCACGAGGAGTGGCCGGTCGCAAGGCTGGCGCGTGTGAGCGGCATTTCGCAGGCCCATTTCGCAAGGTCCTTCAAGCAAGCCTTTGGTGTTCCGCCTCACCGTTATCTGCTGACGCTCCGGCTGGAGCGCGCCGCCGCGCAGCTCCGCGACACGGATATGTCCGTCACCGAGATCGCTTTCGTGACGGGCTGGAACAGTCTTGGGACTTTCGGGCGCGTATTCCGCGACGTGACCGGCGAGAATCCTGGCGACCGCCGCGCGCGCGAGAAAGCCGCGCCGACTCTTCTCGACCTGGTGCCGGCGTGCTTCATCAGCGCCGCCAACCGGCCCGACCTCAAAAAAGCAGTTTCGGAGAAGCGGCGCCAGGACGAGGCAGCTAGTGTCGCCGGGCTCGAAGAAAAGGAGATTTCATGAGCCAGGGAGTTGGGGTCGTCGGACTTTACGTGCGCGATCAGGAGGAGGCCCTCAAATTCTACGTCGACAAGCTCGGCTTCCGTGTCCATACGGATGTGAAGAACGGCGATTACCGCTGGCTCACGGTGCAGCACCCCGACCAGCCAAGCTTTCAGCTCGGCCTGTTCGTCCCGCAGGCGCCGATGCACGACGCGGCGACGGCGCAGGCCTTGCGCGAGATGGTGGCCAAGGGGGCAATGCCGCCGCTGGTGCTCGTGGTCGATGATTGCCGTGCGGCCTACAAGCAGATGCATGCGCGGGGCGTGGAGTTCACGCAGGAACCCATGGAGCGCTACGGTAGCGTGGACGCCAGCTTTCGCGATCCGGCCGGCAATGGCTGGAAGCTGATCGAGACTCGAAAGGATGCGCGATAGGCGCTCCCCAGCTTTGGCCTCAAGGAAGATTCGCATGAATATATTTGTCCGGCAGTTTCACAGATGGATATCCATCCTCTTCACGTTGACGGTGATCGCGAACTTTGCCGTCAGGGTGTTCCGCGAGCCGCCGATGTGGGTGACCTATTCGCCGTTGCCATTCCTTTTCCTGCTGCTGTTCACAGGCCTTTACATGTTCTTCCTTCCCTATGCCGCCAGGGCGCGCCGCGCGGGGCAGCCGGCATGAAGAAGACGGCAGCGAAGAAAGCGGCCGCCAAGAAGACAGCCGCGAAGGATGGCGGCGTCTCCGCTTCCAAATCGATCGATGGGCGCATCAAAGAACTGGGCGACTGGCGGGGCGAAATGCTCGCCCGCATCCGCGGCATCGTCAAACAGGCCGACCCCGAGGTGGTGGAAACGTGGAAATGGCGCGGCGTCCCCGTGTGGGAGCATGACGGGATCATCTCCACCGGCGAAACCCACAAGAGCGTCGTGAAGATGACCTTTGCCAAGGGGGCTTCTCTGAAGGACCCGGCAGGCCTCTTCAATTCCAGCCTCGAAGGCAATGTCCGGCGCGCCATCGATTTTCACGAGGGCGACAAGATAAACGAGAAGGCGCTGAAGGCGCTTATCCGCGAAGCGGTTGACTTAAACACCTCCAAAGCCAAACGGCGCTGATCCTGCACCCAAACAAAAAGGGCGCCGTGATGGGCGCCCTTGGATGGCCGGGTCGCGCTGACGCTGCCCGGCCATGACGATGTTCTAAGGATTACGCCGCGACGATCTCGCCGCCTTCCGGATCGCGCAGCACATAGCCGCGGCCCCAGACGGTTTCGATGTAATTGTCGCCATTGGTGGCGGCAGCCAGCTTCTTGCGCAGCTTGCAGATGAAGACGTCGATGATCTTCAGCTCCGGCTCGTCCATGCCGCCATAGAGGTGGTTGAGGAACATCTCCTTGGTCAGGGTCGTGCCTTTGCGCAGCGAGAGCAGTTCCAGCATCTGATATTCTTTGCCCGTCAGGTGCACGCGGCTGCCGTCCACTTCGACCGTTTTGGCGTCGAGATTGACGGTGAGCTTGCCCGTCGTGATGACCGACTGGCTATGGCCCTTCGAACGGCGGACGACGGCGGCGATGCGCGCGACCAGTTCATCCTTGTGGAAGGGCTTGGTCATATAGTCGTCGGCGCCGAAGCCCAGTGCCTTAACTTTCGCTTCGACGATGGCGTTGCCCGAGAGGATAAGGACGGGCGTCTGCACTTTCGCGAGGCGCAGGCTCTTGAGCACTTCAAAGCCGCTCATGTCCGGCAGCTGAAGGTCCAGCACGATAATGTCGTAGTCATAGAGCTTGCCGAGGTCGATGCCCTCTTCGCCCAGATCCGTCGTATAGACGTTGAAGCCTTCGCTCCGCAGCATCAGCTCGATGCTGCGCGCCATGGCGCTATCGTCTTCGATCAACAAAACGCGCATATCAAAACCCCCCTGCGGGAACAGCCGTGGTTAACGGATTGCGAGAAAGGTAAGCGGAATTGGTTAACAACCACTTTAACCTGTTCCCTGAGTTCATGTCCTGCCAAGGGGGCCTTAGCGATCTTCCCGGGCGGGCTCATCCCCTTGATTCGATTTGTTAAGTTTACCGCGACTTAAATCCTTCCCGGCAAGATGTCACCACGGGCCCGAAGATTTCACCGGGCGGCAAGGATTCGATGCGCGCGCTTTTGAAAGAAATTGAGGCCGTTCCGGTACTTACCCGCTTCGGGAAGGTGAGCCGGATCGAGGGGCTGCTGGTCGAGGTGACGGGGGCCGCGGGCGCCATCAGCCTGGGCGGGCAGGTTTATCTAAGTACCTCTACGGCCAAGAAAATTCCTTGCGAAGTGGTCGGCTTTCGCGATGGCCGCGCGCTGGTCATGCCGCTGGGTGCGCTGGAAGGCGTCAGCCTGGGCGCTCGGGCCGATTTTTTTGACCGGCCGGCACAGATTTTCCCCTGCCGCGAGTGGCTGGGCCGCGTGGTCGATGCTTTCGGCAAGCCGACCGACGGCAAAGGACCGCTGGTCAAAGGTACCCTCGGCTATGCGCTGCGTGCCTCGCCACCCTCCGCGCACACGCGCGCGCGCGTCGGCGGCAAACTGGATCTGGGCGTTCGCGCGCTCAACGCATTCGCGACCTGCTGCAAGGGCCAGCGCATGGGCATCTTCGCGGGCTCCGGCGTCGGCAAATCGACCTTGCTTGCCATGCTGGCGCGCAACACCGACGCGGACGCCATCGTGATCGGCCTCGTCGGCGAGCGCGGACGCGAGCTTAAGGAATTCATCGAGGACGACCTCGGGGAAGAAGGTCTTGCGCGCAGCGTCGTCGTCGCCGCGACCTCGGACGAGCCGGCGCTGGTCCGCCGTCAGGCCGCGTTCACCTCCATGGCCATTGCGGAACAACTTCGGGACCAAGGCTTGCATGTACTGCTCCTGATGGACTCGGTGACCCGTTTCGCTATGGCACAACGTGAAGTCGGCCTCTCCGCCGGAGAGCCGCCCGCAAGCAAAGGCTACACGCCGACGGTATTCGCGGAATTGCCGCGATTGCTGGAACGCGCCGGTCCCGGGCCGATGGGTAACACCGGTTCGATCACGGGGCTGTTTACCGTTCTCGTCGAAGGTGACGACCACAACGAGCCGATTGCGGACGCCGTGCGCGGCATTCTGGACGGCCACATCGTTCTGGAACGTGCCATTGCGGAACGCGGAAGATATCCAGCGATCAATGTTCTCAAATCGGTTTCGCGCGTGATGCCGTCCTGCAATAGTGAAGACGAGCAGGCGATCGTCATGCGCGCACGCCAGCCGCTGGCGACCTTCGAAGACATGGCGGAGCTCGTGCGCCTGGGCGCCTACAAGCCCGGCACGAACGCCGAAGTGGACAATGCCATCAGACTTCAACCCGCACTCGAAGCCTTCCTGTCCCAGAAGAAGGACGAGTGCTCGACACTGGCAGATGGGTATGCGGCGCTCGACGCAATCGTCGGCGGCGGTTTGGGGAAAGGTAACGCGACATGAAACGCACCGATTCACTGATGCGCCTGAAACGCTTCCGCGTCGACGACATGAAGCGCCGCATGGGCACGCTCGACGGCATGAAGAGCGACCTTGAGCGCAAGCTCGCCGACCTGGAAGAAAGCGTGGCCCGCGAAAGGCAGCGCGCCAACGATTCCGATATCGGCCGTCTGGCATTTCCGTCCTTCCTGCGCTCCATCGACAGCCGCCGCGACAATCTGAAAGCCACGCTCAAGGAAATCGAGCGCGAGCGCGTGCAGTGCCAGGACGAACTCAACGCGGCATTCCAGGATTTGAAGAGCCTGGAGCTCGCCGTGGACCAGCAGGTCAAGCGCGCCGCCGAAGTGGAAGCGCGCCGCAGCCAGTCGCGCCTCGACGAAATGGCCATCGTTCGCCACCTGCGCAAGCACGCGATGCGCGGCGCCTGAATCTCTTTTCCCTCCGAAGTGCGCAACAGGGGCCAATAGGCCCCTGTTTCGTTATGGGACAGTTCTCCGCTAGATTCGCCGCATTGCTTCGCTGGGGGATGCGATGTCGTTTTCCGAACTGATCTCGCCTTTGGTGGGCCGGCTGGTGCTGGCGTGGTTTTTCCTGACCTCGTCCTTCACCTATGGCGCGCAATGGCATGCCACGATCACGCTGATGGCGCTCAAACACCTGCCGTCGCCGCCGCTACTGCTGTTCGGCGCGATCCTGCTGATGATCGTTGGCGGGATTTCGCTGGTTTTCGGGTTTTACGCGCGCGCAGGTGCTTTGATGCTTTTCGCGTTCACGGTCTGCGTGTCCGTGCTGATGCACGACTACTGGAAGATCTCCGATGCCGCGTCACGCGCCGCCGATTACGACATCTTCGCGCGCAACATGGCGATCGCCGGCGGGCTTCTGTTGATCGTGGGCATGGGTGCGGGGCCGTTCTCGATCGACAACCGTATGGAAGGCGACTAGGCCGTCTTACCAGCCGCCACCGCCGCCGCCGCCGCCGCCGCCGCCGGAGAAACCGCCACCGCCGCTGCCCGAACTCGATCCCGGCGCGGTTGCGGCGGATGCCGCCAGCGATGCGCCCAGACCCGCCGCGACGCCGGCGCCGAAATTTCCGAAATTGCCGCCGGAATACCAGAGCGGCGCGTAATAGCCGCCGGAGGCATTGGGCGTTACGCCCGCCGCGGCGGCTTCGGCCTCAAATTTCTTGCTCCACTGGTTCTCGCAATCGAGCGCAATGGCATAGGGCAGGAATTTCTCGAATACCTCCGGCGTCACCTGCGGCGGGTTCAGCACTTCGAGGCGGTCTTTTTCCGCCGTGTTGAGGAAGAGGCGGAAGCCCTCGATCTGGTCGAGGACTTTCGCACCTGCGGCCGTCGGCGCTTTCAGCAGATGATAAAAGATATAAGAGGCAAAGCCGCCGATGATGAGCGCGGCGCTCGATACCCAGGACACCGACTGGCCGAAGGTGAACAACACGAACACCAGCGCGATCACGAACGGAACCGCAAATGCGCTGGCGAACAGCGCGCCCAGGATATTGAGGAATTTCGAGCCGGGTCCGAATATCGCATCGCGCCAGCTGTCCATCATGCGATGCAGCAGAAAGAAGGTCCCGATGGACCAGCCGCCCAGCCATACCAGCATGAAGCCGGAGCCGCCGGCGTTTTCACCCAGCAGCGCGGAGGCCAGCGCGGTGAGGATCAGGATCGCCACGCCGCCGATGAACCAGTGCAGGTTGGTGACGAAATAGCTCTTCTCATATTCATTCTTGAGCGAGGTCTTGAGCGCTGAGATCGCTTCGGAAATGGCGGTGTGATTGTCCTGTTTGAGCTCGATCCGGTCTTCGGAGCCGAACAGCCGCGTGGCGATGGCGCGCTCGCCGCTCGACAGGGTCGAATCGAAGGGATCCTTGTTGGTGCGCGTGAGCGTATAGGTGCTGCCGCTCTGTGCGATCTTGAGATAGCCCTTCACCGCCATATTGATAAGCGATGCCGAGAACGCCTTGCGGTCATACGCCATGCGCCAGATATAGCGCACGGCGGCCGGCGAGAAATTCTGCGGCGGCGCAAACAGGGCGATGACGGTGCCGTGCTGCGGGTCGCGGCCGAACTCGAACCAAGTCACGAAGAAATAGATGAGCAGGATGGCGAGGCCCAGAAGGGCCGCGATGTTGCCGGCATTGTCGCGAATGAAATCGGCGCGCTTCTCGGCCTCGGTCGGCGGCAGAACCGCGCCCTTGGAAAAGCCGACGGCAATCGTCAGACCCTCGTTGCTGCCGAGCGGCCGGGTCGTCTCGATGGTGATGGTGTTGCCGGTCTGGCGCACGACGCGGGCATTGCTGTCACGCGATCCCGCGCCGCCGGTGTAATAGGCCTTCTGCGCGATCTGGGCATTGGCGGGCAGATGCACCGTCGCCTCGGCGTGATCGATCGGAAAGATCCAGAAATTGCCGGTGACGTTCCAGTAAAGCTCGTCATAGTCCTTGTAGAAGCCGATCTGCCGGTCGGTGACATAAGCGATCGTGTAGGTGTGCGGTCCCTGCGAAACATCCACATCCTTGTCGCCGATCTTCACGCGCTTGCCGGAATCGATGTCCTCCACGT
>Ga0265314_10004275_pt1 | contig 13359 bp, 4 predicted proteins | sample 4126metaG_FD_203106 | JGI IMG/M metagenome (GOLD analysis project Ga0265314, IMG submission 203106) | Rhizosphere microbial communities from Carex aquatilis grown in University of Washington, Seatle, WA, United States - 4-1-26 metaG | ecosystem: Host-associated > Plants > Roots > Rhizosphere >... | reverse complement strand
GCCGGCTGCGCAGGCAGTGGTCCATCACGGACAGCAGGCAGTTCGCATCGGGCGGCAGGTAAACGCGCACGACCTCGGCCTTCTTGTTCACGACGTGGTCGATGAATCCGGGATCCTGATGCGTGAAGCCGTTGTGATCCTGCCGCCAGACGTGCGAGGCCAGCAGGTAATTCAGCGACGCGATCTTCCGCCGCCACGGCAGGTGCGACGTGACCTTTAGCCACTTCGCGTGCTGGTTGAACATCGAATCGACGATGTGGATGAACGCCTCGTAGCAGTTGAAGAGCCCGTGCCGGCCGGTGAGCAAATAACCCTCGAGCCAGCCTTCGCACTGGTGCTCGCTGAGCATTTCCATCACGCGCCCCGTCGGCGCGAGAAATTCGTCGTTCGGCACGGTCGCGGCCTCCCACTGGCGCTGGGTGGTTTCAAAGATGGCCTCCAAGCCGTTCGAGAGCGTTTCGTCCGGGCCGAAGACGCGGAAATTTCGCTGCTCGTTGTTCAATTTCGCCACGTCGCGCAAAAATTTCCCGAGCACATGCGTGTCGCCGATGCCGCGCGCTCCCGGCGCGGGCACATCAGCGGCGTAGTCGCGGAAATCCGGCATCCGCAAATCGCGCAGCAGCATGCCGCCGTTGGCGTGCGGGTTTGCGCCCATGCGCCGCTCGCCCTTGGGCGCGAGTTCGGCCAACTCCGGTTTCAGTCGGCCCTGTTCGTCGAAAAGTTCCTCCGGCCGGTAACTCCGCAGCCAGTCTTCCAATTGCTTGAGGTGCTCGGGATGGGTCGCCGGATCGGAAAGCGGCACTTGATGCGCCCGGAACGTGCCCTCGACTGGCAGGCCGTCGACCACCTTCGGCCCCGTCCAGCCTTTCGGCGAATTCAGCACGATCATCGGCCAGCGCGGGCGCGCGGAATTTCCGCGGGCGCGGGCGTCCTGTTGGATTTTTTTGATCTGCTCGATCGCTGTGTCGAGCGTCGCGGCCATCGCCTCGTGCATCAACGCGGGCTCGTGGCCTTCGACAAAATATGGCGTCCATCCGTAGCCGCGGAGCAACTGTTCCAGTTCCTCGCGTGTGATGCGGGCCAGCAGCGTCGGGTTGGAAATTTTGTAGCCGTTGAGATGCAGGATCGGCAGCACCGCGCCGTCGGTGACGGGATCGAGGAACTTGTTCGAATGCCACGCCGTGGCCAGCGGTCCGGTCTCCGCCTCGCCGTCGCCGACGACGCAGGCAACAACGAGATCGGGATTGTCGAAGACCGCGCCGAACGAATGGCTCAACGAATACCCCAGCTCGCCGCCCTCGTGAATCGAGCCCGGCGTTTCCGGCGAAGCGTGGCTGGGAATTCCGCCGGGAAACGAAAACTGGAGGAAGAGCTTCCGCAATCCAGCCTCGTCCCGGCTGATGTTCGGATAAATCTCGCTGTAAGTGCCCTCGAGGTAGGTGTTGCCCACGACCGCCGGTCCGCCGTGCCCGGGGCCGGAGACGTAGATCATGTCGAGGTCGTATTTTTTGATGACGCGGTTGAGGTGCGCGTAGATGAAGTTCTGCCCCGGCGTCGTGCCCCAGTGCCCGAGCAGCATGTGCTTCACGTCCGCGAGCGTCAGCGACCGCTTCAACAGCGGGTTGTCGTAGAGATAAATCTGGCCGACCGAGAGATAGTTCGCGGCGCGCCAGTAGGCGTCCATCCGGTCGAGCAACTCGGGCGTGAGCGTGGTGGTTTTCATGGTTTAAATTTTCCGGCGCGCGCCGAGGCGAAGGACGCGGGTGACCGATCGCGCGATCATGAGTTCCTCGTCGGTGCGGATGACGCGCACCTTGACGCGGCCGGCGTCCGCCGAAATCAGCGGGGCGTTCTTCGCGTTGCGCCGCCGGTTCAGTGCGACGCCGAGAAAGCCGAGCCCGGCGCAAATCCGCTCGCGGACGAGCGGCGCATTTTCGCCGATGCCGCCGGCGAAGACGAGCGTATCCAATCCGCCGAGCGCCGCGGCGAAGGAGCCGATCCATTTTTTCGCCTGATAACAAAACAGCGCCACGGCCTCCGCCGCCCGCACGTCGGTGGCTTCCCGCGCGCACAAATCGCGCATGTCGGAGCTGATCCCGGAAACGCCGAGCAGCCCGGACTCGTGGTTCACCATCCGGTCGAATTGCGGCGGCGTCATCCGCTCGCTGCGCGCGAGAAACGACAGCAGCCCCGGATCGAGATCGCCGGAACGCGTGCTCATGACGAGGCCGGCCGCGGGCGTGAAGCCCATGCTCGTGTCGATGCTATGGCCGTGAAGCACGGCGGCGAGGCTCGCGCCATTGCCGAGATGCGCGAGGATCACGCGGTCTTTCACCGCCGCGGGATCGAGCCGGCCGAGTTCCTCCATCAAATAAGCGTAGGACAAGCCGTGGAAGCCGTAGCGTTCGACGCCCATCGCCGCGTAGCGCCGCGGGATCGGCAGCAGCTTGGCGACCCGCGGCATGGTGCGGTGAAACGCCGTGTCGAAGCACGCCACCTGGGGCAGCTTCGGATGCCGTTGCGAGAACGCCTCGATCAGCGCGATCTCGCGCGCGAGGTGATCGGGGTCATAGGGCGTGATGTGGTGCAGTTCCGCGAGCAGCTTCGGCGCGATCCGCTCCGGCGCGGAGTGCTTCATGCCGTGCACCACGCGATGGCCCACTGCCTTGATCGACGGGAAAACCGGCTGAGTCTCGAGCCAGTCCAGCAGAAAATCCACCGCCGTGCGGTGGTCGGCGGCGGCGAGCCGGCGCGGCGCCCGCGGGTTTTCCGGCGGATCGCTGACGACCAAGTTCGTTCCGCTCAAACCGATGCGATCGATCTTCCCGTCGAGCCGCCGCCGCGGCGTTTCGCCGGCTTCAAACAGCGCGAACCGGATGCTCGATGAGCCGCCGTTGATCGTCAGGACGCAGGGCGGGGCCGGTTTCATGAGTCAACTTCCGCGATCGCACGATCCGTCCGCGGCTCCCGTTGGGAATTGGTTGTCACACCTCACCATGAAGAGCAATCGCCGACCCCGCAATGGAGTGTTTGCCCAATGTCACTTAGAAGTCACCGGCGCGGAAAAGACCGGGCATCGAACGGCGTGCGCGGCGGCGGGTTTCACCCCATGACGGCTTCCCGCCTTTGACGATATGCTCGCGGGGTGAAAAACCGACGCCTCGACCAGGACCTGTTGACGTCGCAGTTGAAGCATTTTGTCGCCGACCTATTCAGGTGCGACCTGCTTGAGCCGGACAGAATTGCCGACGACGAACCGCTCTTGGGCGGAAGCCTCGGGCTCGATTCATTTGATGCACTCGAACTCGCCATCTGCATCGAAGAAGAGTTTGGCGTCGCCATCTGCGGCGGCGAAACATCGCACCGGGCCTTCAATAGCGTCGCCAGTCTGGCCAGCTTCATCCATGCCGCGGGGAAGGCCAATCTCGCACGCCCGCACAATCTGCTGCCGGCTCGATTTGCCCGCCAAGCGCTGGCTTCGGCTTCGCCGGCGTGAGTGGTCGGTGAATCAACGGACTTTCATTTCGGCGGTGTGCTCCTGATGATCGTCCCGCAGGGGAATCGTGGCGCCGGAAAGTTCCTGTCCGTCGAGGGAGAGCAGATTCGCGTCGGGCGCGTCGGCGGCAAGCCGCGTGATCGTGATGTGATAAACCGTCTGCCGGTAGCGGTAGTGGATTTTGTAAACGGTCCAGGTTCTTGGCAAACGCGGCGCGAGCCGCAGTTGATCGCCCTCGAGATTCACGCCCAGCAGCGTCTCGATCAGCAGCCGATACATCCAGCCGGCCGAACCGGTATACCACGTCCAGCCGCCGCGACCCGTGTGCGGCGCCAGCGCATAGACGTCCGCGGCGACGACATACGGCTCCACTTTGTAGGTCGCGATTTGCTGCGGCGTCGCGCCGTGATGAACGGGATTGAGCAAGGAAAAAAATTCCCACGCGCGATCGTCTTCGCCCATGAGCGCGAACGCCATCGCAGTCCAAATCGCGCCGTGCGTGTATTGGCCGCCGTTTTCGCGGACACCCGGGATGTAGCCCTTGATGTAACCGGGATTGAGCGCCGAGTGATCGAAGGGCGGATCGAACAACTGGATCAGCCCCGCGTCGCGGCGAACGAGACGCCGGTCCACGGATTGCATTCCCTCGCGCGAGTGGGCCGGATCGCCGGCGCCGCTGATCACCGACCAGCTTTGCGGCAGCGAATCGATCTGGCACTCGGGATTGGTCGCCGAGCCGAGCGGTTCGCCGTTGTCGAAATAGGCGCGGCGATACCACGCACCATCCCAGGCGTGCTGCTCGATGTTCTGCCGGAGTTGCTGCGCCTGCGCGACGCACCGCTCGGCAAAGGCCACGTCGTCACGTGCGCGCGCCAGCGCGGCGAACTGCGTGAGAACGTCGTAAAGAAAAAACGCGAGCCACACGCTTTCGCCGCGACCGTCGCGGCCGACCATGTTCATGCCGTCGTTCCAATCGCCGCAGCCCATCAGCGGCAGGCCGTGCGCGCCGAACTTCAGCCCTCGCTCGATCGCCCGCACGCAATGCTCGTAGAGCGTGCCCGATTCTTCCGCGCGATTCGGCAGATCGTAATAGGCCTCCTCCTCCGCCTTGACCGGCCGGCCCTCGAGAAACTGGATTTTTTCGTCGAGCACGCCGGTGTCCGCAACGCACGAAACGTAGCGGCAGGTCGCATAGGGCAGCCACAGGAAGTCGTCGGAAAAATGCGTGCGCACGCCGCGATTCGCCGGCGGATGCCACCAGTGCTGCACGTCGCCTTCGCGGAACTGGCGCGCGGCGGCGCGGAGCAGGTGCTCGCGCGTGAGCGCCGGCTCCGCATGCACGAGCGCCATCGCATCCTGCAACTGGTCGCGAAATCCGTAGGCGCCGCCGGATTGGTAAAAACCCGTCCGGCCCCAGAGCCGGCAGCTCAACGTCTGATACATCAGCCAGCCGTTCGCCATCACGTTCACGGCGGAATCGGGCGTATCCACGTTCACCGCGCCAAGCGTCCGGTTCCAATACGCCCAGACGCCCTCGAGCGCGGCGCGGCTCGCATCGGCCCGGCGAAAACGCTGCACCAGGCTCTGCGCGTCGGCGACGCTGCGCCCGGCGCCAAGGCGGAAAATCGTTTCCCGCTCGTGGCCGTCGGGCAGGTCGAAGGCGACCTGCAACGCACCGCACGGATCAAGCCCCGCGCCGACCTTGCCGGAGAGCCGCGCGCGCTTCAGCGCCGCGGGCTGATCGGGGCTGCCGTTGCGACCGAGGAATTCCTTGCGGTCGCCCGTGAGCGTGCGCGTGGTCTCACTCACATCGAGAAAAACGATGCGGCTGTGAAACTCGGTGTTGTAATAATTGCGGGCCAGCAGCGCGCCGGTCTCGAGATCCACTTCGGTTTGCACGTGCAGCAGGCTCTTCGACCGCAGATCGCCGAGCACCCACTCCCAATAGCCCGTCGCGGACAGGCGGCGCGGCCGGCCCGACACGTTGCGCAATTTCAGCACGGCGAATTTCACGGGCGCATCCATCGCGACGTAGATCCATAGTTCGGACGCGATGCCGTTCTCCGTGTGCTCGAACACCGAGTAGCCGAAACCGTGGCGGATGACGTAGGGTGTCGCACCGCGCGTGGGCGCGGGCGTCGGCGACCAGAATTGCCCGGTTTGTTCGTCGCGGATGTAGAACGCCTCGCCCGTCGTGTCCTGGACGGCATCGTTGCTCCACGGCGTCAGCCGGAATTCGTGGGAATTCTCCAGCCACGTGTAAGCACTGCCGCTCTCCGAGACGACCGTCCCGAACGATGGATTGGCGATGACATTGACCCACGGTGCCGGTGTCGTTTGGCCGGGCGCGAGCGTGATGACGTATTCGTGCCCATCGCGGGTGAAACCGCCGAGACCGTTTTGGAAAAGCAGTTCCCGCGACGGCACCGGTCCGGGCGGATCGCTGCGCGCCGAACGGGTGGACGCGAACGCCGGCACCAATGGCTCGAGCACGCTCCGCCGTTCCATTTGTTCGGTCAGGGTTCCATTTTCGTCGTCGAGGACGATCCGCGCCGCGGATTGCAGCAGCACGCGGTCGTCGTTGGGAATTTGTTCGAGGCGCCGCACGAAGATGCCGCCCGGCTTGTCCAGCATTTGCGCCTCGATGCCCGACGAAATGAGGCTCGTGATTTCGTCCTGCAACGACTGGCGGTAAACCGAAACGTCCTCGTTCACGATGACGAGCTCGGCGACGAGCCCCTTCATCCGCCAGTAGGAGTGCGCCTGGATGAGCTGCCGGACGAGATCGATTTTTTTTGCGTCGCTGATGTGGAGCACGACGAGCGGCGCGTCGCCGGAAATGCCGTAACTCCAGAGGCCGCTTTGCCCGCGACGATTCGTGCGGAGCAAGCTCGCGGTCGCGCGGCGCGCGGGATCGGCGTAGATCAACGCACTGGCGAGCCGGCCGTAGAGCTGCGCGTCGGCCTCGGTGGCGTTGAGATGGCGAAGCGTCACCTGGCTGTGCGTCCACGCGAGCTCGAACGCGCGGTCGCCCATGCGCGCGTTCTGATATTTTTCCACGAGCGCGATCGCCTGGTCGCGGCTCTCGGTCGCGCCGAGCACGAGATCGATGACGACCGTTTCGTTCGGCGGGAGCGTGACCGTGCGGCGGAGTGCGACGATGGGATCGAGCACGGAACCGGCGCTGTCGGACAAGGCCCCCACTTTTTGCAGCGCCGCGGGCCGGGCCGGCGTGCCGCCGCGACCGATAAATTTGGACCGGTCCGTCTCGCAGGAAATCGCGCCGGTTTCACCCGCGCGGCCCAGCATGAGATGCAGGAGCCACGGCGGTTTTTCCTCCGCCGAGCGCGCGCGACGCGTGCCGAGGATCGCCGAGGACATGCGCACAAATTCGGTTTGCACGAAAAGATTGCTGAACGCCGGGTGCGCCGCATCCGTCGCCGCCGGCGCCAGCACGACCTCGGCGTAACTCGTGAGTTCGATGATGCGCGTGCCGGAGCCGCGGTTGACGAGCGTGATGCGCCGTAACTCCACGTCGTCTTCCGGCGACACGCTGATCTCGGTGTGGATTTCGAGGCCGGCGTGACGCTGGCGAAACTCGGCGCGCCCCTGCGTGAAAATGGCTTCGTAAAGCTTCGTCGCGCGCCGCACGGGCTGGTGCGCGACGGACCAGAAGTCGCCCGTCTCCACGTCGCGGAGATAGGCGAACAACCCCCAGCAATCGCGCGTGGCATCCTCGCGCCAGCGCGTGAGCGCGAGGTCGCGCCAGCGGCTGTAGCCGCCGCCGGCGCTGCTGATGACGACGTGGTAATTGCCGTTGGACAGGAGGTGGACCTCCGGCGTCGGCGGCGCGGGGTTCGTGAAAATCCGCATGACCTCGCGGGCGTCGCCCGAGAATTTCCCGGATTCCTCCAGTTCCAAATCGCCGGAGAACACGCTCGCCGCGGCTTTCGGCACGCGCTCCTGCAGCAGCAAGTCCGTCGCCCGGAGCAGCGGGCACGCCATGAAGCGCCGTTGCATCGGCCGGTCCCGCAGCAAGTGAAGAAGCGCCAGCAGGCTCATGCCCTGATGATGCGCCATGAACGAGCGGACGGTGACGCTCGTTTCGTCCGGCGGCAGCCGCGACGGCGTGTAGTCCACCGCTTCGTAGAAACCGTAGGCGCCTTCGCGCCCGTCGGCGGCAAGACGTTGCAGGTTTTCGCACGCCTCGCGCGGCGCCACCATCAGCGCCAGCGCGGTCGCGTAGGGCGCGATCACCAAATCGTCGGCCAGACCGCGCTTCAAACCGAGCCCCGGAACGCCGAACGCGCGGTATTGGTAATTCTGATGAACATCGGTGCGGTTGTAGCCCGATTCGGAAATGCCCCACGGGATGTTCCGCGCTTCGCCGTATTTGATTTGCTGGCTCACCGCCGCCCGGCAGGTGCGATCGAGCAGGGTGTTTTCGTAATTGGGCATCACGAGGAGCGGCATCAGATATTCGAACATCGATCCGCTCCACGAGACCAGGATCGGCTCGCCCTGCGACGCGACGAGCAACCGGCCGAGCGAAAACCAGTGGTCCTGCGGCACCTGGCCCTGCGCGATCGTGACATAACTACCCAGGCGCGCCTCCGACGCCAGCAAGTCGAAGTAACTCGCATCGCGCCGGCGGTCGGTGGCGTTGAATCCGATGGCGAACAAATCGCGCGACGGATCGAACAGCAGGCTGAAATCCATTTCCGCCGCCAGCTCGTCGCTCAACCGCGCGAGGGTTTCCAGCGTGACGAGGCGCTGGCGGGCGTGGCGGCCGGCCTCGCGCAGCGAATCGGCCGACGGTCCGGGCGACGAATCCAATTCCGCGAGGTCGCGCAGCGTGGGCGTTTCGTCGAGGCGGGCGAATTTCGCCGCGAGTTCCGCCGGTTCGCGCCCAGATCGCGCGGCATTCCGCAACCAAGGCGCGAGGAACAACAATTCGGCCAAATGCTCGTCGCAGCTCCGCTTCAGGATTTGCGCCCAAAGTTTCGGTTCGTCGCCGGCGCCTGCCAGCGTGACGGCGATCCGGGCGGCGTGATCACTGGCCCGATTCAGGAGAGCGAACGCGGCCGACAGCGTGGCGGGCGTCTCCGAAAGTTCGGCGTCGAGTTGTGCCAGCGCGGCGTTTTCGCCCGCCAGTTTTCCCAGCACACCCGCCGTGTCACGCAGACCGGCGATGACATGCGGGCCAAAAATTTTCTCGTCGGCCAGTTCCCGCAGCCCGGACCCGAGCGTGAGCAGGTGCCCCGCGAGATTGCCGCTGTCCACGCTGGAAACATAAAGCGGAACGAGCGGCTGGAGCGTGCGGGTGTCATACCAGTTGTAAAAATGTCCGCGCTGCCGTTCGAGCCGCCGCATCGTGGCGAAAGCGTCCTGGGTGCGTCGAATCAAACCGCCCGCCGAGAGATACCCGAAATCCCGCGCCGTCAGATTGGCGAGCAGCGCCAGGCCCATGTTTGTCGGCGAGGTGCGGGAAGCGATCGCCGGCGCGGGGACTTCCTGGAAATTATCCGGCGGCAGCCAGTTTTCCTCCGCCGTGACAAACGCATCAAAAAAATGCCAGGTCCGGCGGGCGGTGTATCCGAGAAAGGCCCGTTGCACATCCGACAAGTCCGGTGCCGGCGGTTGAATGGGCTGGCTGATCCACCACGCGATGAACGGGGAAACGAACCAGATGCCGAGGATCGGCGACGCCAGCGCGAGTTGCGGCGGCGCCATGCGCATCAGAAACAATCCCGCCACCAGCGCGACCAGGGGCGCAATCCACATCGTAAGATAAAAGCCGGCGAGGTCTGTGCGCGCCGCGCGTTCGGCCTCACTCGAAGTCCGCCATTCGAGGAGTCGCTTGCGCGTGATCAACAAACGCAGCAAGGTGCGACCGATCGCATCGAGGCTGATGAATGCATCGTAGGGCAGGAACACCAGTGTGAGAAAAATCTGGCCGAGCTGCCGGCCGCACGAGCCGCCGACACCGCGGAGATGCATCGCCCACGGCAAATCGGCCGGCTTGCGCAAGCTCTCGACGAGCGTCGCCAGCAAGCCGGGGAGCGCGACGACGGCCAAAACCAGCAGCGATCCCGCGCCGCCGGACCCGCGCAGAAGCAGCCAGTTGCCCAGCAGCAGGAGCATCAACGCAACGGGCACGAGACTGCGCCGGAGGTTGTCGAAAATTTTCCACTGCGACAGGACCGAAAGCTGATTGGCGATGCGCCGCGCATCCGAGCCCGGCACACGCGGCAAAAGCCACTGCGAAATCTGCCAGTCGCCGCGGATCCAGCGGTGGCGCCGGCCGATGTCCACGCTGTAGTGGGAGGGATATTCTTCGTAAAACTCCACGTCGCTCACGAGGGCGGAGCGGGCATGGCACGATTCGAGGAGATCGTGGCTGAGCACGGCGTTTTCCGGGAAGCGGCCGGCCAGCGCGCGTTCGAAGGCGTCCACATCGTAAATCCCTTTTCCGATAAACGAGCCTTCGTGAAAGACATCCTGATACACGTCCGACACCGCCCGCGTGTAGGGATCGATGCCCACATCACCAGCGAACAAGCGCACGAACCAGGACCGGCCGGCGCTCGGCAGGCTCACGCCGACGCGCGGTTGCAAAATGCCGTAGCCCTCGACGACAATGCCGCGCGCCGGATCGAACACCGGCCGGTTCAACGGATGCGCCATCGTGCCAACGAGCTGGCGGGCGGCGTCGCGCGGGAGCTGGGTGTCGGTGTCAAGGGTGATGACATATTTGATCGCCGACAAAACGGCGGTGTCCCCGACGACGGCGGAAAAACTGTCGCGCGCGCCGCCGCGGAGGAGCGCGTTGAACTCGGCGAGTTTGCCGCGCTTGCGTTCGTAGCCCATCCACCGGCCTTCACCGGCGTTCCAGCGGCGCGGCCGGTGAAACAGAAAAAAGAACCCGTGTTGGTCCGCGGGATATTTTGCGTTTAACCGCTCGACGCCGGCGCGGGCGCGCGCGAGCAGCGCTTCGTCTTCCGGCCCGACCTCGACCGCAGCGTCATGGAAGTCGGTCAGCAACGCGAAGTGCAGGTGCTGGTCGCGGTTCGCGAGGTGGTGAATCTCGAGCGTCTCAAGCAGGCGATCCACGCCGTCCACGCTTGTGAGCATCGTGGGCACGACTACCATCGTGCGGCATTCGGGCGCGATGCCGGAAGTGAAATCCAGCCGCGGCAACAGCCGCGGCCGGACCAGCAGCGTGGACAGCCAGTTCATCAACGCCACCGCGAGCTGGCTCGCGCACAGCAAGAAAACGATCGTGAAGAAAACAAACTTCCAGCCCTGCACGTCGTGGACGCGGGCCTGCTGGGCAAATTCGAGCGTGACGAATGCGGTGAGCAGAAAAATTCCGCCGACATAAAACAGGAGCGGAAACCGGTGGATACTGCGCTCGGTGAGCGTGCGCCAGCGCCGGCCGGCCTTCGCCGCGCGCTCCAGCAGCGGCACGCCTTTGTCGATCAGATAAAAACCGACGTGTGCCGTCCGGTCGGCGAGGCCTTTTTTCCGGGCGTGGTCCGCGGCCAGTTGGACGGCGTGCCGGGCGATGTCGTTTTCCGCGAGCTGGCTGCGCTGGGCGAGCGCCTCGACCGCATGCCGGTAGCGATCGCGGGTGGAAAAATCCATCCGGCCATAAACGCCCGCGGGGTCGGTTCGCAACGTGTGCTCGACCAGACTCAGCGTCTCCACGAATTCCTTCCAGTCCATCGCGCTCAGGAAACGCAGGCTCGCGATGCTGTGGCTGACGGAGACCTGGTCGGCGGCTTGATTCTGGCTTTCCTGGTGGACGAGTTGTTCGATCGAAAGGCCTTGCTCGACGAGCCGCTGTTCGAGCCAGCTGCGCGCGAGGTGCAGCACCGGACTCTGGCGGGAAAGCCGCTGGCAGAATTCCGCCACGAACGAACTCGACAGCGGCAGATCGGACTTCGCGATGTCGGCCACCACGACGACGAGGTGGGAGGGATTTTTCTCCGCCATGTCCTGCAAGCGATCGACCCACGAGTCCGCGAGGTCGCGGTCGAGCCGGGCCAGCGCGAGCCGCGTGGTGATGCGCTGGAGATTTTCGATCAACCCCAGCCGGAGCATGATCGGAATGGCCCACAGCTCGCCCAGTTTCAGCGGGCTCATCGCCTGGTAGGCGGCGACGAACGCGGTGAGCGGCGCGGCATCGACCTGCGCGTCCACGTGCGAAATCAGTTCGAGCACGATGTCGTAAACGCGCGGCAGGCCCGCGGACTTGCCGCGCAACAGGCGCGGCAGCTCGTGGCTGTAGTTCCGCGGCAGATGCCGCCGGGCCATTTGAATCTGCTCCTCGATCAGGTAAAAATTATCGAGCAGCCACTCGGCGGCGGGCGTGATCTGCCGCGCTTGAGTTTGATCGACCGCGACGGTGGCGCGGTTGAAGCCGCGGAGGATTTCCTCGTTTTCGTCCAGCCGGGCCAGCAGCCGCGTGGGGCTGTGTCGAACGACGGCCTCGTGATTGGCGGCGAGGGCCCGGGCCAGTCGCGCCAGTTGTTCGACGCCGAACAACTCGGCCCGCAGCGGCGGTTCGCTCGCGCGCGGGCGCGTTTGCCGGGCTTTCCAAGTTTGCCAGCGTAACGAAAGAGTCTGCATGTGGTTCTTACTTTTCGATCGCAATACCTGCCATCGACCTGTCCTTGGGAATCGATCCCGATGGGTCGCAACCGGTTCCCCTCGTTCGCGACGCCGACCAGCCCGGGCTCAACCCCTGCGGCTCATCACGACGGCCATCGATTCCGGGATCCGGCCGAAGCGCCGGGATGAAGTGAGCACGAACTGACCGGGAGATATTGGTTCCATTCTAGAGTGACTGTGCACTTTAACCTGAAAAATAATATGGGGTGTTGTTCCCGGATGGTCGTTGCGTGACCTCGGGGCAGCGGCGCGGGCGTGGGGCCGAGCGAATTCCGTCAGGGGATAATCCTCGCGCCGCGGCGTTCGGTTAGGGTTACACCCCATAGTCCGGGCAAAAGTTTGCGGGCATCTTTTGCACCGCTGAAACATGACGCCCGAAGACGGGTCCGGACTGCTCATTTGCCCGCCGATTCAAGTTTTTCCAAATTATGACCTCGCCCGCGCTACTCACCGGCTCGCATCTGCGCACCTACAACACCATCTTCCAACATCCCGTCTCGCACAATTTGGGGTGGCACGACGTTGACGCCTTGTTTCGCCACCTCGGCCAAGTCGTGGAGAATCCCAACGGAAGCCTGACGGTGACACGCAACGGGCAGACCCTCGTCTTGCAGCCGCACCGCACCAAAGACGTCGCCGAGACGAGCGAGCTCATGACGCTGCGCCATTTTCTCGAGCGATCGGAGACGCCGGAGCCCGCCGCGGACGGTGGGGAGGCCCATTGGCTGGTGGTGATCGATCACCACGAGGCCCGCATTTACCGCTCCGCCAGGCCCGGCGCCGTCTCGCAACAAGTCCGGCCCCACATGCCGGAGGACTTTTTTCGTCATGCGCACAACTCGCAGAATTTTTCGCGCGGCCAGGAAAAACCGGATCCCAACAGCTTTTTCGAGCCGGTCGCAGCCATGCTGAACGGCGCCGGGAAAATCCTCGTTTTCGGCACCGGCACGGGCGGCAGCAGTGAAATGGACCAGTTCGTCGCGTGGTTGAAACTCAATCGCCCGCCACTGGCCGCCCGGATCGTCGGTGCGCTGGCGGTCGATGAATACCACCTGACCGAAGGCCAGTTGCTCGCGAAGGCGCGGGAATTCTACGCGAGCGCCGCGACAGTTTAGCGCCCGCGTGGACCGGGGACGCCGCGCCTCATGGCCGTAAAATTCCAGGACTACTACGAAACGCTGGGGGTC
>Ga0265314_10004274_pt1 | contig 13359 bp, 15 predicted proteins | sample 4126metaG_FD_203106 | JGI IMG/M metagenome (GOLD analysis project Ga0265314, IMG submission 203106) | Rhizosphere microbial communities from Carex aquatilis grown in University of Washington, Seatle, WA, United States - 4-1-26 metaG | ecosystem: Host-associated > Plants > Roots > Rhizosphere >... | reverse complement strand
CAACCAGTCGGTTGTGGTGCCCGGCGGAAACTCCGGCATCTATATCTCCGCTCTCGGCACAGGGACCGGAGGGATCGGCACCTACACGATTGCCGTGCCCCCCAACAACACGAACACGACCACTCCAAGTCAGTCTGTCGGGACCACACAAGCCACATTTACGGCATCGACTGCCGGGACCACGCTGACCGTGACAGGCACGCCGACCGGCACGTTGGCCGTCGGGCAGTATTTGACGTCAACCGGCGGTGGCACGAACGTCACGTTCGCTACCAAGATCACTGCGTTGGGTACCGGCACCGGGGGCGCGGGCACGTACACCATCTCCTCCAGCCAGACGGTCTCGAGCAGGAGCATGACCTCCGTGACTCCCATTGCGCTGACCACATTGGGATGGAGCCCGCAGCTGGCCGCGGACGCGGGCCTTTCGATCGGTGGCTGGGGAACGGGCGGCATCATCGTGGACAACACCTCGGGACTGACCGGGACGTCGCAGTTGTATTTCTCGACGATCAACAACTCTGGAAGCAACGCCCTCCAGGCATCCCAATCGGGGCTCAACTAAAAGTTGAATTGAAAGAAGAAGACATCCATGAAGTCTGAAACTCCCCGCAACGAACCGGGCACTGATGGGCCGAGGAAAAAGCCGTACGTGCGGCCGTCCTTCCGCCACGAGCAGGTTTTCGAGACGATGGCGCTTGCTTGCGGCAAGGTCAGCACGACGCAGTTCTCCTGCCGCGCCAACCGCCGGAATTCGTGAACTCCGCGCACCTTCATCATGCCGGCGCCGTCGCCGGCGAATTGGCTGCGGAAGTGCTCCGTCGCTTCGGCCGGGTCAGCATGAACGTGCTCGGCTCGAGCATGCTCCCGGCCATTCGGCCCCACGACACCGTCCACGTTCGCAGCTGTGCGCACCATGACGTGAGCGAGGGACAGGTTGTCGTGTTCTCGCGTTGGGGCCGGCTGTTCGTGCATCGCGTCGTCGAGGTTTCCACCGACGGCACTCTCGTCACGCAAGGCGATTCGCTCCACGAGCCCGATCCGCGTGTCCATGCGGCCGAGCTGATCGGCAGGGTCGAACATGTCACGCGGCGTGCGTGGCCGGTCGAATCGTCGTGCGTGTGGCATCGGCCGACTCGCATCGCCGCGGGTTTTTTCCGTCGCTCTTCGCTCGCACGGTGGCTTCTCGCAAAATGGCGGGCGCACAGGCGAGGAACCCACAGGTGACAAGCACACGCTCACCCGTCCGTACCGACATCGAGATCGGTGGCGTGACCGTGCGCGTTTGCAGTGACGATTCGAAATTCCAGAAACTGCTTCACGAGCGATTCGATGGCTTCGTGCGAAGCGGCGGTGAGCCTCATATCGAATTCGACATCGAGCTCACGTCGTCGCCCATGGGCGACCCGGACGCAGACGTGCACGTCTTTCGCAGCGGCGAAGAGTGGCACCTGGAGCGCGGCGACTTTCGTGCGGAATGGAATCCGCAGTGCGGCCGCGGGCACATCCGGCAGTCGGTCAATCCCTACGCTATCGACTCCGTGTTGCGAATCGTCCATTCAATCGTGCTCGCACGCGAGGGCGGCCTTCTCGTACACGCGGCAAGCTGCGTGCGCAACGAGCGCGCATTTCTTTTTTCAGGCAAGTCGGGCGCAGGCAAGACGACGATCTCGCGCCTGGCCCCGCGCGATGCGCACTTGCTGAGCGACGAGATTTCGTACATCCGTACAGAAGAGCAAGGCTGGCGCGCGTGGGGAACGCCGTTCTCGGGCGAGCTCGCCAAGCCGGGCGAAAACGTGAATGCACCCTTGCACGCCATTTATCTTTTGGCGCACGGCAAGGAAAACCGAATCGACGATATTGCTTCTTCCGACGCCGCGCGCGCGATGCTCGGCAACGTCCTGTTCTTCGCAAAAGATCCGCAACTCGTGCAGATGGTGTTCCAGTTGACGCTCGGTCTTGTCGAAACAGTGCCCGTGCGCAGCCTGACTTTCGTTCCCGATTCGTCTGTCTGGGAGATGATTCAATGAGCACAGACTGCTTCATTGCCCGCTCGCCCAAGGTCGCTGCGCGCCGCATCGGCGATGAAGTGATGATCATGTCCGGGCTCGACTCATCGCTCTTCAGCCTGAACGAAACTGCAGCGATCCTGTGGGAATGCGCGGACGGCGTGACGCCGCTCTCAAGCATCGTGCGCGAACGAATCTGCCCGCGCTTCGAAGTCGAGTTCGAAGCGGCCATGAAAGATGCACGAGAGCTCGCCGAATCGCTGGCCGCGCACGGCATTTTTCTCATCTCCGACCAGCCGACAACAACCGAAGGCGCCCCATGAGCGAATTGATGCTTGAACTGGGCGCGAAGGCGCTGCGTCTGGGAGTTCCGCTCAGCGTGCAGCTCGATCTCACGTATCGCTGCAATGAACGCTGCGTCCATTGCTACCTCGATCACGAAGATCACGGCGAGATGACGACCGCCGAAATCAAAGGCGTGCTCGACCAGCTGGCCAGGGCCGGTGTGTTCTTCCTGAACCTGAGCGGCGGCGAGATCTTCATGCGCCGCGACCTGTTCGAGATCATCGAGCACGCGCGCAAGCTGATGTTCTCGGTGAAGCTCAAGACCAATGCAGTGATGATCCGGCCCGCGAAAGCCAAGCGCATTGCCGAACTCGGCGTGCATTCGGTGCAGATCAGCCTCTATTCGCATCGCGCCGAGGTGCACGATGAAATCACGAAGCTGCGCGGATCGTTCAAGCGCACGATCGAAGGCGCCCGCATGCTGAAGGAAGCCGGCGTGCAGGTGAGTTTCGCGAACGTGCTGATGAAGGGCAACGAGACCGACTATCCGCAAGTGCAGGCACTTGCCGCGGAGATGGGCGTCGGGTTCAACGTCGACGCAACCATCACGCCGATGATGGACGGCGACCGCTCCGTCCTGTCGCTCAACATCGATCCGGCCACGCTCGAGAAAGTCTTCCACGATGTGTCGCTCGTCGGCGCGACCGAAGATTTTTGCGCGCCGCCGCCCGGTGCAATGGATGCAGCCGATGCATTCGAGACGCTTCCTTGCAGCGCGGGCCATACGGCTGCGTACATCTCGCCGTATGGCGATGTCTATCCGTGCGTCGCGTTTCCGCTGCCCTGCGGCAATGTGCGCGAACAGGATTTTGGCGACATCTGGCGCGACTCGCCGCAGCTGGAGGAGGTGCGCGGCATCACGGTCGGGCACCTGCAAGGCTGTTCGAGCTGCGCACATGGCGGCACCTGCACGCGATGCCCGGGGCTTGCCTATCTCGAGGGCAACATGCGCGGCCCGTCGACACAGGACTGCGAAAAGTCGTTCGCCCGAACCGGCGTGCCGTCCGAAAATCTTCTCGCGAAACGGGCGCAGGACAGCGCGAAGTCTCCGTCGGGCCGTGCGGTGACGTGGATGGTGCCGGCCTGAACTTGTGCGCGATATGTTGATGAGACCGATGAACCGGATGAGCCCCGAAGCCGAATTCCTGCTGCTGTGCGTGCAGCCCACCGATGCATCGCACGGTTCGCCGCAAGCTGCGGCCCGCAATGCGCAAGACCTTGTTGATGCGTGTCTCGATTTCGATGCGTTGTTCGAATTGGCCGGGCGCCACCGCCTGCGTTCATTGCTGTCGCGGCGCATCGACGACATGGAGATTCATTCCATCCCGCATGGCGCGCACACCGCGCTATGGACCTGGAGCGTTCGCGTCGAATCGCACGCGACCGGCTACGCCGATGAATTGGCCAGGACGCTCGAAGCGTTCGAATCGGCGGCGATTCCCGCGTTGCCGTACAAGGGCCCCGTGCTTGCGCAGTCGCTCTTCGGCGACGTCGGCCTTCGCGAATTCTCCGATCTCGACATCCTCGTGCGCGCCGACGACGCTGTTCGCGCCGCTGAAATTCTCGTCGCGAATGGATACGTCGCGAGCGCGCCGAACCTTGCGCGGCTTATGCGTTCGTCCGCGGAATATCACGCGGAATACGTGCATGCCACCAAGGGCATCGGGATCGAATTGCACTGGAAGACCGATTCGCGGTTTCCTGTCGAGGAGGCCTTCGCGCAGCCGTGGTGGAAGCGCCACCATCGCGAGCCGTTCGGCGAATCGAGTGTGCGCGCAATCACCGCGAGCGAGTTGCTGCTTGTGCTCTGCGTGCATGGCAGCAAGCATCATTGGTCGAGTCTCGCGTGGCTGGTCGATGTCGCGCAACTCATGTGCGGTCGCAATGCGGCCGATTTCGAATCGCTCATCGAGATTGCGCGGCGATTCGGTTGTGAGCGTCGCTTCGCGCTGGGGCTGCGGCTTGCGCAGCGCTTGTTGAATGCGCCGCTGCCGCACGCGGCGCAGCAGTGGCTCGCTTCGCAAGGGGAGGCGATCGAGCCCTTGTGCTCCAGGCTCTCGCAGCACTTGCTGGCACGTGAAGCAGTCGAGGTCAGTGTGTTCGACCGCCTGCGGCTGGACTTGCACTTGTGCGACCGCGTTCGCGATCGCATCTCGCATACGGCCGGCGTGCTGCTCCGTCCCACCGGCGAAGACGAGCACGCCGCGGGCGGCTCGGTGCCGATCGCATCGGCGCTGCGGATCGCGCGGCTGCTCAGAAGGTACGCGGCCTAAGCCGGGAACGCTTTCAGCAGAAGCACCGTGTACACGATGTACCGGGCCAGCTTGCCGATCGCCATGTAGAGCGAACAGCGCCAGAAAGGCATTCGCAGCCAGCCCGCGGCCGCGCACAGCGGATCGCCGATCACCGGCAGCCACGCAAGCAGGCACGCCTTCGGGCCCAGGTGTTCGAGCCAGCCGAGCGCCTTCGCGTGCCATTTCGACTTCGAATACTTGTCGACGATGTGATGCGCCTCCCAGCCCATCCACCAATCGACCATTCCGCCGAGCGTATTGCCTGCGGTGGCGACGACGATCGCGCTCCAGAACAAATCGGGATTGAGGCGGAGCAAACCGTACAGCGCGGGCTCGGATGCGACCGGCAAAAGCGTCGCCGAGATGAACGTCGCAATGAACAGGGCGGCAAGGCCGTAGTGCGGCAGCGCGAGCAGATTCAGGATCGGATCGAGCCACTCCATGCGCGGAGCATATAGAAGGGCAAGTGCAGAAGCGCAAGTGCGCCGGACACGCATGGCCATACGCAGTTTTTTATTTCAGGGCGTGAGATGGCGCGGGCATACAATCGTGCCTCCTTTTTAAGCAGCCCCTCTTGCCATTCCCATGAACATCGGCCCGCACGAGCTCGCGAACAACCTGTTCGTCGCGCCCATGGCCGGTGTCACCGATCGGCCGTTTCGCATGTTGTGCCGCGCGCTCGGCGCGGGCTACGCGGTCAGTGAGATGGTCACTTCGCGGCGCGATCTCTGGCATAGCCTGAAGACCTCGCGCCGCGCCAATCACGAAGGCGAACCCGGCCCGATCTCCGTGCAGATCGCAGGAACCGACGCGCCGATGATGGCCGATGCGGCTGCGTACAACATCGATCGCGGCGCGCAGATCATCGACATCAACATGGGTTGTCCCGCGAAGAAGGTGTGCAACAAGTGGGCGGGCTCGGCGTTGATGCAGGACGAGCCGCTTGCGATCTCCATTGCGCAAGCCGTCGTCGATGCGTGCGCGCCGCACGGCGTGCCGGTGACGCTGAAGATGCGAACGGGCTGGTCGCAATCGAACAAAAATGCCGTTCGCCTTGCGCGTGCCTTCGAAGACATCGGCGTGCAGATGATCACCGTGCACGGCCGCACACGCGAACAGGGCTACGGCGGCTGCGCGGAGTACGACACAGTCGCCGCAGTGAAGAGTGCGGTGCGCATTCCGGTGGTCGCGAACGGCGACATCACCACGCCGGAGCGCGCGCGCGATGTGCTCGCATACACGCGCGCCGACGCCGTGATGATCGGCCGCGCGGCGCAAGGCCGGCCCTGGATCTTTCGCGAGATCGCGCATTTTCTTGCGACGGGCACGCATCTCGCGCCGCCGCTGGTCGCCGAAGCGAAGCGGCTGCTGCTCGATCACTTGCAAGAGCATTACTCGCTCTACGGCGAATTCACAGGCGTGCGCAGCGCACGCAAGCACATCGGCTGGTACGTCAAGGGCCTGCCGGGCGCGGTACAGTTTCAGGGCAACATGAACGGGATCGGGGAGAGCGCTGCGCAGTTCGCGGCGGTGGCGGAGTATTTCGACGAGCTTGCACAGGCGCACGACCGCTTGCCTGCAGCTGCCGCGAACCCCCACGACGAAGAAGAGGTAGTGGAGACAATTCAATGAGCAAGAAGCACATCGAGGAGTGCGTGCGCACCAGCCTTGAGGGCTATTTCAAGGACCTGCGCGGCACCGAGCCCGATGGGATGTACGAAATGCTGGTGAAGGTGGTGGAAAAGCCGCTGCTTGAAGTCGTCATGGCCAAGGCCGAGTACAACCAGTCGAAAGCCGCGGAGTGGCTGGGCCTCAATCGCAACACCCTGCGCAAGAAGCTCGTCGAACACCGCCTGATCAAGTAACACGAACAAGATGAATGCACTGATTTCCGTCTCGGACAAATCCGGGATCGTTGAGCTTGCCCGCTCGCTGCACGCGCTCGGCATCAAGCTCATCTCCACCGGCGGTACCGCCAAGTTGCTCGCGGCCGAAGGCTTGCCGGTCACCGAAGTCGCCGAGGTCACGCAATTTCCCGAAATGCTCGACGGCCGCGTGAAGACGCTGCATCCCAAGGTGCACGGCGGCTTACTCGCGCGCCGCGATGTGCCGCAGCACATGCAGGCCCTGCGCGATCACGGCATCGACACGATCGACCTGCTCGTCGTGAATCTCTATCCGTTCGAAGCGACGGTCGCCAAGCCCGGCTGCACGCTTGAAGACGCGATCGAAAACATCGACATCGGCGGGCCCGCGATGGTGCGCTCGGCCGCGAAGAACTGGAAGGACGTCGGCGTGCTCACCGACGCATCGCAATACGCGGGCGTCATCGACGAACTCAAGTCGCACGGCAAGCTGTCGGACAAGACGCGCTTCGCGCTCGCTGTCGCCGCGTTCAACCGCATCAGCGACTACGACGGCGCGATCAGCGACTACCTCTCGGCGTTCCAGGAGGATGGCTCGCGCACCGTCTTCCCGTCGCATGCGAACGGGCGCTTCGTGAAGCTGCAGGAACTGCGCTACGGCGAGAACCCGCATCAGCAAGCGGCGTTCTATCGCGATCTGCATCCCGCGCCGGGCTCGCTCGTCACCGGCAAGCAGATCGAAGGCAAAGAGCTTTCGTACAACAACATCGCCGATGCGGACGCGGCGTGGGAATGCGTCAAGAGCTTCGACACACCTGCGTGCGTGATCGTCAAGCACGCCAATCCTTGCGGCGTGGCCGTGGGCCGCGATTCGCTCGATGCGTATTCGAAGGCATTCAAGACCGACCCGACATCCGCGTTCGGCGGCATCCTCGCGTTCAATCGCGTGTTCGACGTCGCGGTCGCCAACGAGGTCATCAAGCAATTCGCCGAAGTGATCCTCGCGCCCGAATTCACGCCGGAAGCGCTGGCTGTCTACAAGGGCCGCCCGAACGTGCGGCTCATGCAGATCGCGTTGCCGAAGCAAGGCAGCTCCGATTGGGACAACGGGCGCAATGCAATGGACGTCAAGCGCATCGGCTCGGGCCTCTTGATGCAGACGGCCGACAACCACGCGTTGACGTTCGCCGACTTGAAGGTCGTCACGAAGAAGCAGCCCACTCAGGAAGAACTGCAGGACTTGCTCTTCGCATGGACGGTGGCGAAATTCGTGAAGTCCAACGCGATTGTCTTCTGCAAGGGCGGCATGACGATGGGCGTGGGCGCGGGGCAGATGAGCCGGCTCGATTCCGCGCGCATCGCCAGCATCAAGGCCGAACACGCAAAGCTGTCGCTCAAGGGAACGGTCGTCGCGAGCGATGCGTTCTTCCCGTTCCGCGACGGGCTCGATGTTGTGGTCGATGCAGGCGCGACATGCGTGATCCAGCCCGGCGGCTCGATGCGCGATGCGGAAGTGATCGCGGCCGCCGACGAACGCGGCGTCGCGATGGTGTTCTCAGGCGTGCGGCACTTCAGGCACTGACTTCAAGCGCCCAGCGCGCCGAACACCTCTTTCGCCGCGGCAATCGTCTGCGCGATGTCGTCGTCGCTGTGCGCGCTGCTCACGAAGCCCGCCTCATACAGCGCGGGCGCGATGTACACGCCGCGATCGAGCAGGCCGTGGAAGAGCACGTTGAACCGCTTCGAATCGCTGGCCATCACCTGCGAATAGTTCCGCGGCAATTCGGGCAGCAGGAAGAAGCCGAACATTCCGCCTTCGGAATCGGCGCTGAACGGAACACTGCATTCGCGCGCCGCGGCCTTCAGGCCACCCGCGAGCTTCGATGTCTTCGCGGCGAGTGCGTCGAAAAATCCCGGCTGTGCAATTTGCTGCAACGTTGCAAGCCCGCATGCCGTGGCCACCGGGTTGCCTGACAGGGTGCCCGCCTGGTACACGGGGCCGAGCGGTGCAAGCTGCCGCATGATCGCGCGCGATGCGCCGAACGCCGCGAGCGGCATTCCGCCGCCGATCACCTTGCCGAGCACCGTGATGTCCGGCGCGAAACCGGGCAGCGATTTTGCATACACCGACTGCGCGCCGCCGAGCGCGACGCGAAAGCCGGTCATGACTTCGTCGAACACAAGCAGCGCGCCGTGCTGAGTGCAAAGCTCGCGCACGCGCTTCATGAAAGGCAATTGCGCGCGCACGAAATTCATGTTGCCCGCGATCGGCTCGATCACGATGCACGCGAGATCGTTTGCATGCAGCGCAAAAGCCTCTTCGAGCTGCTGCACGTTGTTGTACTCGAGCACGATCGTGTGTTGCACGACTTCCGGGGGCACACCCGCGCTCGTCGGGTTGCCGAAAGTGGCCAGACCCGAGCCCGCTTTCACCAGCAGCGCATCCGCATGCCCGTGATAGCAGCCTTCGAACTTGATGATCTTGCTGCGGCCGGTCGCGCCGCGCGCCAGGCGGATCGCGCTCATCGCGGCTTCGGTGCCGGAGCTCACGAGCCGCACCATTTCGATGGACGGCACGTGCCGCACGATGGCTTCGGCGAGGTCGATCTCGCGCTCGGTCGGCGCACCGAACGAGAATCCGTCACGCACCGCTTTCTCCACGGCTTCGACAACCGCAGGGTGTCCGTGGCCAAGGATCATCGGGCCCCACGACCCGATGTAGTCGATGTAGCGCGTGCCGTTCGCATCCCAGAAATACGCGCCCTGCGCGCGTGCGACGAAACGCGGCGTGCCGCCCACCGCGCGAAACGCACGCACCGGCGAATTCACGCCGCCCGGAATCAGTTGTTGCGCGCGCGCGAAGAGTTCGGCGTTGCGGTCAGTGCTTTGTGTCATGGGCTGGCATGTCGAGAACCTGGAGCGTGCGCGCTTCTTCCTGCGTAAGCGCATCGGGCTCGTCGCCTTCTTCGGGCTGCGCCCAGAACATGCGGTCGGGCACGACGTTTCCCATGCCGGGACGGAAGCCCGCGTCGAGGCAGCGGTCGAGATAGGTGAGCGCTTCGGTGGCGGCGTTCGTGAGGTCGGCGCCGCTCGCGACGAGCGCGGCAAGCGAGGCCGACAGCGTGTCGCCCGCGCCGCTGAACGTGGCTTCGAAGCGTTCGAATTTCTGAGTGGCGAGCACGGCCTGCGGAGTTGCGAGGACGTTGTCGATGAACTGCTCGGGCAGCACGATGCCCGTGACGAGCGTGTACGGCACGCCCATCTCGCCGGCGGCGCGTGCGATGTCTCGCGCCGTGGGTGCGCGCTCCCCGCTCCATTCGGGGAGCAGCCAGCGCCACAGCGTGCTGTGGTTTCCGACCAACACGGTGGTTTGCGGCAGCATCAGCTCACGGAACGCATCGAGATACAGGTCGATCGACGCTTCGTCCCACCACGCGAGGTTGGGCATGTATGCGATGACGGGCACATCGGCATAGTCGGCCGCGATTTCGGCGATGGCGCTGATCGTCTCGGGCGTGCCGACGAAGCCCACTTTCAGCACCAGCGCGCTCGTGTCTTCGAGAATCGCGCGCGCCTGTTCGGCGACTGCGTCCTCGTCGAGGGCGTAGTGATCGAAGGTCTCGGCGGTGTCGCGCACATATGCGCCGGTCACGACGGGCAGCGCATGCGCGCCGACCGATGCGATTGCGACGATGTCGGCGGCAATGCCGCCGGCGCCGCTCGGATCGCTTGCGTTGAACACGAGCACGCACGCGGGGTCGGGACCCTGCGCGGCGTCGGTGTTCGCAGCTTCGTCTTTCGGGGGATTGGGGTTTGTCATAGGCCGATTCTTCCAGTCATCGCCCCGGTCGCGGCAAGAGCGGGGAAGGCCCTCGATACAATCGTTGCATTCTATTCGAAGGCCCTTTAAGCTGTGACGACAGAGACGAGTACCAAAACCTGGATGTGCCTGATCTGCGGCTGGATATACGACGAAGCGGCAGGCGCTCCGGATCATGGCATCCCGCCCGGCACCCCGTGGTCCGAGATTCCGATGAACTGGACATGTCCGGAATGCGGCGCCCGCAAGGAAGATTTCGAGATGGTGCAGATCTAGGCGGTGCCTCGCCTCGGATTTCGTAGGGATGATGCCGCCACCGATGCAGTTACAACTATGAGGAGCAGCGTCCTGTGAGCACGTCCGGCCTGAAGGTGCTGGTGATCGACGACAGCAACACGATCCGGCGCAGCGCCGAGATCTTCCTCAAGCAGGGTGGGCACGACGTCTTGCTGGCCGAAGATGGCTTCGACGCCCTCGCGAAGGTCAACGATTACCAGCCGAACCTGATCTTCTGCGACATCCTCATGCCGCGGCTCGACGGCTACCAGACCTGCGCGATCATCAAGCGCAATGCGAGATTCGCATCGGTGCCGGTCGTGATGCTTTCATCCAAGGACGGTGTGTTCGACAAAGCGAGGGGCCGGATGGTGGGTTCGCAGGACTACCTGACGAAGCCCTTCACCAAAGACCAGCTGCTGCAAACAGTCCAGCAGTTCGGTGCGCAATAAGGAGAGATGAGATGGCGATCAACAAAGTCCTGGTAGTGGACGATTCGAAGACTGAACTGATGTTCATGACCGACCTGTTGCAAAAGAACGGGTTCACGGTCAAGACGGCCGAAAACGCGGACGACACCTTCCGCCGCCTTGCGGAAGAAAAGCCCGACCTGATCCTGATGGACGTCGTGATGCCGGGGCAGAACGGCTTCCAGCTCACGCGCGCGATCACGCGCGATCCGCTGTATGCCGACGTGCCGATCATCATGTGCACGAGCAAAAACCAAGAGACCGATCGCGTCTGGGGCATGCGGCAAGGCGCGCGCGACTACATCACCAAACCGGTCGATGCCGACGAGCTGATGGCCAAGATCAAGGCCCTCGGCTGATCGAGGAAACATGGCCAACCGCGAAGCGCTCCGAGAACTCCAGGCACGCCTCGCGAGCCGGCTTCAGGCTGCGCGTACGGAAGGCGTGCAGGCTTCGTGGCTGGCGGTCGAATCCGGCGGGCACAAGTTCCTCTTCCCGCTGGCGCAGTCGGGCGAAATCTTTCCGTTCTCGAGTGCGCTGCCGGTGCCGTACACGCAGGCGTGGTTCCTCGGCGTCGCGAACTTGCGCGGCGGCCTGTACGGTGTGGTCGATCTTGCGAGCTTTGTCGGCGGGCAGGCGCCCATGCAACGCTCCGATGCAGGCCGCGCCGAATCGCGGCTGGTCGCGCTCAACGCCGCGCTCGAAATCAACTGCGCATTGCTCATCGACAAGCTCTCGGGCCTGCGCAACCTGGACGCGTTTTCCACTTCCAGCGCGCCGCCCGATGGCGCGCCCGATTATTTCGGCACCGGATATACCGATGCCAATGGCGCCTACTGGCAGGAATTGAACCTGCAGGCGCTCGCCGAGCAACCCCAGTTCCTGAGCATCAGCACCTAGGAAGCACCATGTCCGTCGTTGAGAAATTCAAATCCCTGTTCTCCAGGAAGTCCGATGAAGCGCAGGCGGAGACGAGCGGCGAGCTGAGCCTGGCCACGCCCGATGCATCGCTCGATCCGATGGCTACGGGCTCGATCGAGACGCAGCAGGATTCGGACGCGCAGCCGCTCGCCGCGGTGATGGGCGAATCCGACACGGTCGGCGACGACTCGGAGATGGACGGCTACGAAGAAGCCGACCTGATCTCGGTACCGCTTCTCGGCCGGCGCAGCGCAGTCGTCCAACAGCGCACGCTGGGCACATTGCTTCTCGTTGCGCTCATCGTGCTCGGCTCAGTGGCCTATTTCGCGGTGAGCCAGGCGGGCAAGGTCGCGCAGCAGGTGGCCGGCACGGGTACGTCGCTGATGCAGTCGCAGCGTCTGGCCAAGTCGGTCTCGCAAGCGCTGGTGGGCTCGCCGCAGGCATTTCCCGACGTGCAGGAATCATCGGACGTCCTTGCCAAGGAAGTGCGCGGCCTGAAGTCCGGCGACGAATCGCTGAACCTGCAAGCGGTGTCGGACACGCTGCAACCCGACGTCCAGAAGATCGTGCCGATGATGGAACGCGCGGAAAAGAACGCCGCAACCGTCATGGGCCAGCAAAAGATCCTGACGCAGGTGGGCTCCGCCCTTCGCACCATCAACCGCCAGTCGTCCGACCTGCTGGAAATCGCGGAGACCGTGTCGTCGCTCAAGCTTCAGCAGAACGCGCCGCCCGCCGAAATCTCTGCGGCAGGCCAGCTGGTGATGTTGACGCAGCGGATCGGCAAGTCGGCCAACGAATTCCTCACGATGGAGGGCGTCTCGCCCGAAGCCGTGTTCCTGCTCGGCAAGGACTTGAACTCGTTCAAGGAAATCGCGCAGGGCCTGCAGGACGGCAGCCCCGAGCTGCGCCTTCAAGGCACGAAGGATCCGCAAACGCGCGAACGCCTCGATGCGCTGATGAAGCTCTACGAACAGACGCGCACGCAAGCGGGCGCGATTCTCGGCAACCTGCAGGGCCTGGTGTCCGCGCGCGAAGCGCAAGCGGCGATCATTCAGGACTCGGAGCCCCTGCGCAAAGGCCTGGAAGACGTGCAAGGAAAGCTGCAGGCGCAGACCGGCCTTGGCGTAGGCGCATTCATCACGCTGGGCGTATCGGCGGTTTTCGCGATCTTGTGCGCCATCATGATTGCCTTCGTTCAGCTGCAAGACTCGCGCAAGCGCCAGCTCGTCGCGGAACAGCAGCGGCTCGAAGCCGAGCGGCAGGAACAGGAAGCCAAGCGCGTCAACGACGCGAACCAGGCGGCCATTTTGCGATTGATGAACGAGTTGCAGACAGTGGCCGAAGGCGACCTCACAC
>Ga0265314_10004273_pt1 | contig 13360 bp, 5 predicted proteins | sample 4126metaG_FD_203106 | JGI IMG/M metagenome (GOLD analysis project Ga0265314, IMG submission 203106) | Rhizosphere microbial communities from Carex aquatilis grown in University of Washington, Seatle, WA, United States - 4-1-26 metaG | ecosystem: Host-associated > Plants > Roots > Rhizosphere >... | reverse complement strand
TTGGGATCTCAAAGACGTCAACAACAAGATCGTGAACGAAAAAGGAACCGGCGAGATCTACTACGTAAGCGATCTCGGAGCTTCCTTCGGCCCCTCCGGGTTCGTCGTGGGCCACAACAAATCGCGCGGCAATCTACAGGCCTATCGATCCTCGCGCTTCATTACTAAGCTCACCGCGCAGGACGTCACCTTCGCCACTCCCAGCCGCCCCACTCTCATCGAATTGCCGAATCTCCCAGGTTTTATGATGCGCCTGCACCTGCGCTCCATCGGCCGCAACATTCCGCGCATCGACGCCAAGTGGATGGCCGGTTTGCTCGAGCGCCTCTCCCCCGCGCAGATCCGCGACGCCTTCCGCGCCGCCGGTTATTCGCCAGAGGAAGTGGAAGGCTTCGCCACTGTCCTGGAGAACCGCATCTCTTCTCTAAACGACATGTAGTGAACTATTGCGCGAATTGCAGCTCGTGCAATTCCGCATACAGCCCGCCCTTTTCGAGCAGCTCGTCATGCGTCCCTTGCTCCGCGATCGCCCCGTCCTGAACAACGTAAATGACGTCCGCCGACCGGATCGTAGCCAGGTGATGCGCGATCACCATACAGGTTTTGCCCTTCATCAAACGGCCCAGCGCCTCGAACACCAGTTGCTCGGAAGCCGCATCCAGCCCTGAAGTAGGCTCGTCCAACAGCAGAATCGGAGTGTTGCGAATCACCGCGCGCGCGATCGCAATGCGCTGCCGCTGCCCGCCCGAAAGCGTAACCCCGCGCTCACCCACCAGCGTCTCGTAGCCCTCCGGCATCTTATCGATGAACTCATCCGCATTCGCCAACTGCGCCGCTTTCACGATCTCCTCGCGAGTCGCCCCCGGCCTCCCGTAAGCAATGTTCTTCCAGATCGGACCGTGAAACAGCAGCGTCTCCTGCAGCACAAAACTGATCTGCTCGCGAATCGATTTCTGCGTATAAGTTTTTATATCCCGCCCGTCGATCTTCACCACCCCCGACAGCGGATCGTAAAATCGCGACAGCAGCGAAAACACAGAGCTCTTCCCCGCGCCCGTTGGCCCCACCAGCGCCGCCACCTGCCCCGGCTCCACGCGCAGACTGAGCCCCTGGAAGATCGGCCGCTCTGCTTCGTATCCAAACGTCACATTGTCGAATTCGATCTGCCCCTTGAATCGCGGAGCCGGCCTTGCCCCCGGCAGATCCTTTACATCGCTCTCCATCTCCAAAACTTCGCGGATGCGATCGTAACCCACCGCCGCTTTCGAATAGGCATCGGTCATCTTTGACAGATCCTGCATGGGCTTATACATCTTGCCCAGATACAAAATAAAAACCACCAGCGATCCCGAAGACAGCGTCCCATCGAGCACCATGCGCGCCCCAAACCACAACACCAGGCTGGTTCCGATCGCCACAATGATCTCGACAATTGGATACAGCTTCGCCTTCAGCCCGCGCGCCCGCATCGCCAGCTCGACACTCTCAAGGCTCTCTTCTTCCAAGCGCCGCTGCTCGTAATCCTCGCGCGCGAACGCCTTCACGACATGCATCGACGTCAATACTTCCTGGATCACCGACGCGATTTTGCCCTCCTGCTCGCGGACCTGCTTCGAGGACTTCTTAATCAGCCGCGTATAGTGATACACCACCAGAAACAGCACCGGCACCACCGACAGCGCAATCAGCGTGAACTTCCAGTTGATATAAAACATCACGCCGATCATCCCCACCAGCGTCAGACTATTGATCAGCGCACTCAGCAAACCGGTGGTGATAAAACTCTGCACCGAATCGATATCGCCCGTGATGCGGCTGGTCAAATCTCCGGTCTTCGCCTGATCGTGAAACGCCAGCGACAACCGTTGCATGCGCGAATACAACCGCCCCCGCAAATCATGCATCACCCATTGCCCGACACTAGTGGTGAAATATTTCTCGTAGTACGAGCACAGCGCCCCCACCATCGCAATCGCCAGCGCCGCCGCCGCCGCGAACAGCAGAACGCCGTGCTTATCACCCGCCGTGATCTTCAGGATGAGAGGATTCAGCCAGCCGTGAATTTGCCGCCCCCGCAGAACATTGTCGAGGACGATCTTCAGCGGCCACGGATCCAGCAGATTGGCAGCGCCCTCGCCCACCGCCGCCAGCAAGCCTAACGTCAAAGCTTTGGAATGCGGCGCCAGCAGGTCCCGAATAAATCGCGGATCCGATTTCGCCACTCTTCAAACTCTCCGGCCCAGCGCGGTGACCAGGGATAGCAGGAAGAAAATCAGGAATAGAAAAAAGATGACCTTGGCGACGGCCGCCGCCCCCACAGCGACCCCTGTAAATCCGAAAATCGCCGCCCCCAGCGCCATCAGCATGAATATCAGAGCCCAGTTCAACATGGTGCCTCCCCGTTCGTTCAAGCGTCCCGCTCAAGCAGCGACTTTGATGCGCGATTGCACAGACCGCCGCGCGCGCAGCAAACGAATGCGCACCGCCGTGTAACTAATGCCCTGCATGCGTGCGATTTCTTCAATCGGATGCCCTTCGAGATAGTCTTCAAATAACCGCCTGTCGCTCGGCCGGCACCACGCCAGAAACCGCTCCAGATCGATCGCCCCCAGATTGACGTCCGCGTTCGTAGGCAGTTCCGTCAGCGGCATCTGATGGTTCTCGCTGCGCATCACGCTGCGATAGCAGTTGAGCGCAATCGTGTTGACCCAAGTGGTCACCACGCTCTCGTTGCGCAATTGATGAATTCTTTCCCAGCCTTTCGCCCACGCGGCCTGCGCAGCTTCGCGTGCGCATTCGTTACGCGCTCCCCGCGAAAGCAGCAGCCGGATCGTGCGATCGAAGCCACGTTGGTAAGCCTCTCCATATGCTTCCACTGTCATTGCTCTTGGAACTCCTCACATGCCTATTTGCACTTCGGAGTCCACTGCGCTTTTATACGCGAGTCCAGTCTGTATCCCCAACACTGGCCGAAAGTTTTACTGTTTTCGATGCACCCAAGGTAGAAGCTGCACAGGTGCAAGTGCTTTAACTTACCGCTTGCCGATCCACTCGCTCGCGCTCGCCGCGGCTCTCGCGGATTTCATTGATCCGGTTGTGCAGCGTGCGCAAACTGATCCCCAGCATGGCCGCCGCGCGTTTCCGGTTTTGACTCACATAGCGCAAAGTGAGTTCGATGAAAGCAATCTCTACCGCCGACAAAGGTATCCCCGGCCGCAAAGTCAGCGTCTCCACCGGAAAGTTTTGCGCGGCAGTTTTGGGGGCCTGACGCGCAGCCTGCGGCGTCGCCTCCAACTGCACATGCTGCGCCTCGATCGGCCCCGACCCCGCCAGAATCGTGGCCCGTTCCATCACATTGCGCAGCTCCCGCACATTGCCCGGCCACGCATACTCGCGACAGCGTTCCAGCACTTCGGGTGTCACCGCAGTGATGCTGGTCCCGTGCTTCTCATTCAGCAGCGGAATCATCGAATCCATCAACAGAGGAATATCTTCCACCCGCTTGCGCAAAGGCGGCAGCTCAATCTGAAAAACATTCAGGCGATAATACAAATCCCCGCGCAGTTGGTTCTCGCGCAGCGCGTCTTCCGGCTGCCGGTTGGTCGCCGCAATCACGCGCACGTCCACCGGGATTTCCGTCTTCCCGCCCAGCCGCCGGACACTATGCTCTTCGAGCGCACGCAATAATTTCGATTGCGTCGCCGGAGGCATCTCCGTAATTTCATCCAGGAACAGCGTCCCGCCTTCGGCCTGCTCGAAACACCCCGGCCGCCGTTCAAAAGCCCCGGTAAACGCGCCTTTTTCGTGGCCGAACAGTTCACTCTCGATCAGCGTCTCCGGCAGCGCTGCGCAATTCACCGCCACGAACGGCTGGTTCGCGCGCAAACTCAAATTATGGATCTCGCGAGCCGCCAGTTCCTTGCCCGTCCCGCTTTCGCCGATCAACAAAATCGATACCGACCGTGGCGCCGCTTGCCGGATCAGCGAAAACACATCCTGCATCGCAGCCGACCGTCCCACCAGGCGCCCGAACGATGTGCGCTGCACCAAGTCGCGCTTCAGGCTCTCCGCCTCGCGCAGCAGCCTGCTGTGCTCGATCGCCCGCTGCAGCAGCGGCTGCAAAGCGTCCAGCTTCACTGGCTTTTCTAAAAACCAATACGCTTCTAGATCGCGAATGACCGAGAGAGCTTTTTCCAGACTCCCAAAACCCGTCAGCACGATCGCCGGAATCGCCCGCCCCTGCTCGCGCAGCGTGCGCAGGAATTCGAAGCCGTCCATCCTTGGCATCATCAGGTCGGTGACGATTACATCCGGCGCCCAGGAGACCAGCTTCTCCAGCGCCTCCCCGCCATCGCCCGCCGTAGCTGTGACAAAGCCCTCTTTCGAAAGCCGGATCGCTAGCTCATCCCGCATCTCCGCATCGTCGTCGACCAGCAACACCCGTCCCGGCTCTGCGGAACTGAGTGCTTCGGCCACGCTCTCTATTTCGCGGCTCGCGCTGAGACTCATATGACTACGCAGCGCGCCTCGAGCGGCTGAATTCATCGAGTGCCTGCTCCAGCAGCTCCACGCGCGTATTCAGGTCGCGAATTCCATCCAGCAGCAGCACCCGTTTGCTGCCCGCCGCCGGCGATTTCAGTTTCTTCGAGAGACGCTCTTCCAGATCGCGAATGCCAATCAACTCATCCGCTATCCATGACACTTTGCCAAATACTGACACTTTGCCGAACACCCCAGGATTCCGGCCGCCCTCTAGGTTCTTCTTTTGCACGTTCATGCGCATGACTCTTGCATCTCAAGAACCAAACTCCAGAATTTGAATTCCATGCAGTTTTTGCACGGAAAACGCTGTCAGATTTGCCGAAAATGACCACAGGACGCCACGCTCCTCCAGCGTTATCAGTTGTTTCTGCCTGGCATTCCAGTTGCCCTAGCGAGTACCAGGAACAATCACCGCAAAACGCGGCCGGAGAAAAAAATGCTTGGATGGTTGACGGTTTTCGCATTACTCACTGTGTGCAGTGTCGTAACAATGTTGCTCGGAGGGGCTGCTGCCATAGTACCGGCCGTCTCAGCCAGTGCATCTTTTGCGCTGCTATTTTTTCTGTGTCTGCTAACGCGTGCACTTCGCGGCCGCGCATGATCGGACTTGCCCATGCCAGGCAAGCCGAGCCGCGTCGTCGTAGCAATTTATTCATCCGGTGAAGAGGCTGCACGCGCGAATAGCAGTGTCCGCTCCCTAGCCACGAAAACAGAAAGTCTGCTTCTATCGAGTACAGCCCCTGCGCCGGCGCGCTCGCCCTTGAGCCGCTACGCCCCGCCCCTCGCCGGAGAGGATGCCGTTTTAGTCGCTGCGCCTCCCTCCGACATTCAATCCATCGTCAAGACTCTGCGCGGTACCGGCGAGCCTTCCATCTTCATGCTCACCGAGCATGTCCCCGAGCCGCAGCCTCTGCGCGATTCCGCCGCGCCCGCATCCATCGCCGAAATGGCGCACCAGTGCGCCGAGCATCGCAACCCTTCGCCTCTCTGGAAAAATCAAATCCTGGCCCGCGTGCGCGACAGCGAGACTCGCCTCGAAGCGGTGCACCAAAACCTGGGCGAAGCCGCGCGCCTGGATCACACGCTCACGGCATCGGCCGAATGGCTGCTCGACAACGGCTATCTCATCCGCACCGCCATCGCCGAAATCCGCCGCTCGCTGCCCAAAGATCATCCCCATATCCACGCGCGCCAGTACGGCTATCTATTTGTCTCCGAGCTCGCCGCCGAACTGGTCCGCTACTCCGATCATTGCCTCGACGAACACAACATCTCGCAAGCCCTCATCGAATACCAACGTTGGACCCCGCTCTCTATCGCCGAGCTCTGGTCCTTCCCCCTGCTTCTCCGTTTATCCGTCGTCGAATCCCTGGCCGCCCTAGTCCAGCGCGTCGACCGTGCCCAGCAGCTCCGCGAAGCTGGCTACTTCTGGGCCAACCGCCTGGCCGTCAGCGCCCGCCGCGATCCCGAATCCCTCGAGCGCACGTTGCAGCAACTGGAATCGGAATCCGTGGGCGCCGAGCCCTACTTCGCCACGTCATTAATAGAACAGCTTCAAGACGAAGACCGCGCCCTCGCCCCCACCCAGCAGTGGGTCGAAGCCAAACTCGGCATGCCGCTCAGCGAAGTGGTTCGCGCCGAACACAACCGTGAAGCCGCCGAGCGCGTCTCCATCGCCAACGCCTTCGGCAGCCTGCGTACCCTCGCGCGCCTCGACTTCACCAAAATTTTCGAAGCCACCAGTCTCGTCGAAGCCGAGTTGCGCACCGACCCCACCCACGCCGGCAGCGACTTCGCCACCCGCGACCGCGCCCGCAAAGTAGTCGAAGCAATCGCACGGCACAGCGCCACCGGAGAGCTTGACGTAGCCCGCCGCGCCGTCGCCTTGGCGCAACGCGCACAAGGCCCCGCCGCCTCCGTCTCCTACTTTCTTCTGGACGACGGAATTGCCGAACTCGAACGAGAAACCGGCGCCCGCATGCCTCTGCGCACCCGCACCATCCGCGCCCTGCGCCGCAACGCCACGCCTTTTTATCTCACCAGCACCATCGGACTCACCGGCTGGTTTCTCGCGCTCTCCCTCACCGTTGCCTGGGCCGTCGGTGTCCGCCAGCCCCTCCTGCTGACCATCCTCGGCACGCTCGCCCTGTTCCCGATTAGTGAACTCGCCACGCAAATTGTCAACGCGCTCGTAATTTCGCTGCTCCCCCCTGACTCCCTTCCCAAAATGGATTTCAAGGAAGGCATTCCGCCGGACCACACCACGTTAGTAGTCGTCCCCATGATGCTCTCGAGCACCGACGTGGTCCGTCAGGAAGTAGAAAAACTGGAAGTCCGCTTCCTAGCAAATCAAGAAGCCAACATTTTTTACAGCCTGTTCCCTGATTTCACCGACGCCCAGGAAGCCAGCGCCTTCGGAGACACAGAAGTTTTAACCGCCGCCCGCCAAGGCATCGAACAACTAAACGCCCGCTATCCCGGCAACCGCTTTCTCCTGTTTCACCGCCCCCGCCTCTGGTCCGAAAGCGAGCGCCGCTGGATCGGCCGCGAACGCAAACGCGGCAAGCTCGAAGATCTCAACGCGTTCCTCTGCGGCGAAGGCGATCCGTCCATCTTATGCGTAGGCGAACTCCCGCGCGCCATCCCCTACGTAATTACGCTCGACGCCGACACCCAACTCCCGCCCGATACCGCCCGCCGCATGATCGAAACCGTCGCCCACCCGCTCAACCGCGTGGTCCTCGATCCCGCAACGCGCGTCCGCACCCGCGGCTTCACCATCATTCAACCCCGCGTCAGCATCTCACTGCCCGGCGCCACCGCCACCCACTTCACGCGCGTCTTCGCCGATACCTCCGGCACCGATCCCTATTGCCAAACCGTCTCCGATGCCCAACAAGACCTCTTCGGCGAAGCCATCTTCCACGGCAAAGCCATCTACGACGTGCGCTCTTTCCGCGACAGCGTCGGCCACCGCTTCCCGCCCGAAACTCTTTTGAGCCATGACCTGATCGAAGGCGCCTACGTAGGCGTCGGCCTTGCCAGTGACATCGAGCTCTTCGAGAACATGCCGTTCGACTACGCCACCTACAGCAAGCGCCAGCACCGCTGGATTCGTGGCGATTGGCAGATCGCGCAATGGATGCTCTCGCGCGTCCCCACTGTCAACGGTTCGCTCGAACGCAATCCCCTCAGCGTCATCAACCGCTGGCGCATCTTCGATAACCTGCGCCGCAGCCTGGTCCCCAGCGCGTCTCTCGTGCTTCTATTATTCGGCTGGCTAACGCTCAAAGCCCCCGCCGTGTGGAGCCTGGTAGTTGGACTCGCCATCGCCATCCCCGCCGTAGCCCCTCTGTTCGAACGCTTCGCCCGCTATCTGCAAGGCTCCATCCGCGGCTGGCGCGGCGCCTTCGACGAGCTCATTCGCGCCGCCGTGATGATCGCCTTCCTGCCCCACCAAGCCTGGTTGTCGATCGACGCCATCTGCCGCGTGACGTATCGAAGATGGTTCAGCCGTCACCACCTGCTCGAATGGCAAACCGCCGAAAGCGCATCGCTTGCGCACTCGCATTTCACCTCCACCATGCGCCAGATGCTGATGGTCTCCGGATGCTCCCTCATCCTCATGATCGTCATGCGCATCCAAAGCGTCTTCGCGCCAACGGCTCTCTTCTTAGTCTTATGGGCCCTGTCGCCGCTGCTCATGCAATGGCTAGCGCGCCCCGTCCGCAACCATAGCCGCCAGCGTTTCCAGAGAGCCAACAGCGCCTTCCTCCGCACGTTGGCCCGCCGCACCTGGCGCTTTTTCGACGACCTCGTCGGCCCCGCCATGAACTGGCTGCCGCCCGACAACACCCAGCTCTCGCTGCACATTGAAGTGGCCCCGCGCACTTCGCCGACGAACATCGGCTTCTGGCTAACCTCCGCCCTAGCCGCGCGCGACTTCGGCTATCTCACCGCCGATGACTTCTGCCGCCGCTGCACTCAAACTCTGGACACCCTCGACCGCCTGGAACACTACGAAGGCCACATCCTCAACTGGTACGACATCCAAACCCTAAAACCATTGGAGCCCCGTTACGTTTCAACCGCCGATAGCGGCAACCTCATCGCCTGCCTGTGGGTGCTCGAACAAGGCTGCCAAGACGCCATCCGCGCCCCCGCCCTCGGCCAGCAATGCATGCGCGGGTTGATCGACACGCTCTCGATCCTCCATGAATCCTGCGGCCCCGCCACTCTCGCCAGTGTCCACCTCGGCACCTTGCAGCGACTGTTACGCGGGAAAGCCGAAGGCCATGCCCTGATCGGCCGCCTGCGCCTGGCCGTCGCCCCGCTCCAACAATTACGCGAAATCGAACGCGGTCCCGAACCCGCCTACTGGGCCTCGCGCCTCGAATACGAGCTCAGATCCTGGATCGAAACCGTCGAGCTCTACCTCAAATGGATGGAGACGCTCATGCGTCCCCCCGAAGAAACCGTCCAGATTCTAGGGAGTCATGTCGCCCGCCTCCGCCGCCGCGCCGTGCGCGCCATCCCCTCTCTGCATGCGTTAGCCTCCGGCCACTCCGGCCCCGTCGATGAAATCCTGACGCGCCGCCTCGACCCCGCTCTGCCGTCCGAAGTCTCCGGCTGGCTCAACCAGCTCGCCACCGAATATCAGGAGGCCCGCACCAACGCCGCCCGCTCCGTCGCGAATTTACAGCGCCTCGCCGCCGCCGCCGAACGCCTCGCCAGCGGCATGAACATGCGCTTCCTCTACGACGAACGCCGCCGCTTGTTCGGCATCGGTTACGCCGTCGGCACGCCCGTTGAATTCACCAGCCACTACGATCTGTTAGCCAGCGAAGCTCGCCTGGCAAGCCTCGTAGCCATGGCCAAAGGCGACGTACCCGTAGAGCATTGGTTCGCCCTAGGCCGCCCCCGCACCGGCTCCACACTCCTCTCCTGGAGCGGCACCGCTTTCGAGTATCTAATGCCCGTGCTCTTCACCCGCACGTTCTCGAACTCGCTCCTCGACAACGCCTGCAACGAAGCCATCCACCGCCAGATCGATTATGGCGAACACATGAAAGTGCCGTGGGGCATTTCCGAATCCGCCTACAGCGCCCTCGACGCCAGCCAGACGTATCAGTACCAAGCCTTCGGCGTCCCGCAACTAGCTTTGAAGCCCGGCGTAGAAGGCGAAGGCCTGGTGATCTCCCCGTATTCAACCATGCTGGCCCTCCCCGTCCAGCCCGCCGCCGCTTTAGAAAACCTGAAGCACCTCGAAGAATTCGGCCTGCTCGGTCCCATGGGACTCTACGAAGCCATCGACTTCACCCGCGCCGCCGAGCGCCACGGCCAGCGCGGCGTCGTCATCTACAGCTACATGGCCCACCACCAGGGCATGAGCCTGGTCGCTCTCGACAACACTCTTTACCGCGGCATCATGCAGCGCCGCTTCCACGCCGACCTGCGCATCCGCGCGTTCGAATCCGTCCTGTTTGAGCGCATCCCTCTCACCCAAGCCGCGCTAGAAAAGGAAACCGCCGTCGCCCCCCAAATCCGTCCCGCCACCGCCGAGGAGCCCGCCGAGCGCATCTGGAAAGAAGCCACCGCCGTCCCCCGCGTCCACTTCTACGGCAACGGCCGCTACTCCCTCATGGTCACCAACTCCGGCGGAGGCTACAGCCGCTGGAACGATCTCGATCTCACCCGCTGGCGCGCCGACTCCACCCTCGACCCCTGGGGCAGCTTCCTTTACATCCGCGACACTCGCTCCGACGCCCTGTGGGCCGCCACCCCCAAACCAGTCAGCGGAAATCAAGGCGCTTGCTCCGTGCACTTCTCCGCCGACCGCGCCGAATTCCACCGCAACGCCTTCGGCATCGAATCCGTAATGGAAGTCACCGTCGCGCCCGAAGATGACGTCGAACTCCGCCGCGTCACCGTCACCAATCGCTCCGTCCGCTCCCGCCCTCTCGAATTCACCAGCTATTCCGAAATCGCGCTAGCCCCCCACGCCGCCGACAAATCCCATCCCGCGTTCTCGAAAATGTTCATCGAGACCGAGCGCACCGCCGACGACATCCTGATCGCCCAGCGCCGCCCCCGCTCGCCCGAAGAACCGCAAGTGTGGGCCGCCCACCTCTTCATCGGAGCCGCCGGACAAATTCAATTCGAAACCGATCGCGCCAAATTCCTCGGCCGCGGCAACAGCGTCGAATTCGCCGCCGCCCTTCGCCGACCGCTCACTGGAACCACCGGCGTCGTCCTCGATCCCGCCTTCAGTCTCCGCTGCCGCGCCACCATCGAACCCGTCTCGCAATTCGAATTCGTCATGGTGACGATCATCGCCAACACCCGCGAAGACCTCTTAGCGTTAGCCGCCAAATATCGCCGCACCGAATCCGTCAGCCGCGCCTTCGAAATGGCCTGGACCCGCAGCCAGCTCGAATTCCGTTACCTCAACATCGGACCCGCCAAAGCCCACCGCTTCCTCGAGCTCGCCAGCAATCTCGTGTATCCCAACCCGTTCCTGCGCCTGCCCGCCGTGCGCATGGAACGCAATCGCCTCGGTCAATCCGCCCTCTGGGGCTACGGCATCTCTGGCGATCTCCCCATGCTCACCGTGATCGTCGGCGATCCGCGCGGCATGCCTTTAGTTCGCGAGCTTCTTCTCGCCCACACCTACTGGCTCATGCGCGGCTTCCGCGCCGACCTGATTATTCTGGATCAGGAAAGCCCCAGCTACGATCTGCCCCTGCATCATCAATTGCAGCGCTTGATCGATGCCTATTCGCAAACTTCCAGCCCGGATCACCGCGGCTCCGTCTACCTGCGCGACTGGCACGCCATGCCCGAAAATCATCGCGACCTGCTCTTGTGTGCCTCCGCCGCAGTTCTCAGCGGCAGCCGCGGCTCCCTCCAGCAGCAATTAGCGACCGCCGGCAAGGCTGTCGAGCCGCCGCCGTTCGTCCGCTCCGGCACCGCCGCCGAAGAACCCTCCGTCCCCTTGCCGTTTCTAGAACTGCCCTACTTCAATGGCCTCGGAGGCTTCACCCAAGACGCCCGCGAATACGCCATCTATCTTTCTCCGAAAGACAAAACTCCCGCGCCCTGGGCCAACGTAATGGCGAACTCACAATTCGGCACTCTCGTCACCGAAGGCGGCCTCGGCTGTACGTGGCGCACCAACAGCCAGACCAATCGCCTCACTCCCTGGCACAACGATCCCGTAACCGACACGCAATCCGAAATTATCTACCTGCGCGACGACGACAGCGGAGCCTGCTGGACTCCCACCCCCCAAACCATTCGCGAAAACGACGCCTACCGCGCCCGCCACGGCCAAGGCTACACCGTGTTCGAACACAACAGCCACGCCATCGGCCAGGAGCTAACCGTATTCGTCCCCTTGAATGACGACGGCTCCGGCGACCCCGTCAAAGTATGCCGCCTCCGTCTGCGCAACGATTCCTCGCGCCGCCGCCGCTTGACCGTTCTCTATTTCGCCGAATGGGTTCTCGGCAGCAGCCGCGAAGATCAGCTCCCGCACATTCAAACTTCCTACGATCAGGATTCCGGAGCCATCACCGCCCGCCAATCGTGGAACGGCAGCCAGACCAATCAACTCGCCTTCGCCGCGTCCACCCCGCGCGCCACATCGCACTCCGCCGACCGCACTTCCATCCTCGGCCGCAATCGCTCGACCAACAATCCCGTCACGCTCGAACGCGCTCGCCTCGACAATCGCAGCGGATCAGGCCTCGATCCCGCCGCCGCCCTACAGCTCGAAATCACGCTCGACCGCGGCACACAAACCGAAGTCGTCTTCCTGCTAGGCGAAGCCGCGTCCATAGAAGAAGCCCGCGGCATTCTCAGCCGCTATCAAACCCCTGAGCAAGTCGATAGCGCATTAACCACGACGCGCAACTCCTGGGACACCACGTTAAGCGCGCTGCAAGTCCGCACCCCCATCCTCTCTACAGATTTTCTACTGAACCGCTGGCTCCCCTACCAGGCTTTGAGCTGCCGCTTCTGGGGACGCACCGCCTTTTACCAATCGAGCGGCGCCTTCGGCTTCCGCGATCAGCTCCAGGATTGTTTAGCCTTCGTCTACGCCCGCCCCGAATTCACCCGCGCCCACATCCTGCGCGCCGCCGCCCGCCAATTCAACGAAGGCGACGTGCAGCATTGGTGGCACCCCGACACCGGCATGGGTGTGCGCACCCTCTGCTCCGATGACCTACTGTGGCTGCCCTTCGCAGTAGCGCATTACGTAAACGTAACCGGCGACCGGCAAATTCTGGACGAGCCCATAGCCTTCCTCGAAGGCGAGCCCCTAAAGCCCAACGAACACGAACGCCTCTTCGTCCCTCCCATTTCCGCCCACACCGCCCCGCTCTGGGACCACTGCCGCCGCGCCATCGACCGCGCCTGGAAACTAGGCACGCACGGCCTCCCGTTATTCGGCAGCGGCGATTGGAACGACGGCATGAATTTAGTCGGCATCGAAGGCCGCGGCGAAAGCGTCTGGCTAGCTTGGTTCCTCTGCGCCGTCGTCGAATCTTTCGCTCCTCAGATTGACCAAAGAGATGCTCAGGCAGCCGCCGCTTGGCGCACCCGCGCAGCCATCTTGAAAGACGCCGCCGAGTCCACCTGCTGGGACGGCGACTGGTACCTGCGCGGCTTCTTCGATAACGGGGCACCTCTCGGCTCCCACGCCAACACCGAAGCCCGCATCGATTCCATCGCGCAATCCTGGGCCGTGATCGCCCACGCCGAGCCCGCCCGCGCCCGCCGCGCCCTAGAATCCACCGACCGCCTTTTAGTCGAC
>Ga0265314_10004272_pt1 | contig 13361 bp, 11 predicted proteins | sample 4126metaG_FD_203106 | JGI IMG/M metagenome (GOLD analysis project Ga0265314, IMG submission 203106) | Rhizosphere microbial communities from Carex aquatilis grown in University of Washington, Seatle, WA, United States - 4-1-26 metaG | ecosystem: Host-associated > Plants > Roots > Rhizosphere >... | reverse complement strand
CACATCCTCTCGTCCTGAACGCTCGACTGAAAGGGAACTGAAAATGGGAAAGATCATCGGCATTGACCTGGGCACGACCAACAGCGTCGTCGCGATTCATGAAGGCAAGGAAACGAAGATCATCGTCAACGCCGAGGGCTCGCGGTTGACGCCATCCGTTGTGGCCTTCACCAACGATGGCCGGCTCGTGGGACGCGCCGCACGCGCGCAGGCCGTGATCAATCCGACGCGCACGGTCTACAGCATCAAGCGCTTCATGGGACGCCGCCGCAAGGAAATTGCCTCAGAAGAAAAATTAGTGCCCTATCAAATCGTAGGCAATCCCGACGATCTGGTGCAGGTCGATATCGATGGCAAGCGCTATTTTCCGCCTGAAATTTCAGCCATGATTCTGCAGGATCTGAAGAAAAGCGCGGAATCCTATCTGGGTGAATCAGTGACTGAAGCAGTCATCACGGTGCCCGCGTATTTCAACGACGCCCAGCGCCAGGCGACGAAAGAAGCGGGAAAAATTGCGGGATTCGACGTGAAACGCATCCTCAATGAGCCCACCGCCGCGGCTCTGGCGTACGGACTCGACAAAAAGAAAAATGAAAAGATAGCGGTCTTTGATCTCGGCGGCGGCACGTTCGATATTTCTGTGCTCGATGTCGGCGAAGGCCTCTTCGAGGTTCTCGCCACCAATGGCGACACGCATCTGGGCGGTGACGATTGGGACCGCATGCTCGTGAATTTTGTCGCCGACGATTTCAAAAAGACCAGCGGCGTCGATGTGCGCAACGACCCGATGGCGCTGCAGCGCGTCACTGAAGCGTGCGAAAAGGCGAAGACCGATTTGTCATCGATGCCGCAGACGACCATCAATCTGCCGTACGTAACCGCCGATAAATCCGGTCCGAAGCATCTGCAGCTGACCATCACCCGCGCCAAATTCGAGAGTCTCTGCGAACCGCTGTTCGAGCGGCTGCGGGCGCCGGTATTGGCCTGCCTGAAAGATGCGGGCGCCACGCCGGAGCAGATCGACGAGGTGATCCTCGTCGGCGGCTCCACGCGCATGCCGCGCGCGCAGCAGATCTGCAAAGAGATATTCAAAGGCAAGGAGCCGCATCAGGGAGTGAATCCTGACGAAGTCGTGGCCATCGGCGCGGCAATCCAGGGCGCGGTGCTATCGGGAGAAGTTCAGAATGTCGTGCTGCTCGACGTCACGCCGCTGTCGCTCGGAGTGGAAACGCTCGGCGGCCTGATGACACCGCTGATTCCGCGCAACACCACAATCCCGACGCGCAAATCCGAAGTGTTCTCAACCGCTGCCGACCAGCAGCCCGCCGTAGACGTCCACGTGATGCAAGGCGAGCGCAAAATGGCCGCGGACAACCGCACGCTCGGCAGATTCCAGCTCACCGGAATTCCGCCGGCGCCGCGCGGCATGCCGCAGATCGAAGTGACCTTCGACATCGACGCGAACGGAATTCTCAACGTCACGGCGAAAGACAAAGCTACCGGCCGCGAGCAGAAAGTGGAGATCAAGGCCTCGTCGGGCTTGGATAAACAGGACGTCGAGCGCATGGTTCGCGATGCCGCGGCTCACGAAATCGAAGATAAAGCGAGAAGTGAAATGGTCGAGTTGCGCAATCGCGCCGATCAGCACGGCTATCAGACCGAGAAGTTCATTCGCGAGCACGAAGCGGACATTCCCGCTGAAATGCGCAGCGAAGCGCAGGGCGCAATCGAGGAACTCCGCCATGTGCTCAAGGATCATCCCGACGACCGCGCAAATGTAGAAGCCGCGTTATCGAAACTCGAAGAAGTCGACCGCCGTATCTCCGACGAGGTCTACAAAAAAGCGTCGAAGGCGGGGGCGGCGGGGGCGGCGGCGGGCCAGCCGGCCGGCGATAGCGCGCGCACGGGCCGCGCAAGCACCACGCGCGAATCCAGCAAGCCGGAAGATGTGATCGATGCCGATTACAAAGTCGTGGACGAAACGAAGCCGGATTGAAATCAAACTCGGGGTGTGAATTGCGCGAGATCGTAAATACCGAGCTTCTTCTCGATCTCTTCGATGCGATTGACCATGCCTTCAAATCCGTCTGCGCCGAGCTTCTGGTGTTCGATTTTTTCGAAGTCTTCGCCGAGCGCATCGTATTCGTGTTTTGAAACGATCGTGCGGAATACAGGAAAGACGACAGTGTCTTCGCGCGCTTCGTGCGGATTGTACATGCGGATAAATTGCTGCAGACCATCGACCAACTGACGGCGCTCTTCCGGATTTTTGAACGCCTGACGATTGGCCAAACGCAATGTGCCTTCCGTCAGCTTGCGACCTGCATTGTGCTGTTGTTGAAGAATGTCAACGATCTCAACGAGTTTTCCAGCTTTGCGCAAGCGCGGAAACAACTGCTCCTCCTCAAGTTTCTCATGATAGTCTTCGATAAATGAGCGGATGATGTTCGCTCCGCCAAGCAACGCTTCGGGGGGCAGATCCTCTTGAGCGTTGAGACGACGAATCGATTCTTCATAAACGAGTAGAACGCGCTTGAGCACGCCATGTTCGCGCATCAGATCCTCGCCCGGGGTGACGTCGTCATTCTCCTTTTCGCTCTTTTTAGATTCGACATGTTCCCGATCTGAACAGCCGGTGAGCATAACGCCGATTCCCAGACCGGCGCCTTGGAGAAAACCTCTACGACTGTGCGAATTGTTCATATGCGTTGCTCCGAAAAGAGTAGAACTCGTGTCGAAGCCATTGCATTTCAAATGCGCTGCCGAGACCTTCGACTATTCGGAGACATTACGTGCGCGGCCGTAATCGCTGCGCAATAATGAACAGAGGCAGTGATGCCAATTGTACTGTAACGGAAAATCCAATCACGGCCGGGATGGACCGTTCATAAAGCAAGCCCGTCGTCAGACTGCCGATCAGCCAGCCAGTACCGTAGCCGGCATAGAAAAGACCGAAGGCAAGATTTCTTTTTCCTTCGGGCAACATCCCAGCGACGATGGCTTTGAGCAACGTGTCTTGTGCGGCGTATCCGACACCCCAGAGAATTAGCCCGCCAAGAACGCCGTAAAATCCACCCAGAAAAACAAGCGGCGGAAACATCGATGAAAGCGCAATTGCCACAATCACGATCGGCACGCCGAATCGGTCAAAGAGTTTTCCGAAAACCAGGTTCGCAATCACGCCCATCCCCGTGGAAATGGCCAAAAAAATCGGTATCCAGTATCCCGTCACGACGCCGGTGCTCGAGAGATGGTACGAGATAAATTCAAAGCTCATCAGTCCCGCCGCGAGCAATGCGCCGGCAACCATGAAAAGCCAATACGACGTTGAGAAGTCCTTTGCCAGCGCAGTCCGTTTGGATTCCAGACGCGAAGGATTCGGAAAATAGAATCGCGCAACCGTCAGTGCGCCGAGAGCCAGCACTGCGGAAATAAGCAGCATGGCAAAGCCCGTTCGGTAACTTCCTCGTTGATAAAGGACCAGCGCAACGGCGAGCGGGCCGATCGTTGCTCCAGTCTCGTCGAGCGCCGAATTCAACGCATAGACCCAGCCCTTGCCGAGCGTGCCGGTGGTGTACGAAAGCATCGATTCGACTGTCGGTTTGCGAATCGCGCGCCCCACGCGTTCCGCGATGACACACACGGCGGCCATCGTCCAGTTTCCAGACAGCGCCAGCGCGGGTATGGCCAGCAGATTAATGCTGTAGCCCAGGAACGTCAGCAGCCAGACTTTTCCCGTTTTGTCGCAGAGATAGCCTGCTGGAAGCCGGATCGCGTAGCCGAGAAATTCGCCGACACCCGCGACAATGCTGATGGTTGCGGCCGTCGCTCCGAGCGACCCCAGATACGGACCGATGATGCTCGATCCGCCTTCGTAGGTCATGTCCGCAAACAGGTTTACGATGCCCATTGTAAAGACGAACGCGAACGCCGACGTCGCGGAGAGAGCGGCGGTTTTTTTATCCATGGGCTGTGGCTATCCGAATTTTCAGAACGAGAGGTAAATTAGTCCGCTCTGTGAGTTCCCATCATTCTTTCGCCGGAGTCATATTTACGATCGGCGACTCGGGATGCTCCGGAACCTGCAGGCGCAGATATGGCTTGCCGACGATCACGTGGCAGGCGTAGCAACTGTCCATCATGGCGCGATACGATGTTTCGAATTTTGCCTTGTCTTTCGCGGCAATGGATTTTCTCACATCTTCAAGGTTGCCCGCCTCAATGGGGCTGAGAATATCCGCGAGCTTGATTTCTACGCCCTTTGGATCTTTGCGAACCGGGATGACGCGCACAGCCCAGTGCAGATGCGCGCGCACTTCGTCGATGTAGAATTGCGCCAGCGCCCAGTTCTCCTTCTGGCCCGCGAACCAGAGATTGGAATAATGATACGACACGTCCGCCATGACGTGCGACTGGTCGTTGATCATTCCCTTGAGCCGGTCGACGTCGGCTTTCAACGCGACGACATCGACGGGCTTCGCATCCGGCGGCGGCGGTGCTTCGCCGGCGAGCGACGGCCGCGTCATCAGCGACAGCGCCGTTATTCCGAACCCAATGCCAAGAACAAACGCGATTGCGACGGCTATCTTGTATTTTGACATGTCCGGCTCCTTTAATTGTCGTGTCAATCCTCAAACATTTCGCCAAACAACTCGCGTACCTTGCCTTTTGCGGCCGACAACGCGCGCCGGCCGCGGGGCGTGATCCGGTACATGCGTCGAAAGGCGTTGCCGAATTTTTTCGTGGTGGAAGCGAGGTATCCTTTTGCTTCCAATCCGTGAAGCAGCGGATAAAGCGTGCCGGGACTTAGTTTGTAACCGTGACGTCCGAGCTCTTCGATAATCCACAATCCAAACACCGGTTCCTTCGCCGCATGATGAAGAATATGCAGCCGGATCAAACCGGCATATAGGTCATTGTCAGGCATTATCGGCTCCAGATATCGAATAGCGATATCGAAGATCGTTATAGGACGCGCCCCCGGCGAGTCAATGCGGATAATTCGAATTTCTTCGCTGGGCCGGGTTATATTGTTTACGGTAAACGGCGGACAGGTTCATGAGATGCACTTTAATTTTGGCGGCTGCATTTTTCGTCACCGCGCTCGCACTTCCAGCGCGTGCCGTGGAAAAGTCGAAGGTCGAAAAAATTGACTTCGTCCGCGTGATCAAGCCGCTGCTCGAATCGTCGTGCGTGAAATGCCACGGAGCCGACCGTTTTCATGGCGACCTTCGGCTGGATACAAAAGAGCTCGCGTTCGCCTCGTTCGGCGATCTCGGCCGCCTTATCGTGCCCGGAAAACCGTTGAAGAGCACTCTGTACACGACCAGCGTTCTGCCCGACGACGATCCGCTGGCGATGCCGTTGCGCGATCGGGACAAGCTGACAAAAGAGCAGACGGAACAACTGCGGCTCTGGATCGAGCAGGGCGCAGAATGGCCCGAAGGTGTGACGCTGAAACGCATCGACAAAGTCTTTTTCTCGATCGCCGCATCGGTGTTTCAGCGCTCGTGCCTGAAATGCCATTCAATGGCCAAAGCGGACGGTGGCGTGCGACTCGACAATCGAATGGACGCGTTCAAAGGCGGTACGAAAGGTCCGACGATCAAACCGTTTGATCCTGCGGCGAGCACGGTTTTTACGTCGCTCTCCTCTCCGTCCGTTCACGATAAAAATCCGCCTCGTCTCCTGACCGACGAGGACATTGCGTTCATCAAAGAATGGATCCGCCAGGGAGCGGTTTGGCCCGACGATCAGAAATTTATCGGGACGGACTCGCCAGCTGCCGAAAAACCGGGACAGAAATGAGTGCCTGCCGTCGATTCGCGCGCAGACGAATTTGGCGAAACGCTAAACCGCAGTTCATCGAATAATTGCGCCTAAGATTTTGTGCTGGGAGCGTCAATATAATGGAACGTTACGTACCTATCAGAGTGTCGCGGTGTATATCTGAATGTAACAAGTTCACAAGGTTTAAAGTCGTGCTTTTCAAGCTCCCACCGATGCGGTAGGATGGCGTCGCTCAAAACGATTTGAGCGAATGAACTTTTGAGGTCCATTTTCATGCCTGTGACCATCAAACAAATCGCAGAGCGCAGTGGACTTTCCGTTCCCACCGTCAGCCAGGTGCTCAACAACAAAGGCCATCGCTACCGTTCCGAGACCTGCAAGCGTGTGCTCAAGGCCGTGCGCGAATTGGGCTACCGGCCGAACAGTTCTGCGCGCGCAATCCGCATGGGCCGCTTCAATTGCGTCGCGCTTTTATTGAGCACCGATCCGTCGAAAAGTTTTCTGCCCAACGAATTGCTGCGCGGCATTCATGATGGCGTCGCCGAGCGCGATTACCACATGAGTCTCACCGTTCTGCCCGATCAGAAATTGACCGACGAAGGTTTCGTTCCCAAAATTCTGCGTCAGTGGATGGCCGACGGGCTGCTCGTCAATTATCACGTCGCCCTTCCGCCGCGCATGGTCGAGCTCATCCAGGAACACGGCATCCCCAGCGTCTGGATCAACACGAAGCAGAAATCCGACTGCGTTTATCCCGACGATTTCGGGGCCAGCCGCGAAGCGACCGAGAAATTGCTTGGGCTCGGACATAAAAAAATCGTTTACGCCGATTTCGGCCTGGGTCTGGACGAGCCGCCGACGCATTTCAGTTGCGCCGATCGCTACGACGGCTACGCGCACGCGATGTGCGCGGCGGGGCTTGAGCCGCGCGCGATTCCAGTAGCGACCGCGCTGCCCTTTCCCGAACGCGCGGCATTTGCCGCAAAAATTCTGTCGCAGCCCGATCGTCCGACGGCGATCGTCACATACAGCGACACCAGCGCGATGCCGATCATCCAGGGCGCGGCGTCGCTCGGGCTCCAATTTCCGCGCGATTTGTCCGTGGTCACGCATTACGAATCGCTGACCGCGCTTTCCGGAATTGGAATCGCCACGATGGTGATCCCCTGGCACGCGGTCGGCCACACCGCGGCGACGATGTTGCTCGAAAAGATCAAAGACCCAACGCAGGTTCTCGCGCCGCGCGCGCTGCCGTTCGCGTTTGAAGCGGGCCAGACTTTTGGCCCGCCGAGCTGAACTCCGGCCTCGCATGCGATTTTATGTTGTCCTCGTCCTTCTAGTGCACATCCATTCGAGCGGCCGGTGCGCCGACGTCGTGTTGCCGCGCGATGCCGGCTGCATTGATGTGCGCGAAAAATTCGGCGCGCTCGGCGATGGCGTTGCCGACGATTCTGTCGCGATTCAGAAGGCACTCGATTCCGTCCCTGAACGCGGAATCATTTATTTTCCCACCGGAAGCTACCGCATCACACGTTCGCTGAATCTTCCACGCGGTGCAATTCTCCAAGGCCGCAACCGCGAGACGACGGTGTTGAAACTCGAAGATCACTTCGCTGCATTTACCGATGCAAAAATGCCGCAGGCTTTGTTGACAGCCGGAAGTGCGTTATCGCAATCTGTTCTCATCTTCAATCTGGCGCTGGATTGCGGTCGCGAAAACCCCGGCGCGGTCGGAATCGATTTCGCCGCGCAGAGCGGCGCCATCGACGACGCCGCGATTCGCTCAACCGACGGCGCCGGCCACGCTGGCCTTGATTTCACGCGCACCTCGCCCGGCGCGTGCTGGGTGAAAAACGTCCGCATCGATGGTTTTGAGAATGGCATCCGTGCCGAGCACGGCGGCCAGAATCTCACGATCGAAGGTCTCACCCTCGCCTCGCAAAAGTCCGCCGGCGTTTTCAGCCGTGGAAATGCACTCGCGATCCGCCAGCTCGTCAGCCGCAACGCGATTCCCGCGCTCGAAGCGGGGGCGGGCGGGGGATCGGTCACGCTGATCGACGCCGAATTGAGCGGCGGCGGCCCGCACTGCGCGATTGTCTGCAACGAACCGTTCCGCGCGCTCAACGTGAGCAGCTCCGGTTACCCGTCGGTGCTCAAACACATGGGCGAAACACTCGATCACATCAATCTTACCGATTACCGCGGCCGCGACGGCGACAAAGTTCCGCCGCCGGAGGCGGGATCGCCGCTAGACGGTTCGCCCGAAGAGACGCCGCAGATTCCGCCGGATAATGTAGAGAACTGGTCGAACGTCAACGCCTTTGCCGATCGCGTGAAGGATGGTGATTGGGCGCCGTCGCTCCAAGCCGCCATCGATTCGGGTCGCACCACCCTCTATTTGCCAACGAATTTCGAATGCCGCATCCGCCAGACCGTCCATCTTCGCGGAAAGGTCCGGCGAATTGTCGGCATGCTCTCGTCGATCCGCGGCGATCCCGCCGATTTTGCCGATAAGCCGATGTTCCACGTTGTGACCGACGGTCACGATCCCATCGCGCTCGAGCAGCTCGAAATTCTTTCTACAGACGCGAAAAAGTCCGTGATCAGCCTGGATCTCGCGCGGCCCGGTCCCGTTGTGCTGCGTCACTGCGTTTTATCCGTCGTCACGAACGCACCCGGCTGCGGCCCGTTGTTTATGGAAAACGTCACCGCCGCATTCCGTCTCACTCATCCACAGAAAATTTTTGCGCACACGCTGTTCGTCCGCGAACTTACTGGCATCACGGAAAGCGCTGCGCTGTGGTGGATTTTGGGCCGGCCGCCCGTCTTGACTCCTGCATCGCCTCCTTTAAAGTGAAGGTCATGAGTCTCGAAGCGCCGGACAAACCAACGAGTGTGAGCAGCCCCGAAAAGCCTGCGGTGGCCGAAGACGATGTGCTGCATTACATCGCGCCCGGCTACACCGATGCGCCCGAGACGATTTTCAAAAAGAGTCTCGAACGCCGCGGCCTCAAGTACACCTCCGAGCGCCGCGAAATTCTGAAAGCCGTGCTCTCGACACACGAACACTTCGACGCCGACTGGCTTTTTATGGAGATGCGCAAAGTCGGCGCGAAAGCGTCAAAAGCCACGATTTATCGCAGCCTCGTTCTGCTGTGCGAAGTGGGAATCCTGCGCGAAGTTTTTCACGGTCCGCATGGCGCGTATTACGAGCACGTTTATGGCCACGAACACCACGAACACATGATCTGCCTGAACTGCAACAAGGTCATTGAGTTCATTTCGCGCAAGCTCGAGAATCTGCAGGACGATGCCTGCCGCGCGATGGGTTTCCACTCCGTGCGCCATCATCTGCAGGTCTTCGGCTACTGCGCCGACTGCCACCCGTGCCGGGCTGCGTTTCCGCCGCTTCCGAAAGAAGAGAAGTAAGCAATCTCGCGCGGCGGCCGCGCAATAGATTCACGGATCGCTATAGAATCACGCACTAAATTCCATTCTATTCCGTCACGTTATCGTATGCGAATGTCGCGCAATTGTTTTTCACTTCGAACGCTGCTGTGCACGCTGCTTCTGATTGGAAGTTTCGCTGCTTTTATTCGCGATCGAGAACCGTGGACCGACGGGCTGATCCTTCGGACGAATGGGGAACCGATTTCAAATTTCGAAATCTCGGCCGATGGACGGCGACTTCTCGTTTCAGAAATTTTGCAGGAACCGCGAATGCAGGACTTTGCCAGCCGGTGTGAGGTATTCGACGTTCGCACGCGGGAAAAGCTCTTCGAGATTTCCGATGTCTGCGAACGTCCAATCAAGCCGTTCTATGAACACGTTCGATTTGAATTTTCACGAAATGGCCGTTGGATTGGTGTTGGCCCCGATATTTCCCACGCCTACCACCGGCTGTTCGATGCGGAAACCGGAAAAGAGTTCGAGCCCTCGTCACACTTTTCATTTTCTGAAACGGGTTCGATGTTTTTTGCCCAGTCGGACGAGAAGCAACGCAGGTTCAACGCCGGCGACGGCGCTCCGCTTGAAACGTCTAAAAGCGCATGGAGCCAGGACTGCTCCTCTCACAGCGAGCGACTCGTTTTGGAAATGCGACATGACGATTCCTGCGACGAGGACGCCTATCGTGTGCGAGACTTGGGAACGAACACGATACTGTTCTGCTGTGACGAAGCGCTGGGCGCGCGCCTTCGGGGAATCAGAGCGCGTTCCGTGGATTTCAACAACGTCGACTGCAATTACCAGATTGTCGACTTTCCCGGGCCCGGTGTCGCGATGAGTGAACCGGACGTGGAAATTCAAAACCTTTTCTCGCCTGACGATCGTTGGCTCGCGATCATGGATCACGACGTCCGGCGGTTTGTCGATCTCGAATCCGGAAAAGTGACGCTCACGTTCAGCGGCTCACGTATTCGCTTCTCTTCCAATAGTTCTCTCGTCGCGTGCGAGCGCGAAAACACCGTTCATGTGTTCAGCACCGACACGTGGCGCGAATGCGCGACGATTTCGGGTTTCAATGCTGAATTCACGGGAGACGGTTCTGTTCTTGTGACTGAAGGCACGCGCGAGCAGGAAAACCGAGCGGATCCGTTCATGTCCCCGCCGCCCAGGACGCTCGACAGACAGCTTTGGAACGCGAGAACAAACACGCTGAAGTATGTGCTGCCATGTAAATGCTCTTCGTTGAATCTTTCGGCGAACGGCAGAAGGGCGATGGCGGATCTGTCCGGCAAGGCGTACTCGTGGAATTTCGATAACGGAGCGGATTCTGAAAGCGTGTACGGCGAAACAGTCTTGGCGCCGAATCGGCGTTGTGAAGTGTTGACGGCGACGACGGAAAAATGGAGAAAGCCGAACGATTCAAAGCTCCTGGATGCAGATTCCGGCGAAGTGCTTTTTGACTTCGGTGTTCCGTTCTGGGCTGCGAAGTTTGCTCCGGACTCGGAGCGTATAGTTGCCTTGCACGCCGACCATACGCTGCGTTTGTGGTCGAAACTCCGCCCGGAAAGGTGGTGGGGCGTATTCTGGCTACCCGAACTCTATGTCACGGCCCTTTTCCTGGCGTTGTTTATTGCAAGCTTGCGGCGCGATTGCTTGTCGTCCACTCCGTCAGGCACACTAGGCCGGTTGTGATGGCCGGTTTCGGGTGACAGGCTGCGATTTTCGCAAAGAGAAGTGCGGCTGCAAGTGAATTGGTATCCATTGCTGCGCTCAATCTGTGAGCGCAGCAATGGACTTACTATCTCTTTTCCTGCTCTTTCTCTTTTGCCTTGGGCCCGAACTTCGCCTTCGCAGTCGTGCGGGCGGTTTCGATCTCTTTCTCGTTCAATAAAAACCCCGACTTCTTCGACGCCATCAGATTGGTCAGTTCCTGGCGGTGTTGCAGTCCGAGCGCGTGGCCGATTTCGTGCGACGTGACGCGCGGGATGGGCTCGTCAACGCCGCCCGGCACTTCCATCAGCTTGGCCGTGTCTTTGATGAAGAGGAGCCCTTTGGCATTGGAATAGAAGCCGTTGTCAGTCAGGTCTTTGACATAGAAAATATTTAACCCGCCCTTCAACAGACAATCTTCTGGCACTGACGAGACCACCCATTGGTACGCCGCGTCCTTTTCCACAGCCTTGTCGTTGACCGCAATCGTCTTCACGATGGATTCCAATTCGATGTGAATGTTCGCCTGCGACCAGATCTTGTTCACCTTGCCGAGCACGCGTTTCACATCCTCTTCAGTCATCGTTGTGTGAAGCGCAGGCTCGTTCTTCGATTGAAGCAGATGGACGCGAGCGGAAAGGGTGATCGGTGTGAGCTCGTCGGCGGCGTGAATGCCGAATGCCGTGCCCGCCACGAACATCATCACAATCGCCGTGGGGAGATGTATCTGAATCCAAGTGCGTCGCGGCGAATCGCTCATAATCTTTTCACAGTCTCATTTCGCAACACTTTCCGCTTCAGAAAACATGCGATATCGGACGAAAACAATATCAAGAAATTCTCGTTTTGCGCCGCCATTTTAAAAGAGGGAAACGCATGGGCTCGTATGTGGGGAAGCGTGTCACGGTGATGGGCCTGGGGCTTTTCGGAGGCGGCGTCGGCGCGGCGCGCTATTTCGCGGAGAACGGCGCTGAAGTTACCGTCACCGACACACGCACCGAGGCCGATCTGATCGGCTCCATCGACGCACTGCACGGCTTGCCGATTCGTTTTGTGCTCGGACGGCATTTCATCGAAGACTTTCGCCGCGCGCACATCGTCGTCGTCAATCCCGCCGTCACGCGCGACAACCCGCTCGTCACAATGGCCCGCGGCGCCGGCGCTCAGATCGAACATTCGATGAATCTGCTGTTCAAACTCACGCCGAAAAATCCGAAGATCGCCATCACGGGCTCGAACGGAAAATCGACCACGACCGCGCTCGTCGGCGAAATGATGAAGCTGAGCGATCCACGGACGCTGATCGGCGGCAACATCGGCAAATGCCTGCTCTCCGAAACCAAAAATCTCACGCCCGGGGCACCGCTGGTGCTCGAACTTTCGTCATTCATGCTGGAAGGCATGGCCGAGCTGAAAGAAAGCCCGAACATTTCGATCGTGACCAATCTGTCGCCGAATCATCTCGACCGCCATCAGACGATGGAGGCTTACGCCGAGGCCAAGAGAAACATCCTGGCCTTCCAGAAGCCAAACGACGTCGCGATTATCAATGCCGACGACCCGGCGCTGGCCGGATGGGAAAAATTTACGGCGGGGCGCGTTGTAAAATTCAGCGTCAAGAACGAACCCGAAGGCGACGCGGCGTTTCTCGACGGCGAAAAATTGATCCTGCGTTTCGGCGAATACGAAGAAGTCGTCGCCGTGCGTCAGGCGCTGCGACTGCCCGGCCTGCACAATGTCGCGAACGCGCTGGCGGCCTCCGCCGCGGCGCTCTCGTTCGGCGTGAAGCCCTGGCAGATTGCCGAAGCGCTGGCGACATTCAGCGGACTTCCGCACCGGCTCGAGATGGTGGCGCGCGGCGCGGGCTCGATTACTTATTACAACGATTCGATTGCGACTACGCCCGAATCGGCCATCTGCGCTCTCGCGTCGTTTAATGGACCGATCACGTTGATCGCGGGTGGCTACGACAAGGGTTCGCCGTTTGACGATCTGGGAATCGCCATCGCGCAAAAGGCACGCCGCCTGATTTTGATGGGCACGACGGCGCCGAAAATAGAAGAGGCAGTGCGCCGTGCATCACATGAGCTCATGCGCGGCCCCTCTATTATTCATGCACGTAACCTGGAACACGCGGCGTTTTTGGCGGCCTCAGGCGCGATCCCGGGCGAAGTCGTTTTACTGTCACCAGCCTGTGCCAGTTACGACATGTTCCGGAACTTTCAGGAGCGCGGCGAATTGTTCCGCGTTTTGGCTCGAAAGCTCACTCTTAGTGCATCATAAGGTCGCACATGGCGCAGAAATAAAGACGCGAAACGTCAAAAATCCTTGACAGTTTTTGTAACATTCGATAGTTTCCCCCAATACAGACATTGCAACCAGCGGCGCTTTAGCTCATTCTTAGGCTTTGGCGA
>Ga0265314_10004271_pt1 | contig 13365 bp, 10 predicted proteins | sample 4126metaG_FD_203106 | JGI IMG/M metagenome (GOLD analysis project Ga0265314, IMG submission 203106) | Rhizosphere microbial communities from Carex aquatilis grown in University of Washington, Seatle, WA, United States - 4-1-26 metaG | ecosystem: Host-associated > Plants > Roots > Rhizosphere >... | reverse complement strand
ATGATCCGCTCGTACAACCAGTCGGCCGCCACGCTGAACCTGCTGCGCGCCTTCGCCCAGGGCGGCTATGCCGACCTGCACAAGGTGCACCAGTGGACGCTCGGCTGTGTCGCCGGCACGCTGCAGGCCGCCCGCTATCAGGACCTGTGCGACCGCCTGGACGAGACGCTGGCCTTCATGGAAGCCTGCGGCATGACCTCGGACACCACGCCGCAACTGCGCGAGACCGATTTCTTCACCTCGCACGAAGCGCTGCTGATGCCCTATGAGCAGGCGCTGACCCGCATCGATTCCACCACCGGCGACTGGTACGACTGCTCGGCCCACATGCTGTGGATCGGTGAGCGTACCCGCCAGCTGGACGCCGGCCACGTGGAGTTCCTGCGCGGCGTACAGAACCCGCTGGGCTTCAAGGCCGGTCCCGGCATGAGCCCCGACGACCTGCTGCGCCTGATCGACCGCCTCAACCCCGGGAATGAATCGGGCCGCATCACGGTGATCACCCGCATGGGCGCCGAGAAGGTGGAACAGGTCCTGCCCGGCCTGATCCGCGCCGTCAACCGCGAGGGCCGCAAGGTGGTGTGGTCGTGCGATCCCATGCACGCCAACACCATCAAGGCGGCGGGCGGCTACAAGACCCGGCCGTTCGACGCCATCCTGGCCGAGGTGCGCGCCTTCTTCGCCGTGCACAAGGCCGAGGGCAGCCATGCCGGCGGCGTGCATTTCGAGATGACCGGCCAGGACGTCACCGAGTGCACGGGCGGCATGACCGCCATCGCCGAGGCGGATCTGGGCGACCGTTACCAGACCGCCTGCGACCCGCGCCTCAACGCCACCCAGTCGCTGGAACTGGCGTTCCTGATCGCCGAGCAACTCAAGGAAGAACGCGCCCAGGCCCGCCTCAAGGCCCAGGCCAAGAGCCGCTGAGGATTTACCGATGACCTTCTCCGCCCCCATCACCGATCGCTGGTTCGAGGATTACGTGCCCGGCGCCATCCACGAATTCGGCTCCATCGCCGTGGAGGAGGAGGAGGTCATCGCCTTCGCCAAACGTTACGACCCCCAGGACTTCCATACCGATCCGGTGGCCGCCAGGGACACCGTCTTCGGCGGCCTCATCGCCAGCGGCTGGCAGACCTGCGGCCTGATGATGCGGCTTTACGCCGAGCACTACCTGACCAAATGCGCCAGCCTGGCCTCGCCCGGCGTCGACGAATTGCGCTGGGTGCGCCCGGTGCGGCCCGGCGACACCCTGTCGGTGCGGGTCAGCATCCACGACGCCGTCCCGTCCAGATCCAAGCCCGATCGCGGCGTCGTCACCTCGTTCATCGAGGTCCTCAACCAGAAGGCCGAAGTGGTGCTGAGCATGCGGGCGGTCAACATGATCGCCAGACGCAATCCCGGTTGAATCGCGTAACCGTTCATTACTGGAAGTTATAGGCAGGCGGGATTACTCTCGAACCAATAGCGCGAGTTGCTCTTGGGGGGGGGGAAGACCGCATGGCCGGAAAATCGGGAATTCTACTCAAACTGCTGTCCACCGCCGTCCTGGCGCTGGCCGGCTTCGCCATCCTGTCGGCGGTGGCGCTGACCCAGTTGCGGAACTCCATGCTGAGCGACCGCATCGAGAAGGTCAAAGCCCTGAGCGAGGTGGCGCGCGGCACCCTCAAATCCTTCCACGACCGCGCCAAGGCCGGCGAATTCGACGAAACCACCGCCAAGGCCCAGGCCATCGAGACCCTGCGCCCCCTGCGCTATCAGGGCGAGGAATACTTCTTCGTCTATACCGGCGACGGCACCGCCCTGATGGTTCCGCCCAAGCCCGAGCGGGAGGGCAAGAACTTCATCGATGCCAAGGATGCCGACGGCGTGCCGTTCATCCGCAAGCTGATCGAGGCGGCCCAGGCGGGCGGCGGCACCGTCCACTACAAATTCCCCAAGGCGGGCTCGGACATTCCCGTGCCGAAAATCTCCTACACCCTGCCCTTCCAGCCCTGGGGCTGGACGGTGGGCACCGGCATCTACATCGACGACATCGACACCGAATTCCGCGCCGCCGCCTTGCGCTTCGCCGCCATCGCGGTGGCGGTCGGCCTCGCGGCGCTGCTGCTGGTCACCATACTGACCCGCAACATCGCCACGCCGCTCCGCCATCTGGCCGACGTGGCGCAGCGTCTGGCCCGCCAGGACTATTCCGCCCAGGTGGAGAAGACCGACCGTACCGACGAGATCGGCACCCTGGTCGCCGCCATCGCCGTGCTGCGCGACGAGGCGGCCAGCGCCGCCGAGGCCCGCACCGCCCAGCAGGAGAGCTACAAGGCGGCCAGCGCCCAGCGCAAGCAGGCCCGCCTGCAACTGGCCGATGACATCGAAACCTCCATCAAACGGGTCACCGATGTGGTGGTCCAGGCGGTGGGCGAGATGGAAAGCGCCGCCAACATCGTCTCGGGCGCGGTGGGCGAGGCCGGCACCAAGGCCAGCGCGGCGGCCAATTCCGCCGAGCAGGCCTCGGGCAACGTCGCCACCGTGGCGGCCGCCGCCGAGCAGCTATCCTCCTCCATCCACGAGATTTCGCGCCAGGTGCACGAATCCTCCAACACCTCCAGCAAGGCGGTGGCCGAGGCCGAGCGCACCAACGCCCTGGTCAGGGGACTGGCCGAGGCGGCCGGCCATATCGGCGAGGTGGTGACGCTGATCAACGACATCGCGGCGCAGACCAACCTTCTCGCCTTGAACGCCACCATCGAGGCGGCCCGCGCCGGCGAGGCGGGCAAGGGCTTCGCCGTGGTGGCCAACGAGGTCAAGCATCTCGCCACCCAGACCGCCAAGGCCACCGAGGAGATTTCCAGTCAGGTGGGAACGGTGCAGAGCCGCACCCAGGAAGCGGTCGACGCCATCGGCTCCATCGCCGCCACCATCGGCCGCATCAACGAAATCGCCGGCGCCATCGCGGCGGCCGTCGAGGAGCAGGGCGCCGCCACCGCCGAGATCGCCCGCAACGTTCAGGAGGCCTCGGCCGGCACCCAGGAAGTCTCGGCGGTACTGGGCGATCTGGCCTCGGCCACCGCCTCGGCGGGAACCAGCGCCGATTCCGTCCAGGGCATCGCCCGGCGCCTGACCACCGAGGCCCAATCCCTGGACCGCGAGGTGCACCAGTTCATGGCCTCCATGCGCAAGGATAACGGAGCCGAAGGGTAAGGCATGCTCAGAACGCTTCTTGTCGGGGCACTGCTGTTGCTGACCGGCACCGCTTGGGCCGAAGAGGTACCCTCGGCCTCGGAATTGCGCTCCGCCGCCATGGGGGCGCCCGATCTGGTTTTTCCCACCGAAACGTCCGCCCTGGATGGGATGACGGTGCCGCGCATGGCTCTGTTCAAGCCGGAGGGGGGCGGCCCATTCCCCGCCCTGGTGCTGTTCCATCAATGCGGCGGCCTGGGCCAGCACGGCCGAGCCAATCTCTCCATGCTCGACTGGGCGCGGCGCGGCGTGGACAAGGGCTACGTCGTTCTGCTGATCGACGCCCTGGACCAGCGCGACGTCGATACGGTCTGCATGGGTCCCAAGAACGGGCTGGTCTTCGCCCGCGGCGTCCGCGACGCCTTCCAGGCCGCCCGGCATCTGCGCAGCCAGCCTTATGTGGACGGCCGGCGGGTGGGACTGGCCGGCTGGTCGTGGGGCGCCATGGTCGGCCTGCTGGCGTCGCGCGCCGCGTGGGCCGAGCCGCTGGCCGAGGGCGAGGGCTTTCGCGCCGTGGTCTCCATGTATCCCGGCTGTTTCACCATCCGGCCGCGCACCGCATCGGCCTTCGACATCGCCGGGGCCGACGTGACCACTCCGCTGCTGGCGCTGCTGGGCGGCCAGGATACCGAGACGCCGGCCACCGATTGCCTGCCGCGCTTCGAGGCCGCCAAGGCGAAGGGGGCGCCGCTGGACTGGCACCTTTATCCCGACGCCACCCATTGCTGGGATTGCCGCCAGTTGGACGGCTTTTCCAAGGTCGACGTCCGGGGCAGCCGGGTGACCTACCATTACGACAAGGCCACCACCGAGGATTCGGCGGAACGCATGTTCCGCTTCCTCGACGGCGCCTTGAAGCAACCCTAGATCAGGAACAGGTTGTCCAGGGCCTTGAACAGGTCGTCGGCGAAGCTGGAGCCCTTGAACAGCACCGGGATGCGCTTGGGCAGCAGCTTCAGGATGTCGTCGTCCTTGTCCAGGCTGGTGATCACCGCCAGGGGAATGTTGCGGGTGGACGGCATGGCCGACAGCGCCATGGCCAGATCGATGCCTTCCAGATCGGGCATCATGGCCGAGATGATCACCAGATCGGGCTTGGTCTCCACCACCATGGCGAAGGCGCGCAGCGAATCGGCCATCAGCGAGACGCGATAGCCGCATTGCTGCAGCTCGCGCTCGACGAAGCGGGTCTGGGCGCCGTGGGGCATGACCAGCAGCACTTCGACGTTGCGGATCTCGATGTCACCCAGGTCGAAGCCCAGCTTGGCCGGCAGGGCGCGCACCAGGGCGGCGGGATCGGTGTCGGCCGCCTTGCCCTGGGCCAGGCGGACCATCAGGTCGAAATAGCCGGTCAGGTCGTCCCAGATGCGCGGCGGCGCCACCTCGGGGGTGTTGGCCAGATATTCCTCCAGCCGGTGGGCGACGGTGGCCAGGCGGTGCATGGCGAAATTGGCGGCCTGCCCGCGGAACTGCACGGCGGCACGGCGGCAGTCGGTAACCAGCTTGCGGATATCGCATCGCCCGTTACGGGCGGCGTCCATCTCCACGTCGAGGGATTGCAGGGTCTCGGTCAGTTCGTCGACGAACTCCAGCCGCAGCTGTTCGACGACTTCCTGGGCACTTCGGCCATGATGGCCATTCGCAGAATCCGACATTTATCCGAATCCGCCTTTCTTTAACGGGACACCGGTCCGAACACCCGCAGGCAGTCTAGCCGAGACGGCGGCGTATGACCATGGTTTTACGGCGGACACGCCGCTGCTCGGCAGTTGCGCCTTCTTGCAAGTTAGAGGAAACTAACTGTCGGGCGTTTACTTTTGTCAGGACCGTTATTCCGTGTCTTCCGACCAGACCATCGACCGCATCGTACAGAAGACGCTGCTCAACTGTTCCCCCAACTCCACCGTCCTCGAAGCCGCCCAGACCATGGCCGCGGCCCATTGCTCGTCCATCGTGGTGGTCGAGGGCGGCAAGCCGGTGGGCATCTGGACCGAGCGCGACGCCCTGTCCATCGACCTTACCGACCCCCAGGCGTTCCAGCGCCCCATCTCCGAGGTGATGAGCGCCCCGGTCAAGACCATCCATTACCAGAGCACCATCGGCGACACCGGCATGCGCTTCAAGCTGGAGGGCGTGCGCCATTTCGTGGTGGTGGACGATGCCGGCGACGCCATGGGCATCGTCAGCCAGAGCGACGTCATTCTCGGCCACGGGGTCGAGCACTTCCTGGTGCTGCGCCCGGTGCGGTCGGCCATTTCGCGGCCCATGGTCACCATCCCCGGCGGCGCCAGCCTGACCGAGGCGGTCGGCCTGATGCACTCGGCCCGCGCCGACGCAGCCATCGTGCTGGGTGACGAGCATACGCCGCCCGGCATCATCACCGAGCGCGACGTGTTGCGCCTGATCGCCGGGGCGGACGTCATCCCCCCGACCGTCGGCGAAGTGGCCAGTCGCCCGCTGCTGACCATCACCGAGGACGATTCCCTGCTGGCGGCCCGCGCCATGCTCGAGCAGAAGGGCATCCGCCACATCGGCATCACCGCCGCCGACGGCAAGCTGATCGGCCTGCTGTCCTTCTCGGACATCCTGGCGACCCTGCAATACGAATACGTCCATCGGCTGGACGAGGCCCTGAAGGAGCGCGACGCGGCGCTGCTGCGCTCGCGCAAGGACCTCAACCTGGCCCGCAAGGTGATCGAGGCCTCGCTGGACGGCATCATGATCGTCGACGCCGACCAGAAGATCGAGTTCGTCAATCCGGCCTTCACCCATATGACGGGCTACACGGCCGACGAGATCATCGGCAAGAACCCCAGCGTGCTGAAGTCCGGCCATCACGACGAGGCCTTCTACAAGCACATGTACACGGTGCTGTCGGCCCAGGATTACTGGCAGGGCGAGATCTGGAACCGCCGCAAGAACGGCGAGATCTATCCCGAGTGGCTGACCATCAACGTCATCCGCGACGACGGCGGCGAGATCACCCAGTACGCCGCCATCTTCAGCGACATCACCGAGCGCAAGAAGACCGAGGAGCGGATCAAGAACCTCGCCTATTTCGACGTTCTGACCGGGCTGCCCAACCGGCGGCTGTTCACCGACCGCCTGCAGATCGCCATCGCCAACGCCCACCGGCACGGCCACCAGCTGGCGATCATGTTCCTCGACCTCGACCTGTTCAAACGCATCAACGATTCGCTCGGCCACGGGGTCGGTGATCAGGTCCTGGTGGAGACGGCGGCCCGCATCAGCCACTGCGTCCGCGAGGGCGACACGGTGGCGCGCCTCGGCGGCGACGAATTCACCATCCTGCTGCCCGAGCTGGACCACCTGGAAGACGCCGCCAAGTTGGCCGAGCGGGTGATCAACCACGTCCGCCAGCCCTTCATGGTCGACGAGAACGAGCTGTACGTCACCACCTCCATCGGCATCGCCGTCTACCCCGAGGACGGGGCCACGGTGGAAAGCCTGATCAAGAACGCCGATACCGCCATGTACCGGGCCAAGGATCTGGGGCGCAACAGCTACCAGCTCTATACCGCGGCCATGAACGCCCGCTCGTTCGAGCGTCTGACCATGGAATCGGCCTTGCGCCACGCCCTGTCGCGCGACGAGTTCCGCCTGGTCTATCAGGTCAAGGTGGATTCCGAGGACGGCCGCATGTCCGGCGTCGAGGCGCTGGTGCGCTGGCACCATCCCGACATGGGACTGGTCTCGCCGGTGGAGTTCATTCCCCTGGCCGAGGCCATGGGGGTGATCTCGGATATCGGCGAGTGGGTGCTGCGCACCGCCTGCCGCCAGTGCAAGCACTGGCTGGACCTGGGCCTGCCGCCGGTGCGCATCGCCGTCAACGTCTCGGCCCAGCAATTCGTCGAGACCAACGTTCCCGAGGTGGTGGCCCGCGCGCTCCGCGAAACCGGCCTGCCGCCCCAGTACCTGGAACTGGAACTGACCGAGACGGTGCTGATGCAGCGGGTGGACGAGGTGGTCGGCGTGCTCAAGGCGCTGCGCGCCATGGGCGTGCGCATCTCCATCGACGATTTCGGCACCGGCTATTCCAGCCTCAGCTATCTGAAGCGCATGCCCATCGACGCGCTGAAGGTGGACCGCTCGTTCGTCAACGACATCTTCGACGACAATTCCAAGGTCACCGAGGACGGGGCGGAGATCGTGTCGACCATCATCAATCTTGCCCACAACCTCAAGCTCAAGGCCATCGCCGAGGGCGTCGAGACCCCGGAGCAGGCCGAGTTCCTGCGCGCCAAGGGCTGCGACGAGGTCCAGGGCTATCTGATCAGCCGCCCGGTCTCGGGCGAGGACCTCATCAGCCTGTTCGACCGCAACCTTCTGCCCCAGGGCAAGGAAGCCTGAGCTACTCCGCCGCCGCCGGAACCGCGTCGCGGTCCCGCTCGGCCGGCAATTGCCAGGCGGCGAGCGCCACCAGGGCGGCCGAGACGGCCAGGACGGTGAATACCATCTCGAAGCCGCCGCCCCAGCCGCGGATCAGCGACACCATGGGCACGCCCAGCCCCGACACGCCGAAGGACAGCACGAATTTGAGGCCGAAGGCGGTGCCCCGCCACTTGGACGGCGTGTAGCGCGACAGCAGCAGGTTCTCGGCCGGAATGCCGGCCATGTTGAAGCTGACCGCCAGCACCGCCACCAGCAGCAGGCCGAGCCCGCTGGCATGGGCGAGCCCCAGCAGCAACGGCACCTGGATCAGCGCCGCCACCATATAGATGCGCTTCGGGCTCATGCGGTCGGCCAGATGGCCGGCCAGGATCTGGGTCAAACCGGCCAGCAGGTAGACCACCGTCACGCCGCCCGCCGCCGCCAGCAGGCCGAAATCGCCCAGGCGCTCCTCGAACAGCTTGGGCAGCGACGGCTGGGTGGCCTGATAGACCAGACCGGCGCACAGCATGGTCACCGACAGCACGATGCCGGCCCGTACCGTCTCGCCCCGGTCGGCCACCGGTTCGGGCTTGCGGTCGGCCTTGGTCTCGACCACCACGCCCCGGGCCAGCATCACCAGGAACAGCAGACCGGTGCCCAGCACCACGACGCCGGGCACGATGAAGGCGGCACGCCAGCCCGACACGGCGATCAGACCGCCGGCCACCACGCCGGCCAGGGCGGGGCCGACGCCGCCGAACACCCCGTTCAGCCCGATGGCCTTGCCCTTGTCCACGGCGTTGCGGACCAGCCAAGCGATGCCCACCGGGTGATAGATGGAGCCGAACAATCCCATGAAACCCAGCGCCACCGCCAGCATCACCGGCCCCTGGGCCAGCCCGACGCCGATGGCCGCCACGCCTAAGCCGATGAAATAGACGGCCATCATGCCCACCGTGCTCCAGCGGTCGCCCAGCCAGCCGGCCAGGGGCGCCGGCAGGCCGTAGAGCAGCTTGCCCGCCACGATCAGGGCCAGCACCTCTTCGTAGCTGAGCCCCATCTCACCGGGCAGCACCAGGGCGACGATGAAGAAGATGGGCTCGAAGATATGGGCATAGGCGTGGCCGGCACAGGAAAAGGCCAGTGATGCCTGGGCGGAACGCTGGGAAACGGCGGACGACATTGTAAACGTCTCGACAACAGAACAAGTGGTCGGACCAATGTCGCACTCCAATTGATCGTAAAGCAACATGAACGTAACCATCCGCCGCCCTGCCGGACTTGCATCGCTCCCGGCTTTGAACGACATTGGAAAGGATTCCTTAACACCTCGCGTCCCGGTGGCCCCCGTCCATGAATATGTCGACCGTCCTCATCATCAGCCTATCGGCGGGAGTGATCCTGGTCGTCGGCGGCGGTCTGCTGATGTACATGGCCCAACTGGTCAAGAACGCCTATGAGTTGAAGGTTCAGATCAATTCCGAGGTGGATGAGCGCCTGACCAAGATGACCGAGGACCTGGACAAGAAAAGCCGCTGGATCAAGCGCGACCTGATCGAGGAAATCGAGAAGATCAAGATCGCCATGGAGACCTCCAACGCCCAGAAATTCGCCGAGCTGACCGAGCCGTTCAACAAGCGCCTCGAGGCCATGGAGGAGATGCTGCGCAAGGACCGGGCCGATTGGATGAAGCTGCTGCAGGAGGACCGCGAGGTCATCGCCAAGGTGGACGCCAAGATCGGGGCGATCCGCCGCGAGTTCAAGCAGGCCACCGAGGGAGCCAATCCGTCCCTGGACGCCGCCATGGCCAGCCTGGCCGCCGCCAAGGTGGCCGGCGGCGAGGTCCCGCCCCAGGACCCGACGGCTGCCGCCGCCGACCAAGCCCCGCCGCCGCCCGTTCCACCGCCACCCGCCGTCAACAACACCATGAGCGGCTTCCTGCCCGACCTCGGTCGCAAGGCATAGGGCCGTGCCGCTCGGAACCTCCCTGAACCGGCAACTGGCGCTCCGCCTCTGCGTCGGCGGGCTGATGATCGCCACTCTCCTGGGCGGTGCCGTCTTCAGCTACGAGATGGAGCGTATCGACGACGCCTTCGTCGAGGAAGCGGTCGAGCAGGCCCGCACCCTGTCGCCCCAGCTTCCCCCGCGCCTGGACAAGGCCGCCAAACCCCAGGTCCAGGCCCGGCTGGAGGCCTTTCTGCGCGAGCGCCGCAGCGCGGCCTCCCACTTCGCCGGAGCGGAAATCTACGCCGCCGACCGCACCTCGCTGGCCGAGATCATGGCCGAGGACGGCGGCATGCTCGGCCCGGCGGTCGACCGCTCCCGCCACGTCTTCCCCGAACCCGGCGCCAGTTGGTACACCAAGCACATCATCGGCGGTGAGCTGTACCTGTTGGTCATGACCGGCCTGTCCTCGCCCGAGCGCCCCGACGGCGGTTATTTCGAGGGCATCTACCATGTGTCCCGGGCCCGCGTCGCCGTGGCCAGCCGCATGGGACTGCGCACCTCGATCCTGGTGATCCTGTCGGTTCTGGCTACTTCGGCCCTGCTCTATCCCGTCATCACCCGGCTGAACCGCTCGCTGGTGGAACGCTCCCGCTCGCTGCTCTACGCCAATCTGGGCGCCATCGAGATGCTGGGCAGCGCCATCGCCAAGCGCGACAGCGACACCAACAGCCACAATTACCGGGTTTCGCTCTATGCGCTCGGCCTGGCCGAAGCCGCCGGCCTGGACGATGCAGGCATCCGCTCGCTGCTCAAGGGCGCTTTCCTGCACGACGTGGGCAAGCTGGCCATCCCCGATTCCATCCTGCTCAAGCCGGGCAAGCTGAACGACGCGGAATTCGCCGTGATGAAGACCCACGTCACCCACGGCCTCGATCTGATCGAGCGTTTCCAGTGGCTGAAGGACGCCGCCGACGTGGTCGGCTGTCACCACGAGAAATACGACGGCAGCGGCTACATGGCCGGGCTGGCCGGCGAGCGGATTCCCCTGGCGGCCCGCATCTTCGCCATCGCCGACGTCTTCGACGCCCTGACCTCGAAGCGCCCCTACAAGGAGCCCATGGAGCCCGCCCAGGCCACCGCCATCATGGCCGCCGGACGGGGCAGTCACTTCGACCCGGCCCTGCTCGACCTGTTCTTTTCCATGGCCAACGGTCTGTACGGGGAATTCGGCGGACGCGAGGATGAGGGCTTGGTGCACACCCTGCGTCTCAGGACCCTGCACTATTTCGAGGAAGCGCTGGAACGCTGAGTATCGCCGCCTCGATCCGCCAGCCGGCAAGGGTGGCGGATCGAGGGGCGGCCCATCCCTCCCCAGGGATCAGCGAAACCGCATGCCCCATGGTATTCCTACGTATGCTTTTGTAAATCGGGTCCCTACCCTATTTGGGCAGACGCCCTCCCTATTTAGGCAGGCGATAGAAATCGGCGATGCAGTTCCACGCCTCCTCGGCGGTCTCCACGAAGGTGAAGATGTCCTTGTCCTCGAGGGCGACCATGCCTTCGTTGATCATGGCGTCGATATTGATCACCCGCTCCCAGTACTCACGGCCGAACAGCAGGATCGGAATGGGGTCGATCTTGCCGGTCTGGATCAGGGTGGCGGCCTCGAACAATTCGTCCAGGGTGCCGAAACCGCCGGGGAACACCACCAGCGCCTTGGAGCGCGTCAGGAAGTGCATCTTGCGGATGGCGAAGTAGTGGAAACGGAAGCACAGATCCGGGGTGATGTAGGAATTCGGCTCCTGCTCCATGGGCAACACGATGTTCAGCCCGATGGACTTGCCGCCGATATCGTCGGCACCGCGATTGGCCGCCTCCATGATGCCCGGCCCGCCGCCGGTCTTGACCACGAAGTCGCAGACATGCTCGCCGGCGCAGGTGCCGGTGACGATGCGGGCGAAGCGCCGCGCCTCCTCGTAATAGCGGCTGTTGGCCACCATGCGCCGGGCCACCGCCAGCCGCCGGGCCGCCACGCGATCCTTGGGCCGGTTGCGCGCCTCCTCCTCGGCCAGCCCCAGCACCGACTGGGCGCGCTCGGGCGAGGGAATGCGGGCCGAACCGAACACCGCCACCGTCGACTTGATGCCGTGCTGCTGCTGCAGCAGTTCCGGCTTCAGCAATTCCAACTGCAGGCGCACCGGCCGCAAGTCCTGGCGCAGCAGAAAGTCCACATCCTCGAAGGCCAGACGATAGGAGGGCGAGGCGGTCTGGGCCGACGAGCGCCCCGGCTCGCCGGTTTCGGAAACCTCGCGCCGGGCCGAGGCGAACGGTCCGCGCTTGCGGGGCGGCTTTCGCATGAAACAGGGACCTCCTCAACCCATCCTATAACCAAGGCTCAGTGTCCGCCATGCACCGTTACCATGGCGTAAAGGCGAAACCATTGCTTGGAAAGCGCGCCCGCCTTCGCTATAGGGGAAGGAACTTACCGTGGACGAGATCAATGTCATGACCCTTCAGCAGTTCGGCGATTTTGGCGACTTCTCCCTGTCGGTGCTGGTGACCAGCCCGCCCTGGTACGAGAACTGCTATCTGGTGGTTCACAAACCCACCAACACCCTGGCGATCGTAGACCCCGGCGGCGACGGCGAACGTATCTTGGAAGCGGTGGCCGCCACCGGCGCCAAGGCCGAAGTGATCTGGCTGACCCACGGGCATCCCGACCACCTGGGCGCCGCCCATCAACTGGAAACGGCGCTGGGCATCCCCACCCGCGCCCATATCGATGAAGCCCAGGTGATCTCCACCTCCAGCGACCTCAACCGCACCTTCACCGGCCAGCCGCAGAAGGGGCCGGGCAGCCTGCAGACCTTTGCGGGCGAGCCCACCGAAAGCCTGGGCGGCGCCCCGGTGCGGGTGATTCACACCCCCGGCCACACCCCCGGCGGCATCTGCCTGGATTTCGGCGGCTTCGTGCTGACCGGCGACACCTTGTTCCGCAACGGCGTCGGCCGGACCGACCTGCCGGGCGGCAGCGAACAGCAGTTGTGGGCCTCCATCAACCGCCTGCTCGGCCTGCTGAACGACGATTCCATGCTGTTCTCGGGCCACGGTCCGGAATGGGCGGTGCGGGAAGCGCGGCGCTGGTGGCGGATGGTGGGCTGAGAGCCGCCGTCGCGGCCCCTTGATAGGGCTATCCCCAAAGCTGAATGGGGACCAGCCGCATGCCGGGCGGCAGAAGCGCCCGGCCGATATCCATGGTGTTGGGCGTGACGGGAATGCGCACCGCGCCCGAGCCCAGGGGCAGTTCCACCACCCTGCCGCCCAGGACCTCGTCCGTATAGGTCACCAGCTTGGTGGCCGACAGGGTGGCGCGCAGCATACCGGCCCGCATGGGGTCGTCGACCACCAGCACCACGCGGCGCAGCACGCGGCCCGGCGCCGCATAGGTGAACACCGCCACGCCGCCCTTGGAGGCATATTCCTCGTCGGCCTGGGACAGGGCGGCCATGCGCCGCGCCTCGGGCTCGAAGGTGAAGGTCACCAGCGGCAGGTCGGCGTCGAACAGCCAGTCGCCGTTGGCCAGGGAATAGGCGGTGCGCCGCCCCCCCGCCTCGGTCCAGAACAGGAAGTCGTCGCCCAGATTGGCCGAATGGGCCGCCACGCTGATATGGAACAGCGGCGGCTTGCGCAATTCCGACGGTGCCCCCACCAGCCAGGCCGACAGGCTGGCCCGCCCCACGCCGTCGTCACCCACCGTGACCCGCTGGCGCAGCAGGGTCCGGCGCGGCC
>Ga0265314_10004269_pt1 | contig 13374 bp, 15 predicted proteins | sample 4126metaG_FD_203106 | JGI IMG/M metagenome (GOLD analysis project Ga0265314, IMG submission 203106) | Rhizosphere microbial communities from Carex aquatilis grown in University of Washington, Seatle, WA, United States - 4-1-26 metaG | ecosystem: Host-associated > Plants > Roots > Rhizosphere >... | reverse complement strand
CCAGGCCTTGGGCGCGGGTGCGGCGCAAGTTTTTCATCTGCATGGGCGTCTCACTTGGCATCGCTGCCATTGCCTGAATCCTTCTTGCCGGCGGTATTGGCGAAGAACTTGTTGATCAGGTTCTCCAGCACCAGCGCGGATTGGGTCAGCTGGATTTCGCTGCCCGCGTGCAGGAAGCTGTCGGATCCGCCGGCGGTCACCCCGACATAGTTGGCGCCGAGCAGCCCGGAGGTCTGGATCGCCGCGTCGCTGTCGTCCGGGATGCGGGAATAGTGGCGATCGATCGCGAGACTCACCACAGCCTTGTACTCGTTGCCGTCAAAGCCGATGCCCTGCACGCTGCCGATACGTACTCCCGCCATGGTCACGGGAGCGCCGACCTTCAGCCCACCGATGTCCTCGAACTTGGCCTTGACCGTGTAACTTTCGGCCGCGCGGCGCAGCTGCAGTCCGCTGCCCGGCAGCTGCGTGGTCAGGAATCCGAGTGCCGCGAAACCCAGCAGCACGAACAGTCCGGTGCCGAGTTCAATTGTCCGTTGCGCCTGCGCCATGGTTCACTCCTGCCTGAAGACTCTACAGAAACGCCGCCGTCAGCATGTAGTCAAGCAGCAGTATCAGCACGGCGGAAGTTACGACGGTGCGCGTGGTCGCCAGTCCTACGCCCTCGGCCGTGGCTTCGGCGTGGTAGCCCTCATAGACCGCGATCAGGCTGCACGCGACGCCGAAGACCAGGCTCTTGACCACGCCTTCCTTGACGTCCGCGAGACCCACGGCTCCCTGCATCTGTGACCAGAAAGTCCCCGGCTGGATTCCCATCATCGTGACGCCCACGAGCTGCGAGCCATAGATGCCGATGCAGTTGAAGATCGCACTCAGCAGGGGCATCGCGATCACGCCGCCCAGGAACCGCGGCGCCACGACCCGGCGCACAGGATCGACGGCCATCATCTCCATTGCCGCGAGCTGGTCGGTCGCCTTCATCAGCCCGATTTCCGCGGTCAGCGCGGTTCCTGCCCGGCCGGCAAACAGCAGCGCGGTGAGCACTGGCCCCAGCTCGCGAATGAGGCTCAGAGCCGCGGCCACGCCGAGCGCGGATTCGGAGCCGAAGCGCTGCAGCAGATCATAACCCTGCAGCCCAAGCACCATCCCCACGAACAGCCCGCACAGCATGATGATGCTGAGCGAGCGGGCGCCCGCGTTGTATACCTGCACGATCGTGAAGCGCGGCCGCGCCAGCGCGGGCACGCACGCACCGAGCACACGCAGCAGGAACAGGGTAATCGCCCCGCACTGCGTGATTCCGCGCAGCAGCGGCCGCAGCAGCGTCGGCGTCGGTCGGGTGGTGTCCTGCATCGTCACAGGCGCTACCGCGCGCGCCCGGGCTGCTCGAGCAGCTGTTCGAAGTAGTCGCCGGCCGGGTAATGGAACGGCACCGGCCCGTCAGGCGCACCGCTCATGAACTGCTTGACGACCGCCGAGGGCTCGGCGGCCAGCTGTGCCGGACTGCCCTCCGCCACCACCCGGCCTTCCGAGAGCAGATAGCTGTAGTCGGCGATCGCGCCGATCTCGTGCACATCGTGGGAGACGATCACACTGGTGATGCGCAGTGTGCGGTTCAGCGACTGGATCAGCCGGACGATCACTCCCATCGATATCGGATCGAGGCCGACGAAGGGCTCATCGTAGATCAGCAGTTCCGGGTCCATCACGATCGCACGCGCGAGCGCTACGCGCCGCGCCATGCCGCCGGAGAGTTCGGCCGGACTGAGGCCGGCCGCGCCGCGCAGGCCTACCGCCTGCAGCTTCATCAGCACCAGTTCGCGCAGCACGCTCTCGGGCAGGCGCTTGTGCTCACGCACCGGGAACGCGACGTTTTCGAAGACCGAAAGGTCGGTCAGCAGCGCACCGTTCTGGAACAGCATGCCGACGCGCTGCCGCAACCCGTAGAGCTGGGCGCGACCCAGCGTGGCGACCTGCTTGCCGAACACGCCGACATTGCCGGTGTTCGCGCTGATCTGGCCCATGATCAGTCGCAGCAGCGTCGTCTTGCCGGTACCGGAAGGTCCCATGACGGCCGTGATCGTGCCCCGGCGCACGCGCACGTTCAGTCCTTCGAAGATGCTGCGCTGGCCGATGCGGTAGTGCACGTCCTGCACTTCGACGACCGTTTCCGCGTCGGCCGAGTCCGCGAGCGGTGCGTCCTGCATGGGGTCCGTCAGCGCAGCCCCGCGCGCGGCGGAGGCGTCACGCCGTGCGCAATTCCGCGCCCGGCCGGTATGCGCCGGAGCGCGCCAGACCATTGAGCCGCGCCCATTTGTGGAACGCCTGCTCGCCGGCCGCGAGGTTGCCCGGCTTGCCGCCCCACGCGCTCAGGGCCTCATCCTGCAGCGCACGGCCGTAGCTGAACGAGAGCTGCCACGGCAATGGACCCGCGCCGTTCATCAACGACAGATGCAGGGTCGCGTCAGCCGCGGATTGTCCGCCGGAGAGGAACATGATTCCGGGAACCGCCGCCGGCACGCAGCGCCGCAGCACGCGCAACGTCGCCGCCGCCACCTGTTCGGGGCGCGACTGCACCGGCGATTTCTTACCCGCGATGATCATGTTCGGCTTGAGGATGATGCCTTCCAGGTGCACGCGGTGGGCCGCAAGCTGTCCGAACACCTCGCCCAGCACGATGCTGGTGATCTCCTCACAGCGCTCGAGGGTGTGCGCACCGTCCATCAGCACTTCCGGCTCGACGATCGGCACGATGTTCTGTTCCTGGCACAGCGCCGCGTAGCGCGCGAGCGCGTGTGCGTTGGCCTCGATGGCAAACCGGGTCGGGATGCCGGCACCTATATCGATGACCGCGCGCCACTTGGCGAAGCGGGCGCCGAGCCCGTAGTACTCGGCCAGCCGTTCGCGCAGCCCGTCCAGGCCCTCGGTGATGGTCTCACCGGGGAACCCGGCCAGGGGCTTGGCGCCCGTGTCGACCTTGATTCCCGGGATGATGCCGAGCCCCGCGAGGTAGGCGGGAAACGGCACACCCGCCTGCGTCTGCTGGCGGATTGTCTCGTCGTAGAGGATCACCCCACTGATCCACTGCGCGACGCCGGGCGTCGCGAACAGCATCTGGCGGTAGTTGCGCCGGTGCTCGGCGGTCGATTCCAGCCCAATCTTCGCGAATCGCTTGCCGATCGTCGAGGTGCTCTCGTCGGCTGCCAGCAGTCCCTTGTCCTTCGCCACCATCGCGGTGGCGATGCTCTCCAGATCGCTTAGACTCATCGCTCGGGGTACTCCTCGGGTGGGGCGCGAGCATACCAAAACCGCACGGCGTCGGGCGCCATGCCGCGGCGGGTGTGTCGGCCGGCACTTTGATCTTGGGACCAATATAGAACTAAAATAGTCCCAGATAGAGGAGTACCGTGTTGCGGATCAGCAAACTCACCGACTACGCGACCCTGATTCTGGCGCGACTCGCTGCCCAGCCTGAGCGGCGCTGCACTGCCGCGCAGATCGCCAACGATACGCATCTGGCCCCGCCCACCGTATCGAAGCTGCTCAAACAGCTGCATCGGCAGGGCATGGTGGCGTCGACTCGCGGACCGTCCGGAGGCTACCTGCTCGCCCGGCCGGCCGCCGAGATCACGGCCGTCGACATTCTCGACGCGATGGAGGGGCCGGTCGCGCTGACCGAATGCTCCTCGCCCGACAGCCATTGCGGCATCGAGCACAGCTGCCTCGTTGCCGGTCCCTGGCAGCGCATCAACGTCGCGGTACGCCGCTCGCTGCAGGAGATCACGCTGCTCGAACTGGCCGGGATCGCCGGCGTCGCTGCGCGCAGCGCGGCGCCGGAACGGGCCGTGCCGGTCACGCTCGGCACGCTCGGCATGCGCGGCCTGAAGCGGGAGCGGCTGTGAGCACTGCCGGCATCAACGAACTGGTCGGCCGCAGCTACCGCCACGGCTTCGTCACCGATATCGAAAGCGATACGGTCGCGCCGGGGCTGGACGAAGGCGTCGTGCGGCTGATCTCGCGCAAGAAGCAGGAGCCCCAGTTCCTGCTCGACTGGCGGCTGCGCGCGCTGCGCCACTGGCAGGGCATGCGCGAGCCGCACTGGGGCCACCTGCGTTACGAACCGATCGACTATGGCGCGATCTCGTACTACTCGGCGCCCAAGCAGCGTACCGATGGCCCGAAGAGCCTCGCAGACGTCGACCCGAAGCTGCTGGCGACCTATGACAAGCTGGGAGTGCCGCTGCACGAGCGAGCGCGGCTCGCCGGCGTCGCGGTCGACGCGGTATTCGACAGCGTATCGGTCGCGACCACGTTCAAGGAACGACTGGCGGCCGCCGGTGTCGTGTTCTGTCCGTTCTCGGAGGCCGTGCAGCGGCATCCCGAATTGCTCGAACGCTACCTCGGCTCGGTCGTGCCCTACACTGACAACTTCTTCGCGGCGCTGAATTCCGCGGTATTCACCGACGGCTCGTTCGTCTACATACCTCCCGGCGTGCGCTGCCCGATGGAGCTCTCGACCTACTTCCGCATCAACGCGGCCAAGACCGGTCAGTTCGAACGCACGCTGATCATTGCCGATGCCGGCAGCCACGTGAGCTACCTGGAGGGCTGCACCGCGCCGATGCGCGACGAGAACCAGCTGCACGCCGCCGTGGTCGAACTGATCGCGCACGATGATGCGCAGATCAAGTACTCCACGGTGCAGAACTGGTACCCGGGCGACGAGCAGGGACGCGGCGGGATCTACAATTTCGTGACCAAGCGCGGGGAATGCCGGGGGCGCAACGCGCGCATCTCCTGGACCCAGGTCGAGACCGGCTCGGCGATCACGTGGAAATACCCCAGCTGCATCCTGCGCGGCGAGAACTCGATCGGCGAGTTCTACTCCGTGGCTACCACCAACCATTACCAGCAGGCGGACACCGGCACCAAGATGATCCACATCGGCGCCAATACGCGCAGCACGATCATCTCCAAGGGAATCTCCGCCGGTCATGGGCAGAATGCCTACCGCGGCCTGGTCAAGATCCTGCCCACCGCCCGCGGTGCGCGCAATTTCACCCAGTGCGATTCGCTGCTGCTCGGGCCGGAATGCGGCGCCCACACCTATCCATACCTCGAAGTGCGCAACAGCACCGCGATCGTGGAGCACGAGGCGAGCACCTCGCGCATCAGCGAGGAGCAGCTGTTCTATTGCCGGCAGCGCGGCATCGGCGCCGAGGACGCGGTGAACATGATTGTCAGCGGCTTCTGCCGCACCGTCTTCAAGGAGCTGCCGATGGAGTTTGCGGTCGAAGCGCAGAACCTGCTGAGCGTGAGCCTGGAAGGAGCTGTAGGGTGAACGCGCCGCTGCTCGAGATTCGTGATCTCGCGGCCCAGGTCGGCGGCCAGCCGGTGCTGCGCGGCATCTCGCTCAGCGTCGGGCGCGGCGAGGTGCACGCGATCATGGGTCCGAACGGCTCGGGCAAGAGCACGCTGGCGCACGTGCTGGCGGGCAAACCCGGCTATGAGATCACTGCCGGCAGCGTACGCTTCGACGGTCATGACCTGCTGGCACTCGCACCGGAGGAGCGCGCGCGGGCCGGGCTGTTCCTCGGCTTCCAGTACCCGGTGGAAATTCCGGGGGTCAACAATGCCTACCTGCTGAAGGCTGCGGCCAATGCCGCGCGCCGCGAACGCGGGCTGCCCGAGCTCGACGCCTTCGAATTCCTGGCGCTGGTGCGCGGCAAGATGGCGCTGATGCAGATCGACGAGAGCTTTCTCGGCCGGGGCGTCAATGAGGGCTTCTCCGGTGGGGAGAAGAAGCGCAACGAGATCCTGCAGATGCTGGTGCTCGAACCCAGGCTGGCGCTGCTCGATGAAACCGACTCGGGCCTCGATATAGACGCGCTGAAGGTCGTCGCCCATGGCGTCAACTCGTTGCGGGCGGCAGACCGCTCGATCGTGCTCGTGACGCATTACCAGCGACTGCTCGAGCACATCGTGCCCGACTTCGTCCACGTGCTGGTGCGCGGGCGGATTGCGCACAGCGGGGATCGCAGCCTGGCGCTCGAGCTCGAGCGCCGCGGCTATGACTGGATCGGCGAGCCGGCCGCGGCCTGAGGCGTCCCGATGAGCACCGCCACCGCCAGCGCCGCCGCGGCCGCCACCGTACCCACGCCACTCGCGCGCGTGCTGAACGAGTATCGCGCGGGCGCGGCGCAGGGGACCGGCGGACCGCAGGAGCATGCGGCCCGCGAGCGCGCGGCGCTGGCGCTGGAGCAGGTCGGCTGGCCCTCGACGCGCGATGAGCAATGGCGCTACGCGAACTTGCGCGCGCTCGAGCGGGTGGCCTCGTTCCAGCCGGTGTCCCGGGTCGCACCGACCGCGACCGCCGCGGCGGCGCTGATGGACCTGCCGCCGCCGCTGCCGGGTTTCGCACGGCTGGTGTTCCTCGATGGCATCCGGCACGGACCGTACGCGCTGCCCGCCGGCGTGCGCAGCGTCGCACCCCAGGGCGCGCACGCGGCACAGTGGAGCGCAGCGCAGCGTCTCGGGTGGCTGTGCGAGATGTTCGCGACCGACACGGCCGCACTCGAGGTCGCGGGCGAGGCCGCGCTCGAGCTGCTGTTCGTCACCAGCGAAGCCAGCGTGGAGCGCGCCGTCTATCCCCGGCTGCAGCTGGAGCTGGCCGCCGGCAGCCGGCTGCAGCTCGTGGAGCGGCACCTCGGCGCCCCGTCGGGTCCCGCCTTCGTGGCTTGCAATATCAGCATCGAGCTCGCGCGTGGCGCCCTGCTGACGCACTACCGCACCCAGCAGTGCGGCGCGCACGTGTCCTTCACCGATTCGCTGGACGTGCGCGTCGCGGACGAGGCCCAGTACCGCGTACGACAGGCCGCCCTTGGAGCACACGATGCGCGCACCAGCGCGCGCGTGCGGCTTGCCGGTCACGAGGCGCGCCTGCTGTGGCACGCGATCGCGGTCGGCCGCGGCGAGCAGGTACACGACACCACACTGCAAGTCCTGCATGCCGCGCGCGCCACCGGCAGCGAGCAGGTATTCCGCGGCATCGCCGATGAGCGTGCACGACTGGCGTTCAGCGGTCACGTGCACATCGATGCCACAGCGCCAGGCTCCGAGGCGCGCCAGTCGCTGCGCGGGCTGATAGAGGGTCCCGGGGCCGAGATCGACCTGCGCCCCCGGCTCGAGATCAGCATCGACGAGGTGCGCGCGACGCACGGCGCCACGACCGGCAGGCTGGATGAAAACCTGCTGTTCTATCTGCTCGCGCGGGGCCTTGATCCCGCGACCGCGCGCGCGCTGCTCAAGTGGGCATTCCTGGGCGACGTGCTGCGGGAAATTGCGCTGCCTGCGCTGCGCACCGAGGTCGAGCGGCTGGCGGCCGGGCAGCTGCCGGACGTGCTCGCGGTCGGGGCCGTCACGTGAGCGCGACGGCCGCCACGTTGCGGGCCGGCTATGAGGTGGACCGGGTGCGGGCCGAGTTCCCGATCCTGGCGCGCAGCGTGAACGGCAAGCCGCTGGTCTACCTCGACAGCGCGGCGTCCGCGCAGCGGCCGCTCGCGGTGCTGCGCGCGGTCGAACACTACGAAACCTGCCTGCATTCGAACGTGCACCGCGGCGTACATGCCTTGAGCCAGGCCGCTACCGAGGCGTTCGAGGGCGCGCGCGAGACGGTGCGCCGCTTCATCAATGCGCGCTCGACCCGCGAGATCGTGTTCGTACGTGGCGCTACCGAGGCGATCAATCTGGTGGCCCAATCCTACGGGCGCACTCAACTCGGGGCCGGCGATGAAGTGCTGATCACCCGGCTCGAGCATCACGCGAATATCGTGCCCTGGCAGATGATCTGCGCCGCCACCGGCGCGCGGCTGCGCGCCGCGCCGGTCAGCGCGTCCGGCGAGCTCGATCTGGACGCGTTCGCAGCGCTGCTCACGGCCCGCACGCGCCTGGTTGCCGTCGCGCATGTCTCCAATGCACTCGGCACGGTACTGCCGGTGCGCGACATAGTGCGCCTCGCGCACGCGCGCGGCATCCCGGTACTGCTGGATGGCGCCCAGGCGATCGCGCATGAGACGGTCGATGTGCGCGCGTTGGACTGCGACTTCTACGTGTTTTCGGGTCACAAGGTCTATGGTCCGACCGGCATCGGCGTGCTGTACGGGCGCGAGTCGCTGCTGTCAGCGATGCCGCCGTGGCAGGGCGGCGGGGACATGATCCGCACCGTCAGCATCGAGGAGAGCACCTACAACGATCTGCCCTGGAAGTTCGAGGCCGGCACCCCCAATATGTCCGGCGCGGTTGGCCTCGGCGCGGCGCTGGAATTCGTCGAAGGCCTCGGGCGCGAGGCCATCGCTGCGCACGAAGGCTCACTGCTCGCACTCTCTACGCGCCGGCTCGCGGCCATTCCGGGCCTCACGCTGATCGGCACTGCGGCCAACAAGGCCGCGGTCGTGTCCTTCACGATGCAGGGCGTGCATCCGCACGACATTGGCACGATCCTGGACAGCGAGGGGATCGCCATCCGGACCGGTCACCATTGCGCGATGCCGATCATGGAGTACTACGGCCTCGCGGCTACGGCTCGCGCCTCCTTCGGCTGCTACAACACGACCGCGGAGGTTGAGCAGCTGGTCGCCGGCGTGGCACGGGTACGAGAGGTGTTCGGTGGACCTTAAGGACCTGTATCGCGACGTGATCCTCGACCACAACCGCAGTCCGCGCAATTTCGGCCGGCTCGATCCGGCCGACTCGTCGGCTGCGGGCCACAATCCGCTGTGCGGTGACCGCCTGTCGATCACGCTGCGCATGGACGGCGAGCAGGTCGCGGACCTGCGCTTCGAGGGCCAGGGCTGCGCGATCTCAGTGGCGTCGGCGTCGCTGATGACCGAGGCGGTCCGCGGCCGCAGTCGCAGCGAGATAGCACGCCTCTACGAGGCGGTGCACGCATTGCTGACCGGTCACGAGCGTGTCGCCGGGCAGGATCTGGGCAAGCTGCTCGCGCTGGCGGGCGTAGCCGAATATCCGGCGCGCGTGAAGTGCGCGTCCTTGAGCTGGCACACGCTCAATGCGGCGCTGGAACATGTCGCCGTGCCCGTCTCGACGGAATGAGCATGCGCGGATACGAGAACGAGCCGGTCGTGATCCAGCGTGACGTCGAGGCCGTCATGGTCCCTGGCGGCCAGCCGATTACGCTCAAGGTCGGGCTGGCGGGCTATATCACGCAGGCACTGGGCGGCAGTTTCACGCTCTACATCGAGGGCAATCTGTACCGTCTGCCCGGCGAGTCGGCCGACGCGATCGGCAAGGAGGTCGTACGCCCTCCTGAGCTGCCGCCCGATGCGACCATGGAGGACGTACGCGCGCTGGCCTGGAAGCAGATGCGCAGCTGCTTCGACCCGGAGATCCCGATCAACATCGTCGATCTCGGACTGGTCTACGAATGCGAAGTCGGCACTCCGGAACCCGGTGTGCACGACATTCGCGTGCGCATGACGCTTACGGCCCCGGGCTGTGGCATGGGCGAGGTGCTGGTCGAGGACGTGAAGGAAAAGATCGCGGCGATCCCGACGGTACGACAGGTGGATGTCAGCCTGGTCTTCGACCCGCCGTGGCAGCAATCGATGATGTCGGAAGCAGCCCGCCTGCAGACCGGCATGACCTGGTAGATGAAGCGGGTTCTGCTGCTACGGCATGCCGAGGCCAGGGCGGCCCACAGCGACGAGGCGGACTTCGACCGCCCCTTGAGCGAGCGGGGCCGGAGCGCCGCGCATGCGGCCACGGCGCGCCTCGCGACCAGCCAGTTGCGCATCGACGCCCTGTATGTGAGTCCGGCGTTGCGGACGCGCCAGACCGCACAGATCATCGCGGCGGGACTGGACGCGGCGGAGCGCATACGGCTCGCGCCGACGCTCTACCCCGGCACTGCGGAGAGCCTGTGGGCCACGCTGCAGCAGCTGGACGAGCAGGTGCACTGCGTGCTGCTGCTCGGCCACAACCCGGCCTTGAGTGAACTGGCGAGCCAGTGGCGCCTGTGCGCACCGGGCACCGAGCTGCCAACGGCCGGTCTGTGCATGGCCGGATTTCCGGCGGGCATCCGCTGGAGCAGCTTGCGCCCGGAGCAGGCCAGTCCGCTGGCCCTTCCAGCCTGATCCCAATCCGCTACTCGACACCGCAGAAGCAGTAGGCGTAGATCGCATCTGGTGCGCGCAGCAGCCGCGTCCAGCGCGCCAGCTCGCGATCAAAGGGCTGCCATTGCTGCATCAGGGCTGCGCCGTCCGTGGCGCGCAGCGCACCTGAGCGCCCGAGCAGGGACAGCGCGCCGTCGCCGACCTGAAGCAGCAGCTGTTGCGTCAGGCTCAGCTCGGGCTCGATGCGCCGCACACCGTAGGAACCGGTGAGCCCGGCCCGCTTGGCGGCCGCCGCGACCGCGTCGGCATAGCTGCCGAAGCGGTCGATCAGGCCGTTGGTGCGGGCATCGGCTCCGGCCCAAACGCGGCCCTGCGCAATCGCATCGATCTCCTCGTGGCTCTTGCCGCGCGCGCTTGCGACATGGTCGATGAATTCCCCGTAGACATGATCGACCGTGGACTGCAGCACCTTGCCAGCCTCCGGCGAGAGCGGGCGGTCCAGCCGCGCGGCGCCCGCCAGCGGCGTGGTCGCAACCCCATCGACATTGACGCCAAGCCGGGCCAGGGTGCGGCTGAAGGTGGGCAGCGCTGCGAACACGCCGATCGAGCCGGTGATCGTATTGGCACTGGCGATGATCTCGTCGGCTGGGGTCGCTATGTAGTAGCCACCGGAGGCCGCCACGTCGCTCATCGAAACCACGACCGGCTTGCCGGCGGCTTTCAACGCCCGCACCTCGCGGTAGATCTGCTCGCTGGCCAGCACGCTGCCACCGGGACTGTCCACGCGCAGCACGACCGCCCGTATGTCCTCATCCTGACGAGCGGTGCGCAGCAATGCGGCCGTAGACTCCCCGCCTACCGTACCGGGCGGCTGCTTGCCGTCCAGCATCTCGCCGCTCGCGATGATGACCCCGATACCGGGTCCCCTGCCGCGCTGCTTGTCCTCGGCGTGGGTGGATCGCAGATAGTCGGCGACGCCGACCTGGCGAAAGGACTTGGTGGCCGGATCTGCGCCCACCAGATCGATCAGACGCTGCTCGACCTGCGCCGCGGTGCGCAGGTCCGTGACCAGCCCGTCATCGTGCGCGAGCTTCGCGGTGTCCCCGCCCGCCGCCGTGACCGATGCGGCGTAATCGTCGCTGTAGGCGCGGATCGCCTCGGGCTTGAGATGGCGCGCTGCGGCCACAGCGCCGACGTAGCCACCCCACAGTGCGTTCAGGTAGGACTGGCTTTCGAGGCGGTCCTCGGGGGACATGTCCTGGCGCGTGTAGGTCTCGGCCGCGCTCTTGAACTTGCCGACACGGAACAAGTGCATGTCGACACTGAGCTTGTCGAGCGCGTCCTTGAAGAACAGTCGGTAGCGCGAGTAGCCGTCAAGCAGCACGAATCCGAACGGATCCAGGTAGAGTTCATCGGCCTGCGCGGCCAGGTAGTACTGGCTCTGCAGGAAATAGGTTCCGCGCGCGATCACCCTCTTGCCGCTGCGGCGAAAGTCGGCGACGGCCGCGGCCAGCTCCTCGAGCTTGACCTGGCCGGAGCCCGACATCGCGTCGGTCTCTATCACCAGCACCGCGATCCGCGGGTCGGTGGCGGCCGCACGGATCGCGGTCGTCAGGTCCCAGAGCAGTGTCTGCGGCGCGCCCGCGCCCTGCGCCTCGTTGAGCGCGCGCTCGATCGGCTCGCCGCTGAGCTGCTCGACGATCGCGCCCGATGGGCGTACCACCAGAGCCGCCTTTTCCGGCACGCGCGGCACGCTCTGCCGCAGCGCACCGATCACGATCCCGAACAGCGCCAGCAGCAGCAGCAGGTGCAGGAACCGGCGCAGCGTGTCGAGCGCGTGCCAGAGTCCCCGGAGGAATCGACCCAGCGGCTCCATCGGCGAGCGCGGCCGCGGCTAGACCTTCTCCTCGATGCGGGCCGCCTTGCCGGTGCGCTCGCGCAGGTAGTACAGCTTGGCGCGCCGCACACTGCCGCGACGCTTGACCGACACCTCGCTGATGCTCGGGCTATGCGACTGAAACGTGCGCTCGACGCCCTCCCCGTGCGAGACCTTCCGCACGGTAAAGGAAGAATTGAAGCCGCGGTTGCTGCGAGCGATCACGACTCCCTCATAGGCCTGCACGCGCTCGCGATCGCCTTCGACCACCTTGATCTGGACCACGACCGTATCGCCGGGCTTGAACTCCGGCAGCTTGCGGGTCATGCGCTCCGCTTCCAGCGTCTGAATGATGTTGCTCATAGTGTCTTCCTCGTTCACCGTGGCGCGCGCAATGCGCGCTCCGTTAAGAATTCCTCCAGCAGCGCCCGCCGCGCGGAATCGAGCGGCGTGCGGTCGATCAACTCCGGCCGCCGCAGCCAGGTGCGCCCGAGGCTCTGCTTGAGCCGCCAGCGCGCGATGGCGGCATGGTCCCCGGAGCTGAGCACCGCGGGCACTTCCAGGTCCGCATACACCTCAGGCCGGGTGTAGTGGGGCCAGTCGAGCAGTCCCTGCGCAAAGGACTCCTCGGCCGCTGAGCGTGCGTCCCCGAGCGCACCCGGGAGCAGCCGCGCCAGCGCGTCGATCAGCGCCAGCGCCGGCAACTCACCCCCCGAGAGCACATAATCACCGATCGACAGCTCCAGGTCGATCGCCAGCTGCAGTACTCGCTCGTCGATCCCCTCGTAGCGGCCAGCCACCAGCAGCAGCCCCGGGGCGCGCGCAAGCTCGACCACGCGCGCCTGCGTCAGCGGCTGACCCTGCGCCGACAGGGCAATGCGCAGCGCACCGGCCGGCAATCTTTGCTGCGCGGCAGCAATTGCGGCGCAGAGCGGCTCCGGCTTCAGCACCATCCCGGGCCCACCGCCATACGGTCGATCGTCGACCGTGTGGTGCGCGTCCGTCGTATGCGCGCGCGGATCTTCGGTCCCGACCTGCAGCAGACCGCGCTCGATCGCGCGCCCGAGCACGCCGTGGCGCAGCGCGTCGGCGATCATGGCCGGGAACAGCGTGACGACCTCGACCCTCACACTGCCCTCGCCTGCCGGCCCTTTAGAAATCCGCCGGCCAATCCACCGCTATCTCGCGCCGTGCCAGATCCACGCGCCTGAGATGGGGCGGCAACGCCGGCACCGCATATTCGCGCTCGCCGCGCACGATCATCACCGCGCCGGCCGGCGCCTCCAGAAAGTACTGCACCGTACCGAGCTCGACGCCCTCGCCATTGCGAACCGTGCAGCCGACCAGATCCTCGCGGAAATACTCCCGTTC
>Ga0265314_10004268_pt1 | contig 13378 bp, 9 predicted proteins | sample 4126metaG_FD_203106 | JGI IMG/M metagenome (GOLD analysis project Ga0265314, IMG submission 203106) | Rhizosphere microbial communities from Carex aquatilis grown in University of Washington, Seatle, WA, United States - 4-1-26 metaG | ecosystem: Host-associated > Plants > Roots > Rhizosphere >... | reverse complement strand
TTCGAAGAGTGTCGATGGAGTGATTCGTTCCCCATTCCGCCGAACCGAAGTCGGGTCGTGCGCTCCCGCTTACTAAATGAGGAGTGGGAAATTTCGGGAGTTTTTCGCCCAGGCGACGGAGCGCTTGTTCTGCCGCTAGATAATGTTTTGATTTTAAAAAGGGTCGTAGTATCTCGACATGCTTTCTGTCGTTCAGACGGCCAAAAAGATCAATGGCTTCCGCGGTGTGTTTGTTATCCTGCAACATTCGGCGCGCAATTTCACCCGCCTCCGGCCGGCCGATCTTAGCGAGCGCCCTGCAAAAAAAGCGCGCTCCTCGTCGAGCTCCGGCGTATTGGCCAACGCCACAAGTTCGTCTGCGAATTCCGCTGAAGCCAACCGTTCGATTTCTTCCGCAATCGAAGCGCGGCATTCTGCAAATCGCGCGTCCGCAACCCGGGCAATCAGCCATTTCAATATTCGCCGGCGTAATCCGGAGCTCTTTTTTGCCATTCCCAGCAAATGGACACTGCCGTAACGCCTCGGATCAGCATCGACTGCGGCCATCAATATGTCGGCGGCTTTTTCAGATAATGGTCGCGTGCGACGAGCAAGTTCCTCTAAGGTGACTTCTGCCGGCGCGAGGATTTCGTCAATGTCTCTCGGCGGACGCGGTTTTTCAGGAAATGACATGCGGCTATGCTAATACTGAGTCCTCGAGTAGTGCAAGCACTGCAAGGCTGCACAAACCAGAAACCATCTGTTGAATCCCCGCTCCAATTCCCTAGATTGTTTCCTTCTGCCGCGTGAGAAAACCGCCGGCGAAATCCGCTGAACTCATGACCGAAAAAGGTGACCGCCATGCCGATGTTTTTATCCACCGACGAGATCCGCAAGCGCTGGATCGATTTCTTTGTCGCGCGAGGCCACAAGCACGTCGCCTCCGATTCGCTCGTGCCGCAGAACGACCCGAGCGTGCTGTTCACCGGCGCAGGCATGAACCAGTTTAAAGACAATTTCATGGGCCGCGCCAAGCTCGACCACCCGCAGCAGCGCGCCGTCACCGTCCAGAAGTGCATCCGCACCGGCGACATCGAAAACGTCGGCCGCACGCCGAGCCACCACACGCTCTTCGAGATGCTCGGCAACTTTTCGTTCGGAGATTATTTCAAGAAAGAAGCGATCGAGTGGGCGTGGACGTTCACGACCGATCCGGTCAAAGGCCTCGGCATGGAGAAGGACCGCCTGAGCGTCACTGTTTATGGCGGCAATGCGGCGCTGGGCATCGCGGCCGATGAAGAAGCGGAGAAATACTGGAAGCAGTTCGCGCCAGAGTTGCAAAACAAGGACGGCAGCTGGCGCATCTACCGCTACGGCGACAAGGATAATTTCTGGCCGGCGAACGCGCCGAGCGACGGACCGAACGGCCCCTGCGGCCCGTGCAGCGAAATGTATTTCGACACCAAACCCGAACAGGGCGCGCCCGAACCCGTCGCGGATTCGAAAGACCCGTTCCGCTACGTCGAAATCGGCAACAAAGTCTTCACGCAATTCAACCGCCTCGGCGTCGGCAAGCTCGAACCGCTCGGCCGCCAGAACATCGACGTCGGCGACGGCCTCGAACGCCTTGCGCGCGTGATTCAGGGCAAGCCGAACAATTACGAAATCGACCTGCTCTTCCCGATCGTGCAGGAAGTCGCGCGCATCGCCGGCAAAAAATATGAAACCGCGAGCGACGACGGCCGCCGCATGCGCCGCATCACCGACCACACCCGCGCCGCGGTCTTCTGCATCGCCGACGGAGTCACACCGAAAAACGAAGGCCGCAATTACGTCGTGCGCCGCCTGATGCGCCGCGCGATCCTCGACGGCCGCGAACTGGGAATCAGCGAGCCATTCCTCGCGACGGTCGCCAAGGTTGTGATCCAGCAGATGAGCGTCGGGTATCCGGAGTTGCTGCCGCGCAGCGAGACGCTGATGCGATTTGTGGATGAAGAAGAGGCGGCGTTCACAAGAACTCTGGTGCAAGGAAGTCAAATATTGGATCTACAAATCCGATGCGTGATTTACCGCACACTTGAAAATAATCCTGAGCACGAGATTTCTGCAATCTATCCGGTTGCGGCAAAAGAATTCCGAAGCGGACTTCGTGTCGTCGATTTGCCAGATGGGATGCTTGGATATTCGCCAACATCACATCTAGTGACTCCTGGCCATAATATGGCTAAGGCGATTTCGAATGACGAAATAATGATGCAATCTGTTCAGCAAGAATGGGAAACGAATCAACTGCGATCAAAGCAAATAAAACTAGTCGATGGCCTTGTGCTTCCTGGAAGGATTGCATTCCGCCTGTGGGATACATTCGGTTTTCCATTTGAGTTAACACAAGAACGATCGTCTGAATTTGGTGTTGCCGTTGATAAGTCGAGCTTTGAGAAAGACCTTGATGACGCTAGAGCGCGCAGCCAAGCCGGTTCGACAATGTCGAAAGAAATCTTCGCCGGCGGTCCCATTGCGGATTTGAAGAAAAAATACGCCGGCCAGCCGACCGATTTCAAAGGCTACGACGCGTTGCGCGTCGAAGGCTCGAAAGTGCTCGCGATTGCGCAGGGCGACAAACTCGTCGAGGCCGCGCAGCCGGGCGAAGCGGTCGTACTTCTCGACAAGACCTCCTTCTATGCCGAAAGCGGCGGCCAGGTCGGCGACAAAGGGCGGCTCGCCGTGTCCGTCAGCACGACCGAATCGCTGAAGGACGTCCTGACATCGAAAGCATCCGGGCCCGCTCCCGTACTCGCGTCGCACGCGGTGCTCGACACGCAGAAGCAGGAAAAGCTGTTCTTCCACCGTGTGAAAGTCGACGGCTCGCTGAAAGTCGGCGACGTGGTCACGGCCGAAGTGGATCCTTCGCACCGCGCGCCGACAATCAAGAATCACTCGGCCACGCATCTGCTGCATCACGCGTTGCGCAAGACACTCGGCACCCACGTCGAGCAGCGCGGGTCGCTCGTCGCGCCCGACCGGCTGCGATTTGACTTCACGCATTTCGAGCAGATCAAGCCGGAGCAACTCCAGAAAATTGAGGACGACGTGAACGCGCTCGTCACCGACGACGTCCACGTCGACACGCAGGTTCTGCCCATCGCCGAAGCGAAAGCCAAGGGCGCGATGGCGCTCTTCGGCGAAAAATACGGCGAAAAAGTGCGCGTCGTCACCATGGGCCCGTCGATCGAACTCTGCGGCGGCACGCACTGCAAATCGACCGGCCAGATCGGCTATTTCCGCATCATCGCCGAAAACTCAGTCGCCGCCGGCGTGCGCCGCATCGAGGCGCTCACCGGACTGGGAGCCGTTGCCGATGCTCGGCGCAACGACGCGCTGTTGAACACGCTCGCGCTGCAATTGAAGACGAAAAAAGAGACCGTGATCGAGCGCTTCACCGCGCTGCAGCAGGAAAAAGCCGCGCTTGAACACGAGCTGGAAAGCCTGCGCAAGAAAGCCGCGAACGCGGCCGCCGGTGAACTGCTCAGCGGAGTCAAAGATGTCGGTGGCGTGAAGTTCCTCGCCGCGAAAGTCGAAGGTGCCGACGCGGCCGCGCTGCGCACGACGCTCGACGGCATCCGCAAGAATCTGAAAGATGCCGCGGTGGTTCTCGGCGGCGCAAAGGATGGAAAAGTCGCGCTTCTCGTAAGTCTCCCGCCCGAAGTCGTCGCGCGCGGCGGCCATGCGGGCAATCTGCTGAAAGAACTCGCGCCAAAAGTCGGCGGCAAAGGTGGCGGAAAACCCGACATGGCTCAAGGCGGCGGCACCGACGGCTCGAAGCTGCCCGAAGCGCTCGCGAGCGCCGAAGCGCTGCTGAAATCCATGCTGAAGTAAGGTTCGGAAGGCAGAAAACGGAAAACGAAGCGCGAGTTGCAGCGTAAATTGTGTGCCACGGGCAGCCTGCCGTTGGCTGCCCGTGCGAACGCGGCCAGGAATTCAGCTAAACCAAAATTCTATTCGTCACGTCACTATCATGCGTCTGTGACGAGAGTATCGCAGGACTTCCATATTCGTCCCCGCTTTCGCACGGGCAGCCAACAGCAAGGCTGCCCGTGGCACACCGCAAATCGCGCAGCACCCGATTTTGCACCTACACATTTCAGATCAAAAACATCGCGGCGCGAAGTGGCAGGCTTGATAACCCGCGCATCTTCGCGCCGCGTTCGAGATACATTCTGTCAACAACTGCAGTTCGCTTTCTGCTTCTGCGTTCTACTTTCTGCCTTCTGTCTTACTTGTCTCCCGCGGTATCGGCCGAGCCTTCCAGTGCGTCGTCCGGATCGTCGTTGTTGATATCTTTGCTCGACGCTTCGCTATCGGGCTTGTCTTCCTTCGATCCGGCGCTGAGATTCACGTCTTTGCGCATCTGCTTGCGGTCGAGCGACAGTTCGAGCGTCTTCAGGCGGTGCGCCCGGCGATCGGTCAGGAACGTCGTGACGGTTGCGGAAAGACTGTCCGGGACAGTGATGGCGGCGCGCAGATTGTTGCGATCGGTATCGAGCTGCGCTTCCAGCGTCTCCCACGACGCGCGATCGGCGAGGAATTCACTGACATCATCTTTCAGCGATGTCGCCGGCGGCGGCTGTGCTTTGCCCGTACCTTTGAAACTCGTGTCCTTCTTCATCGCGTGAATATCGGCCTGCCACTGCAGGCGTTTTTCCAGCCGGGAGCGATGGCTGGTGAAGAAATCGGTGCAGACCGTGGTGAGCGTCGCGGTGTCGTTGGCTGCGACCGCGGTGCGCATCTGGTCGACGTCGACGAGAATCTGCGCCCACAGCGTTGTCCAGGCGTCGTAATTGGTGATGTACGAGGTCGCGTCTTTCGTCAGGTCGCCGGTACCCTTGGTGGGCTTGGCGATTTTTTCGCCCTTGAAGTTCAGGTCGAGTTTCATTTCCTTGCGGTCTGCGGCTTTCAAAAAGCGAACAGCCACCGCTTCAGCGCGGTCGGCGAAAAAGCGCTGCACGTCCGCGCGCAATTTTTCGCTCTCCAGGTCGGCGGCCAGCGTGTCACGGTCGCCCGAAATCGTGGCACGAAGCGCGACGAGCCGGTCGAAATCTTTAATGAAATTGGACGCGTCCTGAACAAGTTCGGCGCGCGCTCCCGCGGCGGACATCAGAAGGAGCACCAGGACCAACTGTTGAATTTTCCAACGCTCAAGCATCATTTTCCTCTCTCTTTCATGCGGCGGCTGTGTGTTTTTCCAACACTCACGATCACTGAACACTATGCGAGCGAATCCGAAACCACTCACACATAGATCAGTGACGCGGCGTCGCCGGACGTATTACTTTCGTGACGCGTAAATTTAGGCGCTGATGTATTGAGAAAGCACCGTGCGAAGGCGGTCGAAAAGTTCCGGCGCGTCCGGCGCGGTGCGCAGCTTCTCGCGCGCGTGTTCGTCGCCGGCAATGCGCGCGATTTCCGCCATGGCGGCGAGATGCCCTTCCGGATCGCCCGGCGGACTGAGAAGGAGAAAAACCAGGTTCGCGGGTTCGCCATCCGGCGCGTGAAACGGCACTCCGGCGGGCGCATGCGCGATCAGGCACAAGCGGAACGGCAGCGTTTTGCAATAGGCGTGCGGCACGGCGATGCCGTTGCCGATCGCGGTGGAGAAACTTTTTTCGCGCTCGATCAATTGCGCCAGCAGTTCTTCGCGCGGGAGCGACGGCACTTTCACAATCGCGGCATCAAGCATCTGCGCGAAAAGCTCGGCGGAACCGGCAGCGCTGACGCGAATCACCATCTCGGGAAAAATACTTCGGCTGAGATATTCGGCGCTGCGGCTGAGAAAAATCGCATCGCGCATTTTCGAGAGGTCAGTCTGGCCCGGATCGTCGACCAGCACTTTCTTTCCATCACTCATCGCCAGCGGCGCGCCGGGATAAGGGGTTGACGTGCCGGCGAGGCTGATCAGCTCGGCTTCGCCGCGCAAAAGCTCGCCGCTGATCAGCGAGGGCTTGGGCAGGCCCACCCAGACCGCGCGGCCGGCCGCGTGGCGCTCGGGCGTGGACTGCCGCTTGGCGGAACTCCAGCGCAGCACGTGTCCCGCGGCCAGGCTTTCGCCCCAGACCTGGCAGAGAACTTCGTTCAGGTCTTCGTTGTCGGTCAGCGCGAGCAGGTTGCCACAGGCCGCGATTTCGAGCCGCTCTTCGATCGAACGATCGCGCGCATCGAGCTGCAGTGCGCACAGGCCCTCGTTATGCGCTTCGACAATCGCGCGCGGGTTGGTGTCGAGCAGGGCTACATGAAGCCCGGCGGTTGTCTTGATGAATTTCGCCACGCGCCGGCCGAGCGTGTGCGCGCCGACGATCATCCAGCCGGTCGGCACGGGGCGCTTGAGCTTGAGGAGATACGCCAGCGGGCCGGCGGTAAGTCCCTGCAGCACGACGGTGGTGATGATCACGGAGTAGGTAAAAGTTTCGACGAAGCGCGGGTCCTTGACGTTCGGGTCCTGCTGCAGGTTGATCGCGACGAGCGACGCCATCGATGCGGCGACAATTCCGCGCGGGCCCAGCCATGCCAGGAACGCTTTTTCGCGCCAGTTCAGGCCGAGTTTCCACGAGGAGACGACGATGTTCAGCGGTCGCACGGCGAAAACGACAATCGCCACCAGCACCGCGCCGCGCGCGCCGAAGTTGTTGAATTGCTCGAATTTCAGGCGGGCGGCGAGCAGGATGAAGAGCATGCCGATGAGCAGGTCGGTGATCTCGGCCTTAAACTGGCGGATATTTTTCAGCTCCGGCAGCTGCTTGAGTCCCGCGACGAAACCGGCGACGGTGACCGCGAGCACGCCCGCCTCGGACTTGATGCTTTCGGCGAGGCCAAAAACCAGCATGGCTCCGGCGAGCGCGAAAACGTTCATCATGTCGCCGGGCACGATCTTCCAGCGGATCGCCTGTGAAATAAAAAATCCGCCCGCCAGGCCCATGCCCAGCCCCGAACCGATGCGCACGCCGAAATTCGTCATCGCGACGTTGCCGCTCTCGCGCGTGAACCACTCGAAGCAGAGAATCGCGAAGAACACGCCGATCGCGTCAATCAGCACCGCTTCCCAGTGCAGGATTGCATGGAGCTTGTCGTTGACCTTGATGCGGCGGAGCAGTGGCAGGATGACCGTCGGCCCGGTGACGATGACGAGGCTGGCGGCGAGCAGCGAAAAGGCGACGTCGTGATGAAAGATGATAAAGATCGCCGTGGCGGTGGCGAGCCACGTCGTCAGCACGCCAACGGTCAACAAGCGGCGGATCAGAACGGGCGCCGAACGGTAGCCGTTCAGGTCCAGCGTCAATCCGCCTTCAAACAAAATCAGCCCAACCGCGAGCGAGACGAACACCGAAAGGGCGGGGCCGAGGCTGTCCGGCTTGGCGAATCCCAGTCCTTCGGGGCCCAGGCCGATTCCGCCGATTAGCAGCAGAACGATGGCTGGCATGTTGATCCGCCGCGCCAGCACGATCAGAAAAATGCCGGCAGAGATGGCGGTCACAACGGTCAGCAGCATCTCGTGCTTCAGATCGGGCGGCAAGCGTGGGTCTCCGGGTGCGCATGACGGCGTCCGCAGGCATTCTTATACCTGCGGCGGCGCGGTTGGTCGTGAGCACTTCGATTTTTCGGAATTATTTTTCAGCGGCGCATGCGGCGCGGATCGCGTTCTGAACGGCGGTGGCTTCGTCCGCATCCTTATAAGGATGGCGCGGCCAGAAAAAGCCCTTCAAGCCGTCTTTTTTCCTCCGCGGAACAATGTGGATGTGTAAATGCGGAACGCTTTGGCTGACGATGTTGTTCATCGCAACAAACGTGCCTTCCGCCTGCAGGGCACTTTGCACCGCGCGGCAGAGGCGCTGAGCGCTGGTAAAAAGCGGCGACACGAGCTCAGCTGGCAGATCGGGTAGCGTGACCACGTGTTCGCGCGGAACGAGGAGAACGTGGCCGGGAAACAGCGGACGGTGGTCGAGAAACGCGACCGACGTTTTGTTCTCGAAGACGAACTGTGCCGGAATTTCGCCGCGAATGATCTGGCAGAAGAGGCAGGTGTCGGACTGTTGTCTGGCCATACATGAGTCCTCGTGCTAGCAGCGCGCAATAACGACTTTAACACGGAGGCGCTGAGAACACAGAGGGGCTCGTAGAACAGAGTTTTTTAGGAGGTTGGATATATTAACTCAACGACAATCGTAATGAACATGTCTAAGAAGAACAGCGCAGTGGAAATCATTGGATCTTCCGCAATGGCTTGAACGTCATCCATCAATTTACTTCGCAATTGAACTGTTCGCAACATTTCGCCAATCCACGCCTTCCATCGCCAGGAACCTTTTCTTCCAAGGGAGTCCGCTGCCGAAACCGCCGAGGCCGTTTGCGGCGACCACGCGGTGGCAGGGCAGGAAAAGAATGATCGGGTTCGCGCCGCAGGCCTGGCCGCACGCGCGCATGCCTTTGGGCGAGCCGGCGGCTGTTGTGACCTGCGAATACGTCGCGGTTTTGCCGAACGGAATCTGATGCATCGCTTTCCAGACTTTCACGTGGTACTTCGGCTGATCGCTCAGGTCGAATTCGTTCCAGTCCATGTCCGCGACGCCGCCGCCGAGGCGGATCAGCAATTTCTCCTTGAGGTCCTCGAACTTCTGCGCGATGGCTCCCGGATTTTTGAATTCGTCGAGGCCGTGGCAGAAGGGCATGGGTAGATCTTTGCCGGCGATCGACAGGCCCGCGAGGCCTTTCTCGGTATAAACCGCCATCAAATCCAGTTCGCCGTTCTCGTTTTTTCCGTCGGCGAAGTAGTGGCTGGTGAGCTGAAAGATAAAGGTTGCGAGCTTCATTCCTGGGTCCAGGTTCCGCGGTCGGGCACGATCACGCGCCCGGTCTGTCCGATGAAATTGGGGATCGTCATTCCGACCGGCAGCAGCGCCGGGTCTTTGGTGCTGAACGCTTGCGGGATGCCGGTGTCGTCGGTCGTCAGGTCATTGGTCTGGATGCGATGTACGAATTTTTTCGGATCGAATAGCACCTGATAAATGCCGTGGTCTTTGCTCGTGGCTTTGAATTCCAGGCGCACCGACTTTAATGCCAGCGTGATCTGCTGGCTGTAATCGCCGATTTCGATCGTCGCCGATGTTCCCGCCAGGATCGTCGCCGAAGCCGTCGGCGGCGCGAATGCCGGCGCCTTGCCTTTATCTGGCGGAGTGACCGCCGCGGCCGTGTCCTGCGCCGGCACGCCGAACAATTTGATCAGCCAGTTCGTCCCGCCGTCGGTTTTCTTGCTGTCGATGCCGCGCGCCGAAAGAACCTGGCACGCGCCGGCGCGCGAGAAGCCGCGCTTGCCCAGCGCGTAGTTCATGCTGAAGTGCCCGCCGTTCACAGCGGTCTGCGCCTGCAGCACTTCGGTGGTGCGGTAGTTCCCGATTTCAAAACCGAGAATGAACGGCTGATACGTCGCGTTGGCGAAGCCAGTTCCCGAAGCTCCCAGCGCCGCGCCGAGGCTGACGCCGCTCACTTTCACCGTCAATCGGCCGCTCGTTGGCGACAGCGCGACGTTCAACTGGCCCTTCTTGTTCGACGTGCTCGAGGCGATCGCCTTGCGCACTTTGCCTTTCGCGTCAAATTCGCCGCTCAGCACGCCTTCGTTAAACGAACCGGCGCGTCCGACGCGCAGCGTGAACGTAGTGCCCGCCAGCGTCGCCGCGGTCTCACTCTTCGGATCGACGTAGCCCGTGTAGGTCAGCGAATCGTTCGCAATCAGCGTCGTGCCGTCGACGAGAACACTTCCGCGTGCGGAGCACTGCACGGCGGAAACTTCCGACGACACCGGCAGGCCTTTCTCCACCGTGATCGTGAAGGCCTGGTTGGGAATAGTGGCGTCGCGCGAAATCGCGCCATGGCCGGCGGCGTCGCGGGCGAGCACCGTGAATTTAATGTCCGTGGAAGGAGTGGGCCGGCCGAAGAGCGTGCCGTCCGTCGAGAGCGATAGTCCCGCATCTTCGAGGCGCGCGATGGCGGCGCCGTTGACGGTGACTGAGCCGTCGGCGATCTGGAACGTGACGGCGCCGTTTCCACCCACGGTTTCGAGACTGGTGAAATACGTGCGGCCCTGCTGCGCGGTGGGCAAGCGGTCCTGCGCGAAACGCAGCGTGTCGGGACCGACGTTCACGACATTCATTTTGAACGTGCCCAGGCGCGAGGTGTTGATGAAATCGGTGAGCAGTACGCTGAAGCGCAGCGCGCCGAAAGCGTTGGCAGGAATATTGGTAGTCAATTTTCCGAATGGCAGGCGCAGCGGCACGTTAAACACCGTCGCGTTGCTTCCCGCCAGGGGATCGGGGAGGGCTCGCGCGGCAAAACGGTAGGGCAGGTAGCCGCCGGTGGCGTTGACGTAGCGCGTGATATCCGAATTGGGAGAAACATCGCCCAGGTCGAAGCCCTGCGGATCGGTCGTGGTCGCGCCGCCGGTGGGGAAGAGGAACAGATCGGCGCCGGCAACCGTTCCGGCCAGCAAAAACGGATTGGTGAAGCGCAGCGGTTCGACAACCGAGCGCGGAGACGCGGAGTTTGCGGCGCGATCCGCGGCGACGGGCGCGGCCGGTGACGTGGCCAGCGCCAAGGTAAAACCGAGCGCGGCCGTGAAGCAGGCGGAGGCGATCAGGCGAAAAGCGGAAGGACAGCGCTGCAGGATGGATGGGCCGTTCATCGGTTGCCTTTACTTGAAGAAAATCGCGTCCAGGTAAAGGAGGATGGGTTTTTGCGAATAGACCAGGAAGGCGATGCGCTTGATGTTGCCCTTGCCTTCGATTTCCAGATCGTAGTCCTTGAAGTTGTTGCGATTGGCCTTGAACGTTTTGCCATCGACTTTGATGCTCAGATTGGTCCAACTCCCCGGCGGCACGCGCATCTGTTTGGTTTCGTGGAATTCGCCCTGCGCGTTGATGAACGCAAAGGCCATGGCGACCGGCGCGGCGCTGTTGTGATTGACGCGCAGGATCATTTCGTGGCTTTCGCTCAGGTCGAGCGGCTGGCCGGTGCGGCTGATGGCGATCTTTTCCTTGTCTCCGCCTTCGGATTGCATCGCGACAGTCTTATTGCCGGTGACGGGGTCGACCGAGAACTGCACCTTCGCCACGTTGCCCCAGTTTTCGGCGACCCAGGTGCCGTCGCCTTCGAGGCCATCGACGTTCTTGGGCTTGGTCTTATCGCCCGGCGCGACAGTGGGATCGGGATTGATAATCTTGCTGAGTTCCGTCACTTTCGCGGCGACGGCGGTGTCTTCCGGGTGCAGCTTGGAATAATCAGAGTAATTTTCGAGCGCCTTATCGAGCTGCGTGCGGTTTTCGTAAGCCTGCGCGAGCAGTTTCAGCAGATCCGGCCCGGCACCTTCTTTTCCGTCCTTGATCCCTTCCTTCAGTTTCTCGAAAATTTCGATGGCCTCAGCATACATCGCCTTGTCCATCGCCCACTGGCCGATCTTGTAGCGCCCGGCGTAGTCATCGGGCTTCAACTTCTCGGTCATGGTGTTGATGTCGTACTCAATATTCTTGATCTTGTTCTTGTAGATGCGGACTTTGCCTTTTTCGTTGTCGACGAGAAAGACAATGTACTCTTCGTATTCTTTCTGAACCTTGCCTTCGAGTTTCAGGCCTTCCTTGGACGGATCGTCTCCCTCAGGCTTCATCTCGACGGTGTCGGCGAGTAGCCCCGGCGCGAGCAGCGCCATGAAAGCGGACAATAAAAGGAGACGAATTGGAGCCATAAACGACCTCACCCAAAGCAGCACAACGGTTAGTGATCATACAGCGGGAGGAGGTTATGTGTCACATGCAAATTGTGGCGGCCGAATCTGTGGAAGGGAGCCTATATCTCAATTAGTCCTGTAACCTATGAAAAGGCCTCAGGTTCTCTTTCGGATTCAAACACCATCGGTTACTATTCCCGGGTCGGCGTTGGCTCGCGGTCCAATCCGAAAACGACATCAGAAATCCGCATTAAAGCATCTGGGGTCTTCATGAATTTCCACATCGTGGTTCTGGCCGGAGACGGCATTGGTCCTGAAATCATCGGCGAAGCGCAAAAGGTTCTCGGTCGCATCGGCGAAATTTACGGCCACACCTTCAAGTACGAAGATCAGCTCGCCGGCGGCGCCGCGATCGACAAGTTCGATTCGCCTCTGCCCGAACACACGCTGAAGGCCTGCCAGAACGCTCAAGCGGTGCTGAAAGGCCCGTTCGGCGGGCCGCGCTGGGACAAGATCGATAACAAGAAGCGTCCGGAGGCGGGCATTCTGAATCTGCGCAAGGGCCTGGACCTCTACGCCAACCTGCGCCCGGTGAAATTGTACGATCCGCTGAAAGACGCATCGACGCTGAAGTCTGAAGTGATCAGCGGGACCGACATGCTGATCGTGCGCGAACTGATCAGTGGAATTTATTTCGGGGAACCGCGCGGCATTCACGGTGAGGGCAAGGAACGCTACGGTGTGAACACCGAAATTTACCGCACGCCCGAAGTCGAGCGCATCGTCAAACTCGCATTCGAGCTGGCGGGTGTTCGCCGCAAAAAAGTCTGCAGCGTCGACAAGTTCAACGTGCTGGAATCGTCGCGTTTGTGGCATGACGTGGCCGAAGAAGTGGCGAAGGGGTTTCCGGGCATCGCGTTTGAGCACCAGATCGTCGACAACGCCGCGATGCAGCTCATCCGAGACCCGAAACAGTTCGATGTCATGGTCACTACCAACATGTTCGGCGATATTCTTTCGGACGAAGCAGCGATGCTGACCGGCTCGCTGGGCATGCTGCCCTCGGCCTGCATCGGCGGAAAAGTCGCGTTGTACGAGCCCTCACACGGCTCGGCGCCGGACATCGCCGGCACCGGCAAAGCCAACCCGCTGGCGACGATTCTGTCGGCCGGAATGATGCTGAAATACAGCTTCAACCTGCAGAAAGAATCCGACGCCATCGAAGCCGCCGTCGAGAAGGTCCTCGCCAACGGCCTGCGCACCGCAGACCTCGCACGCAAAGGCGAGAAGACGGCCTCGTGCGTGGAGATGGGCGCGGCGGTGGTGAAGGCGCTGTGATCGAAAACCACGAACGGCATTGAGAATTGAAGATTGGGAAATGAGAATTTGAAATTGAACGGTGGCCGCGGTGAAATCCGAGGTTTAGCTTTATGGACGAAATTCGAAAGCGTGCATATGCACAATTGATGCACAGGGCATTCACTGACATCCGGAATACTTCCGGTTCGTGTCATCGCTGGAAATGGAATCTGTTGAAGTGGCCCGCCTGGCGCCGTGCGCTAAAGCAAAACCATTTCCTCGCCGATGCCTTTCACAATCTGCCGATGTACCTGACGTCAGAATGCTTTGACGAAGCCG
>Ga0265314_10004267_pt1 | contig 13378 bp, 14 predicted proteins | sample 4126metaG_FD_203106 | JGI IMG/M metagenome (GOLD analysis project Ga0265314, IMG submission 203106) | Rhizosphere microbial communities from Carex aquatilis grown in University of Washington, Seatle, WA, United States - 4-1-26 metaG | ecosystem: Host-associated > Plants > Roots > Rhizosphere >... | reverse complement strand
GACCAGAACGAACCGCGTCGCGATCCCCGCCAGAAACGGAATGCCGAGATAGATGAAGACGCTGCGCGCGATTTCGCCGATGGTGACATCCACCGCGGCGCCCTTCAGTCCGAACCAGCGCGGCAGCACCGTCACGAAGAGCCAGGCGTAGACGGAATAGAACAGCACCTGGAAGACGGAGTTGAACGCGACCAGTCCCGCGGCGTACTCCGTGTCCCCGCGCGCCAGATCGTTCCACACGATCACCATGGCGATGCAGCGCGCCAAGCCGATCAGGATCAGCCCCACCATGTACTCGGGCTTGTCGCGCAGAAACACGATCGCCAGCGCGAACATCAGCACCGGCCCGATCACCCAGTTCTGGACCAGCGAGAGCAGCAGGACCTTGCGGTTCCGGAAGACCTCGCCCATCTCCTCGTAGCGCACTTTCGCCAGGGGCGGGTACATCATGAGGATCAACCCGGCGGCGATCGGGATGGAGGTGGTGCCAACCTGGAAGTGCGTGATGAGCCGCACCACGCCGGGCAGTCCGACTCCCGCCGCGACCCCGGTCGCCATGGCCAGGAAGATCCAGACCGTCAGATAGCGGTCCAGGAACGACAGACGCGCGCCAGTTCGATTCATGCAACCTCCTCCCAGGTCGTGGGGCGGACCCCCTGGTCCGCGGCCGACGCCCCCGTCGGCCTGGTCGTCTCAGAACAAAGCGGGTCCAGGGGATCCGCGCGGACCAGGGGGTCCGCCCGACGCGGACCCCTCATGCGAGCCTAGCGCGCCGGCTTGCGCGCGCGGATGAAGGCTGCGGCGAACTTGCCGTCGACCAGCGGCGCCAGCGCATCGGCGTCAAAGCCGTTGGCCTCGAGGGACTCTCGCGCATCGGCAGTGGTGTAGACCCTGGTCGGCTCGATATCGATCTCTTCGAAGCCAACCCGGGCGAGCTTCTCGCGATAGACGTTCTCCTCGAGCGCGCCCGCCATGCAGCCCGCCCACAGCTCCACGCTGCGACGGATCTCAGGCGGCATCTCGCCACGAACCACCACATCGGAGACGGCCAGCCGCCCGCCCGGCTTGAGGACACGGAAGGCCTCGGCAAGCACACGGTCCTTGTCGGTCGAGAGGTTGATGACGCAGTTCGAAATGATCACGTCCAGGCTGGCCTCGGGAAGCGGAATGCTCTCGATCTCGCCTTTCAGGAACTCGACGTTCTCGAGGCCGGAGCGCTTCTGGTTCTCGCGAGCCAGCGCCAGCATCTCGTCCGTCATGTCGAGGCCGTAGGCCTTTCCCGTGGGGCCGACGCGCCTGGCCGAGAGCAGCACGTCGATGCCGCCTCCAGAGCCCAGATCGAGGACCACCTCGCCGGGACTCAGTTGCGCTAGCGCGGTCGGATTCCCGCAGCCGAGCGACGCCAGCACGGCCTCCGCGGGCAGGCCGGATTTCTGCTGCTCGTCATAGAGGTTGGCGGTGATCGGGTCCACCGTACCCGGCTCAGCCGGCTTGGAACCGCAGCAGCAGGAAGCGCCGCTGCCTGAGATCACGCGCATCGCGTGCTCGCCGTACTTCTCTTTCACTACGTCTTTGATTTCCACGTGCGTTCTCCTTTGGTCAGAACTGGCCATCAGCCCTCGGTATCAGCAGTCAGGGAAGCTGCCAGCTGACGGCTGATGGCTGTGTTAGCACTTGCATGCCTTCAGGATCGACTCCGGCTTGACTGCTTTGTTCCGGGTGCAGCACTCGGCGTACAGGAAGGTCAGCAGGTCCTGAAGCGCGCGCGCGTTGGCTGAATACCACAGGAAGGTGCCCTCCCGGCGCTGGTCAGCCAGTCCCTCGCTGCGGAGCTTCTCCAGGTGGTGCGACAGCGTGGATCCGGGGATGCCCATCTCCGCCTGAATGTCGCCCACCACCATCCCATCCGGATAAGCGGAGAGCAGCAGGCGCATGATACCGAGCCGCGCATCGTTGCCCATGGCGGCCAGCATGTCGGCGTAGCGTGCGGTCAGTTCAGGGTCTGGTTTCTGTTTCATCGAAATATAATTCGATAATACTCGAAACAAGGCATGGCGTCAAGAGGGAACGAGATTACTCGATGGAGGGGAGACGGCGGGAGGCGCTGCGGAACCTCGACGGCGCGATGTTGGCACGGCGGACCGGGGTCCCAATTCCCAGGCCAGTGCGCTACGATCGAGCCCTTCGCCGAAGTTCCGCCAGGGGGGCAGGCCCGCTCCCTCACGGTCGCGGTTCGGTGCTGGCGCGCGTAAGGGAGCGGACGAAACGCTTATTCAAATATGACGCGAAGCTGGGAGCCGCCCAGTGTGATGGATGCGAGCTTCCGGGCGCCCGCTTCGTCGCTGATACCGAAGGTCGTGGCTGCAGCCTTGGCGCCCAGTTGCTCTACCTTCGCCTTGACGTCGATCGTCTTGCCGGCCTTGTCTTTCAGCACGGCGGTCTGTCCGTTCACGTCGAGAGAATACTTTCCGGGCCGCAGTTGCGTCTTGCCGGCCTGGACCGGGTCAGGCAAATTGAACTTGTAGGTCGCGGCCATGGCGAGCGAACCCGCCAGGAGCCCGACTGTAAGAAGGCGCGTGAATAGTCTTTCCATACTTCTAGTAGACGGCAGGTGCAGCCGGAAGTAACCTCAAGATTGGTTAAAGCTGCCGTGCCGGACGGGAGCGTGTGCGGGCGCGCGCTAGAATACGCTAGAAGTGCAGACGATCCTTCTGGTGGACGATGACTCGGCTCTTTGCGAGTTAATCGCCGATGTTCTTGCCGAAGCCGGCTTCGCGCTGGAATCGGTCCTCGATGGCGGACGCGGACTGGCTCGCGCGATCGAGGGCAGCTTCGACCTCGTCCTGCTGGATGTCATGCTGCCCGTACTGGACGGGTTCGAAGTGCTGCGGCAATTGCGGCGCCGCTCCGCCGTTCCGGTGATCATGCTGACCGCCAGGAACACGGAGCAGGATCGGGTCGCCGGCCTGAACGCCGGCGCGGACGACTATCTGCCCAAGCCGTTCGGCTCCGAAGAGCTGCTGGCGCGCGTGAGAGCGGTGCTGCGCCGCTCCGGGCACGCCGCCTCGGACGAACCGGAAGTGGCCGTCGTTAGCGGCCTGCGGCTCAATCGGAGCAGCGGCAAAGCCTGGGTCGGGGACGAACCCTTCGCCATGACGGCAACGGAGTTCGCTATCCTCGAGCTTCTGGTGCGCTCGGCGGGCCGGGTGGTGACGCGCGACCAGGTCTGCGCGGTGCTCTACCAGCGTCCGGCCACGCCGTTCGAGCGTTCGCTCGAGGTTCACGTCAGTCACCTTCGGAAGAAGCTCGATCATGCGGGTATTCTCATACGGCCGGTGCGAGGCGTCGGGTACCTGCTGACAAAGGAGAGCGCTTGAACCTGCGATCGATCACAGCCAAGATCCTCATCTGGTCCTTGTCCACGCTGGTTCTGTCGCTGGCGGCCTACTCCTGGCTCTCGAAGGCCGTCATCTTCAGGGTTTTCGATGAAGCGTTCGCGCGCAGCGACGCGTTCGAGTTGCATCAGGCCAGCTCGGCTTACGAGCATGGCGGCCACGGCGAACTGGAGCGCTACCTCACAGATCTGCGCGGGTTCGAGGGACCCCAACGTTACCTCACCGACTCAGCGGGCCGGGATCTTCTTACTGGCGAGGACCGATCCGCGTTTCTCGAGGGCTCTCAGGGCCAGCGCCGGTCCTTCATGAACGTCGGCGATAAGCACGCGGTCCGCGTCGCGTCGGAAGACGGGCGCTATCGTTTCCTCATTATCTATGTGCCTCCGTACAGCTTCACCACGTTCGCGCCGTACTACTTTCTTCTGCTGACCGCGGTGGCGGTGCTGTTCTGGTTTTTGGCGATGCACTTCGCGTGGCCACTGCGGCGCCTGGCGGCCGCGGTGCGGCGCTTCGGAAGCGGGGACCTGACCGTGAGGGTGGGTATGCGGCGCCACGACGAGATCGGCGAACTCGGCCGCTCGTTCGACAGCATGGCCGCTCGCATCCAGACTCTTCTCACCGCGGAACGCCAGTTGCTCCAGGACGTCTCACACGAGTTGCGTTCGCCGCTGGCGCGGCTGAGCCTGGCCGCGGAGTTGGTGGGGAAGGACGGCGATCGGGCTGCCGCCGTCGCCCGCCTGAAGCGCGAAACGGATCGGCTCTCCGATCTGGTCAGCTCTCTACTGCAGATGACCACGGCCGAAGGAGATCCCGAGGCATTCAGCGTCGAGGACGTGTGCCTGAGCGACATTCTGAGCGAGGTGGCCGCGGACTGTCAACTGGAAGCGCATGAGCGCGGCTGCCGAGTCGAGGTAGACGCTCCGGAAGAAGTCCGGGCCCTCGGCGATCGGGGCCTGCTGCAACGCGCCATCGAGAACGTCGTTCGGAACGCGATCCGCTACTCCCCCACCGGCGCGGCCGTTGAAACAAAGATCGTCGTGGATGGGGCGCACACCGTGCTCTCTGTGCGGGACCACGGCCCAGGTGTGCCGGAGGACCTGCTGCCGAAGATCTTCAATCCGTTCTTCCGCGCGGACGAATCGCGCAACGAGTCCAGTGGCGGCATCGGCCTCGGTCTGGCGATCGCCCAGCGGGCCATCCACCTGCACCATGGCGAGATCCGTGCCGCGAACGCCGGCCCCGGCCTGCTCATCACCATCGTGCTGCAGCGGACGGAAGAAGGGACCACAATGAGAGCTACTTAGCGTCCACCTTGTCGAGCCGCAGAAAACGGGCCGCGTTGTTATAGAGAATGTCGCGCTTCTGCTGCGGTGTGAGATAAGTGGCGCCTTCGATGACGCTGATCGAGGCGGCCATCAGGCCGGGCCAGATCATCTGATCGGTGCCAAACATCACGCGATCCTCGAATCCCGCTTCCACGATGCGCTGGATATAGCCGTGCACTTCTTTCAACGGGTAGCTCCAGATGAGCCCAGCCACATCGACATACACGTGCGAGTTGGCCTGGAGCAGCGTGAGCAGGTTGTCGATCATGGGGTAGCCGGCGTGCATGATCCACAGCCGCAGTTTGGGATGGCGCGCCAGCAGGTCCTCAAGCAGAAGCGGATTGCCCATCGAGCCGCGGAACTTCGGCATGGCCACGTTGGCGCGACCGGAGCCTCCGGTGCCCATGTGGATGCCAACCGGGATGTCCAGCTCCTCGGCCAGCGCGAAGTACTTGTCGAGAGACGGGTCGCTGGGCGAGAGGCCCTCGTACTGCACGGCCACCTCGCCCATCACCTTGAACCCGCCTGTGGTGTATGCGGTTCTCAGTTCGTCCACCGTCACGTACTTGCCTGAGGCCATTCCATTGTCGAAGGCAGTGCCCGGAATGATGCGCGCGGGCGCGGCGTCCTTCCACTTCTGGACGGACTGGGGATCGCCCATGACGACGGCCGTGACGTTGAGGCGCTCGTATTCCGCCAGCAGAGCCTTCATGTACTCCGCCTGCGACTTGGAGGGCTCGAGCACGAGCGTGCAATCCTGCGGGGCCCATCCGATCTGCGACTCCTTGGAGCGCGGGTCCGACGCCAGGAACTGCGGGTTGAACGGGCACATCGGCCCCATGCCGGGAAAGCCGCCGAAAGTGTGGACGTGGATGTCGATTATGGGCGGGCGTTTGCCTTCGACGGGCTGCGCGTAGGCTATGGACGCCACGACGAACAAGGAGCAGAGCGCGGAGATTCGCATGGGGGAATCATAGCAAGCTACTTCAGCGCGTAGACGGCGCCGTCGGTCGAGCCGAAGTAGACGGCGTCGTTGTCGATCGCGGGCGAAGAGACAACCGAGCCGGTCGAGAAAAGCTTGACCACGCCTGCGTTCATCTCGTCGACGAAGAGGAAGCGGATCACCTTGCCGAAGTCGAGGCGGCCGTCGGCTCCGGTTAAGGCCGGCGCGTTCTGCTTCGAGGCTTCGGTGGTGAAGTCCCACAGCGGCTTGAAGGTCTTTAGGTCGACCGCGTGCAGCTTGCCGTCGAAGCTTCCCACGTAGAGGACACCGCCGGCGATGGCGGGCGAAGAGAACACGGGGAACTTGGCATCGAAGGAAAACAGCTTGGCGCCGGTCGCGGCATCGAGGGCGTGAAACAGGCCGGTATCGGAGGTTCCGTAGTAGACCTTGCCATCGTTCACGGCGGGTGACGTGATGACCCAGGAGCCGCCGTTGTTCAAGGCCCATTTCTTTTGGCCGGTCTTGAGATCGATGGCGTACACATTCGAATCGCGGCAGCCCACGTACACGACGCCGTTGGCCACGGCCGCCGAAGACTGGAAGCCCTGCTGGTTGCCGATCTTGGGATCGACGCCGGTCTGAAGCTGCCACTCGACCTTGCCCGTGTCCGCCTGAAGCGCGTAGAGGATGCCGTCCCAGCTTCCGACGACGACCAGTCCGTCGGCGATCGCGGGCGAGGCGTGTACGACGTCGCCTGTCTGAAACTTCCACTTCAAGGCTCCGGTAGCGGCATCGAGCGCATAGACGTTGCCGTCACCGCTGCCGAAGTAGACGGCACCCTGGTAAACGGCGGGCGAGGAGAGGTAGAAATCCCATGTGTCGCCTATGAGTTCTCCGCTGGGCTGGAGGCCGTGCAGCCGCCTGTGCGCGAACCGGCGCTCGCCTTCGGTGTCGAACTTCCACCTGAGCTTGCCGGAGGCGGCATCCACGGCGTAGAAGGAGCCGTCGAAGCTGCCGAAGAAGACGGTGCTGTTTCCAGCCGGCACAGGCCCTGTCGGCTTACCGGTTCTGGGGTCGGGCGGGTTGAAGAAACCGATGTCCGAGACGGCCGGCGACGAGGTCACCCAGCTCTCGGTGTGGAACTTCCACTTCAGCGTGCCGGTTTCCTGGTCGATGGCGTAGAGGTTCTGGTCCGTGCTGCCGACGTACACGGCGCCGCGGGCGACGGCGGGCGAAGAGATCACGCGGCCCTCGGTCTGGAACCTCCACTGGACCCGATGGAACTCGCGAACGCCGGTGGCATTGTAGACGCCGGTGTGCTCGAGGTTTCCGCGGAACATGGATGGGTTCTGGCAGAAGGCCGGGGCTGCGATCAGGGCCGTGACGAGGCAGAAGTTCTTCATAGGATCATCGTTATAGACGAAAAGGCCCTAAAATACGTTCCGCTGAAATCAAGATCGGGGCGGAATGATTTATCCACACGAATTCCAGAGCCGTACTAGTGTAATCGACTGAGCCCAAAGCCTGATAAAGCTGCGGAAAAGCCTATTACTAAGCGATCTTCCGTATTGACCGAACCGGGGGTTTCAGTGCACCATGATGGAGGTTCCAAGAGGTTTACGGAGCTGGCGAGCCACGCGGAACGTAGCGAATCCGGAACGGTGATCTGAGGCGGCGGAGCGATCCGAAGCCGCAGGGAGGGACGGAAAGCGGGCGTTCGGCGGAGGTAAGCTTTCGAGCGGCGAATCGCAGCGAGCGATGATCCGGCGGGATCGAGAGGTCCCGAAGGGGAGCGGAGAGGCGAGGAACCGTTAGGAATACGGAGTGCGTGGCAACAAACCCTTGTGCGTGCCGACGGCCCGGCGACGGGATTGAGGAGCGTAGAAGCGGACCGGTTGGCGCGCACTCCGCAGTACGGTGAAGATGCAGGCCGGGAACGACGATCCCGCAGAGGTGGTCCGGAAACGGGCAGCCGCTGAGGGGGAGCGAAAGGCCGCATCGAACCGTAGGCTTGCTCAGGTCGCGGACGGCGACTGCAACGACCGGTCACGGGTCACCGTGGACGGGAGACGGACGCTGTCGGGCGGATCTGAGTCCGTGCTCGGGGCCGATGCATGCCGGCCGGCGAGACCGCTCATCCGTAGGTCACTTGGAACCTTTTTTTGTTTACGCCCCCACCACGTGCGCCAGCCGCGCCAGCTCCTCGTCCGTGCTCTGATCCGGAACTGAGCAGCCGGGCGACAGGATGTACTTCTTTCCAGCGGCTGCGGCGGCGGCGTGCCATTGGCTCGCGATCTCTGCCTCGGAGAGCGTGCGGTAGTTCGCCTCATCGACACCGCCCATCAGCACGCCGGAGAACTGGCGCCGGGCCGTGGCGAAATCGACGCCGGTCAGTTGGCTCTCGTAGTTGATCACGGCCGCCGGCCAGCCTTTCCAGAACAGATCGAGGTAGGTCTGGCCGTGCAGGTGCAAGATGTTGAAATGCGCGCCGGAGGCGGCGTTCAGCACCATGCGGTCGAAAGGCTCGCTGAACTTCGCGTATTCCTCCGGGGTGAGGACGCCGGGCACCGCGCAATCGATGGCCAGAAAGATGCCGGCGGCGCCCGCCGCGAGCGCCTTGCGCACGTGGTTGACTTCCGACTCGGCAACGGCTTCGAGAGCGGTCAGCAGCACCTCCGGCTGCTCCTGCTTCAGCCGCTGAACCTCGGGCTTCGAGAAGGTCTTCGCAACCTGGTTGTACGGGTTGAAAACGGTCTCGACGAAATAGTTCCGGCCGCCGAGGCCCTCGCGGATGATGTCGAGCGCGCGCAATTGCTCGGGGAACGGATTCGCCTCGGGCTTGATGGCTTCGATTCCGCCGGCCGGCTTGGGGTATGGAAAGTCGCTCATCACCTTGACGATGTCGGTGCGGAACTTGTGGTGGAACTCGAGCGTCGCCTCGGCGTGCCGCTCGCCGGGGAAGGCGGCCAAACGAAAGTGATGCCACAGACTGAACGGCGGGCGATCGACATCGCCGCCCGCTAGCGCGCGATCCACGCGCTGCTTACTGGTCAACTTGCCGGTAACGGCCATCGCTAAACTCCCTGTGAGAAAGAATTGTCGTCTGGTCATGATTGCTCTAGATTCTGGGTGGGGCGGCTCTCCAGAGCTGCGCCGGACGTCCACGTCCGGCCTCCGTCGTTTCACGGAGTTGTGCAGAGGCCGGCGTGGACGCCGGCCGCAGGACTCGAGTCCTGCCCCACGTCAGCGCAATCACCTTCTTTTGCGCCTCCGCCGGGATCATGAACCGAGCATCGCACGGATCACGTTCTGCCGCTCGGGGTCCATCCAGTCGGTGTTGCTGATGATCTTCTCGAGGACCTTGCCGTCGCGGTTGATGATGTAGGTCTCGGGATACTGGAAGGTGCCGTAGTCGGAGGCGATCTTGGCGTCGGGGTCGCGCGAGGTGGCAAACGCGATCTTGTGCCGCTGAAGAAAATCGCGGTAGGCCTTGGCGTTGGTGTCCACGCTGATGCCGAGCACCACCACGCCATCTTTGGCGTATGCCTGCTGAAACTGATTGAGGGACGGCGTTTCCGTCACGCAGGGCGGGCACCAGGTGGCCCAGAAATGCACCACCAGCAGTTTCCCTCCGAAGTTCGAGGGCGAGATGTTCCGCCCGTCCTCGGTGGTCACGCTGAACCTGGGGGCGCTGTCGCCGGCCACCACGATCCGTTCCTGATAAATGCCGGCGATTACCCACACCAGCGCGGCCAGGCAAACGACAATCAGAGCCTGGAGGATGCGTTCTGTTTTGACTGGGGCCATTCGAACTTCCTATCATTAAGTGTAACCATTCGCGGGCGGCTGTATCACTAGGTGTAGGGGGCGCATGCTGATCACGAGGAGGGCTGATTTCTCCGCGTCACACGTGTGCCGTTTGCCGGGGCTGTCCGACGAGGAAAACCGGGCTCTTTACGGCGCGGCCTCGAACCCGCATGGCCACGGCCACAACTACGTGATCGAGGTGACGCTGGAAGGCGATCCCCAGCCGGAAACCGGAATGGTGTACGACCTCAAGCGGCTCAAAGAGGTCATCCAGCAAGAAGTGGTCGAGCCGATGGACCACCGCTTTCTGAACCTCGAGGTTCCGCCCTTCGATACGGTGGTGCCGACCACGGAGAACCTGGCCATCGAAGTGTGGCGGCGGATCGAGCCCCACGTGGCCAGCCCGCGAGTCCGCCTTCACGCGGTGCGGGTCTACGAGACCGAGGACCTGTACGTGGACTACTTTGGAGGCCAGCCGTGATCCGCCTCACGCGGCGCTACCGGTTCTCCGCCTCGCATCGGCTCAACGCTGCCGGACTCTCGGCGGAGGAAAACCGCGCGCTGTACGGAAAGTGCAACAACCCGCACGGGCACGGGCACGACTACGCCGTTGAAGTGAGCGTGCGCGGACCGCTGGATGCGGCGTCGGGCCGGGTGGCGGACCTGGCCGCGCTCGATGCGCTGGTTCGCGAGCAGGTTTTGGAGCCGTTCGACCATCACGATCTGAACGCGGATGTTCCGGCGTTTGCGGAGCGCGTGCCCACCACGGAGAATCTCGCGATCGAGATCCAAGCGCGGCTCTCGGCCCGATGGTCCGAGGTATTCCCGGGCACGGCGCCGGCGCTCGATGGAATCCGAATTCAGGAAACGAAGAGGAACCGCTTTGAGCTACACGACTGATAATCCGGCCGCGAATGCGGCAGCCGTTTCCGAGCGCGGAATCGCCTCGCTGATGGAGGAGGTCCTCCGGCAGCTCGGCGAGGACCCCGCACGCGAGGGCCTCTCCAGGACTCCCGAACGCGTCGAGAAGGCGTGGAAGTACCTGACCAGCGGCTATGGGCAGGACGTTCAGAAGGTGGTCAACGGCGCGCTCTTCACGGTGAAGTACGACGAGATGGTGATCGTCCGCGACATCGAGTTCTTCAGCCTGTGCGAGCACCACATGCTGCCGTTTTTTGGCAAGGTGCACGTGGCGTACCTGCCGCGCCACAAGGTGGTGGGGCTGAGCAAGATTCCGCGCATCGTGGATATGTTCGCGCGGCGGCTGCAGATCCAGGAGCGGCTGACGCAGGAGATCGCGCAGTCGCTCGAACAGGTACTCGATCCGCTGGGCGTGGGCGTGGTGTGCGAGGCGCGCCATTTCTGCATGATGATGCGCGGCGTGGAGAAGCAGCACTCCGGCGCCGTGACCAGCGCGATGCTGGGAGCGTTCCGCGAGCGCAAGGAAACGCGGGACGAGTTCCTGGCGCTGCTGCGGCAGCACTCGAGCGAGATCTAGCTATGCCGGCCACATCACTACCGAACCGCGACCGTCAGGGAGCGGAGCCGCGCACCTTCCGCCATTTCGAGGCCACCGACCCCACCGGGCGGGTGTGGAGCGTGGACTTTCTCTGGATTCAAAACGCCATCTCGATCCGTCACGCCGACACGGTCGACGTGAAGTTCGAGCTCTCGGCGGGTCCGGAGCGAATGACCAAAGTTGTGGCGCTCATGCACCCCGATCTGCTCGAGCTGAGCCAGCGGACGGGCAAGCCCGTCACCGATCCCTGGGTCTCCGCCATGGCCGCGCGTCATCTGCGGCGCATGATTGAGACGGGTGAGGACGTGGAGAAGGCGCTGGTTACGCCGCCACTCGAGGCGCTCGAGGAGTACGTGCGAGCAGAATGAGCGGCACCAACACTGTGGCGACGGCTAACGGGACGGCCACAAGCGAGGGAGCGACGCTCATGTACCCGCTCCGCAGCGCAATCGACCACGACAGGACCACCGCGGCGCAGGCGCCGGCGAGGATCCATCGGCGGCCGATCACGGAGTCGGCGGCGACCGCGTAGGGGATGGCCACCACCAGATCGACCAGGTAGTGCTCGCCTGTCGCCAGAGTGGCCACAGCCGTACCCACGAAGAACAGGCCGGCCGCGATCCGGACACCTGACTGGCATGGCCTCGAGTTCCACCACAGCAGCAAAGCCCACGCGAGGTGGCCGGACGGGACGGCATTCATGGTGAGCCCCGGCGCGTCGAATGGCAGGGCGACCTTTAGGGCGGGCGGATGAAAGGGAAACGCATCGCCGAAGACGTAGAGGGGGCCGGCCGCCGGGCAGATCGCATAGAGAAGAGGGGCGACCACGCCGGCCAGCAACATGGCAAACCCGAAACGCTTGCGGTGATCCGAATCCAGCAGCAGGTAAACGATGGCGACGGCCACCGGGAGCATCGCATACAGCAGACGAATCGCCAACGATCCGTCGAGCGCCCTGCCGAGGCCGAAGTCGTACCCCAACCGGTAGTCGGCCGTGAGCAGCACCTTGTCGTAGCTGACGGAAGGCAGAAGTCTGAGCACCGGCTGCGACAGAAGTACAAAAGAAACCAGGAGCGGCGCGGCCCAGCAGAAGCGGTGCCAGCGATAGGCGTCGCCCACGATCATCAGGGCGGCCCCGATCAGAGCGAAGTACGTGAACGCGCTAAAGTACATTCGAACCGGACTCCTTCACTCCAAGGCCAGACGGCAGCGTAGAATAAACGGTGGCGCTGACGCACACTGACATAAGGGTCCTGGCGGCCGTCTCTGCTTTATATCACGTTCGCCGCCTGCCGCAATGAGCCTGACGCTCTCCACTCCGCTGATGTACCTCAAGGGTGTCGGCCCGGCCCGCGCGGCGATGCTCGAAGGCAAAGGCCTGCAGACCGTCGAGGACCTGCTGGCCTACCCGCCGTTCCGTTACGAGGACCGCACCAACGTCAAGACCATCGCCCAGCTTGCGCCCGGCGAGATGGCCACCGTCATGGCGGAAGTGAAGGCCGCCCACCTGGCCGGCTTCCGGCGCCGCAACCTGGGCCTGTTCGAGGCCGTCTTCACGGACGCCTCCGGCGCCACGCTGGTGTGCAAGTGGTTCCACGGCGGCTACCTCGAAAAGGTGATCGAGCCGGGGCAGCGCATCGCGCTTTACGGCAAGGTGGAGTTCGACAGTTACTCGGGCGAGCTCTCCATACTCCACCCCGAGTTCGAGATTCTGGGCGAGGAGGAAGAGGGCGAGGCGGGGCTGCACACGGGGCGCATCGTGCCCATTTACGAGGCCACGCAAAAGGTCACCACCCGCGTGTTCCGGCGCCTGCTGTGGCAGATTCTCGAAGCGCTGCCGCCCGCGCCGGACCCGCTTCCCGAGCGCCTGCGCGACGAACTCAAACTTCCGGACCTGCGGACCGCGCTCCGCGATCTGCACTTCCCGCCGCCGGGCGCGGACATCCGCCTGCTAAACGAGTTCCGCTCGCAGGCGCAGTTTCGGCTGATTTTCGAGGAGTTCTTCTGGCTGGAGTGCGGCCTGGCGCTGAAGCACAGCACCGCCCGCCAGCAGCCGGGCATCGCATTCGAGCTGACGGACCGCGTGCGCGAGCAGATCAAGCGCATGCTCCCCTTCAAGCCCACCGGCGCGCAGAAGAAGGTGCTGGGAGAGATCGCGCGGAACATGGAATCGCCCGCGCCTATGAATCGCCTGCTCCAGGGCGACGTGGGCAGCGGGAAGACGCTGGTCGCGGCGGAGGCGGCCATCATCGCCCTCGAGAACGGCTGGCAGGTGGCGACGCTCGCGCCCACGGAGATCCTCGCCACGCAGCATTTCTTCTATTTCAAGGACCTGTTCCGCCAGCTCGGCTACACCGTCGCGCTGCTGACCGGCTCAAACACCAAGGGC
>Ga0265314_10004266_pt1 | contig 13380 bp, 12 predicted proteins | sample 4126metaG_FD_203106 | JGI IMG/M metagenome (GOLD analysis project Ga0265314, IMG submission 203106) | Rhizosphere microbial communities from Carex aquatilis grown in University of Washington, Seatle, WA, United States - 4-1-26 metaG | ecosystem: Host-associated > Plants > Roots > Rhizosphere >... | reverse complement strand
TGGTAATCCTGCACGCCGTGCTGCATGTCGACGGTCACGCTGTCAAAACCGCATTGCGCGATCACTTCGGCGGAAAACCCCGACGGGATCGCAAGCCAGGCGTTCACCACGGCCTTGCCGGAAGCCCATACCTTCTTGACGTTATTTGCCACGCTTTTTCCTTCCCTGTTGTCCAGATTCGTCGCCACTGCCTAGAGCCTCGCGATGGCGCGAGACAGTCCGAATTTTGCAGCTCTGGCTTGCTTCGCTGCGTTGCAATGGCGGCATTTAGAATTTCGTTGGCCGCGCTCACTATCGCCGCCCCCGCGCCGCCGGGCAAGGGGATGCCGTTTCAGGCGCTGACCTTGGCGTGGCCGCCGAGATAGGCGGCCGCAATGGCCTCGTTGCCCCAGAGTTCGTCGGGCTTGCCGCCCAGCACGATGCGGCCGGTTTCCAGCACATAGCCGTGATCGGCAACCGACAGCCCCATGCGGGCGTTCTGCTCGACCAGCAGCACCGTGGTGCTGCGCCGGATCTCGGAAATGATCTTGAACACGGCCTGCACGATCACGGGTGCTAACCCCAGCGACGGCTCGTCCAGCAGCAGCAGGCGCGGTTTTGCCATCAGCCCGCGCGCCACCGCGACCATCTGCAGCTGCCCGCCGGAAAGCGTCCAGCCCAGCGACGAAGTGAATTTGCGGATGTCCGGAAACAAATCGAACATCGCATCCGCCTCGCGCGACAATTCCGAGGAGGAAACGCGCCGGTTCGAGGCGCCGAGCATGATGTTTTCCTTGACCGTGAGGCCAGGAAAAATCCGCCGCCCTTCCGGCACGTGGGAAATGCCGAGCCGGACGATGGCTTCGGGTCGCAGCCCCGCGATCGATTTGCCGTCGAACAGGATGTCGCCGGCCGCGGGTTTGGAGAGGCCCGAAATCGCGCGCAACGTGGTCGATTTGCCGGCCCCGTTGGCGCCGAGCAGCGTCACCACCTGGCCCTCTTCGACCGCAAACGAGATGCCGCGCAAGGCTTCGATCTCGCCGTAACGCACCACCAGATCGCGGATTTCGAGCAGCGCCATCTATTCGGTCCCGAGATAGGCGGAGACGACATCGGGATGGCGCAGCACCGCCATGGATTCGCCGTCCGCGATGCGGCGTCCGAAATTGAGCACCGTGATGTGCTGGGCCGCTTCAGAGACCAGCGTCATGTCGTGGTCGATGATCAGGATGGTCAGTCCCTGCGCCGCGATGCGCTTGAGCAGTTCATGCAGTTCCTGTTTCTCGGTCGAGTTGAGACCGGCGGCGGGCTCGTCGAGCAGCAGCAGGGTCGGGTTGGCGGCCAGCGCGCGTGCGATTTCGATCAGCCGCTGATGGCCGTAGGAAAAGCTCGAAATCAATTCATTGGCGCGGCTGCCGAGGCCGACGAAGGTCAGCGCTTCCATCGCGCGCTCGGTGAGCGCGGCATCGCCGCCCGATATCAGCGTGTTGCCCGGCCGCTCCGCGCCGATCTCGACATTTTCCAGCGCGGTCATCGAGCGGAACAGGCGGATGTTCTGGAAGGTGCGGCCGAGCCCCGCCGCGGTGCGCAGATGCGGCGGCAACTCGGTGATATCGGTGCCGTCGAGCAGGATCTTGCCTGATGTGGCCTTGTACAGGCCGGAGAGCACGTTCAGCGTGGTGGTCTTGCCGGAACCGTTCGGCCCGATCAGCGCGTGCACCCCGCCGCGCCTGACCTGGATATCGACACCATCGACCGCCTTGAGGCCGCCGAAATATTTGGAAAGGCCGGTGACCTCGAGCACGATATCGCCGCCGACGGTCGCCGGCATCAATTTCAGCGCGCTTGCTGCCGGCGGTGCCTTGGCCTTGCCGCGCAGCCGATCGATCGCTGCACTGACAAATCCCCAGATGCCGTCCGGCATGTAGCGGATGATCAGGATGACGGACAGGCCGTAGATCGCGAGATAAAGCCCGGGCACGCTTTTGAGGAAGCGCAGCCATTCCGGGATCAGGATCAACAGGCCGGTGCCGATGGCCGAGCCGATCGGCGACGACACGCCGCCGAGCAGCGACATCGTCAGATACACCACCGACTCGGCGAACGAGAACTGATCCGGGCTGACATAGGCAAAGCCGCCGGCGAACAGACCGCCCGCCAATCCGCCGAGCACCGCGCTCAGCGCAAAGGCGTAGATCTTGGTGCGGAACACGTCTACGCCGACGACGCCGGCCGCGAGTTCGTTGTCACGCACCGCGCGCATCGCGCGGCCGAGCCTGGTATCGGCGAGATGCCAGACGGCATAACCGACCAGCGCCAGCATCGCGACGCAGAAGGCCAGATAGGCCTGCGCCGACAGGAACAGATCGGGCCGGCCGATATTGGAGACGCCGTCCGGGCCGTGGGTCAGCCAGATCGCGTTGATCATGACCAGCGTGACGATCTGCTGGAACGAAATCGTCACCATGGCGAGGTAATGACCGCCGAGCCGCAGCGTCGAGGCGCCGAGCACCGCACCGGCCAGCAGCGCTACGATGCAGCCGCCAGCAAGGCATAGCCAGTAGCTAATATGATAGTCCGAGGTGCCGATGCCGACCACATAGGCGCCGATGCCGAAGAACGCCGCCTGCGCCAGGTTGATCTGGCCGCACAGCCCGAGCACCACCGAGAGGCCGAACACCGCGATCGCGAAGGTGGTGGCCTGCATCAGGATGTTGTGGACGTAGCCGTCGACCTGCACGGTCGCAGCCAGCGCGACCAGAATCGCCGCGCCAATGAAATACGGCAGATGCCGCAACAGCATCGGCTTTTCACGCGACACCGCGACAGTAGCCGGCATGTTGTCGGATGGCGCGCTCATGCCTTTTCCGCCACGCGTTCGCCGAACAGACCCTGCGGCCGGAACACCAAGAACAGTATCAGCACCAAAAAGGCAAAACCGTCCTTGTACGGCACGGAGATATACGCCGCGCCGAAAGTTTCGATGATGCCGAGCGCCAGCCCACCGACAATCGCGCCGGCGACATCACCAAAACCGCCGATGATGGTGGCGGCAAAGGCTTTCAGCGCGATGGTCGATCCCATCTGGATCGAGACGAACAGAACCGGCGCCACCAATATGCCGGCCAGCCCGCCGAGCACCGCCGAATAGATGAAGGTGATCATGATCATCGAGGAGACGGAAATCCCGAGCAGCGAGGCCATTTCCTTGTCCTGCGAGGTCGCCTGCAATTTCTTGCCCAGCATCGTCTTCTCGAAGAACCAGTAGTTGAACACCACCAGGACCATCGTCACCGCGATGATCAGGAGATACTGGCTGTCGAGATAAACCGGCCCGAGCTGGATGCCCGGCGTCTCGAACCAGCCTTCCAGCACCTGCGGCTGCGGGCCGTAGATCGCCAGCACCGAATTGGCCATCAGGATCGAGGCGCCGATGGTCGCGATGATGACGGGGAGGAAGCTGCGGTGGCGCAGCGGATAATAGACCCCAAGATTGAAGATCACGCCGAGCAGCGCCATGCCGCCGAGCGCGCACAGGAACGAAAGCCAGTACGGCCACTGCAGGTCGACCGCAAACACCACCATCAGATAGGCGGCGACCATGGAAAATTCGCCTTGCGCGAAATTCACCACATTGGTGGCGCGGAAGATCAGCACGAAGCCGAGCGCTACCAGCGCATAGACCGCGCCGATGCCGACGCCAGTGAACAGCAATTGCAGGAAGAGATCCATGACTCGCGTTCGGTGAGAGGGGCCACGCCGCCGGTCGCTGGCGGGAAAATCCCGACACGACAGTTTCGGCCTCTCCGGGAGGGAGAGGCCGAAAAGCACCATCAATCGTTGAAGTCGATGTGCTTGTCGTAGACGATCGTGCCCTTCTCGTTCTTCACGACGTTGTAGCCGTGCAGGCCGTCGCCGTTCTGGTCGAAATTATACTCGCCTTCTGCGCCCGGGAATTTCTTCAGCGCCAGAATGGCTTCGCGGATTTTCGCGGGCTCGGTCGAGCCGGCCTTGTTGATCGCGGCCGACAGCACGGTGATGGCGTCGTACGGCCAGGCGCTCTGGTTGTCCGGCGCGGTCTTGTAGGCGTCGCGATAGGCCTTGCCGAACGCCTTGGAGGCGTCGCTGGAGTCCTCGGCATAGTCGGCCACACCGAAGGTGCCGAACAGCGCGGGGCCGGCGAGCTTGGTCGAGGACACCGCAACCACCGAGGGCGAGCCGACCCAGGGAATGGTGACGCCGAGCTGGCGCAACTGGCGAGCAAAAATGCCGAGGTCGTTTTCAAAGGTGAAATAGGTGCCGAGAACGTCGGCGCCGGATTGCTTCACCGCCAGCACGACCGGGGTGAAATCCTGGCTCTGGTTGGCGTAGCCCTGATCGAGCACCGCCGGGCTGCCGAGCGTTTCGAGCGCCGAGGCCAGCGCCTTGCCGCCGGCAGTGCCGAACGCGTCGGTCGAATGCACGATCGCCCATTTCTTCTTGCCGAGCGTCTTGACGCCGTAATCGGCGATGACGCGGCCGGAATAGCTGTCGTTCGGGCGGAAGCGGAACAGCCACTGATTGCCCATATGGGTCAGGTTCGGATCGGTGCCGCCGATCATCACGGGCTTGCCGAGTTTCAGGACATCGGGCGCCATCGCGTGGACCTGGGTCGAGCGGATCGACCCGAGGAAGCCTACAATGTCGGATTGAGCGGCGAGCTTGGAGAAGGCCAGCACGATGCCGGGATTGGTGGTCTGGTCGTCTTCGATGACCAGTTCGACCTGCTTGCCGAGCACGCCGCCGGCCTTGTTCACCGCAGCCAGCGCCAGCTTGGCGCCGTTCTGCGCCCAGAGGCCCTGCTCGGCCGCGGGACCCGTGACGGGCACGCACATGCCGATCTTGATGGTTGCACCCTGCGCCCGTGCCGCGCTGCCGATAACGTATGGTGCGGTAATACCAACCGCCAAACCGGCGGCAAATTCCCGTCTCGTGAGCTTCATTTCATTCTCCCTGAGGCCGGGCTTCTGTGTCGGCCTTTCTTGGTCTTGGCTGTCCGCTGCCGGACGCGAAACCGACTGCGTATCTACGGACTCTTTGCTCCGGAGTAAATTGATATCGCAAAGGTTTGCGGGACCGCAAAAAAGGTGTGCGCGGCGCGGCGACCGTGAAACATTGACGCGGGCCGACCGCAGCCACTCCAGGTGGGTTCATACCGCGGAACCCTGACCTTCGTTGCTCAAACAATACGCAGCGCGACAGACGGAACCCTGCCGCATCGCAGCAGAACTTGTCGATCACTCGAAGTCGGTGGTCCCGCCGTCGCCCAAATCCGCCAGGCTGCGTTCGAGCGCGTGCAGCATGTCCTGCAGCTCCGCGAGCTTGCGGGCGCCATAGCGCTTTGTCATCGCCGCATAGATCGCCTCCGACGAGGGCGCCACCACCTCGATCAGATTCAGCCCCTTGGCGGAGATCGACACCACCGCGCGGCGCAGATCGGCCTTTGCGGTCCGGCGCTCGATCAGGTGACGGGCCTCGAGGTCGCGCAGGATGCGCGACAGGCTGGGGCCAAGCAGGAACGCGACGCGCGCCAGTTCCGTGACCTCGATGGACTCGACCGCCGTCAGCGCCCTCAAGATGCGCCATTGCTGCTCGGTCAGGCCGTGGTCGCGCAGCGAGGGACGGAACTGGCGCATCACCGCCTCGCGCGCGCGCAGCAGCGACATCGGCAGCGAGCGCGAGAATTCGCGCATCGGCAGGCGACGCGCCGCGGTTTTGCCGGCAGCGCCATCCCCTGTCCTCTTCTGCGATTTCTTCCGCGCCATCTTTGTTTCGTTCCACGTCTAGTCGCGCGATCAGTTTTGCGCTGCAGCAAGCCCGGATAGGGTTTGCCCTGAACCATTTAACATGTTAATCATATTTCCGCATCCACTTTTCGTTTCTCTCGCGCGTGACATCAACCGAGCATGGCCCTCTCCCAGGACGATATCCGCCTCGCCGCCGAGCGGCTCGACCAGGCGGAAAAAACCCGCAAGCAGATCCGCCAGATCTCGCTGGACCATCCCGGCATCACCATCGAGGACGCCTATGCGATCCAGAAGGCGTGGATCGAAATGAAGGTGGCGCAGGGCCGCGTGGTTAGGGGACACAAGATCGGCCTGACCTCGAAGGCGATGCAGAGCGCGCTCAATATCGACGAGCCGGATTCCGGCTTGCTGCTCGACGACATGTTCTTTGCCGATGGTGGCCTCGTGCCATCGGACCGCTTCATCGGCACAAGGGTCGAGGCCGAACTCGCCTTCATCATGAAGCAGCGTCTCGCAGGCCCCGGCTGCACCATGTTCGACGTGCTGAATGCGACGGATTTTGTGGTTCCGGCGCTGGAAATCCTCGACACCCGAATTGAACGGGTCGATCCCCAGACAAAGTCGACCCGCAAGATTTTCGACACCATCGCCGACAACGCGGCGAACGCCGGCATCGTGCTGGGTGGACGTCCGCTGCGGCCGCTGGATGCCGACCTGCGCTGGATCGGCGCGCTATGCTATCGCAACGGCCAGCTGGAAGAGACTGGACTTGCCGCTGGCGTACTGAACCATCCCGCCACCAGCGTGGCGTGGCTCGCCAACAAGATCGCGCCGCTCGGCCTGGCCCTCGAGGCCGGCCAGGTCGTGCTGGCCGGATCGTTCATCCGCCCGATCGAGACCCGCAAAGGCGACACGATTCAAGCCGATTATGGTCCCTACGGCAGCGTGAGCTGCTACTTCGCCTGACACGCACGAAATGGAGTGATCCGCCATGCCGCATTTCACGCTCGAATATTCCGCCAATCTGGATTCTCGTGTCGACATGGCCAAGGTGGTCGAGGTGGTCCGCAAGGCCGCGATCGAAACCGGAATCTTCCCGATCGGCGGCACCCGCGTCCGCGCCGTGCGCTGCGAGCATTATGCGATTGCCGACGGCAATCCGGAGCACGGCTTCATTGCCATGCTGCTGCGCATTGGCGAGGGCCGCGATCTCGCTACCCGCCAGAAGGCCGGCGAGCATGTGTTCAAGGCGCTGTCGAGCTATCTCGACCCGGTGTTCGCCAACAGCAAGTTCGCGCTGTCGTTCGATATCCAGATCAACGACAAGGACATGAGCTGGAAACGCAACAACATCCACGAAGCCCTGCAAAAGACGGCGAAGGTGGAGGCGACCGCCCATGGATAAAGTCGCGCCAAAATCATCCGACGTGTTCGCCGCCAACCGCGACCGCGCCGCTCCGCTGCTGGCCAAGCTGAAGGCCGAGGGCATCGGCCACCTCATCGACGGCAAGGTCGTGCCGTCGATTTCGGGACAGACCTTCGAGACCACCTCGCCGGTCGATGGCGCGGTGCTCGCGTCGGTGGCGCGCGGCAATGCCGAGGATATCGACCGCGCCGCGACCGCCGCATCGCTGGCCTTCAAGTCCTGGCGCGACATGCCGGCCACGATGCGCAAGAAGCTGCTGCATCGGGTGGCCGATGCGATCGAGGATCGCGCCGACGATATCGCGGTGCTCGAATGCATCGACACCGGCCAGGCCCATCGCTTCATGGCCAAGGCCGCGATCCGCGCCGCGGAGAATTTTCGTTTTTTCGCCGACAAATGCGGCGAGGCGCGCGACGGCCTCAACACCCCGAGCGACGAGCACTGGAACGTCTCGACCCGGGTGCCGATCGGCCCGGTCGGCGTGATCACGCCGTGGAATACGCCGTTCATGCTCTCGACCTGGAAGATCGCGCCGGCGCTCGCCGCCGGCTGCACCGTGGTGCACAAGCCCGCGGAATGGTCGCCCATCACCGCCGATCTCCTGGCGAAACTGGTAAAGCAGGCCGGCGTACCCGACGGCGTACTCAACACCGTGCACGGTATCGGTGAGGAGGCCGGCAAGGCGTTGACCGAGCATCCCGCGATCAAGGCGATCGGTTTTGTCGGCGAAAGCGCCACGGGCTCCGCGATCATGGCGCAGGGCGCGCCGACCCTGAAGCGGGTGCATTTCGAGCTCGGCGGCAAGAACCCGGTGATCGTGTTCGACGATGCTGAACTCGACCGCGCGCTCGATGCCGTCGTGTTCATGATCTACTCGCTCAATGGCGAGCGCTGCACCTCCTCCAGCCGCCTGCTGATCCAGGAAAGCATCGCCGAAAAGTTCATCGAAAAGCTCACCGCGCGGGTCAAGGCGTTGACGGTCGGCCATCCGCTCGACCCCGCGACCGAAATCGGACCGCTGATCCATGAGCGGCATCTTGCAAAAGTCTGCTCCTATTTCGACGTCGCCCAGAAAGACGGCGCTGTCATCGCGGTCGGCGGCAAGCGGCATGACGGCCCCGGCGGCGGCCATTATATCCAGCCGACGCTGGTAACCGGCGCATCCAGCAAGATGCGGGTGGCGCAGGAGGAAGTGTTCGGGCCGTTTTTGACCGTGATCCCGTTCAAGGACGAAAAGCATGCCATCGAAATCGCCAACGGCGTCAATTACGGCTTGACCGGTTATGTCTGGACCGGCGACATGGGCCGCGCCCTGCGCGTCGCCGATGCGCTGGAGGCCGGCATGATCTGGCTCAATTCCGAAAACGTCCGCCATCTGCCGACGCCGTTCGGCGGCATGAAATCGTCCGGCATCGGTCGCGACGGCGGCGACTACTCGTTCGACTTCTACATGGAAACCAAGCACGTCTCGCTGGCGCGGGGCACCCACAAGATTCAGAAGCTAGGCGCGACGTCATCCTGAGGAGCGCGCCTTTGCGCGCGTCTCGAAGGATGAGCCCCAGTACTCGCGGCCCATGGTTCGAGACGGCGCTCGCGCGCCTCCTCACCATGACGAGATACAATTTGGAGACCAGGAAATAGTCATGCCCGTTCCGCAACACGTCTTCGATCCGCCGTTCAACATCATCCGATGCAGCCATGTCGTGCTCGACGTGACCAACCTCAATGCCAGCCGCGCGTTCTACGAGAACACCGTCGGCCTGCATGTCGAGGACCGCGACGACAAGGCGGTATATCTGCGCGGCAGCGAGGAGCATCAGCATCATTCGGTGGTGCTGCGCAAGGCGGACAAGGCCGCCTGCAACCGGCTCGGCTTCAAGGTCGGCAACGACGGCGATCTCGACAAGGCGGCGGCCTTCTTCTCCGAGAACGGCATCGCGTATGCGTTCGCCGATCAGCCGTTCCAGGGCCGCACGCTGCAGTTCACCGATCCCTTCGGCTTCCAGCTCGAACTCTATGCGACGATGGAAAAGCGCCCGCATCTGCTGCGCCGCTACGATCTCTACAAAGGCTGCCATCCGCAGCGGCTCGACCATTTCAACGTGTTCGCCGCCGAAGTGCAGGACACCGTCGATTTCTATGCCCGCCTCGGCTTCCGCCTCACCGAATATGGCGAGGAAGACGGGCCGAACGGCCGCATCGCGGCGGCGTGGATGCACCGCAAGGGCAACGTGCACGACTTCGCCATCACGAACGGCAAGGGCCCTCGCCTGCACCATTTTGCGTTCTGGGTGCCGACCGCGATGAACATTTTGCATCTGTGCGACGTGATGGCCTCCAGCGGCTTTCTCAGGAATATCGAGCGCGGCCCCGGCCGCCACGGCATTTCCAACGCGTTCTTCCTCTATATCCGCGACCCCGACGGCCACCGGCTCGAACTCTACACCAGCGATTACTTTACGGGAGATCACGACCACGAACCGCTGCGCTGGTCGCTCCGGGATCCGCGCCGGCAAACGCTGTGGGGCGCGCCCGCCCCGCGCTCCTGGTTCGAACAGGGCTCGCCGTTCACCGGACAGGCCGTGCGCGAACCTCTGTTCGTCGCCGATGTCACGATCGCGGACTAGATGAATAGCCTTGCGGCCATCGCTTCACTCCTCGGTTTGGTGCTTGCCATGACGCCTGATGCCCGCGCGGCCGAACTGAAGGTGATCGCCGGAGGTTCCATGACCGGACCGCTGAACCAGATCGCGCCCGCGTTCGAAGCCGCGACCGGCCACAAGCTCAGCATTCATTTCGACTCCACCCCCAATCTGATCAAGCAGGCCACCTCAGGCGACCCCCTCGATCTGGCCGTGGTCCCTGTCGATCTATTCAAGGACGCCGCCGCACGGGCGCGCTTCGTGCCCGGCCCCACCATCGACATTGCCCGCGTCGGCTATGGCATGATCGTGCGCGCGGGCGCGGCGAAGCCGGATATCGGCACGCCGGATGCGCTGAAAAAGGCCTTGCTCGACGCAACGTCGATCGCCTTCGTGCCGACAAGCGCGGCCGGCGCTTACGTTTCAAAGGTGTTCGATCGCCTCGGTATTGCCGACACGATGAAGGCGAGGACCAAGGCAGTTCAACTGCCTGATCAGATCGCACCCGCGGTCGCCAAGGGCGACGCCGACCTCGGCGTATTCCTGATCAATACCTTGATCGCGCCCGGCGTCGATCTGGTCGGGCCCTTCCCGGCCGACCTGCAGCAGGAGCTGGTTTTCACATCCGCGGTTACCATCGACAGCCAACAGCCCGAAGCGGCAAAGGCCTTCATCGACTATCTCACCTCGCCCGCCGCCACCGCCATCATCAAGGCCAAGGGCATGACACCGGGCTAAGACAGCAACAACCTCGCGATTGGGACATCTCATGGCTTCACAGCGGTTTGCAACCTACTCGATCGGCGGCGTGACCAAATACGGCTCGGTGACCGATAGCGGCATCGTCGATCTCTCCGATCATTTCGGCAAGGAATTTGCCACATTGCGCGAAGTCATCGCGGCCGGCGCACTGACAAAGCTCAGCGAATATGCGGCAGGCCGCAAGCCCGACCATGCGCTGGAAGGAATAAAATGGCAGCCGCCGATCCCGGCGCCGGAAAAAATCATCTGCATCGGCGTCAATTATCCCGACCGCAACGCCGAATACAAAGACGGCCAGGAGGCCCCGAAATATCCGAGCATGTTCATGCGCACGCCGCGCTCCTTTGTCGGCCACGAGCAGTCCTTGGTGCGGCCACGCGCCTCGTTGCAGCTCGACTATGAGGGCGAACTGGTGCTGGTGATCGGCAAGCCCGGACGGCACATCCCGGAAAGCCAAGCGCTCGACCACATCGCCGCGGTCACGCTGTGCAACGAAGGCACCATTCGCGACTGGGTCCGTCACGCCAAGTTCAATGTCACCCAAGGCAAGAATTTTGACTCCACCGGCAGCCTCGGTCCGTGGCTGGTGCCGTACACCGGCGAGAAGCAGATCGGCGACATCCGGCTGTCCACAAAAGTCAACGGCGAGACCCGGCAGGACGACCGCACCGGCCGGCTGATCTTCGGCTTCCGCTATCTGATCAACTACATCTCGACCTTTACCACGCTGGTAGCAGGCGACGTCATCGTCACGGGCACGCCGACCGGCGCCGGCGCGCGGTTTGATCCGCCGCGTTACCTCAAGCCGGGCGACGTGATCGAGGTCGAGGCCGAAGGCGTGGGCCTGCTGCGCAACGGCGTGGTCGACGAAGTTTTGTAATTCTCGAGCGATTGGACAACAGCATGACTTCCACTTCCGGCGGCGAAGCCATCGTCAACGGGCTTGTCGCGCACGGCGTCGATACCGTGTTCGGCCTGCCCGGCGCGCAGATCTACGGGCTGTTCGACGCCTTTCATCAGGCCCAGCTCAAGGTGATCGGCGCGCGCCACGAACAGGCCTGCGGCTACATGGCTTATGGCTATGCGCGGTCGAGCGGCAAACCCGGCGTGTTCAGCGTGGTGCCCGGCCCCGGCGTGCTCAATGCCGGCGCCGCATTGCTCACGGCGCTCGGCGCCAACGAGCCGGTGCTGTGCCTGACCGGCCAGGTGCCGACCGCGTTCCTCGACAAGGGCCGCGGCCATCTGCACGAGATGCCGAACCAGCTCGCGACGCTGCGGACTTTTGTGAAATGGGCGGAGCGGATCGAATATCCCGACGCAGCGCCTCCCATGGTGTCGCGCGCATTCCAGGAGATGCTGTCCGGCCGTCGCGGTCCGGTCGCGCTGGAAATGCCGTGGGACATTTTTACCCAGCGCGCCGATGTTGCGCCGTCAAAACCGTTCGATCTGCTGCCCGCGCCGCAGCCCGACAGCGATCGGATCAAGGCCGCGGCGAGCCTGGTGGCCGCGAGCAAGACGCCGATGATCTTTGTCGGCAGCGGCGCCATTCACGCCCGCGATGAAATCCTCGAACTCGCCGAACTGATCGATGCGCCTGTGGTGGCGTTCCGCAGCGGCCGCGGCATCGTCTCCAACGCACACGAACTCGGGCTGACCATGGCGGCGGCCTACAAGCTGTGGCCGAAAACCGATTTGATGATCGGGATCGGCACAAGGCTGGAACTGCCGACGATGTCGCGCTGGCCGTTCCAGCCCGACGGACTGAAATCGATCCGGATCGACATCGACGCCTCCGAGATGCGCCGCTACACGCCGCACGTGGCTGTCATCGCGGACTCGCAGGCCGGCACCCGCGATCTGCTCGCCGCGGTGCGGAAGGCAGGCTACAGCAAAACCAGCGGCCGCCGCGCCGCGATCCGCGAGGCCACGGCGGCGGCGCAGGAGGAAATCCAGCAGGTCCAGCCGCAGATGGCTTACCTGAACATCTTGCGCGAGGTGCTGCCGGCCAATGCGATCGTAACCGATGAATTGTCGCAGGTCGGCTTTGCCTCCTGGTACGGTTTGCCGATCTACCAGCCGCGCACCTTCATCACCTCAGGCTATCAGGGCACGCTCGGTTCGGGGTTTCCCACCGCGCTCGGCGCCAAGGTCGCGAACCCCGATCGTGCCGTGGTCGCGATCACGGGCGACGGCGGCTTCATGTTCGGCGTGCAGGAACTGGCGACCGCCGTGCAGTTCAACATCGGCGTGGTGACGCTGGTGTTCAACAACAACGCCTACGGCAATGTCAGGCGCGACCAGCGCGAGCGCTTCGACGGCCGCGTGGTGGCCTCCGACCTGGTCAATCCCGATTTCGTAAAGCTCGCAGAATCCTTTGGCGTCAAAGCCTCGCGCGTCACCTCGCCCGACCATTTCCGCCCCGCGCTGGAAAAAGCGCTGGCGCATGGCGGCCCGACCTTGATCGCGATCGAAGTGCCGACGGATTCCGAAACGAGCCCGTGGAAGTTCATTCATCCGGCGAAGCCGTAACCGCCTTCGTAGCCCGGATGAGCGAAGCGATATCCGGGATCTTGCCCAAGATTCCCGCATATCGCTTCGCTCATGCGGGCTACAGATTCCTCTTGACGCCGATTCACTGATTTGCCCGTCGTGCCAAAATGTCGCACTTTTTTCTTGTTGAACGCAGCCGCAAATCACCGGCTTTTATGGCGTATCCCGTGCCCGCAAGAGGGGCGTGTCGACCGTCACGAAACGTTGGGCGCGGGGAGCGATGGGCGCGTCGTGT
>Ga0265314_10004264_pt1 | contig 13384 bp, 13 predicted proteins | sample 4126metaG_FD_203106 | JGI IMG/M metagenome (GOLD analysis project Ga0265314, IMG submission 203106) | Rhizosphere microbial communities from Carex aquatilis grown in University of Washington, Seatle, WA, United States - 4-1-26 metaG | ecosystem: Host-associated > Plants > Roots > Rhizosphere >... | reverse complement strand
TGGCGTTGCTCACGGTGGCGGCTTCCTTCGCCAGCATCAGCGCCGTCGAGTCGAGCGCCGCTTGCATCGCGACCTTGACCGAATTGGCGTGGCTGTAATCGACCGCGAACCCCACGGTGCCAACGATCGGCAAGGTGGCGAGCGCGAAAGTGACCGCGACATTGCCGGCGCGCGCCTTACGGAAGGCGGCAAGGCTGCGGCGAAGCCGGCTATAGAGGGTCGTCATGACGTCGCCTCAAATACGGTTGAGTCCGTTTGCACTGATAACGGCGGGACTTAAACCGCCGGTATATGGCGGTGAGGAAAATCCGGCCCCGACGGTAAGCGTCTACGAGGCGGTCGAGGCGGTATGGATGTCGGGCCAAGCACTTGCCTGGTTAATGGTGACTGCTTTCATTCGAGCGAATGCCGACTAGTTCTTAGTCGACGTCCTTAATGTTCGGTTGGCGCGCGCGGGACCAATGACCCCGCAGCGGCCCGAGTGGAGTGGCCGGAGTTCCCGGATGAGCCGGGTTCAGCGACTCACCCACGGCAAATATTGCGTCCAGTGCGCCCGTCGGCGGCTTGTGATCGCATAACCAGTGGATATGTGACCTTTTGGGACCGGGAACCGCGCAAATCCTGTCCCGGATCGGGTCATCGCCCCCCAAACCCGCATTTTAGGCAAATTGCTGGCTTGGAATGGCGGCGTTCAGGTCATTAAGATGTATGTGGTCGCGTACCGGCGTGATCATCGGGAGCTTTCAGCGTGACTTGCGGCCAAGCCAAGACGATTCAAGCCAGACGACTCAAGCCATGACGACTATTGCAAATGAACCCTCGCGCACCCAGCTGAGTCCAGCCGGCGACGCGCTGCGTGCCGGCGCTCCTCGCATGGCGGACGACGATCGCAAGCGCAAAGGCGACGCCCCGCCGGGCGGCCCCGGCACTGCCGTCATCACCAAGACCAAGACGCAGACCAAGCGGCCGAACCTGTACCGCGTGCTCATCCTCAACGACGACTACACGCCGATGGAGTTCGTCACGCACGTGCTGGAGCGCTTCTTCGGCAAGGACCACGAGGCTGCCACGCGCATTATGTTGCATGTGCATCATCATGGCATCGGCGAGTGCGGCATCTATACTTACGAAGTGGCAGAGACCAAAGTGACGCAGGTTATGGACTTTGCCAGAAAACATCAGCATCCTTTGCAATGCGTGATGGAAAAAAAGTGAGATTCGGGGGGCGCCCAATACAATGAAGATGGGAAGCAAATGCCGACGTTCTCGCGAAGCCTAGAGCAATCACTTCACCGGGCCTTGGCCCTCGCCAATGAGCGGCACCACGAATACGCGACGCTCGAGCATCTCCTGCTGGCGCTGATCGACGACCAGGACGCCTCCGCGGTGATGCGGGCCTGCAACGTCGATCTCGATAAACTTAAGCGCAGCTTGGTCGCCTATCTCGAATCTGAACTCGAAAACCTCATTACCGACGGCGCCGAGGATTCCAAGCCGACGGCCGGCTTCCAGCGCGTCATCCAGCGCGCGGTCATCCACGTGCAGTCTTCCGGCCGCGAGGAAGTCACCGGCGCCAATGTGTTGGTGGCGATTTTCGCCGAGCGCGAGAGCCATGCCGCCTATTTCCTGCAAGAGCAGGACATGACGCGCTACGACGCGGTCAACTATATCAGCCACGGCATCGCCAAGCGGCCGGGCCTGACCGAGTCGCGCCCGGTGCGCGGCACCGAGGAAGAGACCGACAGCAAAAGCGGCGGCGACGAGCCCAAGAAGAAGGGCGACGCGCTGGAGGCTTATTGCGTCAACCTCAACAAGAAGGCCAAAGAGGGCAAGATCGATCCCTTGATCGGCCGCGACAGCGAAATTAGCCGCACCATCCAGGTGCTGTGCCGCCGTCAGAAGAACAATCCGCTGTTCGTCGGCGAAGCCGGCGTCGGCAAGACCGCGATCGCCGAAGGTCTGGCACGTCGCATCATTCACGGCGAAGTGCCGGAGGTGCTCAAGAACGCCACGGTCTTCGCCCTCGACATGGGCACGCTGCTCGCCGGCACGCGCTACCGCGGCGACTTCGAGGAGCGGCTCAAGCAGGTGATCAAGGAGATCGAGGCCTATCCGGGCGCGATCATGTTCATCGACGAGATCCACACCGTGATTGGTGCCGGCGCCACCTCCGGCGGCGCCATGGATGCGTCCAATCTGCTCAAGCCGGCGCTGGCCGGCGGCAGCATCCGCTGCATCGGCTCGACCACCTACAAGGAATACCGCCAGTATTTCGAGAAGGACCGCGCGTTGGTGCGACGCTTCCAGAAGATCGACGTCAATGAGCCGTCGATCCCGGACGCCATCGAGATCCTCAAGGGCCTCAAGCCTTACTTCGAGGAATATCACAAGCTCAAATATACCAACGAAGCCATCAAGGCGGCGGTTGAGCTGTCGTCGCGCTATATCCACGACCGCAAGCTGCCCGACAAGGCGATCGACGTGATCGACGAGTCGGGCGCGGCGCAAATGCTGCTGCCGGAGAGCCGGCGCAAGAAGACCATCGGCATCAAGGAGATCGAAGTCACGATCTCGACCATGGCCCGCATCCCACCCAAGACGGTATCGAAGGACGACGCCGAGGTGCTGCGTCATCTCGAGAATACGCTCAAGACCACGGTCTACGGCCAGGACAAGGCGATCGAGGCGCTGTCATCCTCGATCAAGCTGGCGCGGGCCGGTTTGCGCGAACCGGAAAAGCCGATCGGCTGCTATCTGTTCTCCGGCCCGACCGGCGTCGGCAAGACCGAAGTCGCCAAGCAACTGGCGCTGTCGCTCGGCGTCGAACTGATCCGTTTCGACATGTCGGAATACATGGAGCGGCATACGGTTTCGCGTCTGATCGGCGCCCCCCCGGGCTATGTCGGCTTCGACCAGGGCGGCTTGCTCACCGACGGCGTCGACCAGCATCCGCATTGCGTGCTGTTGCTCGACGAAATCGAAAAGGCGCATCCGGATTTGTTCAACGTGCTGTTGCAGATCATGGACCACGGCAAGCTAACCGACCACAACGGCAAGCAGGTCGACTTCCGCAACATCGTGTTGATCATGACCACGAATGCGGGCGCGTCCGATATGGCCAAGGCGGCTTACGGCTTCACCCGCTCGAAGCGCGAGGGCGACGACGTCGAGGCGCTCAACCGGCTATTCGCGCCGGAGTTTCGCAACCGGCTCGATGCCACCATCACCTTCGCCCATCTGTCGCAGGACGTAATCGCCAAGGTGGTTGAGAAGTTCGTGTTGCAGCTCGAAGCTCAACTCGGCGACCGCAACGTAACCATCGAGCTGTCGGAGGAAGCCACGCGCTGGCTGATCGCCAATGGTTACGACGAGTTGATGGGCGCGCGGCCGATGGCGCGCGTCATCCAGGAGCACATCAAGAAGCCTTTGGCCGACGAGGTGCTGTTCGGTCACTTGAAGAACGGCGGCCACGTCCGCGTAATCGTCGACAAGGACGAGGCTGGCCGCGACAAGCTCGGCTTCGAATTCCTCGACGGGCCGATCACGCCGAAGCCGGAAAAATTGCCGGCGGAGGCGCGGCCCAAGGCCAAGCGCCGCTCGCCGCGGCCGCGTCCGAAAGGCGACGGCGGCGGCAAGAAAGGCTCGGTGCCGAAGGTGCCGCTGGCCAAAGTCTGACGGCAATACGACGATCAATGAAAGGCCGGGCAGGGTGCCCGGCCTTTTCTTTGGGACGTGAGGCATTTTTGCAGGCGGCTCATGCGGGCGGTCCGCACCGGTTGCGGCGCGGCTGGGGCCATGACATGAGCCTTTTGCCATGGCCGAGCCCCTATCCCCCGCGCCAGCCGAAATAGCGACGTCGACGGCGGCGACCTTTTTCGCCGGGCTGCGCTCGGCTCTGCTGTCGGTGTTTTCACTGGTGCTAATGGGCACCTATATCGGCATGGGCGCGCTGACGCACAGCGTCGGCCTGTCGGCGTGGTGGCTGGCGCTGTCGACCGTGCTGGTCTGGGCCGCGCCGGCGCAGCTCATCTTGATTTCGGCTATCGGGAGCGGGTCGGCGCTGGTGGAGGTCGCCATTGCCGTCACATTGAGCGCAACGCGCCTGTTTCCGATGGTGGTCGCGCTGCTGCCGCTGGTTCGCAGACCCACCACGCGCCTTCTCGACATGCTGCTCCCGACGCATTTCACCTCGATCAGCATGTGGGTCGAGTCGCTCCGTTTGCTGCCGAAAATTGCGCCCGACCGGCGTCTGGCCTTCTGCAATGGCCTTTCGGTCGGCTACATGGGCACAGCGGTCGTGTTCGGCTTCGTCGGCTACTATCTGGCCGCCGGCCTGCCGCCTCTGTTGTCGGGCGCCTTGATGTTCCTGACGCCGATGTCGTTCTTCATCTCGACGGTCAACAACGCGCGGATGATGATCGACAAGCTCGCTTTGGTCCTCGGCCTCGCGCTGGGGCCATTGCTCGGCTATTGGCAATTGCCGCTCGATCTCATGTGGACCGGCATTATTGGCGGTACCATCGCGTATTTCATTTTTCGCGTGCGCGAGGTGGCGCAATGAAAGCCGCCGTCGACCTCGGGCCCTACGTGATGCTGATCCTGGTCGGCTTCCTGCCGAACGAGGTCTGGCGCCTGCTCGGGCTGGTCATGGCGCGCGGGCTCGACGAGGGGTCCGAACTCGTCATCTGGTCGCGCGCGGTGGCGACCGCAATTCTGGCGGGCGTCATCGCCAAGCTCATTTTATTCTCGACCGGCGAACTGGCCGCTGTTCCGCTACAGATCCGCCTCGGCGCCGCGGCCTGCGCCTTTGTTGCTTACGTCGTGATGAAACGGTCGGTGTTTGCGGGCGTGCTTGGCGGCGAGGCGGCCCTGCTCATCGGCGGTTATCTGTTTACGCCTTAACCGGCGGCGACCGCGGCCGCGAGTTTCTTGGCCTGTTCCGCCAGCGTGTCCGGCTTTTCCTTTTCCGCCGCCGGCGGTTTCATGGCAGCGCCGGCTTTGCGCGGAATGACGTGGACGTGCAGGTGGAACACCACCTGTCCGCCGGCGCCTTCGTTGAACTGCTGGATGGTGATGCCATCGGCGCCAAAGGCCGTCATCGCCGCCTTGGCGACTTTTTGCGCGACGGTCATGACATGCGCCAGATCGGCGGCGGAAACGTCGAGCAGGTTGCGCGCCGGGGCTTTCGGCAACACCAGCGTATGGCCGGGCGCGCGCGGCATGATGTCGAGGAAGGCCAGCGCTTTGTCGTCTTCATAGACCTTGTAGCAGGGCAGCTCGCCGCGCAGGATCTTGGCGAAGATGTTGTTGGGATCGTAGCTCGGCATTGGCGTTCCCCGAATCGGGCCTGAGACTTATTCTTGCTCGACCAAATCCTTGCGGAATGGCGCGGCCGCCGCAAGCTCTTCGCCGGCGGCTTCGACATAGGCGCGCTCGCGAGCCAGATACTCGGCGACCGCCCGGCGCAAGGCCGGATCGGCGATGAAATGCGCGGAATAGGTGGTGTGGGGCAGGTAGCCGCGCGCGAGCTTGTGCTCGCCTTGGGCGCCGGCCTCCACGCGCTTGAGCTTGTGAGCGATGGCGTAGTCGATGGCCTGATAGTAGCAGACCTCGAAATGCAGGAACGGGTGGTGCTCGACCGCGCCCCAGTTGCGGCCGTAGAGCGCTTCGGCGCCGATGAAATTGATGGCTCCGGCGATCCATCGGCCGGCGCGATTGGCCATCACCAAAAGGATGCGGTCGGCCATGGTCTGGCCGATGAGGGAAAAGAATTCGCGGGCCAGGTAAGGCCGGCCCCATTTGCGCGAACCGGTGTCCATGTAGAAAGCAAAGAAGGCGTCCCAGACTTCTTCCGTCAGGTCGGAGCCGGTGAGCCAGGCGATCTCGATGCCGGGCGACAAGGCCTCCTTGCGTTCGCGGCGGATGGTTTTGCGTTTGCGCGACGACAGCGCCTCAAGAAACCCGTCGAAGTTTTTGTAATCGTTGTTGAACCAGTGGAACTGCTGGTCGGTGCGCTGGAGATAACCTCGGTCGCCGAGCATCTGCCATTCCGTCTCGGTGAGGAAGGTGACGTGCGCGGAGGACAGCTCGCTGGCGGTGGTGATTTCGCACAAACTATCGGCGAGAACGCCGCGCACCGCGTCGGCTTGCGGGCCAGGCCGCGTCAGCAGGCGAGGACCGGTAACGGGGGTAAACGGCACGGAAACCTGCAATTTCGGATAGTAATCGCCGCCGGCCCGCGCGTAGGCCTCGGCCCAGCCCTGGTCGAAAACATATTCACCTTGCGAGTGCGACTTCACGTAGCTCGGCGCGCAGCCCAAGAGTTCGCCGGCCGTGTTTTCCACAAGCAGGTGGCGCGGTTGCCAGCCGGTGCGGCCGGCGACCGAATGAGATGCTTCTAGCGAATACAAAAATGCATGGGAAACAAAAGGGTTATCAACTTGTCCTCGTGTTGATAACTGCGGGGACAACTTATCCTCATCCATCACATGAGTTGTGGAAAAGCCCGCGCAGGCGTCCCAGGCCGCCGCGGGAACGTCGGCGAGCGATTTGGCAATGCGAATGCGGAGATCGGCCATGGCGGGTGTCTAACCAAACAATACGCCGGAAAGGTGCAAGATTCAGCCCATCCTTTGGTGTCATCGGAGTAGGTAATACCCGGTTAGACGGGGTGTAATTGCTTACGGCCGGATGCCTTCGAAGATCATCTGGTCGGCCCAGCGCGATGCGACGCGGCGGTCGGCTTCGCTCCGCACCGTCCAGGTCAGAAGCGGCAGGTTAAACAACCAGCGCGCGGCCAGCGGCGCCAGCGCGGGCAGGTCCTTGACGCCATACGCGACGAACTGAGGGCGCGTCCGCGGCGCGTGCAGCAGGAACGCCAGGCGCCGCTTGTCGGAGGCCGTCATGGCGTCCCACTCATGATGCGCGTAGTGCCGTTCGGAGACGATGCCGCGGGTGAGCCCCGGCGCGACGGCCCGCACCGTTTCGATCATGCCGGGATCGAAGGACATTACCGCCGCCGGCCCGCGATAGCTCGCCAGCACCTGCGCGGCGCGCGCGACCAGCCGCCGGTCGCCGTCGAAATGGCTCTTGAGTTCGATTACCAGCGGCGCTCGTCCCGCCACCAATTCGCACAATTCGTTGAGCGTCAAAATGCGGTCGGCGGTCGCCTTGAAGCGCACAGCCTTTATTGCCGCAGCGCTCATGCTGTTGAGATGGCCCGCGCCCTCGGTCAGCCGGCCAAGCGCATCGTCGTGGTGCACCATGGCCTCGCCATCGGCGCTGATCTGGACATCGGTCTCGATGCCGTAACCGCTGTCGATGGCGGCGCGAAAGGCCGAAGCGGTGTTCTCGACCACGCTCGCGGCGGGATTGTGCAGCCCGCGATGCGCGATCGGTCGCGCGGTGAGCCAATCAATCTGGGAAATCAGGACACCTCAAACATGCCTTCGACTTCGACCGCAGCGTCGGCGGGCAAGGCCGAGACCCCGACCGTGGAGCGGGCGTGGCGGCCTTTGTCGCCGAATACTTCGACCATGAGATCGGAGGCGCCATTCATGACCTTGGGTCCGTCGGTAAAGCCCGGTGCCGAATTGATGAAGCCGCCGAGCCGCACGACCCGGACCACATTGTCGAGGTCGCCGATCTCGGCCTTGATCTGGGCCAGCAGGTTGACGGCGCAGGCCCGCGCCGCCTTCTGGCCGTCCTCGATGGAGACGCCGGCGCCGAGCTGGCCTTTGGCTTCGAGCTTGCCTTCGGCGCCGAAACAGAGTTGGCCCGACACCACCAGCATATTGCCGGTGCGGACGCAGGCCACGTAATTGGCGATCGGCTTGGCCGGGCTCGGCAATTCGATACCGAGGTCTGCGATTTTCTTCTCAGCCGCTCCGGCCATGAATTCCTCCCTCAAAGAGTGCTCTCTTGGCTGATCGGCGGAGCCGGCGCAAGCGCCCGGGTTGCCGCTGGTGGGGGCGGCCTCTATCTTGCCGCACTCTTTGCATCTGTTCGTTGAATCACCGATCCTGCCGCGGAGAGGCCGCCTTCATGACGATATCCGCAAAAGCACGTTGGCTGGTTCCGGTGGCTTTGGCCGCCGGTTTCGCCGCGGGGGCCGCCCATCATCAGGCGGTCGCCGCGCCGGCGGCCGACCAGGTGACGTTGGCTCCGCACCGGGCGATCTACGACCTTAAGCTCGCCAAATCCAAAACCAGCGGCGGCATCCAGGGCGTGCGCGGCCGCATCCTCTATGATTTCTCCGGCAATGCCTGCGACGGCTACGACCTGCAATTCCGCCAAGTCTCAGAGCTTGATTCCGGCGAGGGCAAGGCTGCGCTCAGCGACCTGCGCTCGACCACCTGGGAAGACGGCGCCGCCAAGAAGTTCCGCTTCAACTCGGAAAACGTCGTCAACGACAAGCGCACCGATATCGTCAACGGCCGCGCCGACCGCAACGCCGATGTGGTGGCAGTCAACCTGAACAAGCCGAAGGAAAAGACGCTGACCGTTCCGGTGGGCTCGGTGTTTCCGACCGAACACATGCGCCGCATCATCGTCGCCGCGCGCGCGGGCAAGACCATTCTGGAATTTCCGGTCTATGACGGCTCGGAAACCGGCGAGAAGCTTTACAATACGCTGACCGTCATCGGTCGCGCTTTGGCGCCCGGCGAAAAGCCGCCGACCGATGCCACCGCGAAAGTTCCGGCCTTCGCCAAACTGACGCGCTGGCCCGTCACCATCAGCTATTTCGAGAAGCTCGACACGAAAACCGAGGGAGAAGGCGAGCAGACGCCGGTCTATTCGATCTCGTTCGAGCTTTACGAAAATGGCATCTCCCGCGCCCTGGTTCTCAATTACAACGACTTCAGCATTTCCGGCGAATTGACGTCGCTGGAGATGAAGAAGGAAAAAGCCTGTCCTTGATGCCCTCGGCGTCATTTCAGGCGATTTAGGTCTCTAAAGCCCGGTTTCCGACATAACGGTCGAGGTGAGAGTACGCTTTGCGACTTAGGGTCTTGCTTTGTGCCGAAATGTCTCGCTATTTGCCGGTAAAAGGCGCACGCATTCGGGGCGCAATACCGCCCCTTTGAGTCGGGCGACGAACTCTCAAAGCCTTTGATCGTTTGCGGTTCCACCTTCGGACTTGGGTCCGCCGGCGCACCCAATTTCACGCAGACAATTTATCCCAATGAAAGTGTCAGGCGCTGAATGGCTTCCGCTCCAGGCGACGCACGGCCCAATGTTCTGGTCGTCGAAGACGAAATGGTGTTGCGCATGCGCGCGCTCGATATCGTGCACGATGCCGGCTTCAATCCGGTGGAAGCGGTCAATGCCGATCAAGCCATGACCATTCTGGAGTCGCGCTCGGACATCTCCCTGCTGTTCACCGACATCCAGATGCCGGGCAGCATCGATGGCCTGAAGCTGGCGCACGCCGTGCACAAGCGCTGGCCCGCGATCAAAATTGTCCTGGTATCCGGCCAGGTGAAACTGACCGATGCGGAAAAGCCGGAGGACAGCCGTTTTTTCGGCAAGCCGCTCGAAGTCGGCCAGATGATCGCCGAGTTGCAGGATATGGTTGGGAAGGGTGCGCTGGCGATCATCCCGGAACCGATCTTGCCGGTTTTGTTCGGTGCGGGGCGGTCGAAGGTTCCACCCACCGACACGCTCAGGGCCGTTCAGGAGAGCCTGACGGCGGAAAACGACAGCCTGCGTCTGCTGCTGGAGCAGGCCGGCATCGACGCCAAGACCTTGCTCGCGCAGGCCGGCATTGACGCCAAAGAGCGCGAAGCGGCCGACAAGCTGCAAAAGCTGATTCTCGATGAGATGCATCATCGCATCAAGAATACGCTGGCAACAGTGAGCGCCATCGCATCGCAGAGTCTGCGCAACGCAACCGATCTTCTGCACGGTCAACAGGCCATCGAAGGCCGTCTGGTGGCCTTGGGACGTGCGCACGATCTGCTGATGCAGGCGAGCTGGGCCAATGCCAGTCTCGCCCAGACGGTCCGCGGCGCCACCGAGCCCTATGACAGCCAGGGCGTTGGCCATTTTTCGGTCGACGGTCCCGACATTGCCATTACTTCCGGTGCCGTGATCGCGCTGGCGATGACGTTCAATGAATTGTGCACCAATACGACGAAGTTCGGCGCGCTTTCGGTGCCCACCGGCCGCGTCGAAATCGGCTGGACGGTCGATAACGAAAAGCAGCGATTGCGGCTGACCTGGACCGAAAAGGGCGGGCCGGCGGTGTCGCAGCCGACCCGGCAAAGTTTCGGCACCCGGATGATGGGATCGCTGGGGCTGCAACTCAACGGCCAGGTTCAGCTGGCTTACGAGCGGGACGGGTTCGTCTATGTGCTCGACGTGCCACTGAGCGCGCTGACCGCGGCTGCCTGAGCTCATTGGCGCCTCCTGGTCGCCCGTTTAGTCTTCTTCCAGCGTGATCCCCTTCACCACCGCGTCCTTGCCGAATTTGGCGCGCAATTTGTCGACCGCCAATTCTGCGCCGGCGGCGCGGCGATCGAGCAGGTCCGACAGATCGTCGCCGGCCGCGTCCGCGAGACCGCTGACGCCGATGCCGATGAGGCGGAAGCGCGTGTCGCCGACCTCGTTTTTCAACAAATCGCGACCGGCGGCGAAAATACGCGCGGCCAGTTGCGTCGGCGCGCCGAGCGATCGCGCCCGGGTGCGCAGTTTGAAGTCGGCGCTTTTGAGTTTTAGCGTCACGGTCGAGCCGGCGAGCGCGCTGGCCTTGAGACGCGTCGAGACACGCTCGGTCAAATCCCACAGGTGCTGCTCGAGCGGACGAAACTCCTTGATGTCGGTATTGAATGTCGTTTCCGCCGACACGCTCTTGGTCTCGCGGTCGGCGCTGATGGCGCGCTGGTCGATGCCGCGCGCCAGATGCCAGAGTCTCGCACCTTCCTCGCCATAACGGCGCATCAATTCGGTCTTGTCGGCGCGCTGCAGGTCGGCGATCAGGCGATAGCCGTCGGACGCGAGCTTGGCGGCGCTGACCGCGCCGACGCCATAGATGAAGCCGACGGGCTTTTGCGCCAGGAACGCCGCGGCCTCGCTCTGGCCGAGCACGGCAAAGCCGCGCGGCTTGTCCATATCGGAGGCGATCTTGGCGAGAAATTTGTTGGCCGACAGCCCGATCGACACGGTGATGCCGATGTCGCGCTGAACCTGCTGCGCAAAGCGCGCCAGAACTTTCGCGGCGCTCATGCCGTGCAGCCGCTCGGTGCCGGTGAGGTCGAGAAAAGCTTCGTCGATCGACAACGGCTCGACCAAGGGCGTGAGATCGAACATGGCCTTGCGCACGGCGCGTCCCGCCGTGACATATTTCGCCATGTTCGGCTTGATGACGACGGCGTCCGGACATTTGCGCAGCGCCTCGAACATCGGCATGGCCGAGCGGATGCCGTAGGTGCGGGCGACATAGCAGCAGGCGGCGACCACGCCGCGTTTGCCGCCGCCGACGATGACCGGCTTGTCGATGAGGGCAGGGTCATCGCGCTTTTCGATGGTGGCGTAGAAGGCGTCGCAGTCGACATGAGCGATGGTCAGGGTCGAGGCTTCCGGATGCCGCACCAGCCTCGGCGACCGGCAGGCCGGGCATCGCGTCGCGGCCTCCGGCGCGTCGGCCAGGCAATCGCGGCAGAAGCTCACGGCACCTCGCGCTCCCAGTTGCCACCGCCGAGCGCCGCCCGCGCCACGCCGATATGGGAGGGGTCGATACCGGCCTGGGCTGCGAATTCGGTGATCATGGTCTCGTCGCCGGCGACATAATCCAGCACGCCGGCCAGGAACCCGGGTTCGGTGCTGGCAGCGCGAATCTCTGCCGGGCCTATGCCGGTGATGGCAAGGAAGCGGCCGAGCCGCTCCGGATCGCCGGCGATGAAGCTAAGCGCTTGAACTGCCAGCGTTTCTGCCACTTCAACGGTTAATGAACGCGGCGCTTTCATTGGCCAAATTTGCCTTTCCGTAAGATTTCGCCATTACCGTAAAGTCTGATCATGCCCGACCGAAGGCGGCCTGGCGACGGCGCGAGCGAAAGCCGCGGCGCTTTGGGGACAAATGGGGCAATGCCGAAAACCGTCCTGATCGTGGAGGACAACGAGCTCAACATGAAGCTCTTCCACGATCTGCTCGAGGCGCATGGCTACGCCACCGTCGGCACCCGCAACGGTATCGAGGCGCTCGATCTCGCCCGCAAGTACCGGCCCGACCTGATTTTGATGGATATCCAACTGCCGGAAGTTTCCGGCCTCGAAGTGACCAAATGGCTCAAGGACGATCCCGATCTCAAGGCCATCCCGGTGGTCGCGGTCACGGCCTTCGCCATGAAGGGCGACGAGGAGCGTATCCGCGAGGGCGGCTGCGAGGCCTATCTGTCCAAGCCGATCTCGGTGGGCAAGTTCATCGAGACCGTCCGTCATTTCCTTGGCCCAGCGTGAGATTGTACCGATGACCGCCCGCGTTCTTGTCGTCGACGACGTTCCCGCCAACGTGAAGCTGTTGGAAGCCCGCTTGTCGGCCGAATATTTCGACGTCGCCACCGCCTATAGCGGCGCCGAGGCGCTGGCTCTGTGCGAGCGCGCCGAATGCGACATCGTGCTGCTCGACGTCATGATGCCCGATATGGACGGCTTCGAGGTTTGCAAGAAGCTCAAATCCAATCCGGCGACGCATCACATCCCGGTGGTGATGGTGACGGCGCTCGACCAGCCGTCCGACCGCATCAAGGGCCTGGAAGCGGGCGCTGACGATTTTCTCACCAAGCCCGTCACCGACGTGGTGCTGGTGTCGCGGGTGCGCTCGCTGGCGCGGCTCAAAATGGTGACCGACGAATTGCGCATGCGCGCGCTGACCTCGAAGGAAATCGGCCTGCAATCGCCGGAGCGCGACGCGGTCGCGGAAACCGGCCGCAACGGCCACATCCTGATCGTCGACGACCGGCAGTCGTCTTATGAGCGTCTGGTGCAGACGCTGTCGACCGAACACGCCGTCGACGTCGAGACCGACCCGGCCGAGGCTTTGTTCCACGCCGCCGAGGGCAATTACGATCTGATGATCGTGTCGCTGGGCTTGAAGGATTTCGACGGCTTGCGGCTGTGCAGCCAGATCCGCTCGCTCGAGCGCACCCGCAACGTGCCGATTTTGGCCGTCGCCGAAGCCGACAACAATACGCGGCTGGTCCGTGGGCTCGAAATCGGCGTCAACGATTACCTGATCCGCCCGATCGACAAGAACGAGATGCTGGCGCGCGTGCGCACCCAGATCAAGAAGAAGCGCTATACCGAGCGGCTGCGCGACAACGTGCAGATGTCGATCGAGATGGCGATCACCGACGCGCTGACCGGCCTATTCAACCGCCGCTACA
>Ga0265314_10004263_pt1 | contig 13385 bp, 12 predicted proteins | sample 4126metaG_FD_203106 | JGI IMG/M metagenome (GOLD analysis project Ga0265314, IMG submission 203106) | Rhizosphere microbial communities from Carex aquatilis grown in University of Washington, Seatle, WA, United States - 4-1-26 metaG | ecosystem: Host-associated > Plants > Roots > Rhizosphere >... | reverse complement strand
CGGCCGGCGCCGTTGCTGATCGGCATCAGCGGCCTCGATACGCGCAAGGAAGACGTGGCGGCGACGAGCGACAGCCTGATCAAGCGCGGCATCGCGGTATTGGCGCTCGACATGCCGGGCACGGGCCAGGCGCCGCTCAAAGTCGACGTCGGCGCCGAGCGCATGTACTCGCGCGCGCTCGATTACCTGCAAACGCGCGCGGATGTCGATGCGAAGCGCATCGTGGTGCGCGGACAAAGCTGGAGCGGTTACTGGGCGGCCAAGCTCGCTTATACGGAGCGCGAGCGCCTGCGCGGCGCGGTGGTGCACGGTGTGGGCATTCACGGCTACTTTCAGCCCGAGTTCCAGAAGAAGGGGCTCGTCACGCGCGAATACCTGTTCGATCTGTTCCCGGCACGCGCGGCGGTGTACGAAGTCAAAACGATGGACGAGTTTCTGGCGTACGGGCCGCGCCTGTCGCTGCTCGACGGCGGTTTTCTCGACAAGCCGTCGGCGCCGATGCTGCTCGTCAACGGCGAAAAGGACACCCAGCAGCCGATCGCAGACCTGTATCTGATGATGAAGCACGGCGACCCCAAGGACGCGTGGGTCAATCCGGCCGGCGGCCACATGGGGCGCTCGGACCAGTGGCCGCAGCGCATGATTCTCGACCGCGTCGTGATGCCGTGGATCGAACGCGCGCTCGCGACGCCGGCACAGAAATGATCAGAGCGAAAAGCTGTTAGCCACAGAGAGCACAGAGGAAGATCAAAACCGGAGCAATTCGACGAGTTCTTCTTTGCATTTCTCTGTATTCTCGGTGTCTTCTGTGGCAAACGTTTTTTTGAATTTGACTTAGGGAATATAAATGGCAACTGCAAACATGAAGCAACACAAACTCGGCTGGATCGGCATCGGCCGCATGGGTTACGCGATGGCGCAGCGCCTCGCGCAGGCGGGCTGCGATATCGCGGTATGGAACCGCACCCAATCGAAAGCCGAGCCGCTCAAGCAGTACGGCGCGCAGGTCGTCGCCACGCTGCCCGACCTCGCCGGATGCGACATCGTGTTCACGATGGTATCGACCGGCAAGGACGTCAAGGAAGTGTTGTTCGGCGCCAACGGCGTGATGGCGAAAGGCAAGAAGCCGAAAATCGTCGTCGACAGCACGTCGATCTCGCTCGAGGAATCGGCGGAAATCCGCGAGAAGCTCGCCAAGGAGGGCGTCAAGTTTCTCGCCGCCCCCGTGTCGGGCAACGCGAAGGTGATCAAGGCGGGCAAGCTTACGGTGGTTGCATCGGGTCCGAAGGACGCGTTCGACGCGGTCGCGCCGTACCTCGAAGCGATCGGCCAGGGTGTCAGCTACGTCGGCGACGGCGAGTTGTCGCGCATCGCCAAGATCTGCCACAACGTGATGTTGGGCGTCGTGATCCAGAACCTGTGCGAAATCACGGTGCTCGCGGAGAAGGCCGGCATGCAGCGCCATGCATTTTTGGATTTCCTGAACAAGAGCGTGATGGGCTCGATGTTCACGCGCTACAAAACGCCAGCGCTGTCCAACCTCGATTTCCATGTGACGTTCACACCGGAGTTGCTGCGCAAAGACATTGACCTCGGCTTGAATGCCGGGAAGGCGCGGGGCGTGCCGATGCCGACGACCGCGAGCGCGCGCGAGCAGGTGCAGAAACTGATCGACGGCGGCTACGATCAGGATTTCTCGCAGCTGCTGCTCTTGCAGGCGAAGGCATCGGGCGTCGAGCTGAAATCCGAGAACGTGCAGTTGAGCGATGGGCTGTCTTGACGAAGGCGTGAATAATAATTCTGTCATTCCCGCGTAGGCGGGAATCCAGGGGATTGAAATGTTTCTGGATGCCCGCCTACGCGGGCATGACGGATACTCATAACAATTGCTCCGAGAGGTAGTAAATGAAATATCTGATTAGAATCCTTGCCGCGATGTTGCTGTCGCTGGGCGCGGGTTCATCGTTCGCACAGAACTTTCCGGTGAGGCCGGTGCACATGTTCATCGGATTTCCCGCCGGCACTTCGACGGACATCCTCGCGCGCATGCTCGCGCAGAAGCTCGGCGATACGTGGGGTCAGAACGTGGTGGCGGACAATCGCGCCGGCGCCGGCAGTTCCATTGCCGCCGCGGCGGTGGCGAAATCGACCCCCGACGGCTACACGCTGTTGTTCAATTCCTCGGCGCAAAGCATCAATCCGGCGCTGTACGCCAAGCTGCCTTATGACACGCTCAAGGACTTTGTCGAGATCGCAGCGGTCGCGTCGCAGCCGAACGTGCTCGTCGTCAATCCCTCGTCGAGCATCAAGTCCGTCGCCGAACTGATCGCGGAAGCGAAGGCGAAGCCGGGCCAGCTCAACTTTGGCTCGGCCGGCGTCGGCACCGGCACGCATCTGAACCTCGAGAAATTCAAACTGATGGCCGGCGTCGACATTACGCATATCCCGTACAAAGGCACGCCGGAAGTCGTGACCGACATCATCGGCGGGCGCACGACCGGCTATTTCGCACCGATCACCGCGGCGCTGCCTTTCGTGCAGAGCGGCAAGCTGCGCGCGCTCGCGGTCAGCGGCGGCAAGCGTTCGGCCCAGTTGCCGAACGTGCCGACGATCGCCGAAGCCGGCGTGAAGGGTTTCGAGTTTTTGCTGTGGTTCGGCGTGTGGGGGCCGGCCGGCATGCCGGCGGATCTCGTCAACAGGATCGCCGGCGACATCAACCGCGTGCTCGCCACCGCCGACATGAAAGAACAATTCGCGAAGGCCAGCACCGAAACGCTCGTCATGACGACTGCCGAATTCGCGCAGTTCGTGCGCAAGGAGATCGACGACAACGGCCGCGTGATCAAGGCAGCCGGCATCCAGCCGCAATGAGCGCGCCATGAAATTCCGCCAACTGGGCAAGACCGGGCCGCGCGTATCCGCCATCGGCCTCGGGCGCGGCAGCCAGTCGGTGAAGCCGGGCGAGCCGCTGGAGAAGGAATTCAACGAGACGATCCGGCGCGCGATCGACGTCGGCGTCACGTTGTTCGACAGCTCCGACCTCTACTGGAACACCCGGCACGAGGTGTTGCTCGGGCGCGCGATACAGGGCCGGCGCCACAAGGTCCTGCTCACGACCAAGTTCGGCAACATCGATCTGCCCGACGGCAAGAAGGGGACCAACGGCAAACCCGAGTACGTGTACTCGTCGTGCGAAGCGAGTCTCCAGCGGCTGGGCGTGGATTGCATCGACATTTACTTCATGCACCGCGTCGATCCGAACACGCCGATCGAGGACACCGTCGGCGCGATGTCGCGTTTGGTCGAGCAGGGCAAGGTGCGCTATATAGGGTTGTGCGAAGCGGGCCCGCAGACGCTGCGGCGTGCGCACAAGGTGCATCCGCTGGCCGCGCTGCAGACCGAGTATTCATTGTGGGCGCGCGATTGCGAAGCGGAAATCCTGCCGGCGTGCCGCGAACTGGGCATCGCCTATATGGCGTACGCGCCGCTGGGACGCGGACTGCTGACGGGTGCTATCAAGACGGTCGTCGACATTCCCGAGAGCGACCGGCGGCGCCGCCATCCGCGCTTCCAGCCGGAAAATCTCGCGCGCAACGCGGAACTCGTCGCGCAACTGGAAGCGATGGCGAAGAAAAATTCCATCACGCCTGCGCAACTGGCGCTCGCGTGGCTGCTCGCGCAGGGCGACGACATCGTGCCGATACCCGGCACCAATCACGTGCGCAATCTCGATGCGAACGTGGCTGCGATCGACATCGAGTTGGCGAAAGCCGACGTTGCCGAACTCTCGCGTATATTCGCGCCGGGCGCCGGCGCCGGCCTGCGCTACGCGCCCGGTGCGTTGAAGGGCATGGGCATTTGATGAAGCGAGCGATTGGGTGATTAAGTGATTAGGTGATTTAAATCACTCAATCGCTCAATCATCCAATCACTTAATCACCCCTCAAAAATGGCCAAACTCAAACGTCCCCCGCGCAAATCCGTACGCAACGCGCATCTGCGCAAGCATCCGGCGCGGCGGCGCGCGAGCAAACCCGCAGCGCCTGAATTTCTGTCGCTGCAGGAAATCGTGGCGGCAGCACGGCGCAACCTGTCGATCGACTTGTGGAACCACCTCACCGGCGGCGCCGATTCGGAAACGACGCTGAAGCGCAACCGGCAGGCGCTCGACAGCCTCGCGTTGCGGCAGCGTGTGCTGGTGGACGTGCGCAAAATAGATCTCACGACGACATTGCTCGGCAAAACATTGTCGAGCCCGATATTTCTTGCGCCGGTCGGCGGGCTCGTCGGCTTCATCAATCCCGAACAGGGCGCGATACCGGTCGCGCGCGCCGCGGTCGCGCACGGTACCGCGGCGTTTATCAGCACGGCGGCGAAACCGGGTTTCGAAGCGGTTGCCGCGGCCGTCAGCGAACCGCTTATTTTCCAGCTATATGTAAGGGCCGATCGCGCCTGGGTCGAGGACATCCTCGATCGCGTTAAAGCCGCCGGTTATCGCGCGCTGTGCGTGTGCGTCGACCGCAACTATTACGGACGCCGCGAGCGCGACATCATCAGCCGCGCCAGCGTGCGCGAGGGCTTCGGTGATCCGTCGTTTCAGATGGGCCTCAAGTGGAGCGATCTAGTCTGGATGAAAGAGCGCATCAAGCTGCCGCTCATCGTGAAAGGCGTGGCCACCGCGGAAGACGCGTTGTTGTCCGTCGAACACGGCGCAGACGTGGTTTATGTTTCGAACCATGGCGGACGCCAGCTCGATCACGCGCAGGGCACGATCGAAGTGCTGCCCGAAGTGGTGGAGGCAGTCGCTGGCCGCGCGGAAATCCTGTGGGACGGCGGCGTGCAGCGCGGCACCGACGTCATCAAGGCTATCTCGCTCGGCGCGCGGGCGGTCGGCGTGGGTAAGCTGCTCGGCTGGTCGCTCGCTGCCGGCGGCGAAGCGGGGGTCAAGCGCATGCTGGAACTGATGGACGTCGAAATCCGCACCGCCATGGGATTGATGGGTGTCACTTCGCTTGCGCAATTGAATTCGTCGTGGGTTCGTCCGGCGCAGCCGGTCGGCCCGGCGGGCGTGACGAGCGCGTATCCGTGGTTTGAAGAAAAACAGTGATTGAGTGATTGGGTGATTGAGTAATTAAGCGGTCGACACACTGTGGATGTGTCGACTGGTTTGAGTCTTGCGTTAATCACCGAATCACTCAATCGCTTAATCGCTCAATTGCCAATTTCATAATCAGAGAAAATCAACGGCCATGACCGATTCCAGCAACCTCAACCTCGAACCGCGCCTCGCGGCCATCATGCAACAAGAGTATCCGCGCTTTTCCGACGCGGAGTACGCGCGCCGTCACAAGCTGCTCGGCGATGTCATGCAGAAGGCCGGCGTCGACCACCTGCTGGTGGTGACCGACCACCGCGTCGGCAACGCGCCGCAATGGGTCACCTCGTGGCCCGGCACCGTCGAAGCCTACGTCGTGTTCAAGCCCGGCGTGAAAATGACGATGTTCATGGAGTGGTACAACCATTTCCCACTTGGGAAAAAAATCGCGCGCGACATCGACGTGCAGTGGGGCGAACACCAGGGCATCCAGAAAACCATCGCGGAGCTGAAACGCCGCGGCGCGAAACGCGTCGGCGTGATGGGCCCGCTCGTCGTATCTAAGTGGCGCATGCTCGAGGAGCATTTCGAAATGGTCGGGCTCGATGCGGAATACATCCGCCTGCGCACGATCAAATCGGAAGAGGAGATCGACTGGTTGAGGATAGGCGCCGCGCTGTCGGATGCGGGTCTCATGGCATTGGTCAACGGCACGCGGGTCGGTCTGACGGAACGCGAGCTTGGAAATATGATCGAACGCGCTTGGGTCGGCCACGGCGGCACCACGATGATTCATTACATCGGGCGCACGTCGATGGCGAACCCGCAGATATTCGTGCCGCCGCAGCACCACTCGCCGAAGAAAGTGGAGAAGGGCGACGTGATTTTCTGCGAGTTGTCGTCGTTCTGGTGGGATTACGCGGGCCAGGTGTTGCGTACCATGACCGTCGACGCCGAGCCGACGCCGCTCTACCGCGATCTCTATCAAACCGCCGAAGCGGCGTTCGATGCCGTCACGAAAGTCGTGCGCCACGGCACGACCATGCAGGAGATCGTCGATGCGACCGGCGTGATCGAGAAAGCAGGATTCTCCGTGTGTGACGATCTGATGCACGGTTTCGGCGGCGGCTACTTCCAGCCGATTGTCGGCCCTAAAAGCCGGCCCGCAGGTCCGCTGCCCAACATGACGCTCGAGGAAAACATGACGGTCGTCGTGCAGCCCAATGTAATTACCACCGATCCGGACGAAAGCAAGCGCGCTGGCGTGCAGGTCGGCGAGATGATCCGTATCACCAGGACCGGATTCGAGCGATTGCACAAGGCGGAGCGCAAATTGTTCCGTGTCGGCTGAAGACAGACAGGGGGCAACTTATTGCCCAAGCGGTAAACTGGATCAACAAAGTGCTCGACACGGGCGCACACAAAATCAGCGCGGGCCAACTAATGCAGACGTCAGGCACGAGCGGACGTGCGGTGCTATTATTAGTAATCGTGTTTAGAGGTGCCTGCGATGGACTGGAAACCCTACATCACTACCGATCCCGAGATCATGCATGGCGCTGTGTGTTTCCGCGGTACACGAGTTCCGGTATCGGTAGTTCTCGACAATCTTGCCGCCGGCGAGACGCCGGAGCGTATCCTCGATAATTACCGTTCCCTGAAACCTGAGCATATTCCCGCGGCGATTGGTTACGCTGCGGACCTGGCGCGAGAACGCATCGTCCCCATTCCCGCCTGATCGCCCAGGATGCCCGCCCGGTTCAAACTGGACGAGAATCTACCTCGTGCGGCCGAGGCTTTGCTGCGTACGGCCGGTCACGATGTGCACACGGTGCTCGATGAAGATTTGGGGGGTAACTCCGATTTCAGAATCTTTGATGCTGCTCGGGCAGAGGATCGCATCCTCGTTACTTTCGATCTCGACTTTTCCGATGTCCGTCTTTACCCTCCGGCAAGCCATAAAGGCGTCTGGGTATTGCGACCGCACACGCAGAGCATCGATAACACGCTCGCCTTATTGCGGGGCGCATTGGTAGTGCTTGAGACCGAGCCCGCGCAGGGACAACTGTGGACTGTCTAGCCCGAGCGAGTCCGAATCCGCGAGTAGATGAGGCAAACGAGCAGTGCGCAAGACCGGACATCAATTATTAGATGATGTTGGATTAGAATAGCCCGAACCGCGGGGAATACTAAAATCAGTCGCGCTGTTTTCTGGTCTGATTGACGCACGCAAGAAGGAGGGGGACATGTCCCAGTTGACCAAAACGTCGCTGACCGTCAACGGCAAGCGGCAAACCGTAACCGCGTTTCCCGACACGCCGCTGCTGTGGGTGTTGCGCGAAGACCTGAAACTCACCGGTACCAAATTCGGCTGCGGCGCAGGCCAATGCGGCGCGTGCATGGTGCATGTCGACGGCAAGTCGGTGTTCTCGTGCCTGATGCCGGTCAAGGACATGGCGGGCCGCAGCATCACGACGATCGAGGGCCTCTCGCCCGACAGCAGCCATAAATTGCAGAAGGCATGGGTCGCCGAGCAGGTGCCGCAATGCGGCTACTGCCAGTCCGGGCAGATCATGCGCGCGGCCGATCTCCTGAAAACGAATCCGCATCCGACGCGCGAGCAGATCGTCGAGCATATGAGCACCAACATCTGCCGCTGCGGCACCTACGCGCGCATCGTGAAGGCGGTCGAACGCGCTGCCAGGGAGGCATGATGGGTAACATGCAAACCATGCCAGTCGACTTTAACCGCCGCCGCTTCATGGTAGGCGCGGCGGGCCTCACGTTCGGCGTCGCCGTCGGTGTACCGTCGCTGTTCGATGCGGCTGATGCAAACGCCGCGGGCAAGGACGTTATGTTGAGCCACTACGTGACGATTTCCACCGACGGCACGATTTCCATAATGTCGCCGGCTGCGGAGATGGGGCAGGGGTCGCTCACGTCGCTGCCGTTGATACTCGCGGAAGAACTCGATGCCGATTGGGCGAAGGTCCGCATCGTTCCCGCGCCGCCGATCGAAAAGCTTTACGGCAATCCCGGCTTCAACGGCCTCATGTATACGGCGGGCAGTTTCGCCGTCAACGGTTACTTCACCGCGCTGCGCACGTTCGGCGCGCAGGTGCGGATGGTGCTGCTCGACAACGTGGCGCGCCGCTGGAATGTGCCCGTCGCGGAACTGACCACCGGTCCCAGCGTGGTGGTGCACGAGAAATCCGGCCGCCGCCTGACCTACGGCGAGATCGCGGCGTTTGCGGAAGTCCCAGCCAAGGCGCCTGAAATCACGCCCGCGCAGCTCAAAAAGACGAAAGATTTTCGCCTGATCGGCAAGGACGTGCCGCGCGTCGAATTGCCGGGCAAGGTCAACGGCACGGCGCCGTACAGCATCGACGCCCAAGTGCCGCGCATGGTTTACGCGGCGGTGCTGCGCGCGCCGGTCGAAGGCGGCGCGCCGGACCGCGTTGACGACAGCGCCGCGCGCGCGATCGAAGGCGTGATCGGCACGGTGCAGCTTCCCTATGGCGTCGGTGTGATCGCCGCAACGCCATGGGCCGCGTTCAAAGGCAAAGCCGCATTGAAGGTCACGTGGACGCGCGGCGGCAAGGCGTGGGGCCATTCGACGCAAAAAGGATTGGCAGCGTTTACCGCAATCGCGCGCGACGAGTCGCGCACCGGCGTCGCGTGGGAAAAAGTCGGCGATTCGTCCGCTGCGATGAAGCAGGCCGCGAGCGTGTTCGAAGCCGAGTATACGTGCGATTACGCGTATCACGCGCAGATGGAGCCGCTCAATTCCGTGGCGTCGGTGTCGGCCAACGCCGATGCGGTCGAAATCTGGTGCGGCACGCAAAGCCAGAGCATGGCGGTCGCGGCCGCCGCCGACGCGCTTGGTATCGCGCAGGAGCGCGTGAAGTTCAACGGGCTGTTGCTCGGCGGCGGCTTCGGGCGCCGCGGCCACCGCGATGAAGAGTTTGTGGTCGAATCGGTGCTGCTGTCGAAAGCGAGCAAGCGTCCGGTCAAGCTGCTGTGGACGCGCGAGGACGACGTGCGCAACGGCCGCTTCCGCCCGCTGTACGTGCAACGGTTGAAAGCAGGCCTTGACGCGCAGGGCAATATCGTCGCGTGGCACCACCGCATCGTGTGCGACCAGGTGCTCGCGTTCCAGGACCCGGTGCGCTACAAACTGTTCAAAGGCAGCGACGGCATCGCGCTGCGCGGCGGCGAACTCAAGACCTACGATATTCCCAACCGCTACGTGGAAGGTTTGCTCGAAGACACGGGCATCCGCACGTCGTCATTGCGCGGCATCGGCGTCGGGCCGACGAAGTATGCGATCGAGGCGTTCCTCGACGAGATTGCGACGAAGCGCGGCATCGATCCCATCGCGCTGCGCCTGGATCTGCTCAAGAACCAGCCGCGCGCACGTGCAGTGGTCGAAGAAGTCGCGCGCATGGCGGAGTGGAGCAAGCCGCGGCCGGTGGGGCGCGCACTCGGTTTTGCGTACATCGACTACACGGGTTCGCAGCTTGCCGGCATCGCGGAAGTGTCGGTCGATCGCGCCAGCGGCAAGATACGCGTGCACAAGTTCTGGTGCACGATAGACTGCGGCATCGCGATCCAGCCGGACAACGTCATCGCGCAAACCGAAAGCTCGATCGTCTACGGGCTGGGCCTCGCGCTGACCGAGCGCATCACGTTCGAGGACGGCGCCATTCAGCAATCGAATTTCAACAATTATCCGGTGCCGCGCATGCGCGACGTGCCCGAAATGTTCATCAAGGTCATGCCCACCGACAATCATCCGACCGGCGCCGGCCAGATGTCGACGCCGCTGGTCGCGCCGGCGATTGCGAGCGCGGTATTCAAGCTGACGGGCGCGCGCCTGCGCCATGCGCCGATGCTGCCGGAAAAAGTGAAGCTGGCCATGCTCGGAGCCAAGCGTGCGCTGGCGTGAGTATTGTCTGGAAATAGATTCAAATACAGTTTGGAGCCGCAGATAAACGCGGATGAACGCAGATAGGCTCGAAAACGATTCAAATGGTAATGAGGAATCGGCAATGAGCAATGGGTAACTTCACCCTTAACTCATTACCCATTGCTCTTCGCTCATCACCAATTGCATCTGCGTGTATCTGCGTTTATCTGCGGCTGATTGTAGTTTTTGTATTTTTGAGATGAGTTCCAAATAAATTTACACGGGAAGGAGTTTCCGTCATGGAAAGAAAGAAAGCGAGCGATTTTCCGCAGGAAGTCCTGAACCTGTTCGACGGCTACGTGCACGGCCGCATGAGCCGGCGTGATTTTCTCGATCATGCGAGCAAGTATGCGGTCGGCGGATTTACGGCGGCGGCGATGCTGGAATCGCTGCGGCCCAACTTTGCGTGGGCCGAGCAGGTCAAAAAAGACGATCCCCGGCTGAAGGCCGATTACGTCGAATACCCGTCGCCGAACGGCTCGGGCACGATGAAAGGCTATCTCGCGAAGCCCGCGAACGCGTCAGGCAAAATGCCGGCTGTTCTCGTCATCCACGAGAACCGCGGTTTGAACCCGTACATCGAAGACGTAACGCGTCGCATTGCGCTGTTGAACTACGTTGCGTTTGCGCCGGATGCCTTGACGCCGCTCGGCGGTTATCCGGGCGACGAAGAAAAAGCGGTGAAGGCGTTCGGCACGCTTGATCCGAAAAAACGCATGGAAGATCTCCACACCGGCGCGCTCTACGTGCAGCACCGGCCCGAAAGCAACGGCAAGCTCGGCGCGGTCGGTTTCTGTTTCGGCGGCGGCATCGTCAACGCGCTCGCGGTGCGGATGCCGGATCTCGCCGCCGGCGTTCCCTTCTACGGCGCGCAACCGGCCGCCGAGGACGTCGCGAAAATCAAGGCGCCGCTGCTGATCCACTACGCGGGTCTCGACGACCGCATCAACGCGGGCTGGCCCGCGTATGAAGCGGCGCTGAAAGCGAACAACGTCAAATACGAAGCTTTCATTTATCCGAACGTGAACCATGGCTTTCACAACGACACGACGCCGCGTTACGACGAGGCCGCGGCGAAGCTCGCGTGGCAGCGCACGGTGGACTTCTTCAACAAAAACCTGCGCGGTTGAGCCGAGTACTCAGCGGGTGCTGCGGCCTTGCCGCGGCACTCAGCATAGCCACGCTGGCCGGCGCGCAGACGTTTCCCGACCGGCCGCTGCGCATCGTCGTCGCATTCTCCACGGGCACCGCGGCTGACATCGTTGCGCGGCAGATCGCGCTGAAGCTCACCGACAGTCTCGGCAAGCAGGTCGTGGTCGAGAATCGCGACGGCGCGGCCGGCACCATAGGCGCGGGACTGGTCGCGCGCGCGACCCCCGACGGCCACACGATGCTGATAGCGTCGCCGTCGATCATCGTGAGCCCGCTGCTGATCAAGGATCTGCCGTACGACGTCGCGCGCGATTTTTCGCCGGTCGCGCTGATGGCGATGTTTCCGACGGTGCTGGTGGTGGGCATGCAGACGAAAGCGGCGACGGTCAGGGAATTGCTCGATCTTGCGAAGGCGTCTCCCGGCAAACTGAATTATGCGAATGCCGGTCGCGGCACCGCGAGCCATCTGAGTGCGGAGCTCATGCGCTCGATGACCGGTGTCAACATCGTAGAGGTACCGTATCGCGCAACGGCGCAGGCATTGAACGACACGATCTCGGGCGAAGTCGCGATGTATTTTCCCAATCTCGCGTCAGCTCTGCCGTCGATCCGTGCGGGAAGGTTGCGTGCACTCGCGGTCACCGGCGCGCAGCGGTCGCAGGCGGCGCCCGATATTCCCGCGCTGGCGGAGACGCTGCCGGGTTACGAGGCCGCGAGCTGGTACGGTATAGTCCTGCCGACCCGCACGCCGTCCGCGGTGATTGCGCGATTGCATAGAGAGATCGCCAAAGCGTTGCAGGACTCCGACGTCAAGCAGCGTTTTCTGAATCTGGGCGGCGACATCGTGTCCGGTGGGCCCGGCGACCTGGCGAAGACCATGCGCGCGGGCACGGAGAAGTGGGGCAGGCTGGTCAAAGAAATCGATTCGCAGCGCAAGTAGAAGCGGTCTCAAAAACAATTTGGAACCGCCGAAGTAAAGTGCGATTGGGTGATTGAGTAACTAAGTGATTGAGTGCTAAATCGCCGAATCACTTAATTGCCGGATGTCAATTGCGTTTATCGGCGGTTACTTGTCGGGGTAGTGTTTTTGAGATGAGTTCCAGTTCAACTTTCAGTTTTCAATCAGAGGAAACAACATGGCCGTCGGCCCGCACAAAATCGAATACGAAGTGATCAAGGGCTGGGAGCAGATGCCCGACGGCTGGAGTTTCTTCGAAGTCGCGGGTGTTGCATGCGATTCCAGGGACCACGTCTACGTGTTCAATCGCGGCAAGTACCCGATGATCATCTTCGACAAGGAGGGCAAGTTCCTCAACGCGTGGGGCGAGGGCATGTTCAAGAGCCCGCACGGCATCTTCATCGATCACGAAGACAATCTGTGGCTCGCCGACGACAAAGACCATACGGTGCACAAGTTCAAGCCCGACGGCACCAAATTGATGACGCTCGGCGAATCGGGTAAGGCCGCCGACACCGGCTACAAAATCGGCGTGAGCCCGGTCAAGCGCGCGGCGGGGCCGTTTCACCGCGTGACAAACGTCGCTGTATTGCCGAACGGCGATATGTACATTGCCGACGGTTACGGCAATGCGCGCGTGCACAAGTTTTCGAAAGAGGGAAAATTGCTGTTCTCGTGGGGCGAGCCCGGCAGCGGTCCCGGGCAGTTCATCCTGCCGCACGGCATCGCGGTGGACAGTGCGGGGCTTGTGTACGTCGCCGACCGCGAAAACTCGCGCGTGCAGATCTTCAAGCCCGACGGCGAATACCTGCGCGAATGGACTTTCTTGAACCGCCCGTACGACATTTTCATCGACGACCAGGACATGCTGCACATCGCCGAAGGCGGCTTTCACAACTACATGATGAAGCGTTCCGAAGGCCCGTTGCCCGCGCACGACCAGACCATGATCTATCCGCCCTGCGGCCATTCGCCGATCGCGCGCGTGACCGTGTGCGACCCCGACGCGAACATCTACGCGCAAGTCGGTGGCGAAAATCCAGTGTTGCCCGGCAACTTCGTAGCACCACACGGCATCTGGGCGGACAAGCGCGGCGATTTCTACGTCGGCGAGGTGATCGTCAATGCAGGTGCGGTCAAGCGCATGGCGCCGCTAAAGCCGGCGGGGTTTCAGAAGTTTCGGAGAAGGGCGGGGTAAGTCAAGTTTTCAG
>Ga0265314_10004262_pt1 | contig 13387 bp, 7 predicted proteins | sample 4126metaG_FD_203106 | JGI IMG/M metagenome (GOLD analysis project Ga0265314, IMG submission 203106) | Rhizosphere microbial communities from Carex aquatilis grown in University of Washington, Seatle, WA, United States - 4-1-26 metaG | ecosystem: Host-associated > Plants > Roots > Rhizosphere >... | reverse complement strand
CGGGTCGAGGAAGGCGATGAAGCCGGCGAGCGTCAGTTCGCATTCGTCGGCGACGGTGAACGGATGATCGCGCGTCGGGAACTCGCGGTACGCGACGGCCACCACGCGCAGGCCGTCTTCGTTCAGTTCGCGCGCGACCTCCTTGGCCGTCTCGATGCAGTTCGCGTCGAGGGCCTCGACGCGGTCCTCGTCGCGCACTTTCGTGCAGCAGGCGATGATCTCCTCGACGGCGCCCTTGCAGATCAGTTCGTGCACCTCGCGGTTGCGGTCGACGACCACGCTCATGCGCCGCCGCACGAAATCGAAGGGGATCTCGTCCACCTTCTTCCAGACGGTGTCGACGCCGAGGATGTCGTGCAGCTCGGCGTGCTCGAGGACCGCCACGTCGAGGAGGTTGCGCAGGCCGGTCTGGTAGTAGCTGTTGAGGTAGGCGAGGTCGAGCACGCTCTCGTCCTCCTCGCCCACCACGTTCAGGTGCTGCTCGAGGACGATGTGATCCTGCGTGAGCGTCCCCGTCTTGTCGGTGCAGAGCACGTCCATCGCGCCGAAGTTCTGGATCGCGTTGAGGCGCTTCACGATGGTCTTGTGCTTCGACATCGTCACGGCGCCCTTGGCGAGGTTCGCCGTCACGATCATCGGGAGCAGTTCGGGCGTGAGCCCGACCGCGACCGCGAGCCCGAAGAGGAACGCCTCGAGCCAGTTCCCCTTCGTGAGGCCGTTGATCACGAAGACGATCGGCACCATCACCGCCATGAACTTGATGAGGAGCCAGCTCACCTTGTTCACGCCGATGTCGAATGCCGTCACCACGCGCTGGCCGACGAGGCTGCGCGCCATCGAGCCGAACGTCGTGCGCGAGCCGGTGTTCACGACGACCGCCACCGCCGCGCCGCTCACGAAGCTCGTGCCCATGAGGCAGAGCGTCGGGAGGTCGGTGAGGCTCTGCGCCGCGTCGGCCGGGGGCACGTCGCTCTTCTCCACCGGCAGCGCCTCGCCGGTGAGCGCCGACTGGCTCACGAACACGTCCTTCGCCGTGAGGAGCCGCACGTCGGCCGGGATCATGTCGCCGGCCGCGAGGTGCACGATGTCGCCCGGCACGAGTTCGTCGATCGGCATCTCGCCGCGCTTCGTCCCCTTCGGCGCGCCCTCCTCGTCGACCTCCTGCCGTTCGACGAGCGCGCTCGTGCGCACCATCGCGCGCAGCGAGAGCGCCGCCTGGTTCGAGCGGAACTCCTGCGCGAAGCGGATGAACGTGGCGAGCGCGACCATCGCGCCGATGATCAGCGCGGCGTCGTGGTCCCCCGTCGCCCACGAGACGCCGGCCAGCGCGAGGAGCACGAGCGTGAAGGGCGTCAGGAACGCGTGCCAGAGCTGCGCGATCCAGGAGGGGGGCTTCTCGTGCGCCACCTCGTTGCGGCCGAACTTCTCGAGCCGCGCCTCGACCTCGGCGGGCGTCAGGCCCGCGCGCCGGCTCTCGAGCGCGGCGAGCGCCTCGTCGGGGGTGTTGAACGCGAACGGCCGCAGCGAGTCGCCGGCGGGCGAGCCGCCGCGCGAACCCGCGCCGGGCAGGCGCGATGCGATGCTGGTCATCATGGGATCCTCCCGCGCGTCCGCCACGCATGGCGCGACGCCGGTGTACCTGCAGTTGAGGCGGGAGGGTTCGGCACGCTACACGGTGCCTGCTGCTCCCGCGGGCTGACGTGGACTGTCGTCGTCCAAAGCGTCTCCTTGTGGGTGAAGGGCGGCAGGACGGGGCCCGTACGCACGACGGCCCCCGCGCTCGATGAGCGAGAGGGCCGTAACGGAATTCCGCCGCGGGTGGCGCGCCTCGGGGCGACGCCTCCTTCTCTCTCGTACGAGCTTTGGCACCACGCACCGTGAGAGACGGCGCACCGTCTCAGCCACCTTGGGCAAACCCTTAGTCGGGAGTGCCTGTTCTACCGCGACCGACCTCTCTCGATGTCGGACGGGCAGTGGCCTGTGTGAAGCGTGGGAACCTCGCCTACCGAGTCCTGCGACTGCGCGCGTGCGGCGTCGGCGCCGCACACGCATGTCAGTGTAAACCGCCGTCCGCGAAGCGTCAACCGCGGCCGCGCGCTAGAACGAGGCGAGCGCCTCCGCATCGTCCATGAACGTCGGCACCGACGCGGCGCGCCCGCGCGTGCTCCGGGCCGGCGGCGCGCTCACGCTCCGGACCGATGCATGCCGCGACGCCATCGGCGTGCCGGCACGGTTGCGCGTCGCCGCATCGCGCGTGAGCCGGAACTCGCCCACGAGCGCCTGCAACTGCGCCGACTGCGCGCTCATCTCCTCCGACGCGGCCGCCGACTCCTCGGAGTTGGCCGCCGCCTCCTGCGTGAACTGGCTGATGTCGTCCACGGCCTTGGTGATGTGGTCCACGCCCTCGGTCTGCTGCGCGCTCGCCATCGTGATCTCTTCCATCATCTCGCCGACCTTGTTCACCTGCTGGTCGATCTCCTCGAGCGCCGCCAGCACCTCGGCGTTGAGCGCGACGCCCTCGGCCGTGTTCTGCACCGCCTCGTCGATGAGCGTCGCCGTGCTCTTCGCCGCCTCGGCGGAGCGCATCGCGAGGCTCCGCACTTCCTCGGCGACCACCGCGAAGCCCTTGCCGGCGTCGCCGGCGCGCGCGGCTTCCACCGCCGCGTTCAGCGCGAGGAGGTTCGTCTGGAAGGCGATCTCGTCGATCGTCTTCACGATCTTCGCGGTCGCGTCGGAACTCCCCTTGATGCGGTGCATCGCCTCGCTGAGGCGCTGCATGCTCTGCACGCCGCGGTGCGCGCTCGCCCGCCCCTTCTCGGTGATCTGCTTCGCTTCGCGGGCGTTGGTCGCGTTCGACCGGCTCATCGAACTCACCTCGGCGAGGCTCGAACTCACTTCCTCGAGCCCGCTCGCCTGCCGCGAGGTGCCCTGCGCGAGCGCCTGGCTCCCCGTCGCCACCTGCGACGACGCGGCCGCCACCTGCTCGGCGCCCGTCGCGACCTCCGACATCGCGTGCGCGAGGTTGGCGACGGCGGTGTTGACCGAGTCCTTCAGCTCCGCGAGGTCGTTGCGGTAGTCGCCGTCGATCGAGGCCGTGAGGTCGCGCGCGGCCACGCGGGCCAGCGCTTCCGACGTGTCGCGCAGCGGGCGCGCGAGCGTGTCGAGCATCTGGTTCGTCCCTTCGAGCAACTCGCGATAGACCCCCTCGTGCCGCGCGGCGTCGCCGCGGCTCTCGAGCAGCCCGTCGTTCGCCTTCGCGATGAGCGCGTTGGTGTCGGCGATCACCGAGCGGAGCCGTCGCGTGGCCTCGCCGAACGACGCCGAGAGCTTCCGCGCGTCGTGGATCATCGCGTTCACGGTCTCGCCGAGCTGGCCCACTTCGTCCTTCGAGCGGATGGTGAGCGGCTCGAGGTGGTCGTCGAGTTCCTGCGAGAGGTCGCCGCGCGCGAGGCCGTCGCCGAGGCGCGCGAGGCCGGCGAGAAGGCCCGTGCGCAGCGATTCCGTGCGCTGAGCGACTCGCTCGATGCCGCCCCCGATCAGGCGGGCGACATACGAGCCGATCAGCACCGCGCCGCCGATCGCGCACAGGAGCGCGATGCCCATCGCCCACTCCGCGCGCGTCGCCGCGCGTTCGCCGTCGAGCATGTACTGCCGCCCGAGGGCGAGCTTGCCCTCGCGGAGCTTGTCGGTCGTCACCTCGAGTTCCTTGGCCGCCGCGTATCCCCGGCCGCGCATCAGCGCGAGCGTCTCCGCCTTCTTGCCGGCTCCGGCGAGGGCCAGTTCCTCGCGCTGCACGTCGCCGTTCGCGGTGGTCGCGCGCTCGTAGTCGGCGTACGCGGTCTGCATCGAGGCGGTGACGATGGTCGCCTTGAACGCCGTCGACAGGCTGTCGATCGACCGGCTGATGGTCGCGATGCGCTCCCGGTAGGTCGCGGCGTCCTGCGGTGTCTCGGACAGGAGGATGTCGCGCACGTTGATGCGGAGCCGCTGCTGGAGCGTGTTGATCTCGGCGAGGTCGCCGAGCGGCTTCGTCACGGTCGCATCGATGCGGTCGTCGGCCGCGCTCACCGCCCGGATTCCGCCGACCCCCAGCACGCCGATCAGGAGCGTGACGCCGAGGCTCATCGTGAAAGCGAGGATCAGCTTGCGGGAAATGCGCAGGTCGAGGAACCACTGCATCGTGCGTGCTCCGAATGGGGATGCCCCTCGTATCGGCAACGCGCGCAAGGACTTGACCGTAACCTGCCTGTGAGGGGCGGGGCCGTGGGGAGACCCCCGACGCGCGGTGTAGGGTATTCCGGATACCACCCACGGCACGACCAACTATCTTTCATGTCCCATCGGTAACCGCGCAACCTGTTGCGTCACCGCCGGCGGGATCACCCTGGAACAGACGGCACAGGATTATGGCCACCATGACTGAAGCGGAAGCGAAGGGAGCAGCGGCCCAGGCGCCGGCCGGCGACCATCTCGAGATCAAGGATTCGCGCACGGGGAAGATCTACTACGCCCCGATCACCGACGAGACGATCCGCACCGCGGATCTCAAGCAGATCAAGGTCAAGCCCGACGACTTCGGCATCATGGGCTACGATCCCGCCTTCATGAACACGGCCTCGTGCCGCAGCGCCATCACGTTCATCGACGGCGACAAGGGCATCCTCCGCTATCGCGGCTACCCGATCGACCAGCTGGCCGAGAAGGCGAGCTTCCTCGAGGTCGCGTGGCTCCTCCGCCACGGCGAGCTCCCCACGCAGCAGCAGTACGACCAGTGGGTGCAGGACATCACGTACCACACGTACGTGCACGAGAACATCAAGCGCTTCCTCGAAGGGTTCCGCTACGACGCGCACCCGATGGCGATGATGACGGCCGGCGTCGCCGCGCTCTCGTCGTTCTACCCGACGGCCAAGAACATCCACGACCCGCTCGAGCGCGACATCGCGTTCACGCGCCTCATCGCGAAGATGCCGACGATCGCGGCGTTCGCGTACCGTCACGTGAAGGGCATGCCGTACGTCTACCCGGACAACTCGCTCCCCTACGGCGAGAACTACCTCTCGATGATCGCGCGCATGTCGGAGCCGCGGTACGAGGCGAACCCGGTGTACGCGAAGGCGATCGACATCCTCTTCATCCTCCACGCCGACCACGAGCAGAACTGCTCGACGAACGCGGTGCGCGCGGTGGGTTCGAGCCACGTCGACCCGTACTCGGCGGTCGCCGCCGGCGTCGCCGCGCTCTACGGCCCGCTCCACGGCGGCGCCAACGAGGCCGTGCTCCGCATGCTCCAGGAGATCGGCGACGTGAAGAACATCCCCGCCTTCATCGAGGCGGTGAAGAGCGGCAAGGGCGAGAGCCGCCTGATGGGCTTCGGCCACCGCGTGTACAAGAGCTACGACCCGCGCGCCAAGATCGTGAAGAAGCTCTGCGACGACGTGCTCAAGGTCGCCGGCATGTCGAAGGACATGGAGATCGCGCTCAAGCTCGAGGAGATCGCGCTCAGCGACGAATACTTCATCAAGCGCAAGCTCTACCCGAACGTCGACTTCTACACGGGCCTGATCTACCGGGCGATGCACTTCCCGACGGATTACTTCACCGTGCTCTTCGCCATCGCGCGCACCGCCGGCTGGCTCGCGCAGTGGGAGGAGATGCTCCTCGACAAGGAGCAGAAGATCGCCCGCCCGCGGCAGATCTACACGGGCTACGCCGAGCGGCCGTACGCGACCAAGCTCGACTACTCGCACAAGATCACGAAGTAACGCGCAGGACGAAACGGGCGGGGGAGGGCTTCGGCGCTCCCCCGCCCGTTTCTCGTTAACGCGCCGCGGCGAAGGTCATTCGCGGCTCGGGCAGAGCGACCGCAGCGGGCATGTGCCGCAGTGCTTCACGCGCGCCGTGCAGACCAGCGCGCCGAGTTCCATCACGGCCTGGTTGTGCGTCCACGCCGCCTTTCCCGTGCGCGGCAGCACGGCTTCCGCGATCGCCCAGAGCCGCGTGAGATCGCGCGCGCGCTTCGGCTGGAGCCTCGGCGCGAAGACGCGCGCGAGGACCCGCGCCACGTTCGTGTCGACGAGCGCCGCGCGCCGCTCGTGCGCGAAGCTCGCCACCGCGCCGGCCGTGTAGCGACCGACGCCCGGCAGCGCCTCGAGTTCGTCGGGGTGCGACGGCAGCGTGCCGCTCGCGCCGCGGCGCGTCACGTGCTTCGCGAGCTTGTGCAGGTTGCGCGCCCGCGCGTAGTAGCCGAGCCCGCTCCACGCCTCCATCACGCGCTTCGGCGGCGCGTCGGCGAGCTGCTGCAGGGTGGGGAAGCGCGTCAGGAACCGGTCGTAGTACTCGACCACGCGCGAGACCTGCGTCTGCTGGAGCATCAGCTCCGAGACGAGCACGCGGTACGGGTCGCGCGTCTCCCGCCACGGGAGCTTGCGGTGGTTCCTGCGGAACCAGACGCGGAGGCGCCGGCTGAACGCCTGCGCTTCGGCCGCGGTCGGCAGCGGGGGTGTGCGTCGGGACGGAGCGGGTCGCGGCATCGCCGCGAAACCTAACCGCCGGAGCGGCCTATCTCGCGGTCCAGGTCGGGGTCGCCGCGAAGAGTCCGCCGCCGACGATGATCTCGCGCGCCAGCACCACGCCGAACACCACGCTCAGCGTGCCCGCCGCGAGACGGATGCCGCTCTGCCAGCGCACCATCCGGTTCGCCGCGAACACCGCCGGCGCGGCGAGCATGCCGGTCACGAGCATCATCCCGGCGATCGTCCCCACGCCGAACACGAAGAGGTAGGCGAACGCCCACGCCGAGTTCGGGATCGCCGCGAGCACGAGGAGCGCCGCCGCCGCCGAGCCGGCGAGCCCGTGCACCACGCCCACCAGCACGGGACGCGACGGGTGGAAGTGCGGCGTGTCACCGTGCGAGTGCGCGGCGTCGCCGCGGCGGAGGTTCGCGAAGCCGAGCAGGATGAGCATCAGCGCCACGAGGAACTCGAGGCCGAGGCCCACGCGGGGCGGCATGACGATGCGGAAGGCGATGATCGCGCCCCCCACGAGGAACACCGTCAGCGAGTGCCCGATGCCCCACAGGCCGCCGATCCAGGCGGCCCGACGGAACGTGCGTTCACGGGCGACGATCGTCGTCACCGCGACGACGTGGTCGGCGTCGGTCGCGTGCTTGAGCCCCAACAGGAACCCGAGCAACCCGGCGGATACGAAACTGAGCATGCAGCGAAAACTAACCGGCTGACCCCGCCTCGCATCGGCGGTTCCAGCGGACTTGGGTCAGGCGTCTCCCGACCGCCGGCCGCCGCGCACGGAGGGGACGCCGTAGTCCGCGTCGAGCGGCGCGAAGTAGCGCACGAGCATCGCCTGCAGCTCCCTGAGGATCACGTCCTGCTGGTCGCGTGGCGCCGCGCGCGCGTCGTCGAGCACGTGCTGCACCACCGAGACCGACAACCGGGCCACCGGCTCGCGCTCGCGCTTGGGCATGCCGGGGTAACGCCCGCCGAGGAAGCGCAGCACCTGCCCGACGATCGCGTCACGCATCGCATCGAAGTCGGCCTGGCCGCGCGGATCGTAGCAGACGGCGTCGTGCACCGCCTGGAACGCGGGATGCTCGGCGATGAGCGCCACCTGGTTCATGACGATCCGCTCGAAGAGCTGGGCGAGGGGCGCGGTGATGGCGTCGTCCGGCATCGCGCGCGCGTTCATCTCCGTCGCCGAGGCCTGGAAGCGGCGCGCGAGCGCCTGCACGATCGCGTCCTTGCTCGGGAAGAAGTGGTAGAGCGATCCCACCGACGATCCGGAGCGTTCGGCGATGGCGTGCGTCGTCGCCGCCTCGATGCCGACCGCGGCGATGACCGCTTCGGCGGCGTCGAGGATCTGGTCCACGCGCTTGCGCCCGCGCGTCTGTTGCGGGGCGCGCGGCGCCTTGCCGGCGGCATCGTCGGCCGGCGGCGGCGTGGCCGCGCGGGGTTTCGCCGGCGGGCGCGCCGTCACCGCCGCCGCCGGCCGTGCCTCCGGGCCGTTCCGCCCCCGTGCACCCGCCCGCGCACCCGTCCGGGCACCGGGGACCGTTCCCTTGCGTCGAGTCGCCATGTGAAACCGTTACGAAGTAGAGGGCGTAGTCTAGTATTGACAAATAGAGCAAGACTTCTAGTTTCAGCTTCAAAATAGAACGTTCATTCTAGAAAATCCAGCGTGATGCCCCCGATGCGTAACCGCAGCATGGTACTCGCCGCCTCCGCCCGCGCGGCGGCGCTCGCCCTCCTCGTCGCGGCCGTGGCGCGCCCCGCCGCGGCCCAGGCGACCCTCGACGCGTTCGTCGCCGACGCGCTGCACGCCAGCCGCAGCCAGCGTCAGGAGGCGCTCGCCACGTCGCGCGCCGAGTCGCAGGTCACCGAGGCGCGGGGCCGCTTCCTCCCGTCCGCCACGGTCAACGCGCGTTACAGCAACGTCTCGGGCAACGTCGTCGACATCGGCTCACTCATCAATCCGGCGTTCGGCGCGCTCAATCAGTTGATGCACGCGAACAACTTCCCGACCAACCTCGACCTCCGCCTCCCGCTCAAGCAGGAGACGACCGTACGCATCGCCCAGCCGGTGTTCCAGCCGGCGATCGTCGCGGCCTACCAGATCTCCACGAACCTCCGCGACGCGCAGCGCGCCCAGCGTGACGCCACCACGCGGCAGCTCGCGCAGGACCTGCGCGTCGCGTACCTCGCGTCGCGCAAGGCGCGGCAGGCCGTCGCCATCTACGCCGCGAGCATGCCGCTCGCCGACGAGGCCGTGCGCCTCGCCGACCGCCTCATGCAGTCGGGCAAGGCGACGCCCGACGCGCTCTACCGCGCCCGCGCCGCGCGCAGTGAGCTCGCCCAGAAGCGGAGCGACGCCGAGCGGCAGCTCGCCGCGGCCACCGAATACGTGAATCTCCTCGCCGAGCGGCCGCTCGAGGCGCCGCTCCCCGATTTCGACGACGCCGCGCTCGGCATCGATTCCCTCCCGGCGCTCGACGCCGCCATCGCCCATGCGCGCGACGCGCGCGAGGAGCGCCGGCAGCTCGCCTCCGCCACGGGCGCGGCGCGGGCGCAGCGCAAGCTGGCGCTCGCGAGTTTCCTCCCCGCCGTCTCCGTCGCGCTCGACTACGGCATCCAGGGCAACAACTATCGTTTCGCGCGCGACGCCGACTTCACGACGACGTCCGTCGTGCTCTCGTGGAACCTCTTCAACGGCGCGCAGGACGCGGCGCGCGCGCGGCAGGCGGGCTTCGACGCCGAACGCCTCGAGACGCAAGGCGCGCTCGTCGATCGCCAGATCGAACTGCAGGTGCGCACGGCGCACGCCGCGGCCGTCGTCGCGCGCGAGGCGATCGCCACCGCCGACGACCGCGTCGCCGCCGCGCGCCGCGCGTGGGAGCTGGTCCGCCGCCGCTACGAGGAGGGCATGGTGCCGCAAGTCGACCTGCTCGACGTGCGCGCGCAGCTCACCAACGCGGAACTCAACCGCCTCATCACGCGCTACGACTACTTCACACGCCGCGTCGAGCTCGACCGCGCCGCGGCGCTCTACCCGAGGACCGCCCAGTGACCGCGAAGCATCTTCCCCTCCTCGCGCTCTCCTGCGCCGCGGCCGTCGCGGCATGCGCGCGCTCCGACGCCGCGCAGCCGGCGGGGAACGCGGCGCAGCCCGTCGCCGTCGCGCGCGTCGCGATGGCGCCGGCCGCGCCGCGCATCCTCGCCACGGGCACGCTCGGCGCCAAGGAAGAACTCCCGCTCGCCTTCAAGATCGGCGGCGTGGTGCAGGCGGTGCACGTCGACGCCGGGCAGGCCGTGAAGGAAGGCACGCTCATCGCCGAACTCTCGCTCACCGAGATCGCCGCCGAAGTCGAGAAGGCGCGCCTCGGTCGCGCGAAGGCCGAGCGCGACCTCGCGCGCGCGCGATCGCTGTACAAGGACAGCGTCGCGACGCTCGAGCAGCTGCAGGACGCGACGACCGCGTTCGACGTCATGCAGCAGAACGTGCAGGTCGCCGAGTTCAACCGCCGCTATGCGACGGTGCGCGCGCCGTCCGACGGCGTGGTGCTGCGCCGTTCGGTGGAGCCGGGGCAGCTCGTCGGGCCGGGCGCGACGATCGTGACCTTCCGGTCGAACCGCCGCGGCGTCGTGCTCCGCGCCGGCCTTCCCGACCGCGACGCGGTGCGCGTGCAGGCCGGCGACAGCGCGACGGTCGAGTTCGATGCGTACCCGGGCCAGCGATTCACGGGCAGGGTCACCCAGATCGCCGCCGCCGCGACGCAGGGCACCGGCACGTATGAAGTCGAAGTCTCCCTCGGCGACAAGGCGCGCGCGCTCGCCTCGGGGCTCGTCGGCCGCATGTCGATGGCGCCGCCGCGGGCGGCGCTCGTCCCCACGGTGCCGGTCGAAGCGCTCCTCGAAGCCCACGGCGACTCGGCCACGCTCTTCTCGCTCTCCGCCGACCAGAAGACGGCGCACCGCCAGCGCGTGCGCATCGGCGCGCTCGACGGCGCGCGCGTCGCCGTGCTCGGCGGGCTCGACACCTCGGCGACGGTGATCGTCGCCGGGAGCGCCTGGCTGCGCGACGGCCAGAAGGTGACGGTGGGCGGCCGGGTCGCGCCGTGAGGATCGCGGAGTTCTCGGTCAAGAACCGCCAGTTCACGCTCGTCGCCGTCATCGCGCTCCTCGCGATGGGGCTCAACGCGGTGCTCAACATCCCGGGCACCGAAGATCCGTCGTTCCCGTTCCCGAACTACACGGTCGTCGCCGTCTATCCGGGCGCGAGCCCCACCGACGTCGAGCAACTGATCGTGGATCCGGTGGAGAAGCGGCTCCGCGCGCTCGACGACGTGAAGCGCGTCAAGACGTTCATCAACGACGGCGTCGGGGTCGTGAACATCGAGTTCGACTTCTCGGTGGACGCCGACAAGAAGTACGACGAGGTCGTGCGCGAGGTGAACGCCCTCCGCACTTCGCTCCCCGCCGACCTCCTGCGCCTCGAGGTGCAGCGGTTCGACCCGAGCGACGTGAGCATCGTGCAGGTCGCGCTCCTCTCCGACAGCGCGTCGTATGCCGACCTCGACCGCGAGGCGCGCGCGCTGCGCGACGAACTCGAGAAGGTCGAGGGCGTGAAGCGATCGCAGGTCTGGGCCTACCCGCGCCGCGAGGTGCGCGTCGCCATCGACCTCGGCCGCCTCGCCGCCCTGCATCTGGGCCTCGGCCAGGTGCTGCAGGCCATCGGCAGCGAGAGCGCGAACATCCCCGGCGGGAGCGTCGATGCCGGCGGCCGCAAGTTCAACGTGAAGACGAACGGGAGTTACCGCGACATCGACGAGGTGAAGGAAACCGTGGTGGGTGGCGGGAGCGGCGCGATCGTGCGGCTCAAGGACGTCGCCGACGTGACCTGGGCCTATGAGGAACAAGCCTCGATGGCGCGCTTCGACGGCCGCCGCGCCGTCTGGGTCACCGCGACGATGAAGGACAAGCAGAACATCCTCGCCGTGCGTGACGCCGTTTTCGCGAAGCTCGCCGAGGTCGAGAAGCGGATGCCGCGCGGCATGTCGCTCGGCCGCGGCTTCGACCAGTCGGCGAACGTCCGCGCCCGCCTCACGCGGCTCGGCGAGGACTTCGTCATCGCGATCCTCCTCGTGCTCGTGACGCTCCTGCCGCTCGGCCTGCGCGCCTCGGGCATCGTGATGTTCTCGATCCCGCTCTCGCTCGCCATCGGCGTGACGCTGCTCAAGCTCACCGGCTTCAGCATCAACCAGATCTCGATCAGCGGATTCGTCGTCGCGCTCGGGCTGCTCGTCGACGACTCGATCGTCGTCGTCGAGAACATCTCGCGCTTCCTCCGCGAGGGCTACTCGCGCGCCGAGGCCGCGATCGCCGCCACCCAGCAGATCTTCGTGGCGGTGCTCGGCACGACGGCGACGCTCATCTTCGCCTTCGTGCCGATCCTCATGCTCCCCGAGGGCGCGGGGATGTTCATCCGCGGGCTCCCCGCCGCGGTGATCTTCACGATCCTCGCCTCGCTCGCCGTGTCGCTGACGGTGATCCCGTTCCTCGCGAGCATGGTGCTCCGCGAGCAGGACGACCCGCACGGCAACGTCGCGCTCCGCTGGCTCAATCGCGCGATCGAGGTGACGTACGCACGGCTCCTGCACCATGCGCTCGCGCGCCCGAAGGCGACGCTCGTCGCGGCCGTCGTGCTCTCGGTGGCGTCGCTCGGTCTCGTGCCGCTCATCGGCTTCTCGCTGTTCCCGGTGGCCGGCACGCCGCAGATCATGGTGAAGGTGCAGGGCCCGGGGGGCGCGTCGCTGGCGGCGACGGACTCGGCGGTGCGATTCGTCGAGCGGGCGCTCGCGAAGCGCACCGACATCCGGCACGTGTACGCGAACGTCGGCCGCGGCAACCCGGTCGTGTACTACAACGTCTTCTCGTCGAACGAGAACCCGTCGTACGGCGAACTCTTCGTGCTCCTCGACACGTACGACCCCCGCCACACGCCGGCGATGCTCGACTCGCTCCGCGCGCAGTTCGACACGTATCCCGGGGCCCGCATCGAGGTGAAGGAGTTCGAGAACGGCCCGCCGATCGACGCGCCCATCGCGCTCCGCATCCACGGCCACGACCTCGACACGCTCCGCGCGCTCGCCGAGCAGCTGCAGCAGATCATGGAGCGCACGCCCGGCACGCGGACCGTGACGAACCCGCTGAGCGTGAACCGCACCGACCTCCGTCTCGACATCGACCGCGCCAAGGCCGGCCTCCTCGGCGTGCCGACGGTGGAGATCGACCGCACCGTGCGCCTCGGCATCGCCGGACTCGCCGCCGGGCGGCTGCGCGACAGTGAAGGGCAGGAGTACGACGTCACCGTGCGCCTCCCGCGCGGCGAGCGCCAGACGGCCGACGCGCTCGACAAGACGTTCGTGCCGTCGGTCGCCGGCACCATGATCCCGCTTGCGCAGGTCGCGCGCCTCAAGTTCGAGACGTCGCCGCCCGTCATCCAGCACTACGACGGCGACCGCTCGATCACCGTGACGAGTCAGGTGCGCACCGGCTTCAACACCGACCGCGTGACGACGGAGATCCTCGGCAAGCTCGCGTCGTGGAAGCTGCCGGCCGGCTACACGTGGGTCGCGGCCGGCGAGGTGGAGAGCCGCAAGCGCTCGTTCGGCGGGCTCGGCACGGCGATCCTCGTCGCGGTGTTCGGCATCCTCGCGATCCTCGTGCTCGAGTTCAAGACGTTCCGCGGCATGCTCGTGGTGGCGAGCGTCATCCCGCTGGGCGTGGTGGGCGGTCTCGCCGCGCTGCTGGCGAGCGGCTACACGCTCTCGTTCACGGCGATGATCGGCTTCGTCGCCCTCGTGGGGATCGAGATC
>Ga0265314_10004261_pt1 | contig 13393 bp, 14 predicted proteins | sample 4126metaG_FD_203106 | JGI IMG/M metagenome (GOLD analysis project Ga0265314, IMG submission 203106) | Rhizosphere microbial communities from Carex aquatilis grown in University of Washington, Seatle, WA, United States - 4-1-26 metaG | ecosystem: Host-associated > Plants > Roots > Rhizosphere >... | reverse complement strand
GCGGCATGCCGGTCGCCGAGCGGCGCAGCCGTGACGCAAAAGGACGCGGGGTCGATTTCGGCGTGGCGCAGGCGCTCGGCCAGCGCCTCCAATCCCGCCGCCGCGAGGTAGGCTTGAAGCAGGTCGAGGCCATGCGCATCGACGGTCCGGCTCGCAAAGATGCCGCACAGATTGACGGCGCCGGTCTCGATGCGCGACAGGCCCAGATACGCGCGGCGACCCAGATGAACTTCAAAATCCTCGGCCAATTTCAAATTGCGGACGTGGACCTTGAGCCCCACCCAAAACGGTCCGCGGCGATGACGGCCGACGGCAAAAACGCGCCCCACGGGAGTGTCCTCTTCCGGCACCCGCGTGTTAGTGAGCAAGGTTCCCCCCGCTGCGACAAACGCCTTGGCCATGCGCGTATCGAGGGTGTGGCGGCTGATGCCCCAGGCCGTGGCGGGCAGCGAAAACGGCGGCAAGACGCGGTCGCGAAGGTGATAGTGGACCACGCGGTGCGGCCGCGCATCGGCGAGAAACGGGCGCAGCGCGAGCGCCTCGATCGTGGTCTCATCCAAGCCTGAGATAAATTCGCCGCACACGCGGTGGCGCGGGTAATCGCCCGCCTCGAAAATCGTGACCGGCACGCCGGCGCGGCGCAGCGCGAGGCCCAGCGAAAGGCCCGCGAGGCCGCCACCGAGGATTTCGACCGGAAGCGGCGAAGTGGTCATGCGCGTTGTTGTGCGACCATGCGATAGGCGCCGAGTGCCGTGGTTTCGCAGCGAACGTCCCACGCGCCATCGTCGAGGCCGAGCGCGCGGGGCAGTTCGTCGCCGCGGAAGCCGGCGGCGATGCTCACGTGTGCGTCGTGGTGCGTGATGCGGCTGGCGCCCAGCAGCGACGCGACGGTGGCGTAGAGCGCCTGCGAGAACCGCCGGCGCACAGGTTCGCAGGCGACGATCACGCGCGCCGTGCGGCGCAGCGTCGCGCCCAGGGCCGCGAGTTCACTGTCGGTAAACTGGTGGAAGATCAGATTGCCGATGACGGCGGCATAGGGGGCGTAGCCGGCAAAGGATCGGAGATCGGCGACGTGCCAGGAGCGCGCGGGCGGCCAATCGTCCGGGCGCGGGCAAACGTCGAGGCCGTCGACGGGCACGCGATGGGACGCGAGCCGCAGCGCGAGTTCGCCTGTGCCGGCGCCGATTTCGAGAGCCGTCTCGCCGGGGCGCAGCAGCGGCGGCAGCGTGCGGGCGAACCAGCGAAAATTGCCCATGATCCGGTTGGTGAGGCGCAGATCGCGGCGGCTGTGTTGCGCATCGGGGTGTTCCGGTGGGAGCGAATCCAGGAGCTCGGGGCGAAGCGTGCGGATCATCGGTTTTATCGGACGGCGGGAATGCCCTCGGGGCCATCCGGCCTGGCGCGGAGGCCCGCAGTTGAGATTGGAGGCATCAGGCGAGGTGGGGAAAACGGCGACGACAAGGCATGGCAGTCATGCTCCTGCGCACCGTGCGGGCGGCGGAGGCGAAGTCAAATGCCCCGTGGGGCGTCGGCGCCGCGCCGCTAGGGGTTTTCCGCGTCCGCTCCGCGCCAGGCGAACGTGCGGCCGAGCAGCGCGACGAGGGCGTTCAACAACGGAAAATACGCGGCGAAGAACAGCACCATCGCGAGGCTGAAGTTTCGCGGGTCGAGATACCGGTCGAGGATGTTGCCGGGATAGGCATAGCTGGAATGCAACGCGTAGCCTCCGAGCTCGAGCAGCCCCATCGGCAGCAGGCCGTAGAGGTATTGCTGCCACCAAGGCAGTCCGCGAAACAAGACGGAGACCGGAACCATGTAGAGCACATAGACCGTGATGACCTGCCACCAATGAGTGAAGCGGGCGATTTCCAGCCACTGGCCCACTGCGTTCATCACCGTGCCGACGCAAAGATAGGTGATCGCATAGGTCGCCCATTGGGTCGCGGTCAGGCGGAAGGCGTGGGACAATCGTTCGCGGAACATCGGAGCGGAATGGATGACACGGGGGCGGCGGCGTCAGTATTAATCCGTGTGTTGTTCCGCCGATCCCATCACGATTTCCAACCTATGCCGCGTGTCCTGCATGTGAGCCAACCGAGTCCGCCCTCCAACGCCGCGGTGGCCGCGCACTACGACACGCTCGATCCCATCTACCGCGATCTTTGGGGGCAACACGTGCATCACGGACTGTGGACGACCGGGCGCGAGACGGCCGCGGAGGCGACCGAGAACATGAGCCGGCGCGTGCTGGGCGGCCTGGCCCTGGTCCCGGGAGCGCACGTGGCGGACATCGGGTGCGGCTATGGCGGCACGGCGCGGATCGCGGCAGAAGTCCACGGGGCGCAGGTGCTCGGCCTCACGTTATCCGCCGCGCAGAAACGCGAAGCCGACCGGCAGCCGGTGATGCGAGGTTCGGTAAAGATTCGCGTGCAAGACTGGAAGGAGGCGGCCTTCGCGGCTGGGTCGTTCGATGCATTGTTCGCGCTGGAAAGCCTCGAGCATTTCGCCGACAAGGCCGGCTTCGCGCGCATGGCGCGCGCCGCCGTGCGCCCGGGAGGACGGGTGGCGGTCACCACCTGGCTGGCGGCCGACCGCGTGGCGCCTTGGGCGCGACGTCATTTGCTCGATGCCGTCTGCCGTGAAGCCCAGGTGGCGGCGCTCGTGACCGCGCGCGAACTTCGCGACATGTTTTGTGCCGCCGGGTTTTCTGAGGTGCTGGCCGAGGACCTGAGCCCGCGGGTCGGCCGGACGTGGAGTGTGATTCTCGCTCGGTTGATGTGGCGGATGCTGACGCGCCGCGACTACTGGAGCTTTCTCATCAAGAGCCGGGCGCGGGATCGCATCTTTGCGCTGACGGCCGTGCGGATTCGGCTGGGCTACGCCACCGACTGTTTTCGTTACGGTTACTTTGTGTGGCAGTAGATTCCGCCATCGCGCGAGACGAGGATTGCCCGCGTGCGGTCGGCCGTCCAGAGTCGGGCGAAGATTCCATGAGCAAGCCCGCTTCTCCCGTCGACATGATCGCGCAGGCCGCGAAGAAATTTCCGCACCGTCCCTCGTGGGACGAGTATTTCATGGCGACCTCGGTGCTCATGGCGTCGCGCTCGAACTGCGAGCGCCTGCACGTCGGCTGCGTGATTGTCACCGGCGGGGCGCGGAAGAACCGCCTCGTGGCGGCGGGCTACAACGGCTACCTGCCGGGCACGCCGCATGTGTCGCGGCTGCGCGAAGGGCACGAGCAGGCGACGGTCCACGCCGAGCAAAACGCCGTGGCCGACGCCGCGCGCCGCGGCAGCTCGGTCGAGGGCTGCGTGGCCTACGTGACGCATTTCCCGTGCATCAACTGCGCGAAAATTCTTGCCGCCGCGGGGATCGCGGAGGTCCGCTACCGGGCGGATTATCACAACGACCCGCTGGTTGCGCCGCTGCTGGCCGACGCAGGCGTGAAGATTTTGAAACTATAAACCGCCGCCGCCGTCCCACCGGTTTATCATGCGCGAAAGACGCCAAGGCACGAAGGAAACGCTCGCGGGCTCGCTGTTGCTGGCGCACCCGGCGATGCGCGATCCGAATTTTCGCCACAGCGTCGTGCTGATGTCGGTCCACAACGCGGAGGGCGCGATGGGCGTGGTGCTCAACCGCGCGATGGGCAAGCGGCTCGGCGAGCTCAACGGCGAGTTCGCGCTCGGCCCGCTCGCGAGCGTGCCGTTGTTCAACGGCGGGCCGGTGCAGACCTCGCAGCTCCTGCTGGCGGCATGGCAGACGCGACCCGACGGCTTCCGCCTGCATTTCGGGATCGAGCCGGACAAGGCCGCGCAATTGCTGACGGAGGACGACACGCATGTGCGCGCCTTTCTCGGCTATTCGGGCTGGTCGGCAGGGCAGCTCGAAAACGAGATGAAGCACCACACGTGGGTCGTGGCCGACGTGCCGGAGGATTTGATGACGCAGGCGCAGGACGAGACGCTGTGGCGCGCCGTCCTCGGGCGCGAGGGCGCGGAGTGGCGGCTGCTCGCGGACGAGCCGGACGATCCGGAGCAGAACTGAGGACCGCCGGGCGGGGACCGAAACAACAATTCCGTTGACAGGGATGGGGGCGACCTATGCTTTGGCCACTTTTATGAAAGTCGTTTCCTCCATCAAATCGGCCAAGAAGCGCCACCCGGCCTGCCAGGTCGTGCGCCGCAAGGGCAAGATCTACGTCATTAACAAAGTCGAGCCGCGCTACAAGGCGCGGCAGGGCTGATCAATCACTTTTCGCCATGAAAGCCGAAGGCCATCCCACCCTCAACAACGTCTGCTTCCTCGATATCGGAACCGGCCGGCGTTACCTCACCCGGTCCACGATGAAGTCCGCCCGCAAGGAGCAGATCGACGGCCAGGAATACTTCGTCGTCGCGCGCGACGTGACGATGGACTCGCATCCCGCCTACACCGGCGAGAAACGCCTCGTCGACACCGCCGGCCGCGTCGAGAAGTTCACCACGAAGTTCAAGCGCGGCGCCGCGAAAAAATAATTCGCGCGATCGCGAAAGCCAGTTTGCGAAGCCCTCCGTTCCCGGAGGGCTTTTTATTTGTCGCTCCGAGCGAGGCGGAGCCGAACGCGGCAAACCAGCTGGAATCCCGGATGGATTGCTTCGTCGCTGCGCTCCTCGCGATGACACGGTCTGGGAATTTTTTCCGTGTGTTCCGCGTGTTCCGCGGGCAATTCTTAGCGCTCTACACCGATGCGAATCCGCGCCTTTCAAGGTCTCGTCCCGCTCCCCGCCCACGCGCCCGAGGTGGCCTGCGTGCCCTACGACGTCGTCAACGCGTCCGAGGCCGCCGCGCTCGCGACCGGCAAACCGCGCAGCCTGCTGCACGTCGACCGCGCCGAGATCGATCTGCCGGTGGGCACCGATCCGCACAGCGATGCCGTCTACGCGAAAGCGCGGGAGAATTTTATCGCGTTGCAACGCAACGGCTCGCTCGTGCGCGACTCGGGTCCCTCGCTCTACGTCTACCAGCAGCAGATGGGCGCGCACCGGCAGCGCGGGCTCGTGGCGGTCTGCCACGTCGAGGACTACGACGCGGAGCTGATCAAGAAGCACGAGAAGACCCGCAAGGACAAGGAGGACGACCGCACGCGGCTGATCGACACGCTCGGTGCTAACACCGGTCCGGTTTTTCTCACCTATCGCGACGAGGCGGCGGTGACCGCGCTGGTCGAGGCGAAGGTGAAGGAGACGCCGCTGCACGATTTCACGGCGCCCGACGGGATCCGCCACACCGTCTGGCGCGTGGCGGGCGGCGAAGAGTGGATCAAGGCGTTCGGCCGCGTGCCGGTCACCTACATCGCCGACGGCCATCACCGCGCGGCCAGTGCGGCGCGCGTCGCCCGGCTGCGGCGCGCGCGCAACCCGCAGCATACGGGCAACGAGGACTACAATTGGTTCCTCTGCGTCCTCTTTCCCGCGAGCGAACTGAAAATTCTTCCCTATAATCGCATCGTCGCGGACCTCAACGGCCGGACGCCGGCGGACTTTCTCGCCGCGGTGAAGGCGAAGTTTGGCCTCGAGGCAAACGCCTCGCCATCGCCCGTCGCGGTCGGGCAGGTGAGCATGTATCTCGGCGGCCAGTGGCACGGCCTGCGCTGCCCGCTCGACCCGCGGGCCGATCCCGTCGGCCGGCTGGATGTGAGCGTCCTGCAGGACCAGCTGCTCGCGCCGCTGCTCGGCATCGACGACCCGCGCACGAGCAAACGGGTCGATTTCGTCGGCGGCATCCGTGGCCCCGGCGAGCTCGTGAAGCGCGTCGACGCCGAGGGTGGCGTGGCGTTTTCGCTGTATCCCGTGACGCTCGGGCAGCTCATGGACATCGCCGACGCGGGCCAGATCATGCCGCCGAAGAGCACGTGGTTTGAGCCGAAGCTGCGGTCGGGGCTGTTCATCCACACGTTTTAAAGACTGGCGGATTCATCGCCGCTTGCGCCCGGCCCGGCACGGCTCTTGCATCGTGGCCCGCGCATGAACGTCCCGCTGTTCCTCGCTGCCGCCGACATTCCGCCGCTGCTCATCGCGCCGTTTGGGCTGCTCCTGCTGCTCATCGCCACGATGCCGCTGTCGCCGCCGCGGGTGAAGCACGTCTGGGACCGCTATTATCCGCACATCGCGATCGGTCTCGGCGCGCTGGTCGGCGTTTATTATTTGCTGAAAATCCCCGGGGGCGGCGCGGTGCTGGCGCACACGGCGGGCGACTACGTTTCGTTCATCTCGCTCATCGGTTCGCTGTTTGTCGTCGCCGGTGGCATCCACATCAAGGTGAAGGGTGAGGCGACGCCGACCGTCAACGTCGTGTTTCTCGCCGTCGCGGCGCTGGCGGCCAACCTCATCGGCACGACGGGTGCGTCGATGGTGCTGATCCGGCCGTGGATTCGGATGAACAAGATCCGCGTCAGCGCCTACCACGTGGTTTTTTTTATTTTCATCGTGTCGAATGTCGGCGGCGCGCTCACGCCCGTCGGCGATCCGCCGCTGTTTCTCGGCTACCTGCGCGGGGTGCCGTTTTTCTGGCTCATCGACCATGTGATCGTGCAGTGGCTCGTCACGCTCGGGCTGGTGCTGGCGGCCTTCTCTGTGTTCGACGCGCGCAGCTTCCGTCACATGCCGCGCAAGCTGCAGCACGATCTCGCCGCCCAAGCGGAAACCTGGCGGTTCGACGGCCTGGTCAACGTGCTGTTTCTGCTCGTGATCATCGGCGCAGTCTTCGTGCCGGACGTATTTTTCCTGCGCGAGGTCATCATGCTGGGCGCGGCGGCCGCCAGCTATTTTCTCACGCCCAAGCCGGTGCATGAGGAGAACGCATTCAGTTTCGGTCCGATCAGGGAGGTGGCGTTTCTGTTCGTCGGCATTTTTGCGACCATGACACCCGCGCTCGGCTACCTCGAGTTGCACGGCCAGGAGTTTGGGTTTCACCGGCCGATGCAGTATTATTTCGCCTCGGGGGCGCTCTCCTCGGTGCTCGACAATGCGCCGACCTACGTGAACTTCCTGCAACTCGCCCAGACGACCGCCATCGCCGAAAACCCGGCGGCCTTCGCCGCGGCGGGCGGCAACGGGGTCGCCGCCGTGCAGGCGCTGCTCGCGGAGCGGCCGTTATTCGTCATCGCGGTCAGCCTGGGCTCCGTGTTTTTCGGCGCGATGACCTACATCGGCAACGGGCCGAACTTCATGGTGAAATCCATCGCCCACGACGCCGGGGTGCATTGCCCGACGTTTTTCGGCTACATCTTCAAATACAGCCTGCCCATCCTGCTGCCCATTCTGGCGCTGAGCGGGTGGCTGTTTCTCTAGCGGCGCGCGTCGAGGAACCGGACGATGTTCGCGGGAATTTCACCGGATCGGAACTTGTCCACCACGCGGCCGTCGCATATTATCCGATTTCGCGGGAGCGCGCACTTTGTCGCCAACGTTTAACCAAGGGTCCCACCAATGATCGCCACACAGATTCGCCAGAAAGACGCCGTCTTCTATTTCGCCTCCTATCCATCGGAACAGCTTTTGACCAAGGTGAGGTTCATCAGCCGCTTTTACGAGGAGGAGGGCCCGGGCATCAAAGCCGAGGAGGTGCCCGCCGAGGACGATGTGGGTCAGTTCATCGCGAAGATCGAGCGCAGCGACAAGGCGTTCCAGCGGCAGGTGTCGCGCGCGAAGGTCGCGGCGATCCGCAACTTCTACGAGACGGCGATCTCACAGCCGCCGATTCCCGGCGTGGTGCTGCTGTTCACGCCGCAGACACTGCGCTTCGAGGCGTGGACGGACGGCAGCGGCGTGGGCCGCCTGCAGGAGCCGGAGGAGAAATTCCTGATCATCGACGGCCAGCACCGGCTGGCGGCGCTGCAATTTTTCGAGCGCACGCATCCCGACGACGCGAAGAACATCAGCGTGCCGTGCGTGATCTTCGACGGGCGCACGGAGGATTTCGCGACAGAGATGTTCGTCATCATCAACTCGACGCCGACGCGCATCAACAAGAGCCACCTCGTCGACCTCTACGAGCGCGTCTCGTGGGCCGAGCCCGACCGCCGTTTCGCCGCGCACATCGCCGAGATGCTTTACAGCGAGGCGGACAGCCCGCTGCGCTACCGCATCAACCGGCTCGGCGGCCGCAGCAAGCAGGAGAAATGGATTTTGCAGGCCGAACTCTTCAACGAAATCCACCGGTGGGTGAAGAAGGCCTGGAAGAAGATCGAGGCCGGCGGCACCGACAAGCGCGCCGCGGCTCGCTACTACGAGCAGACGCGCGATTTTCTCAAGGCGGCGGCCCAGGTCTGGGGCGAGACGTGGGGCCAGGCCGGCTCCATGGTGACGAAGCCGGTCACATTGAAAGCCATGCTCCGCGTGTGCGCCGACCTTGCGACGCAGGATGCCGAGCCGGCGGAGGGGCGCGTCGAGCGCTGGCGCGAGAAACTCGCGCCATGGACGGAGCAGGCGCGCGAGTTTCGCAACGAAGGTTTCTACGAGCGCTTTCCCGCCAAGGGCCAGGTCGAGCGCGTGGCGCGCATCCACCGCGAACTGGGCCGGCTGGCCGGCATCGCGCCGGCGGGCCGCGGCTAGCCGGGGCGCGGGGCGCCCGGAGCCGTCAGCGTTTTTTCCATCCGAAAATTCGTGAGCTTCACGCCGCGAATCTCGACTTCCTGCGGCGCGATTGTCGCGTAACCGCGCCGCTCGAAAAACGGCCGGGCGGTGATGCTGGCCTCGGCGCGCAGCGTGCCAAGGCCGAGAGTGCGGGCGCGCGCTTCGAGTTCGCGGACGAGCGCCGTGGCGACCCCTTGGCGCTGCGCGTCGTGCCGGACGTAGAGACAGTCGAGGTGGGAATCGGCGGGCCGCAGTTCCACGAAGCCGAGCACGCCGGTGTTGTCCTCTGCGACGATGATGTGGCGCGTGCGCGCCCGCTCGGCCCAATGGCCGGGCGCCGGCACCGACGGTGCCCACGCGTCGATCTGCGGGGCGGTGTAGTCGCGTGGGTTGACCACGTGGATCGTGTCGTAGAAAAGCCGGCCCAGCGGGGCGGAGTCCGCGGGGCGAAAATCTCGGAGAAGCAGTTTGTTCACGCGCCGAGTCTTTTCCGCGCTTCTTCGGGCACGTCGAACTTCGTCGTGCCGACGTTTTTCAATTCGGTGGTGGCGGTCTGATGCACCTCGACTTCGCGGCGGGTGCCGTTGGCGTTCACGGCGAGCGTGCCTTCGAGCTTCAGCTCGTATTTCACCAGGGCGCCATCCTTGACCCAAAGGCGGAACGTGCCGGCTCCCTTCAACGGCGTGATTTCCTTTTGACCGGGGTGGACGAGCAGCAGTTTGGCGCCGAGGTCGGAGAGCGTGCCGCTGACGATATCGCCGTCCATCTTGAGGTCGGTGTAGTTGGCGACGATGATCGCGATCTCCTCGTGCGGGCGGCTGAGGGTGCTTTGCAGGTTGCTATAGGCCTTGGGCGGCTGGCCGTTTTCGTCGCTGCGCTCCCCGCTGGGATAGCTGATGCCCGAGCCGCCCATCCCCATGCCCATGCCGTGACGGCTGCGCCGCATGCCCAGGCCGCCCATGCCCCAGGGACCGCCGCCTCCCGGCACACCGGGGACGGAGTCCGAGGAACTCGATTTCAAATCGCTGGGTTTGCGCCAGCCATCGGGGGTTTGAATGACATACTTCACGTCGCCGGTAAAAATCGCGGGCGTCTCGTTGTCCGAGTTGGTGGTGGCGCGCGAAACGCGGCGGCGCACGGTGGCGACCATCGGCATGTTGACGAGCGACAGATCGCCCTTGTCGGCACGGTTGGTCTGACCGTCGATGACGTAGGAGCGGGCGTCGTCGTCGACCGTGGTGGACCAGCTGTAGTTGGGCGCGTCGGGGAGCTTCATCGCGGAGGCGATGGCGACGTCGGTCGGAGCCGCGCGCAACATGGCGGCGGTCGCGGTGGCGAGACAGACGAGGGTGGCGGTTCTCACGGTCATGGGGCGGGCGGTCGGTCGGTCAAAGCTGACGAGGAGACGAGCGCGGGACAAATTAGTTCCAACGAAACGGACGATCCGCGTGCGAGGCGCGGCCGCGGGCTTTTACGGAAACAAGCCCCGCGCGGCTTTCGCGTCGGCGACCCGCTGGATGCCGAGGGTGAGCGCGGCGAGGCGGCGGCTGAAACCGAACTTCCGTTTCTGCGCGTCGACGGCGTCCTTCGCCTTGTCGAGGACGGCGTGGAGTTTCTGCATCACCTCGTCGCGGTCCCAGTAATAATTGGAGAGATTTTGCAGCCACTCGAAGTAGGAGACGATCACACCGCCGGAGTTGCAGAGCACATCGGGGATGAGCTCGATGTCGCCGCGCGCATCGATGATCCTGTCGGCGGCGTTGGTCGTCGGGCCATTGGCGGCCTCGGCGAGGACGCGGCACTTGAGTTTTTTCGCGTTCTTGTCGGTGATCACGCGCTCGAGCGCCGCGGGCGCGAGCACGGTGCATTTCAGCTCCAGGAGTTCCTCGTTGGAAATAGGCTCGCCGCCATCGAAGTCCTTGAGCACGCGCTGCGACGCGAGGTAGGTGAGGGCCTTTTTTACGTCGATGCCCTTCGCGTTGAAGATGCCGCCGGTGTAGTCGGAGATCGCGACGATCTTCGCGCCATAGGCGGCGAGCGCGAGGGCGGTCTCGCTGCCGACGTTGCCGAAGCCCTGAATGGCGACCGTGGCTTTCGCGACGGGGAGCTTCAGATCGTCGAGGTATTTTTTGACGAGGTAGGCGACGCCGGCTCCCGTGGCCTCGCGGCGGCCCTGCGAGCCGCCGAGCGCGATGGGCTTGCCCGTGACGATGGCGGGTTCCACGTGGCCGACGTGGTTGGCGTAGGTGTCCATCATCCAGCCCATGATTTTTTCGTTGGTGCCGACGTCGGGCGCGGCGACGTCGGTGTGCGGGCCGAGGAAGTTCACCATCTCCTGCATGTAGCGCCGCGAGAGGTGTTCGAGTTCGGAGGCGCTGAGCTGGCTGGGGTCGACGATGACGCCGCCCTTCGCGCCGCCGTAGGGCAGGCCGACGAGGGAGCATTTCCAACTCATCCACATTGCGAGCGCCGCGACCTCGCCGAGCGTCACGTGCTGGTGGAAGCGGATGCCGCCCTTGGACGGGCCGGTCGAGAGGTTGTGTTGCACGCGATAGCCCTCGAAGACCGTCACGCTGCCGTCGGTGCGCTTGACGGGCAGGGACACGGCGAGGCAGCGGCGCGGATATTTGGTGCGGTCGCGGATCGCGTCGGGGAGATTGATGGCGTCGGCGGCCTTGTCGAACTGGCGGCAGGCCATGCGAAACACATCCGAATCGTAGAGCGTCGAAACGATGGCTTTGGACATGTCCGTAGCATGGGACGCGGGGACGGGTTTAGCAATTGGCTTCCGGAGCGCGGGTGCCTTCAATGTCCGGGCTATTCTCCGGCCGCGCGCCGCGATCCATGGGAGTCCTTGTCAAATTCATCCGCTGGGTGGGCGAAAAATTCGCCGCCGCCATCCTCATCGTGGCGCTCAGCCTGGCTGCGGGTGGGCTCTGGCTGTTTCTGCAGGACAACGTCGACTTCGATCAGTGGCGGCAGGACCTGGTGCGGTCGATCAACGGCGAGCGCGCGAAGGTGCAGGCGGCGCTTGGCGACGTGCACCAGCGCATGGACCGCCTCGCCGTCGAAATCACTGCCGAGCAGGCGCGCGCGAAACAGGCCGACAGCGTGATCGCGCAACTCAGGGACCTCGAGAGCACGTGGGACCGTCTCACGGGACAAGCCGAGCAGCAGAAGACCAACGCCGAGCGGCTCGCGAACGTGAGCGCGCTGCGCGCGACGCTGACGGCGAGGATTCAGGCGCTCCAGCAGGAGTTCACGCGGACGACGTGGGAACGCGATGGCCTCGAGATCGCGCTCGGCAAGCTCGATGCCCGCCTGCAGGCGGCCGAGGCCCAGCAGTCGAAAGTGAGGCACTACCTCGAACGGATCTGGAACCATCCACTCGGGCGCGGTGTGATCCGGATGCCGGTGAAGGGATGGGTCGCGGTGTTTCTCGTCGGGTATTTTTGCGGGCCGACGGCGGGAAAGATCGGGATGTATTTTTTCGTGGCGCCGTTCGTCGCGCGCGGCCGGCCGGTGCGGCTGGAGGAAAATCTCGCGGTGCTGCCGGAGATCGGCGAGAGCCGCGTCGCGGCCGGGGTGGCGCTGCGGCCGGGCGAACGGCTGTGGGTGAAGGAGAAATTTTTGCAGGCGTCCGACGAGGGCCTGCAAAAGAAGACGCGCTACCTGCTCGACTGGCGGATTCCGCTGACGTGTCTCGCGACGGGGTTGGTGGAACTCATCGAGCTGAGCCACCGCGGCCCGGGCGGCGAGCAACGGCTCACGTTGTCGAAGCAAAGCGACCCGCACAGCGAGCTCGCGATCGTGACCCTCGCGGAGGGCGCCGCGCTGGTGTTGCGGCCGAGTTTCCTCGCCGGTGTGGTGACGGCGGAGGGGCGGCGGCTGGTCATCCGGCGGCGCTGGCAGCTGTTTCGCTGGCAGGCGTGGGTGACGCTGCAGTTTCGCTTTTTCGAATTCGTCGGGCCGTGCCAGCTCGTCATCGCGGGCAGCCGCGGGGTGCGAGTGGAGCGGCTGACGGAGCGCGAGGGCAACGCCATGCCGGCCCGGCGCACGAACCAGGATGCGACGATAGGCTTCACCCCGAACCTCGACTACCGGCCCGTGCGGGCGGAAACGTTTTGGAGTTACTACCGCGGGATGAATCCGCTCTTCGACGATTTGTTCGCGGGGCAGGGATTGTTCCTGTGCCAGCAAGTGTCCGCCGCGGGCGACGCGAGCAAAGCGCGAAAATTCTGGTCGGGCGTATGGGGCGGGGTGATGAAAATATTCGGACTTTGAGTGGCGCCGCGCCAGTGTGCGGTTGCGGAATCGGACGCGGTGCTCTTCGTTAGTGCGATGCCGTTCAAGCTCAGCTCCGACTACCAGCCGACGGGCGACCAACCGCAGGCGATCGAGAAACTCGTGGCCTCGGTGAACGCGGGGAACCGCTACCAGACGCTCGTCGGTGTCACCGGCTCGGGAAAGACGTTCACGATGGCCAATGTCATCGCGCAGTGCCAGCGGCCGACGCTCATCATCTCGCACAACAAGACGCTCGCCGCCCAGCTCTACTCGGAGTTCAAGAGTTTTTTCCCGGAGAACGCGGTCGAATACTTCGTCAGCTACTACGACTACTACCAGCCCGAGGCCTACATCCCGTCGAGCGACACGTTCATCGAGAAGGACTCGTCGATCAACGAGGAGATCGAGCGGATGCGGATCGCGACCACCAGTTCGCTCGTGTCGCGGCGCGACGTGATCGTGGTGGCGAGTGTGTCGTGCATCTACGGCCT
>Ga0265314_10004260_pt1 | contig 13397 bp, 15 predicted proteins | sample 4126metaG_FD_203106 | JGI IMG/M metagenome (GOLD analysis project Ga0265314, IMG submission 203106) | Rhizosphere microbial communities from Carex aquatilis grown in University of Washington, Seatle, WA, United States - 4-1-26 metaG | ecosystem: Host-associated > Plants > Roots > Rhizosphere >... | reverse complement strand
TTCGTCGGCCACTCCGGCCATCGTATCGGCGTTCACTTGGCCCACATTGAAGCCCAGCTTGGGGCTCATGATGGCGCTCATCTCGGACGCGCCCAGGTTGCTGGTCATGAAGATCATGGCCCGCGAGAAATCCACCTTGCGGTTGTCGCCCAGCGTGAGAACACCCTTGTCCAGGATGCCCAGCAGCAAGTTCCACAGGGCGTCGGACGCCTTCTCGATTTCGTCGAACAGCACGAAACTGAGCTTGATGTTCTCCGTGTGATGCTGGTTGAGCACTTCCTGCGAAAGCAGCGGATGCGTCTCGCGATGCCCCAGGTATCCGGGAGGCGAGCCGATCAGCTTGGCAATCTCATGGCTGTGCTGGAACTCTGCACAGTCAATCTTGATGACCGAGCGGGGGTTCTTGAGCAATACCTCGGCGGTTGCCTCGACGATCCGGGTCTTTCCCGAGCCGGTCGGACCCAGGAACAGAAAGTTCCCGATGGGCCGTCCGGGAGGGTTCATCCCTGTCAGGTGCATCTGGTAGATGTTGACGATCTGCTGGATCGCCTCATCCTGCCCTACGATCATCCGACGGAGTCCGGTCTCCAGTTGTGTCGCGTCTCTTCCGGTTTTGGCCGGATCCAACGGTATGTTGAGCCGTACCATCTTCTCCACCGCCTTTCGTCTTGGAGGAGCTGTCTGCCTTAGCTCCCCTCTCCACAAATTCTCAGGCAACCCGAGTGCCATTTATAGGATGCTCCGAGCCAGGTTAAGATTCTTGTGCATTTTCTATCGTTTCCTTAACTTTTCGGCCTGGCCGGACGAACCTCGACCCTGCTGACCAACGTTCTGGCGGGCATCTGCAGGAGTAGCCGAACTATATTGGCCACGTCTTCGGGCCAGATTTTCCAATTTGCACCATCTGTCGACGCCCGGCCGCTAAATTCCGTGGCGACGCTTCCCGGCATGATGTAACTGACTCTCACGTTCTCGCTCCTCACGTCCTGCATCATCGCTTCGGTGAAACCCGTCAAACCGAACTTCGAAGCGTTATAAGCAGCTCCACCGGCAAATGCATTCGCGCCAGCCATGCTACCTATATTGACGATGTACCCACCGCCGGTTGTTCCAGACGTGGACCCAAACCTGAGTAAAGCTTCGCGGCTGCAATAGAACGCGCCGTACAGATTCGTCTCCAGCGTATGCTTCCACTCATCGAGCGAAAGTTCGCGAACGTGGCGAAATATTCCAATGCCGGCGTTGTTGACCAGCACATCGAGCGCGCCGAATTCGGCGTCGACGAACCGGAACAACTCAGCAACTTGTTCATGACTCCTAACATCGGCAGCTTTGCCCCTGACTTTACCGGAAGTTTCCGCCGCGAGCTCGGCGACAGCGCGATCGACGCTTTCTTGCCGCTGACCACAAATTGCCACCGCCGCGCCTTCGAGCAACAACATCTTCGCGATGGCGCGTCCTATTCCGCGCGTGCCGCCGGTGACCAGACAAACTTGCTGACTGAGTGGTTTCATGGACACCAGCATAGACCGCGCGGAAGGGAGCAGCAGCGGTTAGTGGGGATCGGATGCCCGCACTTGGGGGTAGTGCTTTCGGGCGGGAGCTAGAAGGGTGTTACACTGAGAGTGTAATTTGACAATCCCTCTTTGCGGCATCTCGATAGTCCGGCAAGCTGCCCTTATCCGATCCTGCCCCGATTCGCTGTTGTGCCAATTTTCCGAAGGAATCTAAGTGAAGAATATTTTTGTGGGAAACCTCAGCTATAACGTGTCTGAAAACGCCATCCGGTCTCTGTTCGAGGAATACGGCACGGTCGACCGTGTCAGCATTGTGACCGACCGTGATACCGGGCAGCAGAAGGGCTTCGCCTTTGTCGAGATGAGCGTCGATGCGGAGGGGGATCGTGCGATCGAGTCCCTCAGCGGCCGCGATCTCAATGGTCGGGCGATGACGGTCAACGAAGCGCGCCCGAAAGCAGACCGTGGATCCGGCGGTGGTGGCGGCTACGGCGGCAATCGAGGCGGCGGTGGCGGCCGCAATCGTTACTAATCGGCTCAGTCTATATCAGACCGTAAGAATAGAGGATAAATTTGCCTAAAGAAGATTCTATTGAAGCGCTGGGAAAAGTAGTCGAGAAATTCAAGGCCGGGATGTTTTCCATCGAGCTGGACGCCGGCATGACGGTCCTGGCCACCATGGCCGGGAGACTCCGTCGCAACCGGATCAAAATCATGAATGGCGACCGTGTGTCGCTGGAACTCTCGCCGTATGATCTGACGAGAGGCCGCATCACGTACCGGCACAAGTAAAAGCCAGGGCTCGGGGATCGTCACATCCCGAGGAGCTGCAAGTAGCGTTCCCTCGACATGCGGGCCGTGCGCAGGTTGTTCTTGATGATGAAGACAGGCACGGAAGCGTACTTCGGGATCACAACGGGCCGGAGTACTCCTGGTTTGGTGAAAATCATGTGGTCGCCCTCTTCGCGGACGCAGCGGAAACCATCGGCTTCAAAAACCCGGACCAGATCCTTGTAGGAGACCGGGCTAAGCTTTGGCATGCTCCAGCGGAAGGGGTAAGGATACTCGCTGTGTGCCGACGAATTTGGGGCCTTCGAGCTTGCTGTTGCGCTTGGAGTAACCGGCCTCTTCCAGGATCTGTTCCAGCGTCCCCATTTTGGCGGCCTCTTCCAAGAACAGGCGAACCGCCTCTTTTAGGTTCTTAGCAGCCTTGTCTTTGCTGCCGCCGCAGGACGAGACATCCAACTCAGGCGTGTGAGCGACGAACGAACGCCCTTCTTTGAAGATTTGTGTCGTGAAAGTAATGTCCATAGGTTTGCCCACCGCCACGCATTCATCGTATCACTCGAATAAGGTATCCGACCCTTGCCGCGACTATCGCGCCATAGTACACTCTGGGCGTGCGGACACTCGGTGTTATCTGTCTCGGGCTAACAGCGGCATGCGTCGTTTTCGCGCAGGAACCGGCTGCGCCAACGGGACAGTTCTACGGGCCGCTAGCTTCCGGAAATTGGCCGCCGGTTCTGGCAATTCCTCGGACAATTAGCCCCACTCGGACCGTTGCGCCGCCCATCGCTGGGGCCGCATCGACGGCTTCGCCGTGTTCGATTCCCTTGCTCAAGGCTCAGATCCCCCAGGACAAGGATTTCGCGATGAGGCAAATCTCTCCGCGAACCGACGCCCTGGCGCCCATGCCTCAGGCGAAAGGCCCGGCACCGTCCTGCGAGGCTCCGGCTCCAGCCACGAAGTAATCACCGCCTGGATCATTCGCAATCCGTTCGCCGTCGTAGAATCGTAATTGAAGGAAAAGGATGGATTCCAGCGTTTTCTGGCTACGGGTCGCCGCGTGTCTGTACGCAGTCGGACTGCTGCACTCGATCCTGGTCCTGGTGCGCCATGGCCAGAGCGTCTTTCCGCTGGCGCGGGCGACGTTTCGCATCGCGGTTGTCCTCCAGGGCGTGGCGATCGTCGAACAGCTCATGTTCGTCAATGGATTAAAGGGGGAGTTAACCGGCGGGTATCAAACTCTAAGCGTGTGCGCGTTCCTGATCGCCGTGGTGTTCTTGATCGTGGAATGGAGGTACCGCTTCTCGGGCCTCTCCGTGGTTCTGTTTCCGCTGGTGTTCGGCATGACGCTGGTCTCGGCGATGGAGCGCACCCCTGGGCCCGGCGCGAACGAACCGATGGGCCAAATCTGGCTGGGAGTTCACATTCTCCTGGTATTAGCAGGCTACGCGGCGCTGCTGCTCACAGCGGTAGCCGCTTTTGCCTACCTGATCCAGGAGCGGAGGCTCAAGCAGAAACGGGCCAGCTCGCTGCTCGAACGCCTGCCTCCGCTCGCGACGCTCGATAACCTGATCAGTAAGTCATTGGGTCTGGGCTTTGCATTTCTGACGCTGGGTCTGGTGTTCGGGATCATGTGGGCCGAGATCTACTCACCCGGAACCAGTTGGATCGGCGACGCCCGCATCGCGATATCGCTGGTGACGTGGGCGCTGCTGCTGCTAACGATGATCCTGCGGTCCTCGGCGGGCTGGAGAGGGCGCAAGGCTGCTGTGATGGCGCTGGCTGTGCTCGGCTGCTCCGCGCTGACCTGGGCCGCGCATGCTGGATTGAGGGCCAGACTGTTCCAATGAAACTGCTCCTCACTGGCCTGAACCATCGCACCGCGCCGGTGGAGGTGCGCGAGCGCCTGGCTTTTGAAGATAAGTCGCTGCCGCAGGCCCTCGACGATCTCAAGCGCCGTCCCGGTTTGCTCGAGGGCATGATTCTCTCGACGTGCAATCGGGTGGAAGTCGCGGTGACAGCCGACGAACAGGCCGACGTCGAATCGGCTGTCGAAAGCTTTCTGGCCGACTCCAGGCATGTCGAGCGCGCCTGGGTCACTCCGTATCTCTACCGCTTCGATGGTCCCGAAGCGATCCGCCATCTGTTCCGCGTGGCTTCGAGTCTGGATTCGATGGTGGTGGGCGAGCCGCAGATTCTCGGACAGATGAAGTCCGCGTATGCACTGGCCAAGCAGCAGGGCGCGATGGGCGGATTCCTGGGCCAGGTGATGGACCGCGCGCTGAGCGTCGCCAAACGCGTTCGCACGGAGACCGACATCGGAGAGAGCGCGGTCTCGGTGAGCTATGCCGCGGTGGAGCTGGCTCGCGAGATTTTCGGCAAGCTGCAAGGCAAGAAGATCCTGGTGATCGGCGCCGGGAAGATGGCCGAGAGCGCGGCCCGTCATCTGCGCCGCGCGGGAGTTTCGGAAATCCTGGTGACCAATCGCACCCGCGAACGTGCCGTGGCGATGGCGGAGGAAGTGGGCGGCCGCGTCATCGACTACGAATATTTCGAGGATGCCGTGCCGGAAGTCGATATCGTGCTGGCCTCGAGCGGTGCGCCGCACTTCATCCTGACGCCCGACCAGATGCGTTCGGCGATGAGCAAGCGGCGCAACCGGCCGATGTTCCTGATCGACATCGCCGTTCCACGCAACATCGACCCGGCGGTAAACGAGCTGGAGAGCGTGTTCCTGTACGACATCGACGACCTGGGCAAGGTGGTCGACGACAATCTCAAGGGCCGAATTGAGACCGCTAAGGACGCCGAAGAGATCGTGCGGGAAGAAGTCGAGCGCATGGTGGTGCGGCTGAAGACGCGCGAGGCTGCGCCTGCAATCGCCATGCTGCAGGAAGAGATGGAAATCTGGCGCAAGGGCGAAATCGAACGCCAGCGGTCCAAGCTCGGAGCCCTGACTCCGCAGCAGGAAGAAGCGATCGAAGCGATCACGCGGGGGCTCATGAACAAGGTCAAACACAAATTGTTCTCCGAACTGAAGCGGCGCACTGCCGGTTCCTCAGGTGACGAGTGATCGTTATTGGTTCTCGCGGGTCGAAGCTGGCGCTGTGGCAGGCAGAACATATTGCCGCGGCTCTCAAGGCGCTGGGTACGGAAACGCGCATCGACGTCATTAAAACCAGCGGAGACAAGATTCAGGACGTGCCGCTGGCGCAGGTAGGCGGTAAGGGACTGTTCACCAAGGAACTCGACGAGGCGTTGCTTAGCGGCGCGATCGACCTGGCGGTGCACAGTATGAAGGACGTTCCCACGGGGTTGCCGGCTGGATTGACTATCGCCGCGATTCCGGAACGCGAGGAATCGCGCGATGCATTGATTGGTTGTTCGCTCGCGGATTTGAAAGATGAGACGAGGATTGGGACGAGCTCGTTGCGGCGATCGTCGCAATTACTGGCGTTCAATCCCCGCTTGTCGATCGAGATGTTAAGGGGAAACGTCGATACGCGGCTGCGCAAGCTAGACGAAGGACAATATGACGCGATCGTTCTCGCAGCGGCGGGATTGCGGCGCCTTGGGTGGCAGGATCGGATTCGCGAGCTGATTCCGGTCGAGATCATGTGCCCGGCGGTAGGGCAGGGCGCGCTGGCGATTGAAACGCGCGACGACGGTGGCGCGGCGCACGAGTTGGTTCGCAAGTTGGATCACGTGGATACGCACATCGCGGTGACGGCCGAACGCGCGATGCTCGAAAAGCTGGGCGGCGGCTGCCAGGTGCCTATAGGCGGGTACGCTTTCCTCGAAAAAGGCGTGATCCAGATGCGCGCGATCGTGGCGTCGCCCGATGGGAAGCGCGTGATTCGCGCGGAACTATCCGGGGTCGATCCTGTGAGAACCGGCGCGACGCTGGGGCGAAATCTTCTGGAGCAGGGCGCCGAGGAGATTCTTCGGGCTGTTGCCTGACGCGGCGTATGAAGGTCTACTTGGTTGGCGCGGGCCCTGGCGATCCCGGACTGATTACCGTCAAAGGCAAGAAAATCCTGGAGCGCGCCGACGCCGTCCTCTACGACAACCTCGCGAGCGAGCGATTGTTGGAGCACGCACCCTCGCAAGCCGAGCGAATCTACGTCGGCAAGAAACGCGCGCAGCACGAGATGTCCCAGGAGGAGATCTCGGCGGTGATGATCGACCGCGCACGCCGCGGTTGGAACGTGGTCCGGCTGAAAGGCGGCGATCCGTTCATCTTTGGGCGGGGCGGGGAAGAGATGGAAGCGCTCGCGGCCGCGGGCATTCCGTTCGAAATCGTGCCGGGTGTGACCACGCCCTTGGGTCTAGCCGCCTACACCGGCGTACCGTTGACGCATCGCCAGCATACGTCCGCGGTGACGTTCGTGACTGGTCACAACGTGGAGGCGATCGACTGGGGCAAAATTGGTTCGGCCGAGACAGTGGTCCTGTTCATGGGGCTGGTGAACTTCGCGACGATTGCACGCGAGATGATCGCGCGAGGACGATCCTCGAAGACGCCTGCGATGGTGGTGCGGTGGGCCACGAGGCCGGATCAGGAGACACTGGTCGGGACCCTGGAGACGCTGCCCAACATGATCGCCGAACGAGGTCTGAGGCCCCCGGCGACCATCGTTGTCGGCGAAGTCGTCGCGCTGCGCGACAGGTTCAATTGGTTCGAGAAGCTTCCGTTGTTCGGGCAGCGGATCGTGGTGACTCGCGATCGTCGTCAGGCTGGTGAGCTGGCGGAGCCCCTTGAAGAGTTAGGGGCGGAAGTGATCTTGCTGCCGATGATCGAGATTCAGCCGCCGGCCGATCCCGGGCCGCTGGATCGCGCGATCGCTTGTCTCGATACTTATGACTGGCTGATTTTCACCAGCGCAAACGGAGTTCGTAGTTTCGTTGACCGTTTGACGGACATACGATCCCTGCGGGCTAAGATTTGCGCGATCGGTCCGGCGACCGCGGCCGCCGTAGAGGCTCTGCATATCAAGGTCGACCGCATACCGAAGCAATACGTTGCTGAGAGCCTGCTAGAGGCTCTGGCTGCTGACGATCTGGCGGGTAAACGCGTTCTGTTGCCGCGCGCGGCGGTGGCTCGCGACCTTGTGCCGGTAGAGCTGACTCGGCGCGGGGCCATGGTCGACGTGGTGGAGGCGTATCGCACGGTCGTACCCGAGGACGCAGCCGCACGGGCGCGCGAGGTCCTGGCGCGAAATCCAACGTGGATCACGTTTACGAGCTCGTCGACTGTGAAGAATTTTGTGGCGGCGGCTGGCGGGCAGTCTCTTGAGGGTGTGAAAATCGCGTCGATCGCCCCGATCACGTCGGCCACGGCACGGCAACTTGGGCTGACCGTCGACGTCGAGGCGGATCCGCACACAATCCCCAGGCTCGTCGCCGCGATCCAATCCAAGCGTCAATAGTTCGCCCTAGGCGATGGTACCGCATGCGGTACCATAAAACGAGTGGGAAACGCGACCAAAATCCTAGCAGGGATGCGTAGCAACCCTCAGGATTGGCGGATCGAGGACTTGAAGACAGTCGCCCGGAAATATGGCATCGCTCATCGTCAACACCGCACTAGCCACGTCACCTTTCGCTTTCCGGAAAAGCCGCTGGTCGTGGTGCCCGCGCGCCGGCCGATCAAGCCTCCGTACATCCGGCAGTTTGTGGCGCTGGTTGACAGTCTCAAGGCAGAACCATGAGTAAAGAACAGTTTGATTTGGAATCCTATCCGTTCACGATTCGCCCTCTCTCACGGGAAGACGGGGGCGGATTCCTCATTGAGTATCCCGATATCCCCGGTTGCATGTCCGATGGCGAGACACCGGCAGCTGCAATCCAGAACGGACGGGATGCATTGAAGTCTGCGCTTCGCACGATCCGTGAATTCGGCGATCCGATTCCTAAGCCCGGGTCATTCTCGGCATCCAGCGGACAATGGCGCCAGAGAGTACCGAAGAGTCTCCATGCCCGCTTGGTCGCCCGTGCGGCACGCGAGGGCGTGAGCCTGAATATGCTGGTGACAGCGCTTCTCGCCGAAGGCCTCGTTGGCCGCCGTGAGCGGACCAAGTAACCTTCACCGTGATACAGTGATGGTTTCGCCTCCGCATGTCCCTGCAGATTTTTCTTGAAGGCAAAATTCTCGGCGTCGACGACTGCCTCCTGGCGCCTACGTCGCAGGACCCTGACCAGGTCTTCACCGGGCGCTCGCATTGGATCAGCCTGTTGAGCGAAGTGTTGCCGCGCGCGTTGCTGGCAGAGCTGGGGCTCGCCAAGATCCTGATCGGCTCCAGCGGCGCGAGCCAGTTCCTGCTGGTTCTGCCCGAAGAATCGCGCGGACCTGCCGAGGCGTTCCTCGACGCAGCCGCCAAGGAAATCGGAACGTTGAGCGCAGGCGCTCTCAAGCTGATTTGGAGCGTCACGGAGAACCTGGGCGATTGGAGCGATGTACGCCGTCGCCTGGATGAGAAGCTCGACCGCGACCGGCACGCGCCCGCGGCCGCAGCAGGTGCGGCGTTATTCGCGGCGGCGGTACCCGAGCCGGATCCCGCAATCGACGAATATTTCCACGGGCAGCTCGGTTTTTCACTGCGCGACGCCGGGAGCGTCGGCTGGTCTCCGGAAACGCCCGGCCGCATCCTGACACAAGGTGGCAAGCACACCTGGCCGTTGACCAATTCCACCGATGCGATTCCCTTCGCGCGTCACGCCGCGCCTAGCGACGATGGTAGCGAGCCTGCCTCCACGGCCGTTCTTGCTGGCCGCGCCGCCGGACTACCGACGTGGGGCGTGCTCCGCGGCGACGTCGATAATTTTGCCATTCGCATCCAACGCGCCCAGAGCATCGAGGAACACATCCAGCTTTCGGTGATGTACAAGCAGTTCTTCGCTGGCGAACTGGAAGTGTTATGCTCCATGCCGGAGTTCTGGCGCAAGGTGACCGTGATCTATTCCGGCGGCGACGATTTCGCCGTCTATGGCGCATGGGACGCTCTGATCGGGCTGGCGTCGGAGATCGAGCGCCTGTTCCGCCGGTTTGCCGAGCAGAACTTGAAGGATTTCGCCGGACCCGAGGGCAAGACCATCAGCATGGCTCTGGCGATGGCGCCCGCGGTGGACGCTTCGCTCGGCGCCGTGTTCGAAGAAGCCGGCCAGCGTCTGGAAGCGGCCAAGTCGGCCGACAAGGATTGCATCTGGCTGCTGGGCCGGACGCTTGAATGGAAGCAGTTCGCCGAAGCCGCCACGCTGAAGGATTTTCTGGGCCGCATGGTGAGCGATTTCGGCTGCTCGCCGCAATATCTGCGCGATCTGTGCGGGATGTATCGCGAGACGCAATCGAAGATGTCGAAACGCCAGGCCCGGCGCATGGGTGGCGAGCGCCCGTGGCGCTATCATCGCCGCATTCGCCGGATTCTGAACGCATCGCGCAGGCCTGGACCGGAGCGCGGGGACTATCAAAAAGCCCGCACGGCTTTGATCGCCGATCTGATCGGACGCAGCGCCGTCACCGTCAAGTTGCGGCCAGCAGGGCGCGTGGCGCTAGAATGGGCGAGGTTGTCCGCCGAGGCGTAAGAAGGGATTTCAATGGAAGACGATCAGCCACAAGTATCACCACACGTAGCAACGGAAACCGCAGCGGAGACTCCGCGCGAGGTGCCGCCTCAAGAGGCACCTCAGGAGCCAACATTAGCGCAGGCTCTGGAGATTGCGAAAGCCAAGGCGGAAGCCGAATCCTCCAAGCGCGAAGCTGCCCAACAGTCTCGTCAAAATGCGGCCCTGGAAAATCGGCGTGGCCGCGAGCCTCGCGAAGCGCGCGGGGATCGTCCACCACGGCCCCCTGGCGAGAATCGTGGCGAAAACAGGGGTGGCGGTCCCAGCGGCCCGCGCCGCGAAGGACGTCCCGATCGCGGTCCAGGCGCGGGCAGGCCAGAAGGCCGGCCCGGTGGCGGCGGTGGACGACCTTTTGATGGCGGGTTCGCGGCAGATATTGAATTAGAAAAGCTGATTTCCGACAGCCTGTATCTCGATAATCAGGCGCATGCCGTGGTGGTTCGCATGCGCGACATGGATAGCGGAACCAAGAGCCAGTTGCGGCGTTTGTACAACGCGGTGAGGCGTGCGGTGCGGGCGCCGGAATCCGAGCGGCAGCATCAGTTCGTAATGCTGCGGGCGCGATTGGCATACACCATCGCGCGGCATTCGCTCCGAAGTTTGGACGCGCTCGAGCGCCTGCTGCTTCAAGTGACTCGCAGGAACGACGCGCGCGGATACGAGCGATTCAAAGATTTGTTCGAAGCCATCGTTGCTTATAACGAATAGCGCATACAACGAGTAAACAAGGAACCTATGAGCGCACATACCGCGCAAACGAAATTGAAGTTGGTCGGCAAGCTGATTCTCGCCGGCGAAGTACACTGCGAAACGGGCCTGCATATCGGCGCGGGCAAGGGGTCGCTCGAAATCGGCGGCGCCGATAATCCCGTGGTGAAGGACGCCTTCGGGCTGCCTTACATTCCCGGAAGCTCCCTGCGAGGCAAGCTGCGGTCGCTGCTCGAGAACTCGCTGGGCGTGACCGGACCCGCCGACCTCGTGTATCTGTCCAAGAGGCGCGGCCAGGAAGTCCGGATCCATCAAAGCGATCGCCCAGATGACGAGATCTGCCTGCTGTTCGGCCGCAATCCGGGACGCATGGAGCGCGTACAGGGAGAAGCGCTGGAATCGAGTTCCGCGAGTCCAGCGCGTCTGGCAGTCTACGATGCGCCGCTCGATCCCGAGAGCATCACTGCGCAAATGCGCGAGAACCTGGACGACGAGATCACCGAAGTGAAGAGCGAGAACGCCATCGATCGCATCACGTCGCAGGCGAATCCGCGTACGCTTGAACGGGTGCCCGCGGGCGCTCGCTTCAAGGTCCGCATGGTGCTCGACGTTCTCTGCGACGAGGACAAGGCGCTCGCAGCTCGCCTGTTCGAAGGGCTGCGCTTGCTCGAAGACGACGCGCTGGGCGGCGGTGGATCGCGCGGCAGCGGCCGTGTCCGCTTCGGCAATCTCAAGCTGACATGGCGTGGGCGCGGATTCTACTCGTCGGGCGCCGCAGAAGCCGAGCTGGCTGCGGGCGATCTGGGACAGCTCCAGTCCGCCGTCAACGACGCATCCTTCGCCGAAAAGCTCGCGGAATAGCCTTGTGAACCAACGATTCGTGAATTCACAATGACGTCTGGTTTACTCATACGCCTGCGGCCAGCGGGCCCCTGGCGCATCGGTCCCGATTCCGGCGATCGCGACCGCGTGGACCGTATCTACCACAGCGACTCGCTGTACTCAGCCGTTACGTCGGCTATGGGCCGGCTGGGGATGCTGGACGAATGGCTCGGAGCCACAGCCCAAGCACCGGAACCAGCGGTCCGATTCAGCTCATGCTTCCCGTACCAGGGCGATACGTTGCTGGTGGTGCCACCGAGAAATTTGTGGCCTCCGCCGCCGTCATCGAAGGTTCGCTGGAAAGGCGCGCGGTTCGTGCCGCTCAACGTCGTGAAATCGCTCGCGGCCGGACAGGGATTGTCCGAAGACGGTTGGACCATCGATGGTCCCAGTGAATGCCTGCTCCCCTTCAGCACGCCACCAACTCCCGGGCCGTTCCGTGTCTCGGTACGATCGAGCGCGGCGGTCGATCGCGAAGGCGAGTCCGTTTCTCCGCATTCGACGGCGTGCATCGAGTTCACGCCGGGCAGCGGATTGTGGTGCGCGGTGCAGTTTTCTGACGACGCGGCGCGCGAACAATGGACCAAGCCGCTTACCGCGGCCTTCCGGCTGCTGTCCGATTCCGGGTTTGGCGGCAAGCGATCCCAGGGCTGGGGCCGCGCGGAAATGCCCGAGATCACCGAAGGCGCCATTGAAGTTCACGCCAGCACCGAAGAAGCGCCAGCTTACTGGCTGCTATCGCTCTTCCATCCGGCCGCCTCGGATACTGTCGAGTGGTCCCAGGGAAACTATACGCTGACCACTCGCGGCGGGCGCGTGGAAAGCGACGCGCGCTGGGGCGATCACAAGAAACAGACTCGCATGGTAGCGGAAGGGTCGGTGCTGGTGGCCTCGGCCGAGCCACGAGGATCTGCCGCCGATGTTGCTCCCGATGGATTTCCGCACCCTGTGTATCGCGCCGGCTTCGCACTGGCGATTCCCATTCCGTTAACCGTGGAGAAAGGGACTGCGTCGTGAAGTACCGCGTCACATGCCTGACTCCGACGCTGGTGGGCGATGGCCAGAAGCTCGCGCCCATCGACTACATGGTCTGGAAGGATCACGTCAACGTTCTCGATCAGCGCCGGATCTTTCGCTTACTTTCAAAAGGCCCACGCCTGGAAGGGTACCTGACGCAGCTCAGGACAGCCGACAAGCTGGATTTCGCTTCCTGGGGCGGCTTCGCGCAGAATTTCGCCGGCAGGCGGATTCCCTTCGAACACCCGAGCTCAGTTCCTGTCTGGGAGCGCAGCCATTCGGAGAACCTGTTTATTCCGACCTTTGCGACTTCGCCGTCGGGTCCCTACCTGCCCGCGACGGCGATCAAAGGAGCCCTGCGAACCGGCGCGGTGTTCGATCGCTGGAATGAAAAGACGTTAGCCGAGCTAGCGAGCCGCATCGAACAAGATGACCGGCCACCTCGCAATCCCGCCGGCAAGGCCGAGGATGCGGTGCTGGGCGGGCACTCCGGGAATCGCATGCGGCGCGTGGGGACTGCCGACTCTAATCCGGTGACCTATGCAGGGATGAAGATTTACCTACTGCGGACGTCGACGATGGTCGCGCGCGGTGTAGGCAAGTTCGAACTGGGATGGAAATCGCCACGTGGCACGGCCGACGCCCGCAGGATCAACGACAGCACTCCGGTGTTCGCGGAAATGGCCGCTCCGGGGATGGTTTTCGAGGGTCTGTGGAAGGAAAACTCGCCGCAGGATCGCCAAAAACTCTTCCAGGCGTCTAACTCCTTCGCTGCCAGCCAGATCGCGCGTCACAAGGCGTATGCCGAGGCCACTGGGCTGGAACGGCTGGCCGCAACCCTGGGCGACCTGGAAAAACGCGTCCACG
>Ga0265314_10004259_pt1 | contig 13398 bp, 10 predicted proteins | sample 4126metaG_FD_203106 | JGI IMG/M metagenome (GOLD analysis project Ga0265314, IMG submission 203106) | Rhizosphere microbial communities from Carex aquatilis grown in University of Washington, Seatle, WA, United States - 4-1-26 metaG | ecosystem: Host-associated > Plants > Roots > Rhizosphere >... | reverse complement strand
CGACGGACGCCTTCTTCCGGAAGATCATCCGCGCGCCGGAGTTCCAGCGGCCGATGAGCAGCGCCGAGTTCCACTGGCTCTGCGGCAAGTACGTCGCGGAACGCGAACGCGTGCTCGGCATCAAGAACAAGTCGCTGTTGAGCGCCGCGTACCGCTGCGGCGTGCCGGTGTACACGAGCAGCCCGGGCGATTCGAGCATCGGGATGAACGTCGCGGCGCTGCAGCTCGAGGGATACGCCTGCACGATCGACCCGAACCGCGACGTGAACGAGACGGCGAGCATCGTGCTCGGCGCGAAGCGCGGCGGCGGCAAGAGCGCGATCGTGATCATGGGCGGCGGGAGCCCGAAGAACTTCGCGCTCCAGACGGAGCCGCAGATCCAGGAAGTGCTCGGCATCGACGAGAAGGGGCACGACTACTTCCTGCAGGTCACCGACGCGCGGCCCGACACGGGCGGCCTGTCGGGGGCAACGCCCGCCGAGGCGGTGAGCTGGGGGAAGATCGACCCCGACCGGCTGCCCGACGCGGTGGTCTGCTACGTCGACACGACGATCGCGCTGCCGTTGATCACGTCGTACTCGCTCGCGAAGCGGAAGCCGCGGAAGCTGAAGCGGCTCTACGACAAGCGTGAAGCGAACATGGACGTGCTGCGCGCGGAGTTCGAGAAGACGCGCTGACGCCTACGCGGCGCGCGGGATCGTCGCCGTCACGCGCGTGCCGCGGCCGACGGCGCTCTCGATCGTCACGCGCCCGCCGGCATCTTCCGCGATCTGCTTGACCATCGCGAGACCCAGGCCGCTCCCTTCGGTGGCGGCCTTCGTCGTGAAGAACGGGTCGAAGACGCGCGCGAGGACCTCGGGCGCGATGCCCGACCCCGTGTCGTCCACGCGGAGCGTGACTTCGCGGTCGGCGACGTCGACGGCGATCGTCACGGTGCCGCCGTCGGGCATCGCGTCGCCGGCGTTGATCGCGAGGTTGAGCAGGATCTGCTCGAGACGCGCCTCGCCGAGCGGCACCGCCGCGTCGACGGCGCCGGCCACCTCGACGCGCACGTTGCGGGCGAGCACCGGACGGAGCATGCGCGGGATGCGCTCGACGACGGTGCGCACCGAGCCGGTGCGCTCGTTCGCGGCGGCGACGCGTCCGAGCGCGAACATGTGGCGCGCTCCCTCGCTCGCCCGCTCCATCGCGGCGACGAGTTCGGGGACGTCGATCTCCGCCGCCTGCGCCGCGCCGGCGAGGAGGTCGAGGTTCATGCGCAGCGCCGTCAGCAGGTTGTTCACGTCGTGCGCGTAGCCCGAGGCGAGCACGCCGACCATCGCCCGGCGCTGCGCGAGTTCGAGCGCGGCGCGCGTGTCGACGAGTTGCGCGCGTCCCTCGGCGGCCTCGCGCAGCGACGCGCGCTCGCGGTTCCACGAGCGCGAGAGCGCGTCGCCGACGAGCACGAGGAAACGCGACCCGACGAGCGCGGCGACGAAGGCCGGGAGGCCGATCTCGAGCCAGGCGCGCGGGTCGCGCAGGCCGGGCTGCAGCGGCTCCTGCACGATGCCCTTGGTGACGAGCCACGCCGCCATCGTATACGAGATCAGCATCAGCACGAACGCCAGGAAGCTCTCGCGCGCGCCGAGCATCACCGCCGCCCACATCATGAACAGCAGCGTGCTCACGCCGCTGCCGAAGCGCGGGCCGAAGGCGAGCCAGCTCGCGCTCAGCGTGGTGAAGAGCAGCACCGCGGTGACCCAGATGCGCACGTCCTCGCGGCGCACGAGCACGAAGATCACCGCGCCGACGCCGATCAGGCCGAGCGTCACGATGGCGAGCCCGGCGAAGCGCGTGTCGAGCAGCTTGAACCAGTACGCGCCGTAGAGCGGGAACCCGAGGATCCAGACCCAGAGCTGCACCCGCCGAAGCACCGGAGCCGCGACGCTGGCGAACGCGTCGGTGTCGAGCACGGGGCTGCGACTGCCGGGTGGGCGGGGCATGGACGCAATCTGCGGGGCAACGTGAACCCGGGGCAACCGCCCGCGCCCGGAATCGTCCGTAACGGTCGCTCCCGGGCTCAGGCCGCCCGCGCCGCCCGCCAGGTGGCCCGCACGCTCGCGACGAAGTTCAGCCGGCTGTAGTCGCCGCGTGTCGTGAGCCACATCCGGCGATCTTCGCCGCCGAGCGCGCGCTTCACGATCGCCCGGTCGTCGAGGCCCGCGGCGACGAGCGCGTCGATCGTCGCGATGGTCGCTTCCATCCAGTCGGCCTTTGCCGTGAGCTGCGCGACAGGGTCGGGCACGAGCCCCCGGTGCGCGCAGAAGAAGCGCCGCGGGCCCAGCGCGATGATGCGGCGGAGCGCGCCGACCTGGGCGCGCACATCCTCGCGCCCGGCGGGATGGCTCACCCGCACCTTCACGCCGAGGAAGAGGTCGGCGCCGAACGCGGTGCCGGTGAGCGGGTCCCAGACGACGTGGTGGTCGTCCGAATGCCCCGGCGCAGGGATCACCTCGAGCCCCGGCGGCTCGTAGGGGCGCGGGGTCGCCGTGAGCGGCGGTGGCGAGCCCCAGCACCAGCGGCGGTACCAGCCGATCGGTGCCGGCCGCCGGATGCGGCCGAGCGTCGCGGGCGCGATCCACATGGGATACCCGCGCCGCGCGACGACGGCCGCGTTGCCCGCGTGATCTTCGTGGTAGTGCGTGAGGACGACGCCGTCTATGCGACTCGCCTTGAGCACCGCGAAGAGTTCGCGGCGGGCGTCGTGGAACCCGGTGTCGACGAGGGTGCCGCGCACGAGGTACGCGCTGACGTCGAACCCCATCGACCGGCTGGCGCGGGTCTCGAACGTGAAGCGGACGACGTCGCCGTGACGTTCGGAGCGGAGCATGGCGTATTCTAGAGCGGCCGCCGCGCCGATTGCAGGGTGGGGGCGCCCGGGATATCGTTACTCAGAGATCGGCGCCCGGCCGCGAGGGATGAGGTCGGGCGCTGGCGTTTTATTGTCACCCCCCTTTTTGGCTCCTGACCGATGATCGAAGCACTCAAGGCCAAGCTCGGCGAGGAAGTCGCCAAACTCACGTTCGAACTGAACGTGACGCTGCCGAGCGAGATCCGTCGCGCGGTGGAGATGGGCGACCTGCGCGAGAACTCGGAATACAAGGCCGCGCTCGAGCGCCAGCGCCTCGTGCAGGCGCGCCTCGGCCAGCTCACGATGCGCCTCAGCAAGCTCTCGCAGATCGACATCACGCAGATCCCGCGCGACCGCGTGGGACTCGGCACGAAGGTCGTGATCGAGGATCAGGAGACCAAGGACCGCGAGACGTACCACCTCGTGTTCGGCGACTCGGTGGAGTTCGAGGAAGGGCACGTGACGATGAGTTCGCCGATCGGCCGCGCGCTGCTGAACAAGGCGATCGGCGAGATCGCGCTGCTCAAGCTCCCGGCGAAGGTGCGCAAGCTGAAGGTCGTGGAGCTGGTGACGATCCACGAGGCGAAGCCGGAAGATCTCGACTAGGGAACGGCTCCTGCAGTGCACGGCGAACGGTTCACCGTTCACCGTGCACGCCCTTCGGCGCGCGGCGCCGGCTATGGCTCGATGGTGAACAGCCGCGCGATCTCGGCGCGGTAGTCGGCCAGCGCCTGCGCGATCGCCGCCTCGTCCCAGCCGTGCTCGGCGGCGAGTGCACGGGCGACGCCTTCCGCCTGCGACATCCCATGGTCGCGCGTGTTGAACGCGATCTTCGTGCGGCGCACGAGCACGTCGGCGACGCGACAGGCGAACTCCCGGCCGGGATCGGGGAGAAGTTCGCGCGCGGTGCGGCACGGTGTCGGACGCCGGCCCATCCGGTGCTCCACGACGTCGGTGACCTCCTCGGCCATCGCGCGGTACGTCGTGAGCTTGCCGCCCGTGATGGCCACCACGCCGCGCGGCCCCACGGTGATCGCGTGCTCGCGGCTCGCGGAGCCCGCGTTGGCGGCATGCGAGGCGACGAGCGGGCGGATGCCGGCCCAGGCGGTGATGACGTCGGCGGGCGCGAGTGTGGCGGCCGGCCAGAAGAAGTTCGCGGCGTCGAGGAGGTACTGCACGTCGGCGGCGAGCGGGCGCACCTCGTGCGGATCCTGCGCCGTCTCGGTCTCCGTCGTGCCGATGATCGTGACTTCGGCGCCCGGCAAGGTGAAGAGCACGCGGCCGTCGGCGGGGTGGAGCATGGTGACGGCGTTGCGGTTGCCGATGCGCGCGGCGGGCACGGCGATGTGCACCCCTTTCGAACCGCGGAGCGCCGGCGGGGCGTCGGCGTTTTCGAGGCGGGCGATGGCGTCGGTGTACGGGCCGCAGGCGTTGATCACGACGCGCGCGCGCACCTCGAACGACCGCTGGCCGATGCGGTCGTGCACGACGGCGCCGCAGACGTTGCCCCCCTCGGCGAGCAGCGCCGTGGCCTCCACGTAGTTGAGCGCGGCGGCGCCGGCGTCGACGGCGCTGAGGATGTTGGCGAGCGTGAGGCGCGCGTCGTCGGTGCGGGCGTCGAAGTAGAGGGCGCCGCCGGTGAGCCCCTCGCGGCGCAGCGCCGGTTCCTCGGCGAACACGCCGGGCACGGAGAGGGCGCGGTGCGGATGCGCGTTGCGGAAGAGCGAGAGGAGGTCGTACAGCCAGAGTCCCGCGAGGATCTTCCAGCGGGCGAGGCGCGCGCCGCGGTACACCGGCCAGGTGAACTGCAGCGGATGCACGAGATGGGGCGCGATCCGGAGGAGGGTGCGGCGCTCGCGGCTCGATTCGAAGACGAGATGGAGATAGCCGTGCTCGAGGTAGCGCACGCCGCCGTGCACGAGCCGCGACGAGCGGCTGGAGGTACCGCTCGCGAAATCCTCGCGCTCGACGAGCACGGTGCGGAGCCCGCGCAGGGCGGCGTCGCGCGCGATGCCCGCGCCCGAGATGCCGCCACCGATGATCAGGAGGTCGGCCGGCTGCTCCGCGGATCGGGCGATCAAGTCGGTTCGCGAGGGGGGCACGCCGGTCACCGGTGAGGGAAGCTCGGAGGTTACCACCCGCCGTCGCGTCGGGAAAGTCGCGCGGCGGGTGAATGACGCTCTCATGACGGAGACGGGCTACATAGCCGCTGTCCCACACCCCCCATCGATTCGCTGGAGGATCGAGATGTTCAGCAAGCGTCCGGGTCGCGCGGCAGTGGCCGTAATCGCTTTCATGACAGTGGCTTGCGGGCCGAAGCAGATCAGCCTCGCGGTCGAGCCGGTGTCCGCCGTCATCTACAAGGTCGGGGCGAGCGCCGCCGACACGACGCGCCTCGGCGTCGGCGCGACGCTTCTCACCATGCCCGACGCCGGCTCGCAGCGCGTGATGGTCTGGGCGCCGGGTTATGCCTCGGTCACGCGCGACGTGACGGCCGTCGACGTCGCCGCCGCGAAGCCGCTCATCATCCAGCTCAAGGACCGGCTGGTGAAGCTGTCGGTGAGCCCGGCGGACGCGCAGGTGACCCTCGACGACTCGCAGAAGCTGAACGCCAAGGACGTCCAGTGGATCCCGGTGGCCGAGGGGCAGCAGCGCAAGATCGAGGTGAAGGCCACCGGCTTCAAGACGGTCACGCGGACGTACGTGAACCGCGACGGGCAGCCCGCGCCGCCGGAGTCGGACGACATCACGCTCAACCAGCGCGTGGTGCTGGTGCGGGTGAGCCCCGGGGGCTCGCAGATCGACATCAACGGCGCCAAGTACGGCGAGGACTTCGCCGAGGTGGCGGTGCCGGCGAACGGCTGCTCGATGGTGAAGGCGTCGCGGCCCGGGTATATGCCGATCGAGAAGCAGTATTGCGTGCGCGACGGCATCCAGCCGCCGCCGCTGCAGGACCGCATCGCGCTGGTCGACCGCGCGTTCGAGGTGCGCCCGGAGCCCGAGACCGCCGAGATGTGGATCGCGGGACGCCGGGTGGGCGTCGGCGCGCAGCGCGTGGTGGTGCGCGAGGGGCAGTGCGTGAAGGTCGAGGCGCGCGCGCCCGCCTACATCTCGTGGGAAAAGGAGTATTGCCTGCGCGACAACGGCTCGCCGCTCCCGCTCGAGACCGACCTGGCCAAGCTCACCGGCGACGGCTCGTGGAGCATGTCGACCGAGAGCGATCAGGCGAACGTCAACTTCGCGGTGACGGTGAACGAGAAGCGGAGCGAGGCCGACGCCTGGAAGGTGCTCGGGCAGATCGTCACGAACTACTTCGACGTGCTGGAACTGAGCGACAAGGAGACGGGGTACATCCGCACCGGCTGGAACGTGACGACGGTGGCGGAGTGCTGCATCATCCGTACCCGGATCATCGTGAAGCAGCAGAACACCTCCCCGCTGCGCTACACCGTGAAGCTCGTGAGCGAGCATTCGTACGTCGCGCGGAGCAGCAAGGACGACGAGGCGTTCCTCCCCTGGAGCCGCGTCCTGCTGCGCTACAAGGACGTGATCAACGAGATCCAGGAGCGGCTGAAATAGGGGCGCCAATGGCCGGGAGGGCGCCACTGCCGTAATTTTCCCGGTCTATGACCACTCCCGCACGCGGACGCCGGGTCGCGATCATCGCCGGCGTCCGCACACCGTTCGCCCGCGCGGGCACCGCGCTCCGCGGCTTCTCGGCCATCGAGCTCGGCAAGATCGCGGTGAGCGAGCTGGTGCACCGCACCGACCTCGACCCGGCCACGATCGACCTGCTGACGTTCGGCACGGTCATCCCGTCGGTGCTGGCGCCGAACATCGCGCGCGAGATCGCGCTGATGCCGCTCCTGCCGAAGAACGTGCAGGCGTGGAGCGTGAGCCGGGCCTGCGCCAGCGCGAACCAGGCGATCACCGACGCGGCCGACCAGATCGTGCTCGGCCATGCCGACATCGCGATCGCCGGCGGCGCCGAGTCGCTCTCGAACGTGCCGATCCTCCATTCGCGCGGCTTCAGCGACGCCCTCGTCGCGGCGAGCAAGGCGAAGACGCTCGGCGGCCGGCTGCAGGCGTTCTCGAAGGTGCGGGCGAAGGATTTCATCCCCATCACGCCGGCGATCGCGGAGCCGACGACCGGCGAGTCGATGGGGCAGAGCGCCGAGAAGATGGCCAAGCTCAACGACGTGCCGCGCGCCGAGCAGGATGCGCTGGCGCTCGCGTCGCACCTCAATGCCGCGAAGGGCACGGCCGACGGCCGGCTCACCGCCGAGATGGCGCCGGTGTACCTGCCGCCCAAGTACGAGCAGGCGTTCACGAGCGACAACGGCGTGCGCACGGATACGTCGCTCGAGGCACTCTCCGCGCTCAAGCCGGTGTTCGACCGGAAGTACGGCACGGTGACGGCGGGCAACGCGTCGCCGCTCACCGACGGCGGCGCGGCGGTGCTGCTGATGAGCGAAGAGCGGGCGAAAGCGCTCGGCTACACGCCCATCGCGTACATCCGGAGTTATGCCTACGCGGCGCTCGATCCCGGCGAACAGTTGTTGCAGGCGCCGGTGCTCGCGGCGCCGGTGGCGCTCAAGCGCGCCGGTCTCACGCTCAAGGACATCGACCTCGTGGAGATGCACGAGGCGTTCGCGGCGCAGGTCTGTTCGAATCTGCGCGGCTTCGAATCGCAGTATTGGGCCGAACGCGCGGGGTTCAGTTCGCCGGTGGGTACGGTGGACCGCACCAAGCTCAACGTGATGGGCGGCTCGATCTCGATCGGCCATCCGTTCGGCGCCACGGGGGCGCGCATCACGACGACGCTCGCGAATGAACTCGCGCGCCGTGGCGGCCAGTTCGGGCTGATGACGGTGTGCGCCGCCGGCGGACTCGGCTTCTCGATGGTGCTGGAGCGCGCATGAGCAACGCCCTGACTGTCGCGGTGGAAGACGGCATCGCCGTCATCACCTTCGACCTGCCTGGTGAACCGGTCAATAAGTTCTCTGCGAGTGTGATCGCCGAGTTCGAGGCGGTGCTCGATCGCATGGACGGCGACACGAGCATCAAGGCCGCGGTGCTGATCAGCGGCAAGCCGGACAACTTCATCGCCGGCGCCGACATCGACGCGTTCCTCGAGTTCAAGGGCGCGAAGGACGCCGAGCACGCGAGCGCGACGGGCCACAAGGCGATGGACCGCGTGGAGAAGAGCCGCGCGCCGATCGTCGCGGCGATCAATGGCTCGTGCCTCGGCGGCGGATTGGAAGTTTCGCTCGCCTGCGCGTATCGCATCGCGACGGAGCATCCCAAAACGGTGCTCGCGCTCCCCGAGACGCAGCTCGGCCTGATCCCCGGCGCCGGCGGCACGCAGCGGTTGCCGCGCGTGGTGGGCTTGCAGGCGGCGCTCGACATGATCCTCACGGCGAAGAACGTGCGGGCCAAGAAGGCGATGCAGATCGGGCTGGTGGACGAACTCGTGCATCCGTCGATCCTGCGCGCGGTCGCCGTGCAGCGGGCGAAGGAGATCGCGAGCGGCACGCTGCGGCACGAGGACAAGAAGCACGGCGCGAAGGAGCTCGTGCTCGAGGACAACCCGATCGGGCGCGCTGTGGTGTTCCGCCAGGCGCGCGAGATGACGCTCAAGAAGACGCGCGGGAATTATCCGGCGCTCATCGCGGCGATCGACGCGGTGCAGGCCGGCTATCACGGCACGCGCGAGCAGGGCTTCGCCGAGGAAGCGCGGCTGTTCGGCGAGATGGCGGCGACGGCGGTGTCGAACCAGCTGATCTTCCTTTTCTACGCGACGACGTCGCTGAAGAAGGACTCGGGGGTGGCCGACGCGACGGTGAAGCCGCTCCCCGTGGGGAAGATCGGCGTGCTCGGCACCGGATTCATGGGCGCCGGCATCGCGGCGGTGACGGCGATGCAGGGCGTGCCCGTGCGCTTCAAGGACATGAAGCACGAACAGGTCGGGCGCGGCCTCGCCGCGGTGCGCGACGTGCTCAAGGACCGGCTCGTGAAGCGGCAGATCACGCGGCAGCAGTTCGACGACCAGCTGTCGCTCGTGTCGGGGACCATCGAGTACACGGGCTTCGGCGCGATGCCGCTCGTGATCGAGGCGGTGTTCGAGGACCTGGCGGTGAAGCACCAGGTGCTGCTCGAACTCGAGCCGAAGCTCCCGGCGCACGCGATCTTCGCGTCGAACACGAGCACGATTCCCATCGCGAACATCGCGGCGGGGAGCAAGCGGCCGGAGCGCGTGGTGGGGATGCACTTCTTCTCTCCCGTGCACAAGATGCCGCTGCTCGAGGTGATCGTGACGCCGCAGACGGCGCCCGAGGTCACGGCGACGGTGGTGGCGTTCGGCCGCAAGCTCGGCAAGACGGTGATCGTCGTGAACGACGCGCCGGGCTTCTTCGCGAACCGCATCCTGATGCCGTATCTCAATGAAGCGGGCCGGATGCTCGACGAGGGCGTGCCGATCGACGTGCTCGACCGCGCGATGCTCGCATTCGGATTCCCCGTCGGCCCGATCACGCTGCTCGACGAAGTGGGGCTCGACATCGCGAGCAAGTCGGGGGCGATCATGGCGAAGGCGTTCGGCGAGCGCGTGCAGCCGGGCGCGGCGCTGGGCAAGCTGGTCGCCGCGGGACGGCTCGGCCGCAAGGGCAAGAAGGGGTTCTATCTCTACGACGAGAACGGCAAGAAGGGCGGCGTCGACGAGTCGGTGTACGAGATCATCGGCGGCGCGCCGCGGCAGCAGGCGAGCCCGGCGCTCACGAAGAACGTGCAGGAGCGCTGTTCGCTGGCGATGGTGAACGAGGCGGTACGCTGTCTCGAGGAAGGGATCGTGCGGCAGCCGCGCGACGGCGACGTGGGCGCGGTGTTCGGCATCGGCTTCCCGCCGTTCCGCGGCGGCCCCTACCGCTACGCGGACACGATCGGCGCGGCGGAGTTGGTGAAGCGCCTCGAGGCGCTCAATGCGAAGTACCCGGGACGCTACGTCCCGAGCGCGCGGCTCGTCGCGATGGCGAAGGACGGCGCGCGCTTCTATCCCGCCACCGGGAAGCCCGTCGGCTGATGCCGGCGGGCGTTTTCACGTCAGGGAGACTCTTCGGATGACGTCGCGTTTCGATCTCACGGCGCCCGCGCGCCGGTGCATGGCCATCGTCCTCGGCGCCGCGGCGCTGTCGGTCCCGCTCGCCGCGCAGCAGACGCGCGCCGAGCGGAGCAAGTACGCCGAGACGTCGACGTACCAGGACGTCGTCACGTTCATCGACTCGCTGCAACTGCGCGGCGCGAAGATCCACGTGGGGAGCATCGGCAAGACGTCGCAGGGGCGCGACATCCCGTACATCATCGCCTCGCGGCCGCTCGTGAACACGCCGCAGGAAGCGCGGCGTCTCGGGCGTCCCGTGGTCTACATCCAGGGCAACATCCACGCGGGTGAGGTCGAAGGGAAAGAAGCGCTGCAGGCGTACCTGCGCGATCTCCTCTTCTCCGCCAAGCCGAACGTGCTCGACTCGATCGTGCTCATCGCCGTGCCGATCTACAACGCCGACGGCAACGAGGCGTTCAAGCCGCAGGCGCAGAACCGCGGCGCGCAGAATGGGCCGGAGATGGTGGGGCAGCGGCCCAACGGCCAGCAGCTCGATCTCAATCGCGACTACGTGAAGGCCGAGGCGCCGGAGACGCGCGGGTCGCTCGCGATGTTCAACGCGTGGGACCCCGATCTCTTCGTCGACCTGCACACGACCGACGGCAGCTTCCACGGCTACGCACTGACGTACTCCCCGTCGCTGCACCCCGCCGCGGCGATCGCCGGCGGCACGTTCGGCGGCGCCTTCATGCGCGATTCGCTCCTGCCGGTGATCCGCCAGCGGATGCGCACGCGGCACAAGTTCGAAGTGTTCGACTACGGCAACTTCACCGGCGACGAAGGTCCCGCCTCCCCCGGCGAGACGAAGAGCTGGAGCACCTACGAGCACAAGCCGCGCTACGGCACGAACTACTACGGCCTGCGCGGGCGCATGTCGCTGCTGAGCGAGGCGTACTCGCACGACCCGTTCGAGCGACGCGTGAAGAGCACGTACGCCTTCCTGCAGGAGGCGATGTCGATCACCGCCGAACGCAGCAAGGCCGTGATGGCGCTCACGCGCGGCTCCGACGCCGCGCTCGGCGCCGGCAAGATCGCGACCGTGCCGGTGCGCGCGGAGATGACGAAGCATCCGTCGATGCAGCCGGTGATCGAGGAGCCGCTCGATACGCTCCCTGAAGCACGCGCCGAACTCGCCTCGCGCGCCGCGGCGGCTCGCGCCGGCGGAGCGGGCGGCGGTCGCGGCGGGCGCGGCGCCGGCGGTGACCCGACGCAGGGACGCGGCGCGGGTGGCGGCGCGGGCGGCCGCGGCGCCTGCGCCTGGCCGTTGAGCGAGCCGGGCGTGCGCTGCGGCTTCAAGCGCAGCGGCAAGATGGTGAAGACCGTGATGCCGGTGAAGGACCGCTTCGACGCGACGGTGAACGCCGTGATGCCGGCGGCGTACGTCTTCGGCGCCGGTCCGGCGGCCGATTCGCTCCTCGGCCGGCTGCGCCAGCATGGCATCGTCGTCGAGCAGACGCTCGCCGCGACGAACGCCACGGGCGGAACGTTCGCGATCGACTCGCTCGTGCGATCGGCGCGTCCGTTCCAGGGGCACGCCGAGGTGCGGCTCGAGGGGAAGTGGTCGGCGTCGGCCGACGCGCCGCTCGCCGCCGGCACGTACGTCGTGCGCACCTCGCAGCCGCTCGGCGTGCTCGCGACGGTGCTCCTCGACCCGCAGACCGACGACGGGTTCGTGACGTGGAACGTCCTCGACCCGGCGCTCTCCGCGCTCGGCGACCGGGAGTTCCCCGTCCGCCGTCTCACGGCGCCGCTCACGGCGCCGACGCGCATCCTCCCGTAACGGATTCCATGTTCCGCATCTTCCTGCTCTATCTCTCGCGCCAGGCGAGCATCTTCCGGTTCGTCCGCAACAACGGCTTCGCCAAGTCGATGGCGAGCCGGTTCGTGGCGGGTGAGACGATCGATACCGCGACGGCCGCCGTCGCCGAGCTGAACGCCGAGGGGATCACGGCGTCGCTCGACCTCCTCGGCGAGAGCGTGCACAACGCCGGCGAGGCACGCGCGGCCGGCGCGGCGTACGTGCAGCTCCTCGACGCCATCAAGGCGAAGGGGCTGAACGCGAACGTCTCGCTCAAGATGACGGCCATGGGGCAGGACATCGACGACGCGCTCTGCGAGGAGATCGTCAAGTCGATCCTCGAGCGCGCGAAGCAGCACGGGAGCTTCGTGCGGCTCGACATGGAGAGCAGCGCGTACACGCAGCGCACGATCGACTTCTTCGAGCAGCGGCTCTACCCGCAGTATCGTGAGCACGTCGGCATCGTGCTGCAGAGCGCGCTGCGCCGCACGGTGGACGACACGGAGCATGCGATCGCGCTCGGCTGCCGCGTACGGCTCTGCAAGGGCGCCTATCTCGAGCCGGGCGACGTGGCGTTCCCCGACAAACGGGACGTCGACGCCAACTATGTGAAGTGCATGCACGCCCTGATGGAGCGCGGCAACTACGTGGGGCTCGCCACGCACGACCCGGCGATCATCGCCGAGGCGAAGCGGTTCGCGAAGGAGCGCGCGATCGCGCCGGATCGCTACGAGTTCCAGATGCTCTACGGCGTGCGCCGCGACCTGCAGCGGCAGATCGTGCGCGAGGGATACCGGCTGCGCGTGTACGTGCCGTTCGGCACGCAGTGGTATCCGTACCTGATGCGGCGCCTCGCCGAGCGTCCCGCGAACGTCTGGTTCATCACGGGGAACATCCTGCGCGAGATGGGTTCGGGTTCACGCAAGCGCGTCGGGCAGGGTTAGTGGGTTTCGGGCAGTTCCTCCCGGCCGACCAATCGAAGGGCGACGAGCGCACGGTCGGCGGGTACGCGGCGGTGCACGCGCGCCCCGCCGCACTCGAGGGGCGCGACGGGATGAGCTACAGTCTCGATCTCCTGAGCGACGCGACGGGTGACGCGTCACGACCGTACGGCGCGTTCCTCTTGTTCGTGCAGTGGTCGCGCGTCGGCGCGCAGAAGGCCGAAGGGCATCTCGAGACGGAGTTCCTCACGTTTGGCGCGAGCGCGGCCGAGGCGGAGCAACGGCTTCGCGACATGCCGCTCACCGAGGCGCAAAGCCGGCTCGACGCGCTCATCCTCGCGCGCGACGGCGCGACGACCCGCCGGTGGTGGGACGTGATGCGCGAAGAGGACGACGCGTGAACGCGATCGAGGGCGTCGTCATCAGCGGCACGGGCGGCATCTGGAACGTCCGCGCCGCGGACGGCGAAGTGCACGACGCCTCCATGCGCGGACGCCTCAAGCAGGACGGCGCGCCGCTCAAGCTCGCGGTGGGCGACCGTGTGACGGTCGAACGCGACGGTCCGGGCGGCTCCTGGGCGATCATGGCGATCCATCCGCGGCACGGCACGCTG